>Ga0207738_100015_pt1 | contig 43464 bp, 36 predicted proteins | sample LuqExpMetagenom9_FD_187767 | JGI IMG/M metagenome (GOLD analysis project Ga0207738, IMG submission 187767) | Tropical forest soil microbial communities from Luquillo Experimental Forest, Puerto Rico - Sample 9 (SPAdes) | ecosystem: Environmental > Terrestrial > Soil > Tropical forest ... | reverse complement strand
GGAGCCGGGGCAGCGGGTCTGTATGCCTGCTGGAAACGCCTTCCGCTTGCCGCAACCGCCGATGCGCTGGCGGCGCCGCTGAGCTTGGGATTGTTTTTTGAGCAGTGTGGCGCGCTGCTGGCTGGATCCGGCTGGGGGCTGGAAGCTCCGGCCAATCTGCCGTGGGCTGTTACCTATACCAGCACGCTGGCGGCGCGTTGGAGCGGTACCCCGCTGGGCGTGCCGTTGCATCCGGTGCAGGCCTACGCGGCTTTGGGATTCCTGCTGCTGGCCCTCGGGGCCTATGGGTGACTGGGCTTCAGGCGGCAGCCGGGCGATGTGGCCGGCGCAGCTCTGATGGGAATGAGTACTGTGGTTTACGGCACGGAGTTCTGGCGCGATCCGGATGGACGCGGCCGGCTACTCCATGGCGCACTGGATGCTCCGCAGGTGGTGGCAATGGCTGGGTTGATTGCCGGGGCATGGCTCCTGATGGAGCGTGAGAAGTACAACGAGAAGTGAGGCTCTTATGACCGGACAGGTCTTTGTGGTGCCGGCCGAATCCGCCGGACAAAGGTTGGATCAGTTTATTGCCGCGCAGATGGAGGGCGTCAGCCGCTCCCGCGTGCAGATGCTCATCGATCAGGGCGACGTGAAGGTGAATGGAGGCCAGGAAAAGGCCTCGCTCAAGCTGCGTGGGGAGGAGCGGATCGAGATTACCGGCGAACCGCATCCCACGCCTCTCAAGGCCGAGCCGGAAGACATTCCTCTGGATGTGATCTACGAGGACAAGGATCTGGCCGTGGTGAACAAACCGGCCGGCATGATGGTGCACGCCGGCGCCGGTGTGAATGACGACGAGCGCAGCCGCGGCACCCTGGTGAACGCCCTGTTGTTCCGCTTCAAGAAGCTCTCCAGCGTGGGCGGAGAGTTGCGTCCGGGTATCGTCCACCGGCTCGACAAGGAGACCAGCGGCCTGATTGTGGTGGCCAAGAACGACCGCGCTCACACGGCGCTGGGCGAGATGTTCTCCAGCCGCCAGATGAAGAAGACCTACGTTGCGCTGGTGCAGGGCGAGGTGGAGCGGCCCAGGGGCACCATCAATGCCTCCATTGATCGTGATCCCTCTCGGCGTACCCGGATGCAGGTTTCGAATAACGAAAATGCCCGTCATGCAGTCTCACACTACGAGGTCGTGCGGCGGATTGCGTGCCGGTTCGGACGCTTCACGCTGGTGCGCGTGCGCATCGAGACGGGGCGAACCCACCAGATTCGCGTGCACATGGCTTCCATTGGCCACCCGGTGGTGGGCGATACGCTCTACGGCGGTGCTGGCCAGTTAACGGACCAGGTAGCCTCGCAGATCGGCTCCAAGGCGGCACGGCGGAACAAGGAACCCGAACGGCTCCGGTTGGGCAGGAACTTCCTGCACGCGGCGGAGCTTGAGTTCGAGCATCCGATAACGCACAAGGCCCTGAAGCTGGAGGCCCCGCTTCCGCAGGAACTGGTGGCGATGCTGGAAAAGCTGGACGCAGGGACGGTGGCATAGGGGCTAGCTTCTAGGTGCTAGGTTCTGGATGCCAGGGACTAGGGACTGGGTGCTAGCGGCTAAGTGCTAGGTGCTAGGGGCCGGGCACTATGTCAGAAAGATGCAGCAACACAATCGCTGTTATTTTGTACGGAGTGCGTGTGGCGCACGCGGTGCCGGCGATTGCTACAATGAGGGAGCTATGATCCGACAGTTTTCTGGTCTTCTGCTGGCGGCTACGGTCCTGACGGCGGCCGTGGCAGCGCAACAACCGGCGGCTTTGTCCGCCCAGCAACCGGCTGCTCAGCCGGCCAACGCCCAGCCCGCGGCACCGCCGCCGGCCAACGATGCGCAGCAGCAGAGCGATCCGACTCAGGACGTAGGCGCACCGGTCATCAAGATCGGCGTCAACGAAGTGAATCTGATCTTCACAGTTACTGACAAAAAAGGGCGCTATAACCCGAACCTGCAGTTGCACGATTTTGCGTTGCTCGATGACCAGAAGGCTCCGGCGCACGTCAATTCGTTCCATCAGCAGATCAACCTGCCGTTGCGCGTCGGCATCATGATCGACACCAGCTCGTCGATTCACTCGCGCTTCAAGTTCGAGCAGCAGGCCGCTTCCGAGTTCCTGCTGCAGATTCTGAAGGCCCGTGCGGACCGCGCGTTCGTGATGGGCTTTGACGTGACGCCCAGTGTGGTGGCGGATTGGTCCAACAACCTGGACGCCCTGCAGACCGGCGTGAATCGCCTGAAGCCGGGCGGCGGCACTGCGCTCTACGACGCCGTTTATACCGCCTGCCGCGACAAGCTGCTGGATAATTCGCGCGGCCAGGAACCGGTGCGCAAGGCCCTGATCCTGCTTTCCGACGGCGAGGATGACCAGAGCCGCGTTTACCTGGGCGAGGCCATCAAGGCCTGCCAGCGTTCGGAGACCCTCATCTATGCCATCAGCACCAACTGGACGCCCAGCCGTGGCAAGGGCGACAAGGTGATGGAGCAGATGGCACTCGAAACCGGCGGCCAGTCCTTCTTCCCGCCCTCGGTGGAAGACATTTCCAAGAGCTTCACCGACATTGAGGAAGAGCTACGCAGCCAGTATGCGCTGACCTATACTCCAGCCGATTTCAAATACGATGGCGCTTTCCGTCCCATCTACCTGTATTGCAATGATCGGCGTTATCTCGTGCGGGCTAAGAAAGGTTACTTCGCACCGCGCCAGTAACCGCTGCCAGTAATTGGACAAGGCCATGGCCCTAATAGGGCCATGGCCTTTTTATTGGGCTTATTTCTTCCCAATTCGGGAGTTTTCTTCTGAGATGTGTCCAATTTTGGCGCAAACCGGAATTCCGCAACATTTGGACTCACTTATGTGCGAGATTGCGCGATGAAATAGGGGAAGGCTGATTGGCCCACAGTTGGACAGGGCCCTCTTCGGCGGAGTAGGAAACCTCCAATCCGCTTTGAGGGGGACAACTGTAGGCAAAAAACAGCCGCAGCCGCGGCAAGCAGGGCGGCGCAGAGGAGAAACGGTGATCCGGCAGGCCATATCGTGCGACATCTGCGCATCGGAAAAGAAGCAGACCAATCATTGGTTTGTAGCATATGAACAGGCGGGTGAGCTGCGGGTGAGCGGCTGGAACTCGCGCAACCGTCAAAGACCCGGGGCCAAGCATCTTTGTGGGCAAACCTGCCTGCATAAGCTGGTGGACGACTTTATGGCGCGGACACTGGTGAAGGTTCCCGCATCGGCAGAGACTGCGGAGCAGGAAGCGGAAGTGAGTACGCCGGTGCTGGCTGCCAGTCAGTACAACGACACGAGCCTGGCAGCGCCCGCGCGCACCTATACACGCCCCGAGGTTCCCAGCTATACGCCACGGACCGAGACGCCCAGCTATGCGCGTGCTGAATCGTCCAGCCTCTCCAGCAGCGAAACTTTTAGCGATGAGTTTGAATCGTCGGCCCGGTTGATTCCTTCGCCCGCGGCAGCGGCCCTTACCCCAGCAGCAGCGCACCGTGCGCCTGCCGAACTGGTTCGGATGCCGGGACGTGGTCACAACGACGACCGCGCCGCAGCACCTTCAGAGACACCTCGCTACTCATCCCGCAACTGGCGTTCAGAGGCCTGGGAGCGGGAGCGGGAGCGCGAACTGCGTGCCGCGGCACGGCTGCGCTCCAACGGATAAGTGCAGATGGAGGCTGTGATGTGGATGGATCTGCTGATTGTCTCCGCGGCACTCTTGCCGCTGGTTATGCGCCCGCCCGTTATGGCTCGGATTCCGCTGCCCCTTTTGGCGCAGATGGATTCGCAAGCATACGCAGCAACTGGTCTTCGTCGATAACCTCAACGCCTAACTGGCGTGCCTTATCGAGCTTGGAGCCGGCTTCTTCGCCGGCCACAACATAACTGGTTTTCTTGCTCACGGAGCCCGCTGTTTTTCCGCCTGCTGCCTCAATGCGCGCCTTGGCTTCATCGCGGGTGAGCGTGGGCAGAGTGCCGGTCAGCACAAAGGTCATTCCGGCCAACTGCTCGGTGCGCTGTTTCTTTTCCGCCGTCATCTCCAGGCCTGCGGCTTTGAGCCGTTCCACCAGGTCGCGGTTCACCGGCTCGGCAAAGAACTCCTGAATGGCCTGCGCCACACGCGGTCCCACTTCGTTCACACGTTCCAATTCTTCGGCGGTGGCGGCTTCTATCGCTTCCATGGAGCCAAATTCTTCGGCTAACAGCTCTGCGGTGCGTTCACCCACAAAGCGGATGCCCAAGCCGGAGAGCACGCGTGCTAATCCTGCCTGCTTTGATTGCTCAATCTCCTCCAGCAGGGTGCGGGCACTTTTTTCGCCAAAGCGTTCCAGCTCGATCAACTGTTCCAGTGTGAGCGCGTAAAGATCAGCGGGATTCGCCACCAGCTTGCGCTCCAGCAGTTGATCCACCACCGCATCGCCCAGACCTTCAATGTTCATCACCTTGCGCGCGCCAAAGTGGAGCAGCGTTTCGCGCAGGCGCGCGGGGCAGCCGGCGTTGACGCAGCGGAAGTCCACTTCGCCCTCGGCGCGCACCACATGGCTCTGGCATTCAGGGCACAGAGTGGGGAAGCTGAATTCCTCTGTGCCGCGCGGATGCTCGGCGTCTTCCACTACCTCCACCACTTTGGGGATCACATCGCCGCCGCGCTCGATCTTGACCCAGTCGCCCAGCTTCAGGCCCAGTCCGGCTACAAAGTCCGCGTTGTGCAGGGTGGCGCGGCTGACGGTGGTGCCGCCTACAAAGACGGGAACGAGTTCGGCCACGGGCGTGAGCTTGCCGGTACGGCCCACCTGAACGGTAATTTTTTCTATTCTGGTGATCCCCGCCTGGGCCGTGAATTTATAGGCGGTGGCCCAGCGCGGAGCGCGTCCGGTGGAGCCCAGCCGTTTGCGGGTCTCAATCGCGCTCACCTTGAGCACAATGCCGTCGATCTCGTAATCAAGCTTGGGCCGCTTGGCCTCAATCTCCGCGATGAAAGCTGTCATCTCTTCGAGCGTGCGCACCACGCGCCGCAAGGGGTTCACGCGGAAGCCGAGCGCGCTGAGCGTGGCAAGCGTGGTGTCCTGATCAAGCTCCGCATACTCTCCGTCGACGAGCAGAAAGTAAGCAAAAAAGTCGAGCTGGCGATTGGCCACGATAGTGGGGTCGAGTGTGCGCAGGGTGCCGGCGGCGGCGTTGCGGGGATTCACGGCAAGGGCCAACCCTTGTTGCTCGCGCTCCTCGTTGAGCCGTTCAAAGCTTTTGCGCGGCATGATGGCCTCGCCACGCACTTCAAAGCCCTGCGCGGTGTGCAGAGGTTGAAGAGCGGCAGCTCTCTTTGCGGAGACAGATAGGGGAATGCTGCGGATGGTGCGCAGGTTGCCGGTGACGTCTTCGCCTACCTGGCCATCGCCACGGGTCAGGCCGCGGACCAGGTGCAGCACGCCATCGGCTGAGGGTTCATACACCAGCGCCACGCTGAGTCCGTCCAGCTTGAGCTCGGCGACGTACTCGAGCGGCAGATCGCCCGCCAACTCGCGACAGCGCGCATCCCATGCGGCCAGATCCTCGGTGGAGTAGGCGTTGTCGAGCGAGAGCATGGGGCGGGAGTGCGCCACTTTGCGGAAGCCCTCAGCCGGCTTGCCGCCCACGCGTTGGGTGGGCGAATCGGGCGTGATCAGTTCCGGGTGCGCGGCCTCAATCTGCCTCAGTTCGTTCATCAATGCGTCATAAGCGGCATCGGTGAGGGTGGGCGCGTCCAGAACGTAGTAGAGATGCTCATGATGGCGCAGCTCGGTGCGCAGTTCCTGCGTGCGCTCGGCGGCCTGCGAGTGGGCCGGTCCCTTGGCGGGTTGGCTGGCGGTCTGGGCGGAATCGTCGAAGAGGTTGGGGAGCATACCCATGGCTGGATTATAGTGAGCGGCCAAGAATATAGCTTGCAGCTCCCGCCTTCCTCCGTCATCGTGCTTCCTAGCCCCTAGCCCCTAGCCCCTAGCCCCTAGCCCCTAGCCCCTAGCCCCTAGCCCCTTCGTTCCTTCGTCCCTAGTACGATGGATGCGAGAAGACTATGGAACCCATCACGCATTTTCTTACCGGGGCCGCGCTTGGCCGCGCTGGACTGAATCGCAAGACGGCCTATGCCACGGTGGTGGCGGCGCTGGCAGCCGAGGCGGGCGATATCGACACGCTCTGGGCACTGGCCGGGTCGGTGGAGAGCCTGAAGCACCATCGCGGCATCACCCACACGTTTCTGGCGGCGCCGGTGGTGGCGGCAGCCGTGGTGGCTGCGGTGTGGCTTTGGGACCGCTGGAGGGCGCCACGCCGCATGGAGCCTGTTCTGCAGCCCGTCCATTGGGGGTGGCTCTACGCCACGGCCTTGCTGGCGGCATTGAGCCATCTGCTGCTGGATTGGACCAACAACTACGGAGTGCGGCCGTTTTTCCCTTTCAATCCCCGCTGGTACGCGGGCAGCTTCGTCTTTATTGCCGAGCCGGTTTTATGGGCGCTGTTTGCGGTGGCCTTCCTGATGCCCTGGCTGCTGGGGCTGGCTGACCAGGAGATCGGCGCGCGTCGGGTCAGATTTCGCGGACGCGGTTGGGCCATCTTTGCCCTGACCGGCATGGTGCTGTTGTGGGGCTGGCGCTGGACGGCGCATGCCGAGGCAGAGGACCTGGTACGTCATTCCGGGGTGGCCGGTGCGTCCATTGAGCGCGTCGCCATCGAGCCTTATCCGGTGAATCCCTTCCACTGGCACGCAATTGTGGAAACGCCGGAGTTCTATCGTTTTGCCGAAGTGAATACGCGGACGGAGGCGGTGGAGTCCGATGAACGCGCCGATCTCCTGTATAAACCCGCAGTTACGCCGGCGGTGGAGGTGGCGAAGCGCTCCGCGCTGGGGCAGGTGTATCTGGACTGGGGCCGCTGGGCGGTGGTGCGCGATCTGGGTCCGATGGCGGTGGAGGGCTTCAAAACTCCGGACCTGCCGGCCGGTCGTCCATGGACAACCGTGCAGTTTACCGACCTGCGCTTCAATTACAACTTCCTGGGCCAGGCCGGAATGGCCAAGCGAGCCCCTCTGACGGGCTGGGTGTTCGTGGTGGACGGCCAGGAGGTGGCGGCCGAGGGAATGGGGCATTCGCCGCAGCGCTGAGAAATCGGGAACCAGAGGTCCGGTTTGTGCCCGGGATGGAAATTCTTTTTCGCCGGGTGAAGGGGCGATTTGACCGGACCGAATTGGACCCGCAGAATATTTACAGGACAAAATCTTGCCGGCGCGGCTTGCCAAGTGATTGGGGCCACCGGAAACTTCAGAGACCGAGGGTGCCATGACCGCGTATGTGCTGCTTTTGCTGGCCGTGTTGAGCCGTTTCCTTCCGCTGGCCGGTGGCCAGTTCCACCTGGGCTGGATGAACTTTACGGCCGTGGGCGCGGTGCTGCTCTTCTTTGGCGCACGCCGTAGCTGGCGCGAGATGCTTGCGCCGCTGGCGGTTCTGGCCGCAACCGACTTCTTCATGACCACCGTGGTTTACCACTACAGCTTCCACATGGCTTGGTACGTGCCCACCTGGGGCTGGTACATTGCCGCCATGGCGCTGGGCAAGATCCTGCTGGAAGCCAAGACCTCGGCAGTGCGCGTGGGCTCTGCCTCGTTGCTTGGCCCCACCAGCTTCTTCCTGATCTCGAACTACGCGGTATGGGTGGCGGGCGGCATGTACGACAAGACCCTGTCCGGCCTGGGTGTCTGCTATGTGGCAGGCCTCCCGTTCTATCGCAATGACGTGATTGCCACCATGCTGATCTCCGCAGCCATCTTTGGCGTGGAAGCCTGGGTACGTAGCTCGCAGCAGAAGCCGATGCCGGTTCTGGTGCGCAAGTAGCGCGATTCAATGTTGCAGCAAAGGCCCGGCATGCGCCGGGCCTTTCTGTTTAGGCTGCATGTCCGGAGATCCGCTGCATGCAATGCCGCGCACTGTTCTGCTGCATGCAATGCACACCGTATACTTGAACTTCAGAGCAACAACCATCCAGGCATGGGAGATGAGGCAGCGATGAGCGCCAAGGTAAGCGTGCAGGACGTAGAACGGGTGGCGGAATTGGCCCACCTGGAACTGGGCCCGGATGAGGCCGCGCGGATGCTGAAGGATCTGAACTCCATCCTCGACTATGTGGCCGAACTGAATCAGGTGAATACCGAAGGCGTGGAGCCGCTGGAGCAGGTGAGCGCGCTGGGTGAAGGCGTGGGTCGCACGGAGTTGCGCGCCGATGTGCGCAAGCCCTCGCTGGATCGCAGCCAGGTAACCCCGGAAGCCCCCGATACCGATGGCGTCTTCTTCAAGGTGCCCAAGGTGATCGAGCGCTAAGCACTCGCCGTACGGCGCATGCAGTCGCTGGCTTCGCCGCATTGCATGCAGCAGACGGCTTCACCTCCTCTGTGTGCGCAAGCCTCGGGCTCTCAGGAGACCAGTAAAAACTGTTCAGCAACAACCGGAAAGGAAGACGCGAGAACCGATGAGCGCTGAAAGCTTTGTAGAAAAGCCGAAGAGTTTCACCGCGCTGCGCAGCGAGATTGAAGCCGGCACCGTGAAAGCCGCCGATCTGGCCGCCAGCTACTATGCGCGGATTGAGCAGGTGAATCCCAGGCTGAACGTGTATTTGAGCCTGACCAAGGAACGCGCTCTGGAGCAGGCTGCGCGTGTGGATGCGCTGGCGGCCAAAGGCGATCCGCTGCCTGCCCTGGCGGGCATTCCGGTGGGCGTCAAGGACGTTCTGGTAACGCGTGGCGCCGTATCCACCGCGGCGTCGAAGATCTTGAAGGGCTATCATCCGCCCTACGACGCCACCTCGGTTGCGCGGCTGGAAGAAGCCGGCGCCGTGGTGCTGGGCAAGCTGAACTGCGACGAGTTTGCCATGGGCGGTTCGAATGAAAACTCGGCCTACGGGCCGGTGCTGAATCCCCATGATCCCGAGCGCGTGCCGGGCGGTTCTTCCGGTGGCTCAGCCGCCGCGGTGGCAGCCAACCTGGCTGTGGCCACGCTGGGTACCGATACGGGTGGTTCCATCCGCCAGCCGGCTAGTTTCTGCGGCGTGGTGGGTGTTCTGCCCACCTATGGACGTGTATCGCGCTATGGACTGATCGCATTTGCCTCTTCGCTCGATCGCGTGGGGCCCTTTGCCGCGAATGTGAAGGATGCTGCCACCATGCTGGGCGTGATCGCCGGCCATGACGCAAAGGACGCCACCAGCCTGACGGCTCCGGTGGACGACTACGCAGCCGAAATCGCAAAGGGCGTTCAAGGGCTGAAGATCGGCATCCCGGCGGAGTATTTTGCCGAAGGTCTGGATGGCGAGGTGAAGGCCAAAATTGAGAAGGGCATTGCCGCGCTGGAAGCGGCAGGTTGCACCATCAAGCCCATCTCGCTGCCGCATACAAAGTACGCGGTGCCGGTCTACTACCTGATCGCCACGGCAGAGGCCAGCTCGAACCTTTCCCGTTTTGATGGCGTGCGCTACGGTCATCGCTCGGCGGAGTCCGCCAATCTGGCGGCCATGTACAGCAAGTCGCGCGACGAAGGCTTTGGGCCGGAGGTGAAGCGCCGTATTCTGCTGGGCACCTATGCGCTCTCGGCTGGCTATTACGACGCCTACTACCGCAAGGCGCAGCAGGTGCGTCGCTTGCTGGCAGATGAGTTCATCAAGGCCTTTGCGGATGTGGATGCCATTGTGACGCCCACCTCGCCCACGCCCGCCTTCAAGCTGGGCGAAAAGCTGGACGATCCGGTCTCCATGTACTTGGCGGACATCTACACGGTGACTGCCAGCCTCGCAGGCATCTGTGGTGTGAACGTACCCTGCGGCCAAACGCAGACAGGTTTGCCGGTAGGCATGCAGGTTCTGGCCCGGCACCTGAAGGAATCTACTGCCTTCCGCATTGCGCAGGCCGTGGAAGACGCCAGTCTGTAAACACTCCACGGAGATTGCTAAGGGACGGGCCACGCGCCCGTCCTTTTCAGTTTGTTGGCAATTTCAAAAATCTTGAAAGTTTTGAAAGGGCATTGCATGCAGCGGTTCGCTGCGCGTCTGGCAAGGAGCCTCTATTTGGGGCGAAGCCATCGGCCGCACCGCAGGTGCCCTCAGGGGTTAAAACCCGTCGACTTTTGTTTTTTCTGCGGCACGGATAAATCCGTGCCCTTTCAAAACCAGGCTTTGTGTCATCAAGCTGAGGGACGGGCCATGCGCCCGTCCTTTTCTTTTTTGCCGGCAGATTTTTCTCCGCAGTTGTCTTGGTGGCAATGATCCCAATTTTTAGGGGTACACTGGCGTGAGATTTGGATTGTCTTAACGCTCTGCTACGAGTGATTCCCCCCTGGTTTCGTTTATCCCCTCCGCGTTGTTGGATAGATTCGCGCTGCGCTGTTGTGTCTGAACCGGCTCGTGGCAATGCTCTGGCAGAGCAGGGCGGGCGCGTGTAAGGGAGGGACCATGCGGAAACCAATTCTTTGTGCCGTGGCTGTTTTTGTCGTGTTGCCCGTTCTGGTGGCGGCGGCACCGCGCAAGAGCCATACGGTGGTTCTTGGTGCGGCGCGCAAAGTAGCCTACTCCCGGACGGGAGATCCGGCTGGTGCGGCAAGCCAGGAGAGCGAGCTGAAGATTCGCGCGCTGGTGGTGGACGGCAGCGTGAAGGAGTGGACCACTGGCGAGGCGCACGATGTAACGGACCGCAGCTTTGTGGTTCGTCGCGCCATCCGCATCAACGATACGCTACCAGGCGACAAGCTCGAAAAATGGGTTTGGCAGCGCGGACCTTGGCTTCTGGTGGATCGCGTGACTGGCCATGCCGCGCCGTTGCGCATGCCCAACTACGATCCTGCCGTGAGCCAGGTGTCCTGGTTCCGGGATTATGCCGCTTATTGTGGCGTAACCGCTTCCGGCAAAAGCCTCTATGCGGTGGTGTGGCAAGTGGGAGGCCGTAAACCCATGCTGGCGAAGAAGCTGCGCGCCTTCGACCTGGGACGCTACCCGGAACGGGTCTGCGAGCCGGTCGAATGGCAGCGGGAGCCCATGAAGGTTCTCTTTCATCCGGCCGGGAAAGAGGCCGTCGGGTATGAGATTCTGCCCGGTTCGGCAGTTCTGGTAGAAGAAAATACGGAAGATCCGGACACGGACTGACCGTTTTGCGTTAAGCTTGCCGGGCAGGGCGGCCGCTGGCGCGTCATGAATTTCTGGGTAATTTGGTTCTGTCAGGGCAGGGGAGTGTGAAGAAGGTGACCCTGTTGGTGCCCCAGGTTTCCAAATCCAGGAAATCTGGGGCACCCTTGTTATGTAGGCAAGTGCGGACTTTCCTGCGTTGTTGCCGGCGTCGTGGATAAACTGCGGCTGGCTGAAATTTTTGCTGGAGCAAGTGGATGGACAAGAACGGAAAGCGTCGGCAGGGCGAACCGGAAGAGATCGATAATCACAACGAACCCCGCCGCAATCGCAAACCCAATGAGCGGGAACAGGCGATTCTGGAATATCTGCGCATCAACCCGCGCGCAACCTATGCCGCCCTGCAGGTGGCTACAGGGCTGAAATCGCATGAGGTGGAGTGGGCGCTGAAGGCCATGACGCGCAAAAAGTGGATTGAAGACGGATTCCGCGTCTCGCCCACGGCGTTAGGCTTTCCGGAACGGTATCGCGTGGATATCTGGGTGATTCCACTAAAGTTACGCGAAGGATTGGGCGGACGGGCACAAGATCTGGATGCGCAGGGGCAGCGTCTGGTGGTGGACTCGCAGAAGCGTTTGGGCCGCTACATCATGGAAACCCTGGCCAAGGATCCTGGCTTCCGCGACCGCGTGCTGGTGGAAGAGATGCATATTCTGCTGGGAGGCCCTGCGGATATGTCGGCCACGGTGCGGGCGCGGGACAATGACGCGATGCTGGAATTCGTGGTGAGTGGCCTGAGAATCTGCGAGGGAATTCAGCAGACCACGACCTGCCTGATGCAGTGGTCGCACCCCGATATCCGGCTATAGACACGGTTGAAGGACGGAATCAAACGTCAGAAACAGGTAAAATTTCTGTAAGAAATAAGAATGTAGGTAGTCCATGATTGAAAATCTACGATTCCTAGCATATTGAAGTGCGGTAAAGAATTTTTCCGGAGGAAAAGCACAGGATTCCACGGCCGCTCCGTTTATCAATGATGGAAAGAGGACGTCCCGACCTGGTGACAGGCGAGAACGACCGGACCGAAAGGCGCGAGGCCGCCCCCTGGGAGGCCAGGACGAAGTTCAGCTCGCGAGCAGGCGAGCCAGGTTTCAGTCCGCGGGCGACCGCAGGGCGCCAGAAGGCCCATATAGGTGAAAAACGGGAAAATCGCGACCGGAGACGGAAGGGGGGGCCCTTGCGGCTCCGGTTTTTTATCGCAAGACCAGAGTTGCTGGGGTCTGCCGCTGTAAAGGCAAGCCGCTAGGTCCGGCAGGGAAGAACGCCTTCGCAGGATTTTCGGGATATCCCTACTCTGGCTTTTGCTTGAAGGTTGGCGCCGGTGAGCCCGGACCACTGCGGGCGGCAAGCGGGAGGCCAATCAGCCACAAGTTTTGCAGCGCCGGCGCCTACACGAGTCGCACCTACCTTATCTTCCCCTGCATCCGAGTCAGTCTTCCTGTCTTAACGGCGTAAGTGCCGGCTGGCATCCTTGCGCATATTCCACAGAACCCAAAGGAGAAACGCGACTGCGGGGAAGGTGGGGAGTAGCAACAAGGCCTGCTCGAGAGTGAGCGTCATATCTTCACCTCGCCTGGGGGCAGAACCTGATGCAGGCCTGGTTGTACTACGGGCCCGGTTCAGGACGTGCCCTCCACGTGCTGTTACCAGCAGAAGGCCGCGCGGCTAAGGAACAAGCAAGCAGGGGATAAATGCTTTGTAAGGGTTCTGGTGCAGGCGGGCTGCTGGTGCGAGATGCGCGCCTTGACACGCGAGCGGGGGCGCGTATCTTATCTTTCTAGGCATTCTTTTGCTTCTCTGATTGGTTGGAAGCGCGTGTGGGTGAGCGCAGGTTACCATTGCAGAAGGTAAAGGGGCGCTGTGTCGAACAGGAAGCAGACGGTGGTGGACCAGGCGTCCAAACCCGACCCCGGACCGTGGCAAACCGACGGGCGGGAACATTCCCGTAGACAAATCTGGTAATCAGGCTGCCGGCTCCATGCCGCAGGCCTGTGTCTGCCGGTGTGCAGTGTGCGCTGGTGGGCAGTAAAGGACGAGTGTGGCGACGAGTGTGGCTTTCTTTCTGGCAGGCGCCGCAGCCGGTGGCGGAAACGCAGTGATGACGTTTCTTCCCCTGTTGCTGATTCCGGTGCTGTATTTATTGATGATTCGTCCGCAGCAAAAGCGGCAAAAACAGTGGCAGGAAATGCTGAAGTCGATCAAGAGCGGCGACCGGATTACGACTGCGGGCGGAATCCGCGGCGTGATTGTGTCGCTCAAGGACGATTCGGTGGTTATCCGTGTGGCGCCGGACAATCTGAAGCTGGAAGTGGCCAAGAACTCAATCGCCGCGGTGACGCAGGACTCCAACCAGGGAGCCTGAGGGCGCACCCGGAGAGCTTGGACGGAAGAGAAACGGAACAATGACGAAGAATCTCAAGAACAAAGTAATTTTGATCCTTTGCACGCTGCTCGTCTTTCTGTACGGAGCTGTGTTTGGTACGGACGCTCCCAAGCTGGACACGAGCCTGCCGTTGCTCAACCAGTTGACGCAGCATATTCACTTGGGCCTGGATTTGCAGGGCGGCGCCCACCTGATTCTTCAGGTGGAAGTAAAGGAAGCCGTCAACGCCAGCACGGATAACGTGGTGGCCCGCGTTCAGCAGGATCTGAAGACTGCCAACCTGAGCTTTACTCAGGTGATGAAGCCTCAGCCGATGAATCGCGACCTGGCCGGCAAGTACACTGGACGGCCGGAACTGGTGGAGATTGACGGCGTGGCCGCGACCAACACCAATGCGGTTCGCTCCCTGCTCGAGTCCAAGTACGGCAACGAGTATGACATCAGCGGTGGCTCCACCACCCCGTTCACGCTGACCATGAAGTCGCTGGTGATGAAGCAACTGGAAGAGAAGACCGTCCAGCAGGCGATTGAGACCATCAATGAGCGCGTGAACTCGCTCGGTGTGAGCGAGCCCAAGGTGGCTCCTTACAGCCTGGGCGCCAATCAGGTTCTGGTTGAACTGCCGGGCGTGAGCGATCTGGAGAAGGTGAAGCAGATCATCAACTCCACGGCGCGTCTTGAGATTCACGCCGTAGCCGGCGGTCCTTATCAGGACGAAGCCACGGCTACCGCATCGCTGGGGGGCACGGTTCCTCCCGACGTGATGCTCTCCCGCTCCAACCAGGATGGCCGCGATTCCGTGTACGTGCTGCGCCGCGTGGCGGTAGTGGCAGGCTCGGACTTCCGTTCGGCCGATCCCGGTACCGACTCCAATACCGGCCAGCGTACGGTTCGCTTTACGCTGACCAACGAAGCCGGCGAACGCTTCTACGACTACACCAGCAAGAACGTGAACACCTCCATGGCAGTGGTCATGGGCGGTTCGGTTCGCGAAGTGGCCAACATCGAGAGCGCCATTCGTGACTCGGGCGAGATTCGCGGTTCGTTTAGCCAGACGGAAGTGGAGAACCTTTCCAAGCTGCTGCGCACCGGCGCGCTGCCTGCTTCACTGGACTACCTTGAAGATCGCACGGTGGGCGCTTCGCTCGGTGCCGACTCCATCAAGGAAGGCGTGACCGCGGCGGTTGTCGGCGTGCTGCTGGTGATGGTCTTCATGCTCGTCTACTATCGCGGCTCGGGCATCAATGCCAATCTGGCCTTGCTGCTGAACCTGATCATCCTGCTCGGCTTCATGGGCTTCTCGAAGGCTACGCTCACCCTGCCAGGTATTGCCGGTGTGATTCTGACCATCGGTATGGGCGTGGACTCGAACGTGCTGATCTTCGAGCGCATTCGTGAAGAGATGCGTTCGGGCAAGGCGGCTTCGGCCGCTGTGGACCAGGGCTTTGCCCATGCCTGGATCACCATCGTCGATACCCACGTGACCACCATCGTCTCGGCCGCCATTCTGTTCCTGGTAGGCTCCGGTCCGGTGAAGGGTTTCGCGGTGACGCTGACCTTCGGTTTGCTGGCCAACCTGTTCACGGCTGTCTATGTCTCGCGTGTGATCTTTGACGCACACCTGAACAAGCTGAAGCCGGGCGAAGTGGTTTCGATCTAACCAGGTTCCAAGTGCCAGGTTCCGGTGAGCGACTCAGCGGAACCCGGCACACAGAATCTGGCGCCTGATCCAAGACGAACGAACGCCGGAATGCTTTTTGCTCCGGCCCCCAAACGAAGGGGAGAGGTTTGAAGTGGAATTCTTTCGTAGCGTAAACATCGACTGGCTTAAGAAGAAGTGGTTCTTCCTAGGCTTCTCTTTGATCTTCAGCGTCGCCGGTATCGTTTCCATGGGAATGCACTGGGCGCAGATCGGCAGCCCGGTTCCTCTGGGCGTTGACTTCCGTGGCGGCACCGAAGTCCAGGTCAAGTTCCAGCACACGCCGGACGTGGGCGAGATTCGCTCGGCATTGAACGCCAATGGCATCAAGGATGCCAGCGTGGTGCTCTATGACGTAGCCTCGGCCAATCAGGTGCTGATCAGCCTGCCCGAACAGCAGAACGAGAGTGCTCTCGACGCCGGCCGGTTGACGATTGTGAGTGCCCTGCAGCAGCACTACAACAACTACTTTGACCCCAAGACGGGCATCAAGGTGGATGTGGTGGGTCCGACCGTGGGCAAGCAGTTGGAGTTCCAGGCCCTCAAGGCTACCCTGCTCTCCATGCTGGGCATGCTGGTCTATCTCTGGTTCCGGTTCCAGTTGATTTATGGTGTGGCCGCCGTGGTGGCCTGCTTCCATGACACCCTGATTACGATTGGCGCTTTCTCTCTCACCAACCAGGAGATCAGCCTGACGGTGATTGCGGCCATTCTGACGCTGGTTGGTTACTCGATGAACGACACCATCGTCGTCTTCGACCGTATCCGTGAAAATCTCCGCCTGAGCCGCAAGGAGACTCTGCCGGACGTGGTGAACCGGTCCATTAACCAGACGCTGAGCCGGACGGTGCTGACCTCGGGACTGACTTTCCTGACGGTTTTGTCGCTCTATATCTTCGGCGGCCAGGTTCTGCAGGGCTTCAGCTTCGCGCTGGTGGTAGGCATTCTGATCGGCACCTATTCTTCGATTGCCGTAGCGGCACCGATGCTGGTGGCGTGGCAAGAATGGCGTGGCGCCAAGGGCGGAGATATTTCGTTGCCCGCGGCCAAGCGTCCCAAGGCGTAAGACGGAGAGTTTTGCGGTGGGACGAAAGAGCTTGATTTCGTTCCCATCCGCCGTCTCTCTCCTGCTGAAAAGTGTTTGAATGGCTCGAAGGCGCATCCTGTAAGTTGAACTTGAAGAATGGCTTATGAGATGCTCTGCAGTTTGCTTTGCAAGGGGAGCGTGGTTCTGGTAAGGTGAACGCGCTTCTATAGGGACCAATGGACGCTCCGGGAACATTTTCAGTTTCCGTGGTGTCTAAGTAGAGGTAACCAACACCCGATTCGAGGCTGGCCATGTTTGAAGACTCCACATTTGAATCCGGAAATCGAATCAAGTCCAAGAGCGGCCGATGGATGCTTTTCACTGCCATCACCAACGGCTCGATCCTGGTTCTGCTGATTTTGATTCCGCTGATCTATCCTGAGGCGTTGCCTAAGGGCGCGATGCAGACACTTCTGTTTGCCCCGCCGCCACCACCGCCGCCTCCTCCCCCGCCGCCTCCGCCGGAGGCAGTCCACGTTGTCCATGTGCAGTCGGAAATGATGAATAATCAGTTGACTGCTCCGACGCGTATTCCTCACAACATTCAGATGGTCTCCGAAAAAGAAGCCCCTGTTTCCAGCTTTGGCGTAGCCGGCATGGAAGGTCTGGGTGGTTCGAGCACAGGTGTTACCGACAGCATGTTCGGTTCGAACAAGCCGCAGGTTAAGGCCGCCGCTCCCAAGAAGGTGAACATCTCGGCCGGTGTGGCCGTCGGTATGCTGCTGGTCAAAACCCAGCCGGTGTATCCGCCGATCGCCAAGGCAGCTCGTGTCTCTGGTACCGTTGTGCTTCAGGCGACGATTTCCAAGACCGGAACCATTGAAGGCTTGCGCGTCGTCAGCGGTCCTGCCATGTTGCAGCAGGCTGCTCAGGATGCTGTGCGTCAGTGGCGCTATCGCCCCTACCTGCTCAATAACGAGCCGGTGGAAGTTGAGACCACGGTCAACGTGATCTTCACTTTGGGTGGATGACGAAATCTTTGGCTTCCTATCTTCGTCTCAAATGAGGGGAAGCCTACGCTCTTGACCGGAATGCGAATCGAAGGAAGCGCATTTCCATCAACCGCAGGTACCAATTCAGTTCTTAAGAAACTCCTTAGGAGGAAGATTCTGTGATTCTCGCTCAGCTCGCACATTTCGCTTCGCACACGGTCAGCAGCCTCGCCCTGTTCCAGGAAGAGGGAACGGTTAGCTTCAGCCCCATGGGCCTTTGGGAGCACATGGGATGGCTCGCTCGCTGCGTGGCCATCATGCTGTTCATCGAGTCCATCTGGTCGTTGGCTGTCATGATCGACCGTGCTCTGTACTTCAACGCCGCCCGCAAGCAGTCGCGTGAGTTCGCTCCCAAGGTTGCCGGCGCCCTGAAGGATGCCAAGCTCGACGAAGCCATCAAGATTGCCGATCGCAGCAAGAAGTCGCACCTCGCTGAGGTTGTGGTTGCCGGTCTGCAGGAGTTCCGTTCTTCCGGCGGCGCCGCCACCGAGGAGACCATTGCCAGCGCAGGCCGCGCTCTGGAGCGCTCTGAGGCCATCGTGCACGCCAAGCTGAAGAAGGGCCTCTCGGTTCTCGCCACCATCGGCGCAACCGCTCCCTTCGTCGGTCTGTTCGGCACCGTCGTCGGCATTTTGAACGCCTTCCAGCAGATCGCCACCCAGAAGACCTCGGGTATCGGCGCGGTTGCCGGTGGTATTTCGGAAGCCCTGGTGACCACCGCTTTTGGTCTGCTCGTCGCCATCCCGGCCGTTATGGCCTTCAACTACTTCACCGGTCGCGTTGAGTCGTTCGACGTGGAAATGGACAACTCGTCGTCCGAGCTGGTGGACTACTTCATCAAGCAGAGCCACAAGCGCTAATCGAAGCGACTGAACGGCTTGAGCGAGAAAGCAGCGGCAGGGTCCAGGAGCACGGCTCTGGGATCCTGCCGGGATTGCACCTTCTCCTCAAGATCTCTCTCAGGCGTTGCCCTGCAGATTGAAAGAGCCGGATTGACCGGCAAAAAATTCAACGCACGGAGTCCCTACAATGGGAATTGCGGTTCGCGACGTAAGTAAAAACGTCAGCTCCAACATCAACGTTACCCCGATGGTGGACGTGATGCTGGTTCTGCTTATCATCTTCATGGTCATCACGCCTATGTTGCAGAACAAGGTGGCCGTTGAGATGGCAAAGGTCGACAATGCCACGGCGATGCCGGATGCCGACAAGGAAGATGCAATCGTAGTTGCGGTTACCCGCGACGGCGGTGTGTTCCTTGGCCAGGATAAGGTGGCCCCGTCGGAACTTGGCCGCAAGGTGGCCGAGAAGCTGGCGGACAAGCCTGGCAAAATGATTTTTGTTCGTGCCGATGCACGCGCGCAGTTCAAGGCGGTCGAAGATGCGATCGATAATGTGCGCACCGTGGGCGTGGACGAAGTTGGATTGTTGACGCAGAAGAAGGATGGCGCCGGCGCCGGCGGCGAGTAATCGCTACCAGCGGCAGCCCGATTAACGATGTACGCGCCACACGAGGAGTTTTGAGCCATGGGTATGACAACTGGGGGCGGGGGTGGCTACTCGTCCGAAATTAACGTAACGCCGATGATCGACGTCCTTCTGGTTCTTCTGATCATCTTCATGGTGATCGTGCCGGTGACGCCGAAGGGTCTGGACGCGATGGTGCCCCAGCCGCCGAAGAACCCGCAGCAGAATCAGCCGAAGAATGATCGTACGATCGTTGTTCAGGTGTTCTACAACCGGGGTTCGGCGCCCACCTACAAGATCAACGAAGACGACGTGCAGAAGAGTGATCTGCATGCCCGTCTGGACGGCATCTACGCCAATCGCGCCGAGAAGGTTATGTTCGTGCGCGGTGACGACGATGTGAACTTCGCCTACGTCGCCGATGTCATTGACATCGCCCGCTCGGTGGGTGTGGATCACGTCGGTTTGATGACGCCGAAGATTCAGGCAGGACAGTAGCGTAACGTTCTGCGGCAATCGGCCCCGGCGCAAGGGACCGATGCCGGTTCCGCAGGCGATCGCGCTTACGACCAGCCGGCAAAGAAGCAGCGGGGACCATTGGCCCCCGCGGTCTGGCTCTCCTCCCAACCAGGGGTGTGAGCCGGGCAGCAACGAGAACGAAATTCATCTTTGGTCCTGGAACCGGCTGCTCCCGCCCGGTCCAGCTGCAACAGATTCCAGGCGCGCAACCGACGAGGCACTCGCCTGAAGGAGAAGGATACGAACATGAATCGACCCGCACGTATTACGGCGTTCGCGGTGGCCCTTGCCGGCATGGTGCTTTCCATGAGCGGGTGCAACAAGCTTGCAGCCCGCGACCATCTGAACAAGGGAGTTGAAGCGTACAAAAGCGCGCACTACGAAGAGGCGATCAATCACTTCCAGCAGGCGACGCGGCTTGACCCGAAGCTCCCCATGGCCAAGACCTATCTGGCCACTGCCCTGGCGCAGAACGTGGTGCCCGGCCTTGAGACCCCTGAGAACCTGAAGAGCGCCGAGGAAGCCGTCGAGCTGTTCAAGCAGGTTCTGGCCAGCGATCCGAACGACGTGAACAGCGTCAAGCAGATTGCCGGCATCTACTACCAGATCAAGCGCACCGACGATGCCAAGCTTTGGCAGAAGAAGGTTCTTGAGAAGGAGCCGAAGGACGCTGAGGCGGCCTACACCATTGGCGCAATCGACTGGGATCTGGCACATAAAAACGTGCTGGAGATTCTCGGTGCCGCTGGCCTGACGGACGATGGCCAGGGCAATGCCAAGGCTCCCAAGAAGGTCATGGACCAGATCAAGGAAAAGAACGGCGCAATCGTCGACGAAGGCCTGCAGTATCTGACCCAGGCCGTCCAGAACAAGGACAACTACGACGAAGCAATGGCCTATCTGAACCTGATCTACCGCCGCAAGGCCGATGTGGATTTTGGCAATGCTTCCGCTGTTAAGGACGACATCGCCAAGGCCGAAGACTGGCGCACCAAGGCCATGGGCGTTCGCAAGGCCAACGAAGAGAAGAAGAACCAGGGTCCTGGCGGCATCACGATGGATGCCAACGGCAACCTGAAGTAAACCTCCTCGCGAGAAATCGACATACGGCCTCCGCTCCGGCGGGGGCCGTTTTGTTTTTGCCGCCATGGACGCTGCTAGCCAGCTTGGGCGCTCCGGTCATCTGCACGGCCGCGTATGCCTCCTACTGTGCGGTGTTCCGTATGTCAGAGGCGCTACCAGGAGTCTCTGGCAGGACGGACAGGATGCCACAAGGAGAAGCGGGCAGGGCAATGGCGCACGCGCTCTGCAGCGTTTTGCAAGGGCGCTGTTGGAGCCCTGTGGCCGCTGCGGATCGCAATAGCGTCCGCAGCGAAGGGCGGTAGTAGCTGGGGAGAAATTACCTCAGGGCTGTGTGAGGTCGCGTTTTTTTTGAAGCGCGTCTGTGCAGACTGAAGCCCTGCGCCCTCTCAAATCCTGCTCACTCCGGGCCTGGATGTAGAGCGTATTTTCCGCAAGAAAAGGCCTCCAGATCGATGATCCGGAGGCCTACTGGATTTGACGGAGCTTGCTTACTGCGCGTCTTGCTTGAGGATCTGCTCGGCCAGGAAGTTACGTACCTTGGCTTCGTTGTGCAGGGTCTCCAGATAGGCGTTCTGCAGCAGTTGGGCCCGATTGTTGTGCAGCAAGGTATGGATGGTCTGCTGGACACGCGGGTCGTGCAGTTCGCGCTGGCCGGCCGGCTCGCGGGAGATCAGCTTGTAGATGGCATAGCCAACTAGACGGTGGCTGGTGGACTCGTAGATGGGCAGTATGTCGGTGTACTGGTCCGTCTTGAGCTTGCCGACGGCGCCGTAGACTTCGGCGTCGGTGTGCAGAGCAGACTCGGCGACAAAGCCCATATCGCCGCCATTCGAAGCTGTATTCGGATCCTCGGAGAAGTTCATGGCCACCGCGCCAAAATCCTCGCCGCTGTCCAGGCGATTGTGCAGAGTCTGAATCTTCTTCTTGGCGTCGGCTTCGCCGGTGGCCTTGTTGTTCTGCAGATTGCTGGGCTGCTGCGCGGGCGATGTGGTGACCACGATCTGCGCCATATGATACTGGGGCTCGATCAGGTTGAACTCAGCCTTGTGCGCGTTGTAATAGGCGGAGATCTCCGAGTCGGTGATGTTGATCTTCGACTCGATCTCTTTGTTGATCAGCTTGGTGCGGGTCAACTGGCGACGCAGGTCGCGCTTGAAGTCGTCCATCGTGAGGCTGCGGCTTTTCAGTTGTGCGTCGAACTCTTCCTGCGTAAAGCGGGCCTTGATTTCGGTCAGCTTGGCATTGACGTCCTCATCCGAGGCGGCCAGATTCACCTTGGCGGCGTGCTGCTGCAGGATCTCATCCTCGATCAGTTGACGGAGGATATTGAGCCGCTGGATATTGGCTTCTTCATTCGAGAGCTGGCGCGGATTGCTACTCACATTCGTCTGGTAGTAGCGCTCCAGGTCAGCGCGCTGAATCTCTTTGCCATTCACCGTGGCGGCCACACCGGAGCCCGGTGTACGGTGGCAGGCGGCGATGCCGGCAAGCAGAGTGAGCCCGGTCAGGGCAAGAAGCATAGAACGAGAACGCGCGGAAGAAACAAGAGGGACGAACAAGCTGCAATCTCCTGAGGAGCGTTTGGGGGCTCCGGCCTTCAAGAATAAATCCCTGAGCGGCCGGGGCGATAGCAAGAAACGATAAAACTACTGCCCCAGCTTTTGTGCCGGGCTATCGGTGCTGGGCGGAGGGACCTCGCCGGCCGCACGCAGCGCACGGTCGATGGCCATCCAGACGTAGGGCGCGGGCAGGGCGCCGCCGTTGATGCGCTCGCCGTTAACGAACAGAGCCGGGGCGCCGTCCAAACCCAGAGCGGCGGCTTCCCGGATCGAGGACTTGATGCGGGAGTCGTCCTGCGCGGTGATGCAGGCATTGAGCTTCTCGGTGTCTAGATGGGTCAGTGCGCCCTGCTCGCGGGCTATGCGGTCCAGAGTGGCAAAACTCTTGGCCTCGTCGCTGCCGTTGCCGCCCACCTCTTCACCGTGCGCATGGACGTAGTCCACATAGGCCCAGTAGGCATCGGCTTTCTGTGCACCCAGGCAATCGGCGTCGATGGCCGCATGGGTAGCCCAGGGATGGATGCTCTGCAGCGGAAAGTCTTTGTAGACGATCTTGATCTTGTCCTTGTAGCGGTTCAGCGTGGCGGGATAAAGTGTCTGGTGCATCCGCGCGCAGTACGGGCATTGCAGGTCGTCGAAGTTGATGACCGTGACCTTGGCATTCGGGTTGCCGCGTACGGGCCGGTCGTCCACGCTGATGTTGAACACGGGGTCCTTGACCAGATCGTAGGTCTGCAGGCGGCCCAGCGTTTTGCCGTCGCTGGAGAGGAGGAACTCGATGGTCTGCGTCTGTGCTTCACGTGCGAGCGTGACGGTGAGGCTCTCATAGCCGGGGATGTTGCTGGGCTTGTGTGCGCCTACTGTTACGTTGATGTCCGGCGTAAGACCGAAGTGGCTGCGAATCAGATTCTCAATGCGGCGGTCTGTATCGCCTTGGGCGGGGGCGCTGGATTGAGCTTTACAGCCGGCAGTAACCACTAAAGCCAGCAAAATCGCGAAAAAACGAAGCTTGAACAAGTGGGAATCCTCTCCAAAAAGGATACTCCAGCGGGGCTAGAAAAAGTCCTGGCGACTGCTCCCCTGAAGTCATGAACTCAAGTTACTTTTATCCCTGGCGGGCGATAGCTCTGTCGTCTTTCGCCGCTGGAATACTGGCCCGGATTTTGTCTGAAAGGCTGTGCGATGAGCAGTAGACGCGGGCAGCGAAAAAACGCCACCCGCTGCAGCGGAAAAAGTCTAGAAAACAGGCGGCAGACCGGGATCGCGGAAGACTGAATTGGAACGCCGGATGTCGCCTACAGAGCCAAAGTTGGCCAAGGTGAAGCTGTAGAGATACTGAGTCTCATTGCGGACTGAGCCCAGTTGAAAGCGTCGGTAGCCAACCGTCAGGCCGCAGCAATCCCAGTTGTAATTGGCTTGCACGCCGGCGTACTGCACCTGGCCGAGCACAAAGTCGTAGCCTCCGTTGGCGGCAAAGTTCAAGCCTGCCTTGGAAGGTTTGCCAATCATCAGGAAGGGCTGAACCTGCTGGCTTTTGATGGTGGAGGCCGAGCCACGGCTCTCGTCTACCGCGTTCAACAACGCATGGCCGATTCCGAAGGTGGTGTTTCCGGTGGTGTAGCCGGCAAAAAGATTGTCGGCATTCATCCGGCCCGCGCGGGGATCGTAATCGATGTCCCACTCGATGCGCAGGTTGTCCACTGCTTCAAAGCGAATGCGGGAGGTGACTGGGGAGCGGTTCTGCGCGGAGTCCAGGAAGGCTACGCCGGTCAGATCAAGCGTGGTATCAAACACGTTGCGGCGGCCGGAGATAATGGCTCCGCCGAAATATGGATCGAGGAAAAACTTCTGGGCAATCTGCCAGGTGGCCCATTCGCGGGGATGCTTGTTGCACTTGGCTGCTTTCTCCGGATCAGATGAATCGCAGGCCTCGGCGTGGAGGGGCTTCAAGTAAAAGCGCTGTGTAAGGGAAAATCCTGCCTCGTTGGTGTTCGCCACAATGTCTGTGGTGTCGACCAATAAAACGCGTTGCGCAGCCGCGCCAATGCCGCCCACGTAACGGTAGGTCAACTCAGGCTCGATCACGTGCCGCAGAACGCGGTTGATGCCGGGCAGCATAAAGTCCCGCTCAATGGCTGGCGGGAGGGCGCGCACCGATGCTTCCGCATAGGTGCGGTGCAGAGGATTGTGGCTGATGGTGGGCACGCCATGGCGCAGGTCCGAAAGATCGGGGAACTGGCTGATGGTGTAAGCCGTCTGGCGCAGGGCCACCGTGGGAACAATGTTCCAGCCATCGGCAGCAAAGGGTAGCGAGAGGTGCGGGTAGAAGTCGATGCGGCCCACGTTGCGGGCGTGAAAGCGAGGTTCTGACCGGCTCATGTAGCTGATGGAGGAGCCCAGACCCCAGTAAAAGGGCGAAGAGCCGAGCGGCTGATCTACGGCATCGAAACGCACGCTGGGCAGACGGAAGATGCGCGCTTCGTCACCGTTGGTGGAGCTGGCGAAGGTCTCAAAGCGGTCGGCCACCACGCTGGGCACAAAGCCGTTGTGGACGTGCGTGAAGCCGACTTTGCTGACCACCTGAGAACTGACGGCTTGCGAATAATTGTCGTTGAACACCAGCCGGTAAACATAGCTGGACAAGTATTCAACCGATCCGGCCACGTGCGTGGAAGGGCCCAGATCCTTGCGCCCTTCGGCCACAATATCGACACCGCCCTGATTGACTAGCTTGGTGCCGGTAGGGCCGGGAACGTAGCCAGGCGACTGCGCATTGGAGGCCGAGGTATTGCCAATCTGCTGACGGATACCGCGATCGAGCAGGGCGTTCCAGCGCACCAGCAGGCGGTCCAGGTCACGTCCGCGATAGCGGAAGTCGCCATTGGGTGCCCAGCCGCGCTTGCTGAACAGCTCCGCGCCCAGCACCATGTCCATGCTGCGGTTGAGCACGGTGTAAACCTGCGCACCCACCACAAAGCCCTTGATGGAGGAGTTGCTGATCACGGGAATCAGCAATCCGCTTTCGCGGCCCGCTTCGCTGACCGGGTGGCGCAGATAGGGCAGATAAAAGATGGGAACGTCGAGAAACTTGAAGAAGGAGTTGCTGGTGGAAGCCATGCCGTCTTCCAGGCGGATGGACTTCGAGACCACACGCCAATCTGGCTTGGGCAATTGGCAGTTGGTCATGGAGCCATCGATTAGCCGATAGCGGCCCTCGCCCAACTGCAGCAAGACCCGGCCGGAAAACAGGAAAGGATTGGCGGTGGAGTACACCGTGGAGTGCGTTCCCTGATGAATGCCCTGGGTGCCGGAGACGTTGTAGAAGCGTGCCGTGTGCATGCTCAGGTTCAGGTCGCCGTGGCTGGCCTCGATGTGGATGCCCTCGGCACCGCCGGTGACCTCCAGATGGCCTTCCGCTTCCAGTTGTGAGGTGCTCCGGTGATACACCACGCGGTCAGCGCGCAGGATGTAGTCGCGATAGTGGAAAACGACGTGCCCGGAGAGCGTGAGCGTATCGCCCACCCAGCCCTGATTGTCGGCTTCCCAGAGCACGGGAATGCCCGCCGGAGGCAGAGGTTCCGGCTCGGCGATCGGCAGCAGTTCCTGGCTGGGATCGTCGGGCAAATCGCTGGCAGAGGCAGCATTCTCCTGCATCGCGGGACCCGATGTTGCCGCAATGGGTGCAGGTAACGGCTTAGTCAACGCTTGCGCGCCAAGTTGCCAGTGACAAAGGGCAAGCAGCGTGATAGGTATAAAACTACGAGAACGCATCCGAACGACCAGCTCCGAGTACAAGGCTCAGGATAGCAAAGCCGGGCTCTGCTGGTATTTAGACGCGCGCTCGCCGCTCTGGCAACAAGACATTACGGGATGCACAATGGACTCCCTCGGACAGCACCTGCTGCGCCGGGCGCGCCCCCGTATTTGCCGCGATCTCCCTTTCTCCAAACAGAGTAGTGTTTGCTCCCGCGCCTGACCGGCCGGGTGCGAGCCAAACAGCGGGCCACGTACGCAGTCTGGCAGCCGTTAAGGGAAGGGGAACCACCTTGAGCACCATGCCAAGCCAATTGACCTCGAATGCAGCCTCCTGGAAGCAGGAGGTGAACCGGCGTGTGGCGGAGCACAAGAACCGCAAAGGACCCGTGCGTGTGGAGCCGAATCATCTTGAGGTGGCAGCCAGACCAGCCTCCAGCAAGACGGCGGAAGTGCTGGCGCGCGTGAATGCCCGCTACGCCAAAGCTCCCAGCTACAACACGGCGCTGACCGAGGAAGCGCGCGCCGTGGTGCGCAAGGCTGAGGCCGCCACGCTGGCCGCTGCCGAGGTGCAGGCCGCTGCGGAAGACATGCTGGCCGGACTGGAAGCAGCGGACAACGTGGATGTCTCCGTTGAGCCGGAGCTGATTGAGACGAGACAGGCGGCACCGAATGTAATCGCAGCAACGCCGCAACAGTCTGGCGAGCAGCCGGCATCCTACGCGGTGCGCTGGAACCAGGAGTTGCCCGAGCACAGCCCCGAGCCGTTCGCATGGGCGGAAAGCCGTAATCAGCAGGCCGCGCTGGTTCCCCAGGATTGGCAGGGAACCGCGGAGCGGGAAAGCGTGCTGGATACGCCGGATATCGAGGTGGTCGACGGTGGACAACCTATCCCGGGCAATCTGATCGAGTTTCCGCGCGAACTGGTGGCCACCCGCAAGGTGCGGACGCGTCCTGTGGAGCCGGAAGCGCAACTGAGCATCTTTGAGGTCGATCCCGCATCGATGACTCCGCTGGTGGACGAGCCCGTGCCCGCCCGTCTGGAGCCGCTGTGCCAGATGGCGGCGTATGAGGAGACAGTCTGCGAACAGGACAACGGGCAGGAGTATGCGGAACCGGTTGAAGCGCAGGCTGCCTGCGTGACGGAAGGTTATGCCGAGCCGGTCTTCGATCAGCCGGTGTATCAGGAGCCGGTTTACCGGGAGGAGGCATATGCCGGGCAGGAATATGCTCAGGCGGCTTACGAGTCCCCGTATCCCGATGCGCTGATGCCGCGCCGTAGCCGCGAGGATGAGGCTGCGCCGGTTGCGGCCAAGGCCAGGCCGGTACGTTCTGCGTCCCGGGCCAAGCACCAGAAGGCCAGGACTCCGGAACTGGATCTGGCGCCGACCAGCACCCGTATGCTGGCTGGGCTGGTGAACATTTCGCTGATCATGGTGGGATTGGCGTTGGCCGGTTTGACCGCTGTCCGGGGCGAGGCGGCTTTGCCCAGCGTGCGCGGCCTTGGAATGCAAGCCGGAGTGGGGATAGTGCTCATCGGCTTCCTCTACACGGCGCTCTTTTACCTGCTGAGCGATAGCACGCCGGGTATGCGTTACGCCCACCTTCGCCTAGTGGGGATGGACGGCCGCCGTTCCACGCGCAGCCAGCGCTTTGTCCGCCTCGGCTGCCTGCTGCTCTCGGCGCTGCCCATGGGCCTGGGCTTTGTGTGGATGATCTTTGACTCGGAGAACCTCTGCTGGCACGACCGGCTTTCGGGCACCTATCTCCGCCGGTACTAAAGCCTGCTCACACTCCGCGGAAGGCGGCGCTGGGAAAAATGGGCTCTAGCCCTGCGGGTTTCGGCGCAAATTCGGGTCGTGTGAACAGGCCCTGAGCCCCGTGATACGCGCACCGCGTTGCGCACGTTAAAATCATGATGTGAACCGCAGCGGATAGCGCCAGCCCCCCGGCTGGCGTTGCTCCGTTAGGGAAAGGTGAGCATCATGGCTGCAGACGCGACGAATCCGGCATTTGGCCCCAAAATTCGCCCCCATCAGACCCAGAACGAGGCGTTGCTCTTCGAGAAGAGTTCGCCTGGCAAGCGCGGCTACAAGCTGCCTCCACTGGACGTGCCCGCTGTTGATCCGGCCGTGGCACTCGGCGCGGCCTTCCGCACCGAAAGCGCGGAGCTGCCGGAACTCTCCGAGATTGAGATTGTGCGTCACTTCACGCGGCTTTCCACCTGGAACTACGCCATCGATCTGGGCATGTATCCGCTGGGGAGCTGCACCATGAAGTACAACCCGCGTGTGAATGAGCTGGTGGCCCGCACGGAAGGGTTGGCCGAAGCCCATCCCTACCGGCCGGATTCCCTGGCGCAGGGCTCGCTGGAGATTATCGACCTGTTGCAGCGCTGCCTGGTGGAGATCACCGGCATGGACGCCATCACCCTGCAGCCGGCTGCCGGCGCGCACGGCGAGTACACCGGCATCCTGCTGGCCCGTGCCTGGCACACCGCGCAGGGCAATCCCCGCAAGAAAGTCATCATTCCGGACGCGGCCCACGGCACCAATCCCGCTACTGCCGCCATCTGCGGCTACGCGGTGGAGAACCTGAAGTCGAATGCTGAGGGTGGCATCGACCTGGAAGCTCTGGCGCGCCAGGTGGACGAAGACACCGCCGCCCTGATGATCACCAATCCCTCCACGATCGGCGTCTTCGAGAGCCAGATCGCGAAGATTGCCGAAATCCTCCATGCCAAGGGCGCGTTGCTCTACATGGACGGCGCCAATATGAACGCTCTGGTCGGCAAGGCGCGGCCCGGCGACTTTGGCGTGGATGTGATGCACCTGAACTTGCACAAGACCTTCTCCACACCCCACGGTGGCGGCGGGCCGGGCTCTGGTCCGGTGGCCTGCAAGAAGTTCCTGGAACCGTTTCTGCCTACGCCGGTGCTGGTGCGGAAGGAAGGGGCTAAGGGAGTAGGGACTGAGGGACTAGGGACTTCCTTCACTTATAGCTGGGACTACAACCGTCCGCAGTCGGTGGGCCGGGTGCGGGCCTTCTATGGCAACGTAGGCGTCTGCATTCGTGCGCTGGCTTACATCCTGGCCAATGGCCCGGACGGATTGCGCCAGACCACCGAGGACGCCGTGCTGAACGCCAACTATCTGCGCGCCAAGCTCGAAGATCTCTACGAGCTGCCCTACAAGACCGCTTCCATGCATGAGGTGGTTTTCAGCGATAAGCGGCAGAAGGCGAAGGGCATCAGCACGGGCGACATCGCCAAGCGGCTGATCGATTACGGCTTCCATCCCTACACGGTGAGCTTCCCGTTGATCGTGCCCGGTGCGTTGATGATTGAACCCACCGAGAGCGAGTCGGTAGAGGAGCTGGATCAGCTTGTGGATGCTCTGCGCGCTATTGCCAAGGAAGTGGAGGAGCAGCCGGAGATGGTGAAGCACGCGCCGTATTCCACGCGCGTTGCTCGCCTCGACGAAGTCCAGGCCGCCCGCAAACCCATCCTGCGCTGGAAGAAGGCATAGAGCCGCAGGAAACCCTGTTGCATCAAAAAAGCCGGACGCGTTCTGCGTCCGGCTTTCTGTTGATCTGTGAACGACCACCGGCTAACAGCCGGTGGCTTCCGATTACGGCTTAAAGCCGGATTGATCGGCCGTGCGGCCGATTCAGGAAAAACGCTTCCCGAGACAAATCCGCTTTTTTCGCAGCGCCCCTACAGGGCGCATGCATAAATGGGCGCTCCAACCCAGGGCTACCGCCCTGGGCTATTTTCGACCGGCCCCTCCGGGGCCTCAACGTCTTGCAGAATCTTTCGCCGGCAGACAACACCATCGGAAAATTGGATGACGGGCCAAGACCCCTTCCGTCGCCTAAAGGCGAGGGATTTACGGATCCCCTATGGGAGACTCTAAAATATCTAACTACAGGTTGGATGAAAAATATCCTACCTGTGGTAAGATATCGCCATGGCGGCAGCACGCAAGTCCGCAACGCGTCTTGTCAAGGTTGTGGATGAGTGTGTCGCGATTCGCTGTGCGGTGGGCGACGGTCTGCTGCGGGAAGAGGTCTGGCAGGATGCTGCCGGCAAGCTGGCGCGCTACAACCTTGCCTTTGTGAACCACCATCTTTGTCCACGTGATCATGGGCGTGTGCTTGGCTATGATACGGCGCATGGCTTTTTGCATCGCCACTTTGCCGGGAAGGTGGAAGCACTGGAGCCAGCATCGTACAGCGAGATTCTGGAAAGGTTTCTTGCTGAAGTTGAGAACTTGAGGCAGCAAACGAAGCTATGAAAACCACCATCCATACCGATGGCCTGAAGGGCTGGGCGCAGCGCGCCGCCGCACGTGCCCGTGCGCTCGATGCGAGTGAGCCGGTAGAGCCAGCGCATGGAATCACCTTTGAAAACGCGGCAGAGATGGTGCGCCTGCTGACGCCTGCCCGGATCGATCTGTTTCAGGCGGTGCGCAAGCAGTCTGTGCCGCTCAAGGAATTGGCCGAACGCTTGGGACGCGATGTGAGCGCAGTCCGGCGCGATGTGGTGGCGCTGGAGCGTTTTGGTATTGTGTCGTCTGAACAGGTGGCAAACCCGGGCCACGGCCGCGTGCGTGTTATCTCTGCTCCTGCACGGGTTGCGATTTCAGCAGAACTCTAAGTACCGCGTGACGCAGAAACCTATCGTCCGCCCAGCGCTTTCTTGAATGCCGCTGCTGTCTTCTTCGCCAGTGCGGCGGAGTAGATGTTGCGTCGCCGCATAGCCTGTTCCATGTTCTCGATGGGATCGGCGGGCACGTCGGCCAGTGGCCAAGGGCGAGCTTCAATCAGCGTGGGGCCGTTGCCGCGCCGCGCGTGCGCTGCCGACTCGGTGACCACGCGGTAGATAGCCAGCGCATCCGCGCCATCCACAATCGCGCTTGGCACATCGAGCTTGGCGGCGGTGGCGATGAACTCGGGCTTTTCTGCCGGAGAGTTGGCGATGAAGAGGATCGGCAGCTTTTCCAGCTTGGCGCGCTTGATGGCCTTCAGCAGGACCTTGGTGTTCGGTTCGGGATCGCCCAGCAGCGCCACGGCCAGTTTCTTCTTGGACTCCTGGCGAGCGTCAGCCGCAGCGGCCAGCGTTGCCTCCAGTTGCTCTTCCATGCCGTGCGTAGCGGGCACCACGCCATGCTGGACCCATGGAACATGCTTGCGGGTAGCGGCAAACAACGTCGCCAAAGCGTCGGCGGGAATGCCTTTGAGCCCGCAAGGCGTCAGCGCCTGCGCACCGGGCGCGAGGGTGTCGGCTTTTGCCAGATCCACGAGCGCAGCGGCCAGCAACGCTTCCTGTCCACAGGCATCGGCCAGTGTGCCGAAGCCAGAGTCTTTTTGCGCCAGTTTTTGCAGCCGCTCGTTCAGCAGCCGCGCGTAGACCATCAGCGCGTAAATTTCATAGAGCTTGGTGTTGGGAATCAGAGCAAAGCCCTTGTCGGCGGGCAAAGAACGGATGAGGTCGGCAACCGGCTTCAGTGTGCTGTTCATGGGTGATCAATCGATCCAGGGCGAGATCAAACTGGGATTGGCTCGATTGTAAACGGAGAGGCCACAGGTGCGCGGGAACGCTTTGCGGACAGAGTTTGCTTTGGCCTCATGATGCCGTTGCATGGACGTGCGAAATCCCCGCAGGGGCGCTGCTGGCATGCGCCCCGCGGAAAAGTGTGCCGGCGGCATGGCCTTGTACACCATGCCGCTTGGCATCGAAAGATGCGCAGCCTGAAAGCTCCGGCTGCCTCGGGCTTTATTTGGAGAAGATGCCGCCGCCGCTGCGGCTGGCATGGAGTGCCCCTTTGTGTGCGGCGCGGTTGGCAATTGCGTTGAGCTTCTTGGCTGACACGTCTGGCTCGGTCACCGGCTGGGGGGACAGGTTCGCGTTCTCGGGTTTTTCACTGTCGCTCTTGAGGTTGAGCTGAATGAAGCGTTCCATGGCGCTATCCTCCGTGGCAGTATTGTGCTCCCAAATTGTGAAACTGAATAGAGGATCTTCTGTGGAAGATTCTTTTTGCCAAGGCCAAATTGGAACACTGCGGATGAGTAGCCTGCGCCCGGCTTCCATCCGTGCCGGGGCAGGATCCTTTGCTTATTGGATAGAAGGCACTTAGCTGTTGACAGGTGCTACGCGGGATTGGCCGGGGGCGCGGAGAGGCTGGCAAAAATTCCTTTCAAATGCGCGCCCAGCGTGAGTCCTCGCATGGCCATAAAGCAGAGGAAGGCGAACCAGAGGCCGTGCGTGGGCCACCAGCGGCAGAAAAGCGCGGAGAGCGTCAGGAATCCACCCAGGGCCAGCACCATGCTGTTGCGCAGGTCGCGGGAACGAGTGGCGCCAATAAAGACACCATCCAACTGGTAACCCCACACCGCCACCATGGGCAGCGCCACCAGCCAGGGCAGTGCATGGTACGCCGCTGCCTGTACGGCGGGCTGCGCGGCAAAGAAGGGAATCAGCACTACGCCGGCCAAAGCGAAGGTCAGGCTGAAACCCACCGCTGTTAGTGCCGCGCACAGCGTGGAGGCTGCAAGTACGGAGCGGAAGCGGGCCGGATTGCGCTGGCCCACGGCTTCGCCCACCAAAGCCTCCGTGGCGTTGGCGAAGCCGTCTAGCCCGTATGAGGCAATGGATTGCAGATTCAGCAGGATGGCGTTGGCAGCCAGCACCGCGTCGCCGGCCGCCGCGCCCTGGTGGGTGAACCACGCAAAGGCCGATACCAGGCACACGGTGCGCAAAAAGATGTCGCGATTGAGTGCGAAGAGCTTGCGCAGTTCGGTGGCCTGGAGTAACTGACGACCTGCTAGCCGGTGACGGGTCAGTGTGCGAAGCAGAACCGCTACACCCAGCAGGCATCCTGCCCACTCGCTGACGAGTGTGCCCACCGCAATGCCGGCAATGCCCCAGTGGAGGCCCATGACCAGGGCGCAGGCTACGGAGAGGTTGACGACCTGCATGGAACCTTGCAGCATCAGCGCCATCCGCGCGCGCTGCTGCCCGAGCAGCGTACCCAGTACGGCGTAGTTGCAGAGCGCCGCCGGAGCCGACCAGATCAGAATGTTGCAGTAGACACGCGCTTCCGCCGTAACTGCCGGACTGGCCGCCATCCAGTGGAGCGCGAGGGTGATGAGCGGGTGCTGGAGAAGCAGAATCGCCGTGCCTGTAGCGAAGGCCAGCAGAAGAGCGCGTGCGGTGTGCTCCGCGGCGGTGCGCTCGTCTTGTGCGCCATGGGCCTGCGCCACCAGACCAGTGGTGGCCATGCGCAAAAAGCCAAAGCTCCAGAAGATGGCGCTGAACAACATGCCGCCCACCGTGACCCCGCCCAGCACCGCGGCAGACGGCTGCCGCCCGGCTAGAAACGTGTCAGTGGCGATCAGCGCAGGCTGTGTGAGGTTCGAGAGGATCAGGGGGAAGGCAAGGTGCAGAACCCGGCGCACTTCACCCGGTTCTCCCCATCGCTTGGTTGGCCGCACATCCGCCTCGGAGTTTTGCATCTGCTCTTCAGAATAGCGGGGGGAGGGAGCAGTGCCACGAAGACTTAGCCTAACTTCTGCAGTTCGTACTGAATGCAGTGGCGGGGAGAGCATGGACGAGCGGAGAAGCGACAACCGCCTATTTGGGCTGGTGGGTATTGCACCCGCCCGCTCATCGCAAAAAACGCGATGAACGGGGCACAGCTTCTCCGAGTTCATCGTGGTGCTTCGCTAAGGTGGCAACGGAATATTTCTGGAAGGGAATTGCGGTGGAGCCAACCACGCGCGCAACGCGCGCAGTTAGCCCCACCGCAGGTTTTTCGACAGCTCGATGCAATCGTTATTCTTCTTCTTCGTCGACGGGGCGTTTGGCGTTGGCCAGGATCTTGTCGGCCACCAGTTGCGGGACAACGTCGTAGTGGTCCACTTCCATCCTGTAGCTGCCTTTGCCTTGCGTCATCGAAGTGAGTTGCGTGCCATAGGTGAGCATTTCGGCCATGGGTACCTGGGCATTGATCACTGTGGTTTTGCCCTTGGTATCCATGCCGCCCACTCGGCCGCGGCGGCTGTTGAGGTCGCCCATCAGCGTGCCAGCAAACTCGTCGGGGGCTTCAATTTCCACCTTCATCACAGGTTCCAACAAACAAGGTTTGCAGAGTTCCATGGCCTTCTTGAAGGCCAGCCGACCGGCGGTCTTGAAGCTCATTTCGTTGGAGTCCACGTCGTGATAGCTGCCGTCGAAGACGGTGACTTTGAAGTCGACCACGGGATAACCGGCCAGATAGCCGCGCGCCGCGCTCTCCACGATGCCCTTTTCGATGGCAGGGATAAAGTTGCGCGGGATGGCTCCGCCGAAGACTTCGCTGCCGAACACGAAGCCGCCGCCACGGGGCATGGGTTCCATGCGGATTTTGCAATCGCCGAACTGGCCATGTCCGCCGGACTGCTTCTTGTGGCGGCCTTGCGCCTCGGCTTTGGCGCGGATGGTTTCCAGGTACGGCACCTTGGGCGACTTCAGTGTGACCTCGGCGTGGTAGCGCTTTTTGAGGCGGCTGACGATGGCTTCAATGTGCGGCTGACCGGCGCCGGCAATCAGGAAGTCGTTGGTTTGCGGATCGCGGAAGAAGCGCAGCAGCAGATCCTCTTCCATGAGCTTGTGGATGGCGGGGGCGAGCTTATCCTCGTCGGCGCGGCTCTTGGGCTCAATGGCGTAGGTCATGGCGGGCACGGGCAACGGCGGCAGCGGCACCAGGATTTCGCCACCCTTGGCGCCGAGCACGTCGCCGGTCAGGGTTTCGCGCAGCTTGGCGATGGCGCCAATGTCGCCTGCGTGCAGCTCGGCCACATCGGTAGGCTTGCGTCCTTGCATAACGGAGAGATGAGCAAGGCGCTCCTGGCTGCGACGGGTGTAGTTCTCCAGAGTGGCGTCGTTCTTGATGACGCCGCTGAGCACCTTGAAGAAGCTGATGCGGCCTGCGAAGGGATCGGTCATGGTCTTGAAGACCAGCAGGGCAGCGGGCGCGGCATCGTCCACTTTGCGCGTCATGGGGACGGGCTCGTCGCCGGCGGCCACGGGCTTTGTGCCTTCGAACGGGGTGCGCTCGGTGGGCGAGGGAGCGTAGACCTTCAGGAAGTCGAGCAGATGGTCGAGCCCGATGTTGGCCTGCCCGGAGCCGAACAGGATGGGGAAGATGCGGTCTTCGCGAATGGCTTCATGCAGGGCGGCGATCAGATGCTCTTCCGGGATGGTGCCCTTTTCGAAGAACTCTTCCATCAACTCGTCCTTGCCTTCGGCAACCAGCTCGACGAGGGCTTCATGGCGGGCTTTAGCGTCGGCGGTAAGGTTGGCGGGAATCTCATGGCTCACCTTGCCGCGCCCATCGCCGTTGGGCGTATAGGTATAGGCCTCCATGGTGACCAGATCGACTACGCCGTGAAAACCGTTGGCGTCTACGATGGGCAACTGTACAGGCACGCAGTTGCGGCCCCAGCGCTCGCCGATGTCGTCCAGCAGGGCGGAGAGTCCGCCGCCACCGCCTGCCTTGGGGTGGTCCATCTGGTTGATCAGCACAATGCGGGGGACGGCGGCTTCTTCGGCAAACCTCCAGACGCGCTCGCTCACAGTCTCCACACCGGTCTGGGCGTTGAGGACAACAACAGCCGACTCAACCGGGAGCAGGGCGGCGCGGACTTCGTGGGTGAACATATGGAAGCCGGGCGTGTCGACGAGATTGATCTTCGTGCCCTGCCATTCGGCAAAGGCGATGGCGTTGGCCATGGTTGCGCCCCGGGCCACTTCTTCTTCGTCGTACGCGGTAACGGCCGTTCCATCCTGCACGCGGCCCTGCGTGGGCGTCATTTTAGCGGCATGCAACAAGGCGGCGACCAAACTGGTTTTGCCGCAGTGTGCATGCCCCACTACAGCTACGTTGCGAATCTCACTGGATGCGTAAGTCTTCATAGGAGTTCTCCTTGGATGCTGCTGTGGGTGGTACGGGGGTGCTGCAGGATATGTGAAGGAAATAAAACAAGGCACAGGGACTTCTTGAGATCGCCGAATGCGGCGTTGAGGTGGCCGGCTTGGCGGGAACAAGCTCCCGGTCTGGCGTCTTCCTCGTCCATCGAATAACTCTCTGGACCGGCGTTTGACGGGCGGATTGGGGCCGCCCTGTCCAGCGCCTGGCAATGAAAGCCGGATGCTATCACACGCGGAGTGTTACAGTCTTGTGACTGGCAGCACAGGGTCAGAGCGGGTTACTGGGGCGGCAAATTGCCCTGCGGGGCAGCATGCGCGACGTGGTCACGGCAGGGGACGCTTTTCCTGGAGAGGGTTGGCGGCGGCCTGGTGGCGTGGCATCTGGCTCCCGGCTCTGCGAAACTAAAGATATGCCATCCTTACGACCCGCCCTGATCTTCGACCTCGATGGAACCCTTACCGACTCCAAGCCCGGGATTCTCGGCTGCCTGCGTCAGGTGATCGACCAGCATGGCTTACAGGCCGGAGGATCGCTGGACCGGTTCATCGGGCCGCCAGTTGAAGAATGGGTGATCGAACTGCTGCCGGAGGGGAACGTGGAAGAACAGGCTCGGCTGGCCAGCGACTATCGCGCCTGCTATGACCGCGAAGGCTGGTCGAACAACTCCGTGTTTCCGGGCGTGGAGGAGCTGCTGCGAGCATTGCATGCGGCAGGCTATCCCCTCTATGTCTGTACCTCGAAGCAACAGCACTTTGCCGAGCGCATTCTGCGGCACTTTGGGCTGGCCGAGCTCTTCCTGGCTATTTATGGCGACAAGGCCGAATACGAAGATCACACTAAGCCGCTGCTGCTTGGCCGCCTGCTGGAGAGCGAGCGGGTGAATCCCAGCGCGGCCTGGATGATTGGCGACCGCATTCACGACATGGAAGCGGCGGAGGTCAACGACGTGCGCTCCATTGCGGCCGGTTGGGGCTACGGAACTCCCGAGGAACAGGCTCTGGCCGACGCCTTTGCGCCCATCCCGTCGGACATTCTGGCGATTGTGCGCTAAGCGCTAGCTGGCCCTGAACGGCACAAAGGCGGTGTGGATATCCACACCGCCTTTGCTGTTGCTGTTCAATTGGGTTGCGAGAGGTACGTCTTCCGCTTACTGCGCAGCCTTGCGGGGCGGGGCGTTCTTCACGTACTTGTCGAACCAGGTGACCATCTCGTAGATCAACTGCTCGTTCGACTCGCGCGCGGTGTACCAGTGCGGCTCATGCGGCAGGAAGACCAGGCGTGCGGTTCCGCCGTTGCCGCGGATAGCCTCGTAGAGCTTGCTGGCCTGCAGCGGCGTGGTGCCGGGGTTGGCGTCTTCATCGCCGTGCACAATCAGGAGCGGCGTCTTGATGGTGTCGGCAAAGAAGAAGGGCGAAACCTGTTTGTAGACTTCGGGTGCCTGCCAGACCGAGCGGCGCTCGCTCTGGAAGCCAAAGGGTGTGAGGGTTTTGTTGTAGGAACCGCTGGTGGCTGCGCCGGCACGGAAGAGGTTGGTGTGAGCAATCAGGTTGGCGGTCATCAGCGCGCCGTGGCTATGCCCGGTTACGCCAATGCGGTCCGGATCGGCCACGCCCAGGCGAACGGCTTCATCCACCGCAGCTTTGGCATCGGCCGTGAGCTGCTCCATGTAGTTGTCGTACGCGTTTTTCGGATCGCCCACCACCGGGAAGGCCGCGTTGTCGATGATGGCGTAGCCGGCCAGCAACAGCAGACGATACTGGCGCAAGCGGGTGAAAGTCATCTGCGAACCGGTGACCTGGCCGGCCTTGGAAGCGTCGGCGTAGTCCAGCGGGTATGCATAGAGGATGGCCGGAACGCGTGTGCCTTCCTTATAGCCGGGAGGCGTGTAGAGGGTAAAGGAAAGATCGAGCCCGTCGGCGCGTTTGTACTTCACCAGGCGCTTGTGGATGGCGCGCACTTCCGGAGCCGGGTCGGGAATGTGAGTGATGGCGACGCTGGTGGAAGTGAACTGAGCCTCACTCGCTTCGCCCTTGACCGGCTTGCCAAAGGTACGCATCCAGGCGTTGGGCGGGTCCATGGGCGATTGATGCCAGGTGATGAATTTGGTCGAGCTGTCATCGGCAAAAGCGACAAATTGCTCGTAGCTGGATTTGTCGGCGCGGAAGAGGCGTTCGGTGGCCAGGGTCTTGAGGTTCAGACGATCCAGGAACGGGCGATCGCCATCGGGCGAGCCGCCTAGGCCGCTCAGAAAGATGGAGTCGCCTTCGCGGCGCAGAATGCGGAAGCCCGTGGGCAGAATTTTGCGGACCGGGTTGCCGGGGTCGCCATAGTGCTCGTCCGAGGAGCGATCCCACAACAACTTCGGCTTCGCCGCGGCGTGCTCCACATCGACAATCCAGGTGCGCTCCCAATGCTTGTTCTCGTCATATTCGCTCAACAGAGCCAAGCTGGGCGTATCGCTCCATATAAAGCCGGCATAGCGCTGCTCGGTCTTGGTCAGCTCCACGGGCGGCTCGGTGAAGGGAGCCTTTTGCAGCAAAACCTTGTCGCGAGCCGGAACGTTCACATTCCAGTCGCCGCCATCCAGAGCCTCGGCCCAGATGAGCGTGGCCGGCTCGGTGGCGCGCCAGGAGAAGGAACGCGGTCCCAGGGGTACACCATGAATCGGAACCCGGTCGGCCAGCGGCAGAGACGCTACCTGGTGGGTCTTGATCTGTTGCGGATCGGTCACGTTCCACACTTCCACCGTGTGCGGAAAACGGTTGAAGGTGGTGACGTAGGAGTAGGGCTTGTGCAGATAAGACACCAGCAGATGGATGTTATCCGGAGCCGCGTCCAGCGAGAGGAAGAGCGCCGGTGCGCCCAGCTTGGTGACCGCGCCGGTTGCTACATCCACCAGCGCTAGCTGCGAGGTGCCGTAGTAATCGAACAGCGACTCGTCATAGGTGCTGGAGAGCGTATCGCGATTTTCGTAGGTGCTGCTCTGTCCGGAGCGGCCATCGGTCTGCTGGATGCTGGGGCCCTGAGGAACTTCGGGCTTGGCTGGAGCAGCGCCCAGGCCCTCGGGAATAAGCTTGACCAGCAGATGCTTCTGGTCGGGCATCCACTGCAGCTCGTCGTCGAACATGGGGTTCAGGCGCAGGCCGGCAATCTGCTTAATCTGTGCGGTCTTGCCATCGCCCACCCAGAGCTCGACCGCGTCCGCGGTGGTGTTGGTGAAGGCAAAATACTTGCCGTCCACGCTCCATCCCGGCGATCCGGCGCAGCTATCTTTGGGCAGCGCAACGGGCTTTTGACTGCCGTCGGCAATCTGCACCAGCTCATAGCTTGCGGCGCAGGGCGTAATGCCGTAGCCGCCCGAGGTGTCGTGGCGGCTGTGGTTGCGCGTCTCCACACGCACACCGGCCAAACGCAGGAACGGCGTGGCCACGCGTGCGATGGAGGGGTAGTCCTGCAGGGAGACCAGCAGAATGGAGTTTCTGGCCGGGCTGACAACAGGCGACGGAGGCGCGGGGGCGCGCATCACATCCAGAATATTTTTGGGCGGTTGGTTGTAGCCCGTGGCACTGCCTTGCGCCGGCAGAAGCGCGGTACTGCAGAAAAACAGGAAAGAGATTGCCGACAAAGTGCAAACAAGAACTTTCTTTTGCATGCTCGCCTCGCTGATTTTTTCAACCTGAGATGGGGTGGTTGCGGGTTAGGGCGTGTTATCTGTCGCAAGTATATCGAGCAACTCAAAAAAATCGCGTTGAATCTGCGCCTTTCTGTCTGCGGGAAGCGGCTGGGCGGAGAAGCCTGCTTTTGGAGCAATCCAGCGCGGTAACTCGGCGTTCAGGAACGCAGCTACTGCGCTGGGTTAGGTCGTTCTTCTTTCTCTAGCCAGAATTCGAGCGTCAGCGGCACGTGCGCGCCACGACGGAGTTTTTGCAGGGGCAGAGGATTGCCCACATCAATCGGACGCCATTCCCGGCAGAGCGCGACGCGTAGGCCGAGTTCGGCAAAGGCTGCCAGGTAGTGCTGGAACTGGTGCGTGTGGGTGGGCATCCGTACATCGACGCCGTCCTGTTCAAAGTGCGCCGCGACTCCGGTCAGCGAGTAGTAGGGATGAATCTCGATGATGCCGATCCGGCCCTCAGGCCGAAGGATGCGCACGGCCTCCTGAAGAGGGAAGCGAAGGTCGGCAATGTGTTCGAGCGTCAGGCAGAAGAGTGCTCGATCGACGCTCCCGCCCGCTATGGGCAAGGGACAGGTCATGTCGTGCGCAAAGAGCCGAGCCTGAGGCAGCCGGGCGCGCGCTACGTTCAGCATGCCGTCGGAGAGGTCGCATCCAGCCAGCTCACGAGCGCCGCAGGCATGCAGCGCCGCCAGATTTCTGCCAGTGCCGCATCCGAACTCGAAGACGGACATGCCGGCCAACCCGGGCAGCGCGCGGGCAACGATCTGGGAGGCCATGAAGACCATGGGGTTGTCATAGGTGTCGTAGAAGGACGACCAGCGGTCGTAGGCCTGGGCGACGGGCAGGAAGAGGTGCTCTTGGTCCATACAATGCTCCTTCATGCCGGAGATGACGCTCTCCGTAGAACGAGCACTTATTGGTCGAGGGCCAGCGAACTTCCGCCAGCGAACGGCTCCGCCAGAGCAGCTTCAGTATAGCCGCAGCTTCGTTCGCTGGCGCGCCGGAGCGGAGCAGAGAAGCAACGGCGCGGATTGTTTCAATACGAATATATTTTCTAAATTTTGAGTCCTTTGGTAACGCTCTTCCCTTTATCTGGGACGAGTTGGATGCAAAATACGCAAAATTCATAACTTAAGTCGTTCATTCAATTGGAATTACATTTTTCTATTGACAATCGTACCGTGCTCCAGGCATGATGGTGACGGGTACAACTTAACTCTCTGGAGGAAACTATGCGATTTACCCTTGCCGCTTCTTTGTTGGTCTCGTCGGTTCTCTTCCCGGCTGTTGCCTCGGCCAGCGAGCCTGCTCCTGCTGCCGCCAATGCTCAACCGGTCCGCGTCAGCACCGGTGTGACTGCTCCTTCGCTCATCACTCCGATCAAGATTGAACTCTCCGACCGCGCTCCCAAGCCGATTGCCGGCGAAGTGGGTCTGTCGATTGCCGTGGATGAAAAGGGCGAAGTGCACGATGTTAAGGTGACCCGTCCCCTGAACTCGTTCTGGGATGCGCGTGTGGTTGCCGCTATTGAGAAGGGCCACTTCCGCCCCGCCAGCCTGAATCACCAGGCCATTCCGATGAATGTCGATCTGACCGTGGCCATCGCCCGCTAAGGCAAAAGCCGTGAGGCTGTCCCTTGGGACCGTGGACTCAAGTTGCCGCGCTCTGCAAAGCCCGGTAACCCTGTTCGTACTCCACTGAAGGGACACGCATCCGGATCCGGCCGTAGTCTGAATTGTATTGGGCGGCAGGCAAACCTGCCAGCCGCCTCCCAACCCTTTATCTCCTCTCCTCGATTTTCTTCCCCCATTTTTTAGCCTGGTTCTCAGGCGTGTAAAACTCCCTTGCTTCTTTCCCCTTTGCTGCTGTTGGGCCGGTGCTTCAAGCCGGGTCACGGCTGGTTTGTCTGCTTTACTGTCAGCACATTATCGGACAAAGATGCACCCAGACAGGCACTCTGCAGAGCCGTTCCGCGGCCGTACACTAGTTTTGCTCACGACTGCCCGTCCTTGATGAATGCGCTGGACGGCACACATCTCGATTCTGTTGACGATTGCCGCGGCCTCCGCCTCAGCAACCGTATCTTCGTCGGCTCCCAAGCGGCATCCGGAAGCTGTCACGGATCAGGCGCAACCTGACCGGGACGAAGTTGCGGTGCGGCATGTTGTGGCCGGCAAGGCGTCAACTGCGCGCTCCCGCACCTATGCCGATGGCTATCGGAAGGGGTTTGCGGCTGGCCGCGCTCAGGCTCGCAAGCAGGCGGCTACACGTTGCCCTGCCACGGCTGCCGAACCGCGCAACACGGCAGATGCCTCCGCTGCCGAGGCGCCCGAGAGCGAGACGCATTCCTCTCCTTCTACTCCCCGCACCACAGCGCGCTTGCTAGCTGGCCCCATGCCCGCTCCCTTGCGCGGTTCCTACACCTCACTCCAGCGGCAAAATGTGCGTCTGGAGCAGGAGGGGCTGGAGCGCATCGAAGACAATCAGGATCTGGATGGGCGGATTGCTCATCGTCTGTTGGTTCCTCTGCCGGCCTCCCCGGCGCTGGTGGTCAATTCCATGTTGCCGCAGAACCGGCGTTATTGCCGGCCTTGGACCGCTCGCTTTTTGGCCGATCTGGCCCAGGCGCACGATGCGGTCTTCCACGAGCCGATCCAAGTGAACTCCGCAGTACGCACAGTCACCTACCAGAAGCAGTTGCGGCAGGCCAACGGCAATGCAGCTCCAGCCCGGGGCGACGTGGTGAGCCCCCATCTGACAGGAGCCGCGGTCGATATTGCCAAAGAGAATCTGAGCCGACAGGAACTCGCCTGGATGCGCCGTCAGCTCCTGCCGCTGCAGCAGGCGGGCAAGATCGACGTGGAGGAGGAGTTTCAGCAGGCCTGTTTCCACATCACGGTGTACAAGAACTATCCGCCAGCCAAGCCGCACGGTAATCCTGTGATCCCGGTATCTCATCCGGTCAGGCGCGTGGCAGCGCATGGTGCGCGGCCTGCGTCCGCAACCGTCCAGCCTGCCGCGCAGAGTGTGCCAGCCAAGAGCAAGCCGGCGCGGAGAAGTGCCCCGCCAGCGGAGCCTACGGAAGTGATCGTCAGCGGCCAATAAGGGGCCTTGCCGGCCTGGAAACTCCTGCTGGAATTCCCTCGGGCAGAATGGGTTGTCTCGTCGTACAATCGCACACAGTTGAATCCATTCTGGACGGAGGCACGTTCTATGTCCGATCAAGATCTTCTTGCTGTTTCCCCGGAGCAGCCCGCGATGAGCCAGCTTGAGCGGGTGAGCAGCATCTTTACCGCCCCCTCGAAAACCTTTGCAGAGATTGCCGCTGGTCGGCGTAGCTGGTGGATGCCATTTTTGCTGATGTGTTTGTTCAGCTACCTGCTGTTTGCCGCGATTACGGTAAAAATCGGCTGGCATCAGGTGGCGGAGAATGCGATCCATGCGGATGCCAAGGCCACGGAGCGGCTGGAGCAGGCATCGCCCGAAGCGCGCGAGCAGGCCGTCAAGATCACGCAGTACAGCATGATGGGCGGCTTTGCGGCTACTCCGCTGCTGGTCCTGGTTTCCATCCTGGTGGTTGCCGGTGTGCTGATGGCCACCACGAACTTCATTTTTGGCGGCAAGGCCAGCTTTGGCGCCAGCTATGCGGTTGCCATGTATGCTTATATACCCTCGCTGATCAAAAGTGCACTGGGTGCGGCGGTGGCGTTCTTTGTCGCACCTGAATCGTTCAACCTGCAGAACTTTGCGCCCACCTCGCTGGGAGCTTTTCTGAGCCCGACGGAAACCCCGGCATGGCTCTACAAGCTGGCTTCGGCGCTAGACTTCACCACCATCTGGTGCATGCTGATGATGGGCATCGGCTTTGCCGCCATCGGCAAGGTGAAGCGTTCCAGCGGCTACATTGCGGTCTTTGGCTGGTGGGGCCTGATTACGCTACTGGGTGTGGCGTGGGCCGCGGCTAGAGGCTAGAAAAGAACAGAGTCGATAGGCACCAAGGCGCGGCGGTGATTTTCGTTTTCGCGCATTCGGTACAGAAGAGAAAAGCGCGCATCC
>Ga0207738_100014_pt1 | contig 43879 bp, 29 predicted proteins | sample LuqExpMetagenom9_FD_187767 | JGI IMG/M metagenome (GOLD analysis project Ga0207738, IMG submission 187767) | Tropical forest soil microbial communities from Luquillo Experimental Forest, Puerto Rico - Sample 9 (SPAdes) | ecosystem: Environmental > Terrestrial > Soil > Tropical forest ... | reverse complement strand
CCGTCTTTGTTTCGCACCGCAGATACACAGAGGACAGGAGAGAGGACGCATGAGTTCCAATCGCAGAGACATCCTACGGCTTGGCACGCTGGGTTCACTTGGCGTGGCAGCAGGCTTGGGCGCAGCACCCATGCACGGTGAGGTCAATCATTCCGTACACCAGGACAGCGCACCAATCGAATTCGATGTTCGCCACTTTGGCGCGAAAGGCAATGGCCTTGCCATTGATTCACCCGCGATTAATGCCGCCATTGAAGCCGCGGCCATGGTCGGTGGCGGCACGGTGCGCCTTCCCGCCGGAACCTATGCCAGCTATTCGATTCGTTTGAAAAGCAACATTGCATTATTCCTGGAGCCTGGTTGCACGCTGCTGGCCGCACCAGTTCCGGAACAGGGTACAACCACCGGTGGATACGATGCCGCAGAACCGAATCCGTGGGAGCAATACCAGGACTTCGGCCATAGTCATTGGCACAACAGTTTGATCTGGGGTGAAGACCTGCACGATATTGCCATCTACGGCACCGGGCTCATCGATGGCAAAGGCTTATCAGTAGGCCGCAAGGCTGAGCTGCCTCTGGCAGAACTGCCCGGCGTGGGCAACAAGGCCATAGCCCTTAAAAATTGCCGCAACGTGCTCCTGCGCGACTTCTCTATCCTGCAGGGTGGCCATTTCGGTATTCTTGCCACCGGCGTTGACAACATGACCATCGACAACCTGAAGGTTGACACCAAACGCGATGGCATCGACATCGACTGTTGCCACAATGTGCGCGTGACTAATTGCACCGTAAATTCACCTTGGGACGATGGCATCTGCCCCAAAAGTTCGTTTGCGCTCGGCTATGCGCGCACAACCGAGAATCTCACCATCAGCAACTGCTTCGTCACCGGCAACTATCAGTTGGGAGCCGTACTCGATGGGAGTTATCGCCACTTCAAGCCAGGCGAACACGGCGCCCCGACCGGCCGCATCAAACTGGGAACGGAATCCAATGGCGGCTTCAAGAACATTGCCATTTCCAATTGCATCTTCGACCAGTGCGCGGGCTTCGCGCTAGAAAGCGTCGACGGTGCCATTGTTGAAGACGTCACCTTCACAGGCATTACCATGCGCGAGTGCGCCAACTCCGTCCTGTTACTCCGCTTAGGACGGCGCATGCGCGCCCCGGAAGGCACTCCGGTTGGCACCATGCGGCGTGTAATCCTCAGCAATATTGTCAGCTCGAACTGTCTCTCGAAAGTGGCATCCACCATCAGCGGCATCCCAGGTTACAAAATTGAAGACGTCAAGATCAGCGACGTCTATCTGCACCATATGGGCGGCGGCACGGCGGAAACTGCAGCTCTTGTTCCACAAGAAAAGGAGACTGCCTACCCTTCGTCAGGCATGTTCGGAGCGCTACCGGCACATGGATTCTTTATCCGCCACGCACGCAACATCGAGCTATCAAACGTTGAGATTGCCAGCGAGAAGCCGGATGCCCGCCCTGCATTTTGGGTACACGATGTGGATGGACTCGATCTGTTCCGCGTGAAGACGCCGCGCACTGGCACACCCAAGCTCTTCCTGCTGGATTCGGTGCAGAACTTCACCGTCAAGGCCATGCGCGGTCTGGCGGATACAACCATTGCCCAGGTAGACCGCAAGGCAATCGATCTGGATCCGGCAGCAACTCCTCTCGTATAAGATGGCCTTTGCATCTTCAACGAGCAGCTCGGACGGCGCAACAACCGCCTCGCAGTACAAGGAAAACCGATGAAGCGTAGAGAATTCCTGACCACCACTCTTCAAGCAGCAACTTGCGCACTGGCACTGCCTGCGCTCCGCACCTATGCGGGCACAGCACCTTCCTCTGCCGCGCATCCCCGCTTTCCTGACAACAACCCGCGCTGGAAGTCCACATGGGACGCGGCTCTTGCCGTTCTGGCAGGCAACATCAAAACCGTTCCTGGATACAGCAAGCCGGTACTGCTCGAGGGCAGTGTTTATCCCGGCGTCTGGCAGGAGTGCGGCCCTCAGGAAGGCTTGGTCTACAGCCAGTTCAATGCTTTCGCCGCGCAGGGAGAAGGCATCGTTTCTCCCCTTGCTGCCGCGCGCAATAACCACATGGTCTTCTTCGCCAACCAGCGTGAAGATGGACAGCTTCCCGCCAGCGTCAAGATGTCGGAAACTGGATACGGGCAAATCCAGATGGTGGTTCCCATTGCAGCCACCGCATGGGAACTGGCGCATGCTACTGGCGACAGTGAGTTTCTGGAGACAGCTTATACGTCCTGCAGCCGTTGGGATGCGTGGCTGCGCAAGTATCGCGACACGCGCAAGACCGGTCTCGTCGAAGGCTTTTGCACCTATGACACCGGCCACGACAACAGCCCGCGCTGGAAGGATATTCCCAATCGCTGTCCAGATGCCGATGCGCGCAAGTCGCCGCAGATTGCCAGCATGCCGCGTCTTTGCCCGGATCTTTCCGCAACCGTATACGGTGGCCGCGTTGCCCTGGCGCACATGGCGCAAGCTCTGGGAAAGAAGAACGAGGCAGATCGCTGGAAGGCCGACGCTGAGCACATCCGCCGTCTGATCCTAACCAAGCTCTACTGCCCGGAAGATGCGGCCTTCTACGACCTGGATGCGCAGAACAACTTTGTTCGCGTACGCTCCGATGTGATCAGCCGCGTCCTGGGCGAGCATGTGGTTGATCCCGTACAGGACCGGCACATCTTCGAAGCAGTCTGGACACGGCAGATTCACAATCCCAAAGCTTTCTGGGCCACCTATCCACTGACCTCGATTGCCGAAGACGACCCGGCCTTCGTTCGTCCCATTCCGCGCAACAGTTGGGGCGGGGCCACACAGGCCCTCACTGCATTGCGTACGCCACGCTGGATGCCGTTCTATGGGAAAGATGCCGAGCTCCGCCACATGATGACGCAGTGGGTTGAGGCCATCAGCCGGCACACCGAATTCCGCCAGCAAATGGATCCCGAAACCGGCGACTTCACCCAGAAGGACCCCAGCGGCTACTCACCCGCGGCGCTGGTTTATCTCGACTTCATACACCGGCTGGGCACACCTGCCAAAGGCTAATATACGATCCAGACGACCGTTCCCATGGGCGCGAGTTGCCGCGATCAACGGCCAAAACATTTCTCCGCGCGAGTTCCCACGCGCGGAGAAATGTCTCCCCAAGAGGCCGTCCCGTTGAAACACCGCATGCGAAACAGAACCGCCATACGTGAACGGCGTATACGAGCGCGGTTCAGCTTTTAGCCAACGGAAATTCGATGATTACGGTTAACCCCGGCGGCGGGCTGAACTCAACTGTCCCTTTTAGCTGTTTGGTCAAAAGCTGGATGATCTGCATGCCCAGTGTTTGCGCGGCCCCGTGTCCCGTTCCCTCTGGCAATCCGGGACCGGTATCAGAAACCTCGACAATCGCGTGGCCATCCTCACTCCGCAGCCGCACCACAATCTCGCCTTTGCCCGTTGGATAGGCGTATTTGACGGCATTGGTGATCAGCTCATTCAAAATCAGACCGCAGGGAATGGACTGGTCGATAGACAACGTGACGGACTGCAGATCCAGCCGCAATGCGATGCTGCTTTGCCGGTCGTAAGCGGCCACCAGCGCCGGCGCTACCTCGCGCACATAGGCCGCGAAGTCAATGGAATGCACTTCCTTTTGGCTGTAGAGCTGCTCGTGGATCATCGCCATGGAGATAACGCGCTGCTGGCAATCCTTGAGGTCCTCGATGCTGACCTTCTCCTTCTTGGAGCGTGCCTTCATGGCCAGCAACGACGCGATGATCTGCAGATTGTTCTTGACCCGGTGATGCACTTCCTGGAACAGCACTGCCTTTTCCGCCAAGGCCGTACGCAGTGACTCGATGCTCTTTTCCAGCGAGCGTTCCGTAGCCTTCAGTTCCGTAACATTCTGCGCACACACCAGCACCGTATTGCGCTCACCGGAACGCATGCGGCCAATCGAAAACAGGAGGCAGTTAGGATTTTCGCGATCCACGCCAGGAGGCAGACTCCACACCTCCAGTAGTTCACGCCGTACCCCGGTCTCCAGCGTCTCCGCAACGGCTTCGCCCAGCGAACACCCTGGACAGTGCCCATTCTCTGGGATCACTCCGGTCTCCACCCGTTTTCTGCAACTGATCAGGTCGCAGATGCGGCGCCCCGTGCATTCCTCCAAACTGGTAGACGAATAGCGCGCCGCGGCATCATTCATTTTGACAACGCGAAAGTTCTCATCCACCACCAGCATCAACACTGGAGTATTGGTATAGATCGTCTCCAACTCGGCATAAACGGCACGCAACTTGCGATCGGCCTCGCGGTGCTGATGGCGCAACGCCGCATCTTGCAGTTCGCGCTCTACCGCGGGCGGCAGCCGCTCCAGGCGGTCCTTCAATAGATAGTCGTGCGCGCCAGCCTTCATCATGCTGACGGCTACGTCTTCGCCCATGGCTCCGGAAACCACCAGAAACGGAATATCGATTTCCAGCTCTTTGAGAATCTTCAACGCCTCGGGAGCACTGAAATTCGGCAGACAGTAATCGGCAACCACCAGATCCCACGATCCGCTTGAAAGCGCGGAACGCATCTGTTTGCCAGTCTCCACCCGCAGCGAGTCCACTCCATAGCCTGCCTTGCGCAGTTGACGAATAATCAACAGGCCATCGCTTTCTGAGTCTTCTACCTGCAACAGACGGATCGTGCGGCCCATCTCCGCTCACCTCTCGTAAGGATGCCGGTTCATCTTCAGCCAGTACACACAAACCTTGTTCACCGATTCACTGAACTCATTGAAGTCCACAGGTTTGCTCAGATAGCTGTTGGCGCCAAACTTGTAGCCCGACAGCAGATCGGAGTTCTCCGTAGAGGTTGTCAGAATTACCACGGGAAGATGCTTGATGCGCTCATCCTGACGGATACGGCGCAGCACTTCCAGGCCAGGCACGCGGGGCAGCTTCAGATCCAGCAGCACCACGGCCGGCGTCCGGCTGACGTCGCGGCCCTCGTACGCGCCATTGCCGAACAGGTATTCCAGTGCGATTTGACCGTCGCCAGCCACCACCAGCTCGCTGTCAACGTGTCCTCGTTCCAGGGCCCTGCGCGTTAGCTCCACGTCGCTTTCGTTATCTTCGACCAGGAGCATCGTTCTTCTGGGCGTCATCATCCCCCCCAAGTGTGAAGTAGAAAGTGGCTCCTTCTCCCGGAGCCGATTCAGCACGAATCGATCCACCGTGTTTGAGGATCACCCTCTGCACAGTGGCCAAACCAATACCCGTACCAGGAAACTCCGCGCTGGAGTGCAGGCGCTGGAATGCGCCAAACAACTGACCAGCATAGGCCATGTCGAATCCAGCACCGTTATCGCGCACAAACATCACCTGCCGTCCGCCGATGGACTCCGCGCCATGATCGATGCCCACTTCGATAATCGATTCCGGCTTCTTGCGAGAGAACTTAACGGCATTGTCCAGCAAATTGGTGAGCGCAATCTCCAACAGCCGCTGATCGCCCCGCACCCGGATCCCTGGCTCTATCTGGAAGTGAATCGTCTGATCGGTGCTGCTTTCGGCAATCCGGGTTGCAACCGCCTGCGCCAGCACAGACAGGTTCACTTCCGCCATCACCACCGGCAGGCGTGTTACCCGCGATAGATGCAGAAGATCGTCGATCAGGTGTCCCATGCGTTGCGCTTCCACGCGGACCCGATCCAGATAGCGTTTGGCCTGGGCATCGAGCGTCTGGCCATAATCCTCCAGAAAGGCCTGTGTCCAACCATCGATACCGCGCAGAGGAGCGCGCAGATCATGCGACACCGAATAGGCAAACGATTCCAGCTCGCGGCTGCTGTTCTCCAACTGCATGGTGCGCAGCTTCACGCGTTCTTCCAGATCTTCATTCAGACGCATGATCTGCTGCTCGAACTTCATCCGTTCTGAGATCTCTTCACTGAAGATGACAATACCGCCCACCTGATTCTGTGCGGTATGCCATGGACGCACCTCCCAGCGGATCCACTGCACACGGCCATCGCCGCGCTCGAAACGATCAGCCTCGGAGCCAACCACCTCGCCCCGCAAACCACGTTGATACACTTCTCTCCAGACCTGCGGAACCTCGGGGAGAACTTCATAGTGGGAAGCTCCCCTCAGATTACGGTCGCCCAACCCATAATCAATGCGCCAGCGGTGGCTGCACTGCAGATAGCGCATTTCGGTATCGAACATGGCCAATGCCGCCGGAGCATGTTCCACCAGCAGCCGCATCCGCTCTTCACTTTCGCGCAGAACGCCTTCCACCCGCTTGTACTCGCCCACATCGTTGGCCACAATCAGAATGTCAATCGATCCAGGCTCGCGCAGATTGCGCAGCGGTATATAGGAGACGTTGACCCAGAGCGTATCCACCTTGCCGTTGAGCCGGCGCGGCAGGGGCCGAGCCAGAGCTTCTAGCTGTACCCCTTTGCCTGTCTCAATCACCGTCCGGAAAACCGGCAGAATATCGCCCGAAGCCTCAGGCCACACATCTGCAAATGGCCGGCCTTCCATCGGCGTATCGGGCAGGAAACGATGATAAGCGGGATTAGCCAGTTGGAAGACAAACTTCTCCCCACTCACCAGGGCAACCGCGGCGGGAGAATGCTCAACGATGCTCTCCAGAATCGACTTTTGATTGGCCAATTCCTGCGCCTGTTGCGCGTTAACCATCTCGGCGCGCTTCAGTTGGGTGATGTCGCGGATAATGCCCACCACGCAGTACACCTTGCCCTGCGCATCGCACAAAGGAGTCAGGTTCACCAGCACATCGATTAAGTGCCCATCGCGCGTACGATGACGGGTAGTGCGGTTTTTCACCGGAATACCGCAGGAAACCTTCTCCATGCTCTCGTGGTCCGTCTCGTAGCTCCCCGCCGGCCAGATAATCGAAACATGCTGCCCTATGGCTTCTTCGGCCGAGTAACCATATATATGCTCCGCGGTCCGATTCCAACTGGTCACCAGACCCTCCGGATCGCGGGTAAACATGGCATCTTCTGAAAAGTTAACGATAGCCTCCAGATGGGAACGCATCAGTTGCTCTTCGGTGCGGAGTTTCTTCTCATTCAGATGCGCTCTGCGCAGTTGTTCAAACAAAGCGCTGAGCGCCGCTCCGGTGGCGATAAAGATCGTCATCCCATACCGGAAGTCCGCTTCCTCGATCCAGACGGTCCCTCGTGGCTCCAGGTTGAAGTAGTCGGTTTCGAAGGCGCATAGAAACATGCAGAGCATACCGGGCCCCAAGCCTCCCAGCCAAGAAGCCAGCACGATGAACGGGAAATAGGCGGTAAAAGGCAGAGCCGTCTGGTTATGCAGAGGCAGACGCGAGAGCTGCGCGGCAACGGCCAGCGCAACAGCCAGCGAATAGCGCAGTACCCGCCTCCGCTCTCCGGACCCTGCCAGGAGCGTGCGAACAACTCGTACTCGGCTATTGAATTGGCTGGCCATGGCCCCCGGCACAATCGAATCGAAAAACCGAGCCTGCGTACCGCCGCTCAAAATCATCGCTATCGCTACGCAGATAAAGCTTGCCTCATCAGAAAACGGGGAAGAAAGGGAAGTGTCGCCGTTCGAGCGCAATCCGCGCGATACCTTCCTGTCTCCTTGTTACGCTTCCTGGCCCGGCAGGAGATACCACCCGAATCGGCCCTACTATAGCACGCTGTCAACTATTTGGACTATGGAAGTTCTTGAAGACAGGAGCAATAAATCCGCCCAGGACAGAAGGCCCATTGCCGGAATGCTACGGCCATCTCCGGTCTGCTTATCCAGCCGCTCGGCCGCTCAGTACATGACTCTATGTCCAACCGTCATAAAAAAACACTCATGCAGCTATGAGGCCCATCTTTCTGCCTGCCGCACATCCAGCTCTCTCCCACAATCACTCTTTCGTCATCGAGTGGGACAAATCGCCCTCAAGGCGCTTCGACCTACAACCATTTTGTTTTCAAGCATCAAAGCGCGATACGTCGGCGCGATTCAAGGTATAGATACGGATTCGCTCACGGTTTTCCGGATCAGGGAAAGAATCACCTCCCGGTGCCGAATTGGCAAAGCCCAATCCCCGGAGCTTACCCCTGTCCTCTTTGCAACCAGAGCTAGCCGATAAAACCATCAGCCGCAAGCCGTCTGTCCACGCACATCGGTTCAGAATAGACGGGTGCTTCAAGTGCAGGACGGAGGATTCCCCATGCAGCCCACTCGTATTCTGATTGTCGAAGACGAACCCATCGTCGCCATGGACCTGCGCCAGCAGGTCGAGGAATGTGGTTATCAAGTCACCGGTATCGCCGAAAGCGCCGATGAAGCTTTGATGGCCGCAGAAGAAGCCCAACCCGATCTCGCTTTACTGGACATCTCCATCGCCGGAAGCATGGATGGCGTCCAAACAGCCAAAATCCTGCGTCAGTGGTTCAATATACCGGGCATCTTCATTACCGCTTACAGCGACAAAGCCACTGTTACCCGCGCTGCCCGGCAGATGCCCTATGGCTATCTGACCAAACCCATTCGCCCCAAAGAACTGGCCGCCACATTGCAGATTGCGCTGACCAAAGCCCGGGCCGACGCCCGCGACCGCCAGGAACGCGCGGAGATGGTGGCAGCCGTCGATACCATCCGCGACGGACTGTTGCTGGCCACCATCGATGGCCGCGTGCAATACATGAACGCCGCCCTCGAAACCCTGACCGGCATGACGCTCCGCCAAGCCCATGGCCTCTCCTTTGACCAGGTACTGCGGCTCAAGGACGACGCCAATCACGAGGTTACCGGCCTCTCCGCCTTCAACGAGGGTGCTGCCGAGGTCTTCGGGTGGCGGATGCAAACAGCCAATTCTACAGAGTTGCCCGTTGACCTCTCCGTAACCTCCTCGGAAGATACCGACGGCCGAGTCCGCGCCATCGTCTTTACTGTGCGCGATGCCACCGAGCGCCTTCGCCAGCAAGCCATCGGCGAGGTGCAGGAGGAAAAATCGGGTTTTGATTCCGCTCCCATGGCAATGGCTCAGTTGGATAATGCCGGCAAGATCCTGCGCGTCAACAAGGCTCTGATCGACATATCCGGCGTGGGCGCGGAAAAGCTTCTGGGCCGTTCGCTGACCAGCCTCTCCCTCGACCCCGACCCGCGCATTGCGCAAGACCTGATGCACAAACTATTGCAGGAAGGAACCGTGCTGGCAGCACCCCGCCAGCCCCGCATCAACTGATGCGGCACAACCTGTTGCAATCGTATTTCAGGGACTCGGCGCCAGGCAGCTCGACTGCTGGCGCCGTTTCTTTGCTGCCCTCCAGCAGCCCGGTGTAATGCGCAATGCGGTAAGCCGTTTCACCTCTTCCGATCCCCACCAGTTTTCTGCTTTTCCCCGCCCCTTTCCCGCGCCAAACCTCTCTCCGGCCATATCCAGTTCCTGTGCGCTGGGCTTACAATGCTTCCGACGTTTCACTACATGAAATCTTCGTGCCGAACGGTTTGTCCCGATGCGCTCAAAAAGCGGTCCGGGAATCCGGGAAGACGTGTGTATCCGCTAGAGTTCGCTCCCGGTTGGGGACCCAACAAGCTCGTCGGGGGGTTTGCTACGGTTCTGCTGAGCCGACGCTTGATCCCTCGCTTGACGTACCGCACTTCATAAGGAGACTCGCATGAGCTCGCGCAATGTTCATCCCATGACCTCCAACAAAAACCTCATTCGCTGGGTGGAGAAGATGGCGGAACTCACCCGGCCGGACTCCATCTATTGGGTTGACGGCTCAGACGCCGAATACGAGATGCTCTGCAATCAACTGGTCGAAGCCGGCACCTTTACCCGGCTGAATCCCAAGCTCTGGCCCGGCTGCTTTTATGCCCGTACGGACCCAAGCGATGTGGCCCGGGTCGAGGATCGCACCTATATCTGTTCGCTCTCCAAAGACAATGCCGGTCCCACCAACAACTGGGAAGACCCGTTCGCCATGCGCAAGAAGCTGAAGAAGCTCTTCACCGGTTGCATGAAGGGCCGCACCATGTATGTGCTTCCCTTCTCCATGGGCCCCATCGGCTCGCCCATGTCGCAGCTTGGCGTTGAACTCACGGACTCGCCTTATGTGGTGGTCAACATGCGCATCATGGCTCGCATCGGCGCACCCGTTCTGCGCGAGATCGAAAAGGACGAGAAGCGCGTTGTTCCCTGCATGCATTCCATTGGCGCGCCGCTTGAGCCTGGGCAAAAGGACGTGTCCTGGCCCTGCAACAAGGAAAAATATATCGTCCACTTCCCCGAAACCCGCGAGATCTGGAGCTATGGCTCCGGCTACGGCGGCAACGCGCTGCTGGGCAAAAAGTGCTTTGCCCTGCGTATCGCCTCCAACATTGCGCGCGACGAGGGCTGGATGGCCGAGCACATGCTCATCGCCGGCATTGAATCGCCGAAGGGCGAAAAAACCTATATTGCCGCCGCCTTTCCTTCGGCCTGCGGCAAAACCAATCTGGCCATGCTGATTCCGCCCCAAGGCTTTGAAGGCTGGAAGATCCGCACCGTGGGCGATGACATTGCCTGGATCAAGCCCGACGCCAGCGGCCAATTACGCGCCATCAACCCCGAGGCTGGTTTCTTTGGCGTTGCCCCCGGCACCTCCATGAAGACCAACCCCAGCGCCATGGCCTCGCTCGCCAAAAACACCATCTTCACCAACGTTGGCCTTACTCCTGAAGGCGGCGTGTGGTGGGAGGGCATGACTGACGCGCCCCCTGCCGAGTGCCTGGACTGGCGCGGCCATCGCTGGACGCCAGAGATTGCCCGCGAAACCGGCCGCACCGCGGCTCATCCCAATGGCCGTTTCACCGCTCCTGCCCGGCAGTGCCCTTCCATCGATCCCAACTGGGAGTCGCCGGAAGGCGTGCCCATCGCCGCGTTCATCTTCGGCGGCCGGCGCCCATCCACCTTGCCGCTGGTCTTCCAGGCCTTCAACTGGTCGGGCGGCGTTTACATTGGAGCTACCATGGGCTCGGAGACCACCGCCGCCGCCTTCGGACAAACCGGCGTTGTGCGCCGCGACCCCATGGCCATGCTGCCCTTCTGCGGTTATCACATGGGCGACTACTTCCGCCATTGGATCAAGATGCAGCGCTCGCTCACCACCACGCCGCGCGTCTTCCACGTCAACTGGTTCCGCAAAGGCGAAGACGGCAGCTTCCTGTGGCCCGGCTTCGGAGAAAACATGCGCGTGCTCAAGTGGATCGTGGACCGCGTCAACGGCCGCACCCATGGCCGCGAAACGCCCATCGGCTGGACCCCTTACTACGAGGACATCGAATGGAAAGGACTCGACTTTCCGCGCGACACCTTCGAGGAACTGCAGCAGGTGGATCGCGAAAAGTGGAAGAAGGAAGTCATCGGCCACGAAGAGCTCTTCCTCGCCCTCCACGACCACCTGCCCAAAGAAATGATCTACGAACGCGAGTTGCTCATCTGCCGGCTGTAACAGCACATTGATTGGTTCCCCAGGTTTCGATTCTGAGACCAGGGGAACCACGAAGCGCACTTCCTGCAACTCAATCCCACACACTAGCATTTCTCTTCCACGAAGGACGCGAAGCGGCCCGCCGCATGCAATGCGTCAAAAACACCGGCGAAGCCGATTAGCCCCACCGCAGGTGGCGCCGTAGGTGCAAAGCATGTTAGCCCCACCTTTCAAGGTGGGGAAAGCTGCAACGCAAAGACCTGAGTGCCGTAGGCACGGCGTAAAATCAACGCAACAAAAGCATCATCCGTACTTCCTGCAACTCAATCCAGCACACTGCATGTCCCTTCCACGCAGAACGCGAAGCGGTCCGCTGTATGCAATGCCCCACGTCACGCTGAAGATGGTAGTCTGATATCCCAGCACGAGCTGCACAACGTGCTGCGAACAACATCCGCTCCATCTTCGTGCTTGAACACCAACGGAACCAACCGTCTACGACGGACCCGAAGCAGTTCGCCCCACCGCCAAGTGGCATTCCCCTACGGAGTTTCCCCATGAATCCTCTTACAACTTCACGCCAGATACCTGCCCCGCCGGAAGCAATCTTTGCCGCTTTCTCCTCCCCGGAGCGCCTTGCGCGGTGGTGGGGACCCAACGGATTCAGCAATACCATCCATGTTTTTGAGTTCGTGCCCGGCGGGCGCTGGTCGTTGACCATGCATGCGCCCAACGGAGCCGGCTATCCCAATGAATGCCGTTTCTCCGTTATCGAGCCCTCAGCCCGCCTGGTGATTGAGCATATCTCCGAACCACGCTTCACGCTCACACTCACGCTGGAAGCAACCAATACCGGCACGCTGCTCCACTGGGAACAGCTCTTCGTTAGCGACGAGGCCGCGCAGAAACTTGAATCTCTCGCGGTCCCAGCCAACGAGCAGAATCTCGATCACCTTACCGCCGAGGTGCTCAGCTCCGCCTCCGCCTCGCCCGCAACGCACGCTCAGTAGATACTGCAAAGAATCATGTGCGTGCACCGCACACTATCCTCAGAGCAGACGCCGCCAGCAAAGCCTCTGCGCACCGGCAGGTGGCACAGTCAAAATTCTCGAGGATGTGCACGGAACCAGACAAAACCATGCCTGTTCATCGCGCCGTCTTATCGCAATGAACAGGGCGTCGGATGCCACCTGGAGCGAAATCTTTCGCTTCTGTGAACGACCACCGGCTAACAGCCGGAGGCTTCGGGTTACGGCTGAAGCCGGATCGATCAGCCGTGCGGCCGATTCAGGAAAAACGCTTCCCGAGACAAATCCGCTTTTTTCGCAGCGCCCCTACAGGGCGCATGCATGAATGGGCGCTCCAGCCCAGGGCTGTCGCCCTGGGCTATTTTCGACCGGCCCCTTCGGGGCCTCAACGTCTTGCAGAATCTTTCGCCGGAAGACATCACCATCGGAAAATTGGATGACTGGCCAAGACCCCTTCCGTCGCCTAAAGGCGAGGGGTTTACGGATCCCCTATGGGAGACTCTAAAACTTCACACGCAGGACGCGAAGCGGTCCGCCACATGCAATGCCCCACAAAGGCGTCAGAAACACAGGCGAAGCCGATTAGCCCCACTGCAGGTGGCGCCATAGGCACAAAGCATGTTAGCCCCACCTTTCAAGGTGGGGAAAGCTGCAAGGCAAAAACCTGAGTGCCATAGGCACGACGCAAAATCAACGCAGCGAAAGCCTCGACAGCACTTCCTGCAACTCAATCTCCGCACACCGGCATCTCCTATCCACGAAGGACGCGAAGCGGCCCGCCGCATGCAATGCGTCAAAAACACCGGCGAAGCCGATTAGCCCCACCGCAGGTGGGCTTATTTACCGCGTGCCAGATCGCCGGAGGGCACCACTGCGCTGGTTATCCACGGTTCGGCCAGTTCGATCTTGACCACCACATCGAAAGCCTCCGCGGCAACAGCAGGCAGCGTGAAAACGTCCGTCCGCGCGTTCTGCTCCACAGAAACCGCTGCGCCACCCAGCACTTCCGCCTTCACAATCCGCACAGGCAATGCTGGCAGGGTCACCTTGCCCCCACTCCGCGCATGGAAGAGATGGAGATAGACGATTTTGTCTTTATGCGTGGAAGCGCCGTACGCACCCGGAAGCCACGGCCCACCGCGCGTGCCATAGATGCTCTCACCATACGTCGCCAGCCACTGGCCAATCTCGCGCACCCGCGCGGCCTGCTCCGGAGGAATCTGGCCATCGGGTTGCGGGCCAACGTTGAGCAGAAGGTTGCCGTCGCGCCCAGCAGCACCGGCCAGTAACTGGATAATCTGACTCAGCGGCTTGACCTTGGCCTTCGGCTGGTAGCCCCACGCGCCCTCGGTAATGGTGGTGCAAAGCTCCCAAGGCTGCTGATTTTCGAAGCCGCCCAGCGCGCCATCGCCCTCGCGGGAACGGAAGTCCGCCGGCGCATTGGTGCGGTCGTTCACCAGGATGCCCGGCTGCAGTTCGCGCAGATGGCCAACGGTCTTCGCATCCTGCCAGTCGAACTTTCCGCTGTAGGGCTTGTCTTTTGCGCGACGATGCCAACCGCCCTCGCCATTCTCCAAGCCGCCAAAGCCGAGCCACTCGTTGCCGCCGCCATCGAACCAGAGAATGTCGAGCTGGCCGTAATGGGTTCCAAGCTCGGCAATCTGGCGGTCATATTGCACGCGCAGCTCCTCGGCATTTTCGCGATAGATGCCGGGAAAGAAAAATCCGGGATAACGCCAATCGAGCGGCGAATAATAGAGCCCTACACCCAGGCCCGCCTTGCGCACGGCCTTCACATACTCTGCCACAATGTCGCGGTGCGCGGCGGACTTCACCGCAGTAAAGCTGCTCTGAGGATCGTCGAAGAGCGCAAAGCCATCATGATGCCGCGCCGTTAGCACCATATATTTCATGCCGCCGGCCTTGGCGAGAGCGGCCCAGGCATCGGCATCAAACTTGTCGGGATGAAACTGATCGGCCAACTTGGCATACTCGCCCACGGGAATCTGCTCATCCCATTGGACCCACTCGCCGCGGCCCGGAAGAGCGTACACGCCCCAGTGCAGAAACATGCCAAAGCGCGCCTCACGCCACCACGCAACGCGCTGCTCGGCCTTGTCATCGGTCACATTGGGCGCCCATTGCGCGGATGCAACCATCGCCGCAGCGAGCAGAACCACAGGCAAGCACAACCGCACCCCAGCAAAACGAAGACGCATCTCAAGCCTCTTTCGAACCACACGCCTCAACGGAACGGAGTTGGCGCATACACCCAGATCTGGCTGCATATTGTTTGTATGGATTGTAGGCTGTCCACGCACCTGCGGACCAGCACGCACATTCGCGTACAAGCTGAGAGCCGCCGTTTCCTGCACCTTAAAAGCGGGCAGCAACCTCTTCGTAGATGGCTGCATACTCGCGCGCCGGGCCCTGCCAGCCATAGTCCTTCGCCATGCCATTGCGCATCAACTGGGTCCAGGCCTCGCGATCGGCAAACGCGGCCAGCGCGCGGTCAACCGCGGCCAGCAGATCGTACGGATTGTAGCCATGGAATTTGAAGCCAGTTCCGGTGCGCGTTTCAGGATTCCACTCTTCAATGGTGTCGTCCAGCCCGCCGGTGGCACGCACCACGGGCACCGTTCCGTACTTGAGCGAGTAAATCTGGTTGAGTCCGCAGGGCTCGTAGCGCGATGGCATCAGGAAGATGTCGGAACCTGCCTCTATCTTGTGCGCCAGCAAATCGTCATAGCGGATCTCAACACGCACCTTGCCCGCACTGGCCCACGCCCAGCTTTTGAAAAAACGTTCGTACACCGGCTCGCCGGTGCCCAGCGCCACAACCGCCAACTCACGGTGTGCAAGCTCCTCGGCAATGGCGGCGACCATGTCAAAGCCCTTCTGCGTGGCAAAGCGTGCAACAATGCCAACCACCGGCACGTGATCTGCCAGATTGGGCAAACCGAAGGCACGCAGCAAATCGGCACGGCAAGCGCGCTTGCCCGCAAGATCCTCTGCCGTATAGTTGGCGGCGATCTTGCGATCCACCGCGGGGCTCCACTCGCTATAGTCCACGCCGTTCAGAATGCCGCGCAGATCGCGACCCCGGCTACGCAACACGCCATCCATATTCTCGCCAAACTCCGGGGTCCGGATCTCCTCTGCGTACTTGCGGCTTACCGTGGTCAACACATCGGAGTAGACCATGGCTCCCTTGAGGAAGTTGAAGCGGTCAAATTGCTCCAGTCGATCCATGCGGAACAGGTCCCAGGGAAACAGCAACTGCTCCGTAGTGCGCGGCGGAAATTTGCCCTGATAAGCGGCGTTATGAATGGTCAGCACCGAGCCGGTTTTGCCAAAGACAGGATCCTGCGCATAGACGCTCCGCAGATACACCGGAAGCAGCGCAGCCTGCCAATCGTGCACGTGAAAAATCTGCGGCACGCCCAACTGCTTGCAGGCCTCGAGGACCGCGCGGCTGAACAACCCAAAGCGCTCGGCATTGTCACCATAATCGCTACCGCCCTCGCCGTAGAGTTCGGGGCGCGCGAACAACTCCGGGCAATCGACAAAGTAGTACTGCACGCCAGCGCGCACACCGCCATCCACAATACCGGCGAACCGGTTGTAATACTGAAAAGGAATGGTGAGCGAGCGAATGGCATACCGCAGCTCACCCTCAATATGACGGCGCACCCGCGGGTAAAACGGCAGATAGACGGTTACGCGATACCCCAGTTTGACCAGCTCCGGTGCGAGCGCTCCCACCACATCGGCCAAACCGCCGGTTTTGGCAAACGGCACACACTCCGACGAAGCAAACACCACGTGCATCGTGCAACCCTCCGTAGCGCAGTGCGACGGGAAACTCCTTGTGCGCAAAGGCCCAAAAGGCAGAATACTACGGATTGCATTTCCTCTCCCTGGCAGCCCGAGAACAACTCAGGGGCGGAGGGTCACGTTATTTATTCGCCATTTATTCGCCATTTCGCGCTATAATCCAAGCATGGATTTTCAGCTCGTCACCAACTATCAGCCTCGCGGTGATCAGCCCCGCGCCATCGATGAGCTCGTCCAGGGACTGGTGGACGGCGAAAAGCATCAAGTGCTGCTCGGCGTTACCGGCTCCGGCAAAACCTTCACCATGGCCAAGGTCATCGAGCAATCGAACCGGCCGGCGCTGATTCTTGCGCACAACAAGACATTGGCCGCCCAGCTTTATCACGAGTTCAAGCAGTTCTTCCCCAACAATGCCGTCGAGTACTTTGTCAGCTACTACGACTACTATCAGCCGGAGGCCTACATTCCGGCCGGCGACCTCTACATTGAGAAGGAAGCAACCATCAACGAGGAGCTGGACAAGCTACGTCTCTCGGCGACTCGTTCGCTGTTTGAGCGGCGCGATGCGATCATTGTGAGCTCGGTCAGTTGCATCTACGGCCTGGGCTCGCCGGAAGCCTATTACGGCATGCTGCTGCTGCTCGAAAAAGGCCAGCAGATCAGCCGCAAGGACGTGACACGGCGGTTGGTGGAAATCCTCTACGAGCGCAATGATGTGGACTTCCGGCGTGGCACCTTCCGCGTTCGGGGCGATGTGATCGAGGTCTTCCCCACCTACGATGAAAACGCCTATCGCATTGAGATGTTCGGCGACGAAATTGAATCGCTGGCCCAGATCGATCCCCTCTTCGGCACCGTCAAACAAAAGTATTCGCGGCTTCCCATCTACCCGAAGAGCCACTACGTGGTGCAGCCCGAGCGCAAGGCGCAGGCCATCGAATCGATCACCTTGGAGCTGAACGACTGGATGCAGCGGTTGGAGTCGGAAGGCCGCATGGTGGAAGCACAACGCGTGCATCAACGCACTCGCTTCGATCTGGAAATGATCAAGTCGATGGGCTACTGCCATGGCATCGAGAACTACTCGCGGCATTTCTCCGGCAGGCTGCCGGGCGAAGCTCCGCCCACACTGCTGGACTACTTCCCGCAGGACTATCTGCTGTTCATCGACGAAAGCCACGCCACCATTCCGCAGGTGCATGGCATGTGGCATGGCGACCGCAGTCGCAAACAGAATCTGGTGGACTACGGGTTTCGCTTGCCCTCGGCCATGGACAACCGCCCGCTGACCTTTGCGGAGTTTGAGAAACGCGTGCATCAAACCATCTACGTTTCGGCAACTCCGGGGCCTTATGAGTTGACGCACTCGGCAGGTGTGGTTGTGGAGCAGGTCATCCGACCAACCGGCTTGATTGACCCTGAGGTGGAAATCCGCCCGGTAAAGGGCCAGATCGACGATCTGCTGGCCGAAATCCGAGACCGCGCCAACCAAGGCGAGCGCGTGCTGGTGACCACGCTGACCAAACGCATGGCCGAAGATTTGGCCGGCTACTACACCGAAGTAGGCGTGCGCTGCCGCTACATGCATTCGGAGATTGAAACGCTCGAGCGCGTGAAGCTGCTGGCCAGCTTGCGCAAAGGCGAATACGACGTGCTGATCGGCATCAACCTGTTGCGCGAGGGACTCGATCTGCCAGAAGTTTCGCTGGTCGCCATTCTGGATGCGGACAAGGAAGGCTTCCTGCGCTCGGTGGGCTCGCTCATCCAGACCATTGGCCGCGCGGCGCGCCATGTCAAAGGCAAAGCCATTCTCTACGCCGACCGGATGACCGACTCCATGCGCAGAGCCATTGACGAAACTGATCGTCGTCGGCAGATTCAACGCGCCTACAACGAAGAGCACGGCATTGTGCCGAAGTCCGTAGTGAGCGCTATTGATATGGGATTGGCCCAGATTCTGAAGGCCGAGTACGGCGACGTGAGCGAGGACGAAGTAGCGGAAGCACCCGCCTTCACAACGCAAGCCGAGCTGGATGCCCACCTTGCCAAACTCGAAGCCGAAATGCGCGAGGCCGCCAAGAAATTCGAATTCGAGAAGGCCGCCAAACTGCGCGACGCCGTCAAGGAACTGCGCGAGAAGGAATTCCGCTTCAGCTAATCCGGCAGCGTTTGGGCTGCCGGATTAGCCCGCGAAAATATTATGCTGCGGAGCGTTTGCGCACCAGTTGCGGTCCGCGTGCGGTTTCGCCGGTATTGAAGCGGCTGCTTTGCTCCTCAAGCTGCTGCGCCATGGCAGCCAGTTCCTCGGCGGTACGAGCAGACTCCTCAGCGCCTTCCGAGCTGGTAACAATGTTCGATGCCATCTCGTTCATGGACTTGCCCACCAGCGCCGACGACAACGACTGCTCTTCCGCGCTTTGCGCAATCTGTTCGATCCGCTGGCGAACCTCAATGGCGCTATCGCCCACCTGATGGAGCGACTCGGCCGCGGCATCGGCAGCTTGCACGCTCTTGCTCACCCGCTCACTGGTTGCGTGAATGCTGTGCACAACAATCTGTGTTTCAGACTGAATGGACTGCACCGCAGCGGTAATCTCCTGGGTTGCGGTGGTGGTCCGCTCCGCTAGCCGGCGCACCTCGCCGGCCACAACCGCAAATCCGCGGCCATGCTCACCGGCGCGAGCCGATTCAATAGCAGCATTGAGCGCCAGAAGATTGGTTTGCCCGGCAATCTCGCTGATCAGGTTAACAATCTGGCCAATCTCCCGGGTACGTTCGCCGAGCTCCTGCACGGCGCGCGCATTTTCCGCCGCGCCTTCCGCCAAGATCCTCACCTCAGCCGCCACGCCTTCCACATTACCGGAGCTGGTCTTGGCCAGTTCTCCGGTTTGCTCGGCGTGCACACTGGCCTGCTGGCAGTGCGAGGCCACCTCGCGCACGCTGGCGATCATCTGTTCCAGAGCCGCAGCCACCTGCTGGGACTGGCCACGCTGCTCGGTGGCAGCTTTGGCAATGTGTCCTGAAGTTTGCGCCACATCGTCGGCACCAGCCGTCAGGGCTCCGGAAACCGATTGAATCTCAACCACTACGGAACGGAGCTGATCGCGCATGGCGCTCATGGCTTCAATCAACTGGCCCAGCTCGTCGCTACTGCCCTGCTCCGGCTCCACCGCGGTCAGATCACCGTCGGCGATCAACTGGACAAAACCGACTCCACGGTTCATGCGCAGCCCCAGCGACCGGGCAAAAGACACACTCCATACCGACAGCGCACTCCAAAGCAAAAGCAGAACCACCGCCATCACCGCCTGCTCGTGACGTAGCCGGGCCGCCTCAGCAGCGGGCGCCTGCTCGGCCAGCGCAGCCAGACGGGCAGCGACCGCGTCCAGCGAATCGGTTGGCTTACGGTCTTTACCCTTCACAGCCAGATCGGCTGCCGCAAAATCCCGGTTGGCGCGATAGCCCAGGAGAGCCTGCTCGTACTCCTGATTGAGTTGCTGATGCTCGCTGGCAAACTCCCGCAGTCCGGTACGCGCCTGTTCGTCCTGCACGGCGTCAGCCAGGGCCAGAGCTCCCTCGTGCACGGCTGCCGCCTGCACCTCGAACTCCTTGCTGTACTTTTCCAGTGCGGCGTCGTCCCGGCCCCGCAGCAAAACGTCCTTCCACGCCTGCACCTGTTTCTTGAAGCTCACCTGTACCTCGCGCACACTCTGGGCCTGGTGTTCCTCGCCAAAGATGATGCGTGTGTAGTTGCGGCTGACATTGGCGCAACGCAGGGTCAGGTAGATGGAAGCTACCCCGCCGGCCAGAAGCGCGGCGCCGAGCAGCAGGTAGATGGTGTGGGCGATGCGGATACTTCTCATAGTGAGCAATATCGGCAGATCGGGCGGGTTTCCTGAGCAAATCTGTAAGCCCGTATCTCAATCCAAGACTGGCGGGCAACCCATTCCCAAACATGCACATCCTAGTAAAAAGCCGCTGGATACGGAAATCACCTTACCTAAATCGCATTCAGCCAACTGAGCTATGGCAATCATTCTTCTCGTCGACGATGATCCACTGCAGGCTTTCGTGAGAAAGACCGCTTTGGAGAAGTTCTTTCCCGACGTACGACGCGTTTCCGGCCCGGAAGCCCTTTGCTTGATTGAACAATCTCAGTTTGTTGAACAGTTGGCGCTGGTCATCTCGGGGACGCACATGCCCGGGCTCAGCAGTTCTGAATTTGTTGCCGAACTCAGTTCCCGGTTGCCCTGGCTTCCGGTGCTGGCGCTGGGCGACCAACAGAAAACTGAGGTGGATAGCCCCAATGGCTTGATTCAACGGGTCTCCCAGCCCATCAGCGGCGAAGAGCTCCTCCAGCTTTCCCGGCAAATGATCGGCCAGCACAAGGCCTCGGCTGCCTGAACAGAATGCCCTCCCCCACGCCACGGGCGCATCTCCTCGCGCCCCTCTCTTAATGTGAGCTATATCACTCGCAAAAACCTTCCAAAAGCGAGACAATAACATCCGTCGGGAGTACGTGGCGTCTCTCGCAGCTTTCCCCTGGATCGCCCGTAGCTGCTCGACTTCTCCTTTTGGATGAACTATTTCGAGCACGCCTGAGCCCTGCCAGCCGCCTGCGAATTTCTCCACGCTTGCCCCGCCCCATGCGAGAATCATCGTGGAGTTTCGATGGCAACCTTTGGAAGTTTTTCGCTCCTGATCGCCCTGGCCCTTGCGGTCTACAATCTCTTCGCCGGAACCATTGCCCTTCGCTTGATGGCTACCGGCCAGCCAACCCGCGTGGCTCCAGAACGACTGGCCGCAACGGCACGGCGCGCTGGTATTGCCGGATTTCTAGCCATCTCCTGTGCGGCATTCGCCCTGGTATGGTCGGCATTTACCAACAACTTTACAATCGCCTACATCCTGCAGCACTCCAACCGGGCTCTTCCCGTTCCCTACAAATTTGCGGCGCTGTGGAGCGGCCAGGAAGGGTCGCTGCTGTTGTGGGGCTGGCTTCTGGCCGCCTTCAGCTTTGTTCTGCGCCTGCGGCACAAAACCGACGTCCGGCTCTATGCCTATGCCGGAACCATCATGGCCGGCATCCAGGTCTTCTTTCTTGCCGTGCTGAACTTTGCCGTGCGGCCTTTTGCCCTCTATCTGGGGCCGCAAGTGAGTGACGGTAATGGCCTGAATCCTCTGCTGCAGTATCCGGAGATGGTCATCCATCCCCCCATGCTCTATCTGGGCTACGTCGGTTTCGCGGTGCCTTTCGCCTTTGCTCTGGCGGCCCTCATGATGCGCTATCCGGGTGAAAAGTGGATCAAGATTACCCGCACCTGGACACTGGTGACCTGGTTGTTTCTCACCTGCGGCATCTTCCTGGGCATGCATTGGGCCTATGCGGTTCTCGGCTGGGGCGGCTACTGGGGATGGGACCCGGTAGAAAATGCCAGCTTCATGCCCTGGCTCACCGGCACGGCCTTCCTGCACTCCGTGATGATGCAGGAAAAGAAGGGCATGATGAAGAGCTGGAACATCTGGCTCATCTTCTCCACCTTCATGCTGACCCTGATGGGCACGCTGCTTACCCGCGCTGGGCTGGTCAGTTCCGTGCATGCCTTTGCCCAGTCCTCTATCGGCACATGGTTCACCGTCTTCATGATTCTGGTGGCCGGCGTCTGCATCTTTGTCTACATTCATAACCGCAGCCATCTGAAGGCCGAACACACGCTGGATTCGCTGGTCAGCCGCGAGTCGAGCTTCCTGTTCAACAATCTGATCCTGCTCACGGCATGTTTCGTGGTGTTGTGGGGAACGCTGTTCCCCATCCTCTCGGAGTTTGTGGAAGGCTCCAAGGTCACTGTGGGCGCACCGTTCTACAACCGTGTGGCTGTGCCGATTGGCCTCTTCCTGCTGTTCCTGGTCGGGGTTTGCCCGCTGTTGCCCTGGCGCGCCACTTCTCTGAAGTCCATCAAACGCAACTTTATTCTGCCTGGAGTGGCGTTGTGGATTGCCATTGCGGCAGCCTTGCTGTGCGGCGTTCGCATCTTTGAGGATGGCAAGTTCTCCACCGGCGGCTTCTACGCCCTGCTGGCCTTTGGTTTTGCGGGCTGCGCCCTGGCGGCCATGCTCAGCGAGTTTGTCCGGGGAGCGCAGGTAATTGCCCGGCAGACCAAGAAGAATCTGGTTGTCTCCTGCTGGATGCTGGTGCGGCGTAATACCCGCCGCTACGGCGGTTTTATTGTGCACATGGGCGCGGTGCTCGTGTTTGTAGGACTGGCTGGATCCGCCTTCACCAAAACTGCCGAACAAGAACTGCCCCTGCACGGCACCATGAATATTGGCCCTTACCGGTTGGAGTGCGCCGGCTTTACCCAGGACGCCAACGACAATTACCAATCGGAATATGCCAAGCTGAACGTCTGGAAGGACGGACAGATGCAGTTCCAGATGTTCCCGGAAAAACGCGTCTATCTGGTCAGCGAGCAGCCGCAAACCATGGTGGCCATCCACTCCACCATCGGCTGGGACCTGTATCTGGTGTATGAAGGCACCAATCCCGATACCGGCCAGCCCATCATCAAGGCGATTCTGAATCCGCTGGTGAGCTGGATCTGGTTTGGTTTGGGCGTCATGGTGGTGGGTACCCTGATCGCGCTCACGCCCAGCGTGAAACCCGCTACGGTGCGCCCGGCTGTAACCGGGGCCACCCCGGAAGGAGCTAAAGGATGAGCAGAATGTTGCGTTCTTCCTGGTTCAAGGCCATGGAGGCGGCGCTGCTGGCCGTTCTGGTCTGCTTCTCGCTGGGCGCCAGCGATGCCGGTGCCCGCTTTACCGATCTTGGCCACAGACTGATGTGCACCTGTGGCTGCTCCCAATTATTGGGCGAATGCAATCACGTGGGCTGCCCGGAGTCTGGACGTGAACGCCGCGAGTTGTCCGACGCCATTGCCGCCGGCAAAACCGATCAGCAGATTCTGGATTGGTTTGCCGCCAAATATGGCGCAACGGTTCTGGCCGCGCCTCCTGGAAGCGGCTTCAATCTAGTGGCGTGGATTGCACCCATTGCCGTCTTCGTATCTGCTCTGGCAGGCACCATACTGCTGATTCGCCACTGGGCCAAAACCAAGCGACTGGCCACTCCAGTTGCCGCTGGAACGGGAGCCGAGGCTAGCTTGCCTGACACCGCCGAACAGGAACGCATCGAACGGATCCGCCGCGAAACCGGCGCCGATGGAGGATTCTAAGCCATGACCGAAACTCAAGGCCTTGTGGCCGGCCTGCTGGTGATGATCGTTGTGTTTCTCTACACCTTCTGGCCGGAGAAAAACTCCGACGAGCAGCGGGTGAAAACGCGACTGGATTACCTGCTGGAACGCAAAGAACAGCTTTACGAAAACCTGCGCGACTTGAACTTCGAGCATCATGCCGGGAAGTATCCGGAAGAGGATTTTGTGGCGCAAAGAACTTTGCTGGAACAGGAAACGGCTGACTTGCTGGCAGAGATCGACCGTCTACAACGAGCCTGAGCCAGACACACCGACAAGAGCCGCGATGATTCCCTCTGGAGTCATCGCGGTTCTGCTTTTGGAGCACCTTTGCCCTCTCGTGTCTTGTGTGGGAAAACCCTTGGTTCACGCGCTACAGTGCGGCCGCTGCACACGGCCAGCATAGATCTCCTCCCAACTATCCAGGACTTTGGCCAGGCTGTAATTGCGTTCGATCAGTTGGCGGGCCTGCTGCCCCATGCCGCGCCTCTCTTCGACAGGCAACCGCATCATGCGGCGCATCTCCCTGGCAAACGACTCCGGATTGCCTGACTCCGCCAGCCAGCCGGTCTTACCGGAAATCACGATCTGGCGCAGGCCCGACACGTCGCTACAGACGGACGGCAAAGCCAGAGCCCCTGCTTCCAGCAACAGAAGAGGCAACCCTTCCCAGCGTGAAGACAGCACGACCGCATCGGCGGCCTGCAACAAGCGGCTCACATCCGGTACGAAACCGAGAAAGCGAACCCGATCCCCAATGCCGAGCCGGCAAGCAAGCTGGCGCAGTTCACCGGCCTGCACGCCGTCGCCGGCAATCGCCAAGCGCGCTTCGGTAGGCAGCATGGCAAAAGCCTTCAGCAGGGTGGGATAGTCCTTCACAGGCTCCAAACGTCCGGCGGCTACCCACAGAAAACCACCGCAAACTTCCAGTTCCCTACGTACGGCAGCACGCACATCCGGGTTCGGAAACAGTAACTCGGTGTCGACGCCATTCGGCACCACCACCAGCTTGTCCGGGCTCACCAGTGCGGCGGCAACATGCGCGTCGGCTACCGCCCCACTCACAGCCGTAACACGCTCCGCGAGCCAATCGCTGATGCGATAACCGAACCTGCGCCACGCGGTGCCTGTGCCGCAGCTATGCAGAGTATCGACAAGAGCCAGGCACGGGTGCAGCCCACGCGACCAACGAGCCATCCAGGTCGCATGAGGCAGATGCGCATGCAGAATGTCAGGCCGCTGGCGGTACAACCACACATTCAGCCGCAGCCAGCCACGCGGATCAGCTACTCCCTTGCGCATGTGCAGGGAAAAGAATCCGATGCCCGCCTCATCAAGCTCGACGCCACAATCGCCTCTGGAACCGCTGAGAGCGAGAACGGTCACCCGCCAGCCGCGGCTACGCAATCCTCGAGCAAGGAGCAACGTCTGCCGCTCCGCCCCACCGATTCTCTCGATGCCGGGAATTAAAAACGCAACGTGTCTCACGGCCTTGGCTCCTGACAAACCGCGTCGAGGACCTGTTCGTAAGCCGCAAGAGCATGCGCAAAGTCGAACTCATCCACCTGCATCGCGAGTTCGTCAGCAAGAACCGTATGGCGAGAGGCCGCACATTGCGTTCTGCTGGATCGGGGAATCACCAACGGCTGGGACGGCTCATGCTGTGTTCTGTTTTTCGCTGCTGAATCGCACACCGCATCGAGCGCCTGCAAAAGCGCATCCGCAAGAGCAGGCGAGGAGACTTCCCGCGCCAGCCATGCGTTCTTTCGTGCCTCCAGCAATGCTTCCACCCCGCCTGAAGCCGGAATAGCCACAACCGGCAGGTTGCCCGCCAACGCTTCCATCAGCGCATTGGGCATGCCCTCATGCCGCGAGGGCAACACAAACAACGTTGCCCCCGGATAGTAGCTATAAGGAGGTTGTTGGTATCCCGCGAAGCTCACCACGTTGTCCAATCCCAGCCGATGCGCGAGTTGCTTGAGCTGCTCCTCTTGTGGACCAGAACCAAGCAATGTCAGCCGGGCTGCTGGATAGCACGCGATCACCTGCACCATGGCTTCCAGCAGCAGGTCGAATCCCTTTTCCGGCGCAAGACGCCCAACCGCCAGCAGGTTGGGCCCTGGCCCCGCCCAACGGCTAGGCGCATGGAGCGCGCTCTGAATTCCCGCCCAGTCCAATGGATTGGGCAGCACCACCATGCTCTGTTCATCCAAGCCGGCCCACAAAGCTAGATCGGCCGCCATAGCGCGCGATGGACAGAGGATGCGGTCTGCCCGGGGATAGAGCCGGCGATACAGAAAGCGCGTGTAAAAAGGCAGCTTGTCCTGAGCCAGAGAACTGGACACCGTGGAGTTCTGCCGTACCAGGATTCGTGTGGCAGCGGGCAGCAACGGCTTGAGCAGCAACACCAGAAAATTCAGATGAGCCATGCCGGAAAGCAGCACATCGGGTTGAAGCCGTCCAACCAGGCGCAGCAATTTGAGAGCTCCCGCACGCACGCGGCACGCCCCCAGCGGATGCACAGTAACCCACGCGGGAACAGAACCAGAGGGCGCCTCCACCTGCGTGACCAGACCCAGATGCACGTCATACTTCATCTGAGACAGTCCTTCAGCCAGCAGGGCAATCACCTGCTCGGCTCCGCCTCCCCCCAGATGCGGAATCAATAAAAGGATTCTCGTTCTGCGTGGCATGGTGAACAGTGGTTGTGATTATAGGCCCGTTTGATCTATCTTGGTGGCGCAAGTTCCCTGCCCTGCTACAGAGAGGTTTCGCTGGGGCGCCAACAGATGGCGCGGCAAGCCGCCGCCCAAACTCCGGTGCCGGGTGCCGCGATGATCCCCCCTTACGCGCAGCCTGTAATCGTCGTTGGAGTCACCACCTCCCAGACCTGCCTGGTGATGCGCGGCCGTCTACGAGCTCTCCGCCTGGCAGGCTTCCGGGTGATTCTGGTGGCCAGTCCTGGTCCTTTACTGGACGCCACAGCCAGCAACGAGGGCATTGAAGCCATTGCCCTCCCCATCCAGCGCGCCATTGCGCCATGGCATGACCTGCTCGCGCTCATCCGTCTTTGGCGACTCCTGCGCCACATCCGTCCCGACATGGTGGAGTTCTCCACGCCCAAAGCCGGTCTGCTGGGCCTGCTGGCGGCTAAGCTGTGCGGCATTCCGCATCGCGTTTACCTGCTGCGCGGGCTCAAGCTCGAGACCTCCTCCGGGCTCAAGCGCCAGATCTTGATCGCCGCTGAGCGGCTGGCCTGTTCCAGCGCTCATGTTGTGATCGCCAACAGTCCCAGCCTTCGCGACAAAGCTCTGGCCCTGCGTCTGGCGCCGGCCTCGCGCCTGATTCTTCTGGGCGGAGGCAGCAGCCGGGGCGTAGACGTTACCCACTACTACCCGGGCCCCAGCAGCATGCGCCCTAAGTTTGGCATCAGGAAGCATGATCCCGTGATCGGCTTTGTCGGCCGCCTTACCCGCGACAAGGGAATTGCCGAACTCTTCGTGGCCTTTGAAAAGATCCTTCCCAGCGCTCCCCATGCATGGCTGCTGCTGGTCGGCTGGTTTGATGCGGCGGAAGATGCGCTGCCGTACAGTTTGCGCTGGAAGCTTGAGCATCATCCCCGCATCCTGGTCACCGGCATGGTCAGCTCGACAGCAGACCACTACCGCGCCATGGACCTGATGGTTTTGCCCACCTTTCGCGAGGGATTCCCCAACGCCGTGCTGGAGGCCTCCGCCTCGGGCATTCCCGTGGTGACCACACTGGCCACGGGAGCGCGCGACTCCGTTGTGCCGGAGGTGACCGGAATCCTGGTTCCACCTGGCTGTCCGGACGCTCTTGCGGACGCCGTTCTCGCCCTGCTCCAGCATCCCGCACGCCGCAAGCAAATGGGAGCAGCCGCGCGCCGCTGGGTCTTGGAGAATTTTCTGGAAACACAGGTGCTGACCGCGACCATCAACTTCTACAAAGACCTGCTTGCAACGCCCGCTGAAACTGCCATCCGCCTGCCCAGCGGTTCTGCGCCGGAAGCCAGCGTGAAATCCGGCTGACTATCTCAGGCGTGCACTCCGTTGCCACGCTTACCTGGATTTAGCTCTAACTTCCAGGCTCCGGTTCGACAGCGGTCTCATCTTCCGGCGGAGTAAACAGGCTCGGCTGTTCGTCTGCCTCCACCACCGCACGACGTTTCTCCGCTCCGCCAATGCGGCAAACCACCTCAAGCGTCTCGATGGCCTGATGCGGCACAAAGATGCGCTGGGTATTCGAGCGGGTATCCGGAGGCGTCAGCAGGACGCCGGCTCCACGCACCAGCGAAACATCGTTGGCCACAATTCCCTCGAGCACGTCGTGGTCCACCAGTTCCAGCCGAACCCAGAGCCCGGCGGTTCGAGGGCGGGTACGGAAGCGTTTTTGCAGCAGCTTTTCAGGATTCTGCGGATCGGAAATCGAAGCACCCAGCTCCCGCAGGTAACAGACCCACTTCACCTGGTCCAAAGGAACACGAATCACCTTGCCGGCCTGATCGAGCAACTCCAGTTCGGCCTCTCCCCGTCCAATTTCGCCGGCCGCATAACCGGCAGCCCAATCACGGGAAAGTTTGCGTACAATCGCAGGTTTGCGTCCGGTAGCCATCGTCCAGGATTGTCGCATGAGAAATCGTGAGATGAAAGTGGTCACGATAGTACCCCCTGCAACCGGTAGGCTTGTTCCAAAATCTCCTGCAATTCGCCTATACCCTATGAGGCTCTTGACAACCATAGGCGCAATAGCCTCCATTTCGGCTTTTCAAGCGGCTCGCGGTATGTTAATGTACTGCTTTGCAATCTCTGGCGATGCGTTGGCTAAGATGAATATCTTCTTTAACTTGGAGACGGCCAGAGAGAGCGGAAGCAGGGAAACGGATGCCTGACTACATTTATCTCCTGGAAAACCGGCTCTCGCACGATCAGCGCCATGCTCTTGCGCAACTGCGCGAGGCAGCACGCGAGGCCGGCACGATCCTGTTCCTGACCGGCGATGCCGTCCGTGAGCTGACCAGCGGACATGCCGTCCGCAGTCTTGAGGTGGCCATCCATGGAAATGCTCTCAAGCTGAAAAAGAGCATTGAAGCATTGGGAGGCAAGGTTTGGGGCGAACATGAGCCCACCCAGAGCCTCTACCTTTGCTTCCCCGGAACGGTACGCGTCGATCTGCTGAGTACCCACTCGGTCAGCTATCCGAAGCCAGGTAAGCCGGTCTACCAGCCAGCCTCCATTCAGGAAGACCTGCGCCGCCGCGATTTCACCGTCAATGCCATGGCCATCTCGCTCAATGAGGGCTCTTTTGGTCTGCTGATGGACCCCTTGAATGGCGCAGCCGACATCGAAACCCGTACCCTGCGTCTGGTTTCCAATTACGGCTTTATTGAAGATCCTTCGCTCATGATTCGAGCCACGCGCTATCGCGCCCGGTTGGGCTGGGAAATGGACGTACGCACCCAGAACCGGTATGAAGATGCCAAAGCCGAAGGGATGATGGAGGTGATTACACCCCACGCCCTGAGCCAGGAACTAGAACAGATTGGCCACGAGGAAGAAGCGCTGACCGTATTGCGCGCATTGGAGACAGAGGGTTGGATGCAGACGCTCTTCCCCGCCTGGACCTCGGCCAAAGCAGATGAAGAAAGGCTGAAAGCACTCCACGAGCTGACCATGGACCTGCTGGTACAGGGTGTGCATGCCGACATGTCTGCCGCACAGATGCAGTTGCTGACTGCGAAGCTAGCGCCTAAAGATCTGGCAGCGCTCAAAAAGACACTGCTCCGCCCCGGATTCGTGGAAGAGTGGGACAACCTGGACGCCATGGCCGCAGCTTTCCAAAAGGTGCTTTTGAGCAAGGACCACGCTCAGCCCTCGGCCACCTACAAACTGTTTACCAGCTACGATCCGGAAGCAGTCCTCTGGCTCGGCTTCACCAGCAAGAACGCAACCGTGCAGGAACGCTACACGCAGTTTCTGAAAACCTGGCCCGAGGTGCGCCAACAGATTCCTTACGCGCAGATGGTGGAGATGCGTATCACCCCGGAACTGGCAAATTACAACGAGATCGTACAGAACATCTTCCTGGAACTGATTGACGGCAAGCTGGCTACGCCGGAAGAGATGAAGGCCTACCTTGATCCCTTCTCGCCTCCGCCTCCACCTCCCAAGGAGACCATCAAGCGTTCGCGCCCGCGTCGTAGTGCGGAAGCCAAGGCCAAGGAACAGAGCTTCGATGACGATGAAGATTCCGAGACAACCATCGGAGACGACGAAGACCTGGATGATCTGGGTGGCGACGACGAAATTGAAATCGATCTGAAGCTGGGCGACGACGACTTGGACACCGACGAGGATCAAGCCGACGCAGACGAAGCGCCTGAAGCTGAGGATGAGCCTCCAGCCAAGCCCGCCAAGGGCCACAAGGCCGCAGAGCCGAAAAAGGCTGCAAAGCCGGCTCCAGCACCCAAGCCAGCCAAGGAGAAACCTGCTCCAAAGCCCGCTCCCGAGCCGAAGACAAAAACTCCGCCAGCCGCGAAAACCAAGAGCGCACCGGTACCGGCCAAGGCCACTCCGGCACACAAGCCTGCGGCAAAAACTGCGCCGAAACCTGCTCCCAAGCCTGTTGCCAAACCCGCAGCAAAAGCTGCAGCCAAGCCTGCTCCAGCCTCCAAGGCGAAAGCCGTAGCCAAACCTGTGGCGACAGCCAAAAAGGCCGCTCTGGTCAAGGCAAAGGCCAAACCTGCTCCAGCCAAACCTGCAGCCAAGAAACCGGCGGCAAAATCCGCCAAAAAGCGTTAGCGCAAAATCATGGATTGGCAACATGAGGCCATGGCTTCATGTTGCCGCAAGCACCCGAGAGCAGCACGTCTGTTCCTCCTCCGCCACGGAGATGCGTATCGGGATTTTGCCTTTACCAGGTTGCGCCCAACCAAACTAGCGCCAGACAGTACAATCAAGAGAACGACGTTTAAAAGACTGCGCGGCATCCCGTGCAGTCTTTTGAGCGCAGGACAGCAGCACAAGCCCGGATGGCGAAACTGGCAGACGCAGCGGACTTAAAATCCGCAGACCGCAAGGTCGTGGGGGTTCAATTCCCCCTCCGGGCACCAACATGCTCATTGCAAAAGTGGTGTTGAACAAGCGCGGCTGGCCCTACCCCTGTGAACGCATCTTCCCTTCCCTCCATTTATTTTCAGTACAGATCAACATAGCCGTAGCCCGTGGGCGTAATCGTAACCCGTGAGCGCAAGTCTGTCTGCGCACCCACAGGAAGAAAATGCAGCCCGCATCGTCGTGTCCGAAAATGAACACATGGACACAAAAGCGGGCATTTTCGCTTTTGTGTCCATCACCCGCGGAGATGCATAAATATCTATTTTTCTATAGTTTACTGCACGAAAAACTTTGGCATGGCATTTGCTTCTCCTTCAGGCGATGGATATTGCACGCCCTGATCTCAAACTCAAAAGAAGGCGCTGGCAGCTAGTGTGGCTGGGCGTAAGTATTGTGGTGCTGCTCGTAATCGGTTTTGTGGTCATGCGCCTCAAGCCGGCAGCGCCCAGCGTAGAGCGGGCACTCGTATGGCCCGATAACGTAAAACGCGGTGCCCTGCTCCGGCAGGTGCGCGCCTCAAGCGGGATGCTGGTTCCGCGCGAAGATTCGATTGAGCTGATTCCGGCTGAGACCGAGGCCACGGTGGTGCGCATTCGCGTACTGCCGGGAACCCAGGTAACGCCAGAAACCATCTTGATGGATCTGTCTGATCCGCAACTGCAGCAGCAATTGCTCAGTGCTCAGCTTGCGCTCAAGGCTGCCGAGGCGGACTACAAAAGCCTGGAAGCTACGCTGCAGAGCGCGCTGATGGACAAGAAGGCGACGGCCGCACAGGTCCATTCCGACTACACCCAGGATCAGTTGCAGGCGCAGACCGACAAGCGGCTCTATGAATTGGGCGTAATTTCTGGACTGGCTTATAACAAATCGAAAAACACGGCCGAGCAACTGACCACACAACACGGCATCAGCCAGCAACAACTGGAAGTGAACCACAAGGCGATTGAGGTGCAACTCGCCTCGCAACGCACCCGCATTGAGCAGGCACGTGCGCTGGTGGATCTTTACCAGAAGCAGACACGCGCATTGTCTGTGCGATCCACCATCAGCGGCGCGCTAGCTCCTCTGCCGATCCCCTTGCAGGTTGGCCAGCATGTGAGCGCGGGCACCAGCGTCGCGGAGGTCATCCAGCATGACAAGCTGAAAGCCGCATTGCAGATTGCCGAAACACAGGCGCGCGACATTCAAATAGGCCAGCACGCCTCGATCGACACGCACAACGGGGTGATTCCTGGCCATGTGACGCGCATCGATCCGGCCGTGGTCAACGGCACGCGCACAGTCGACGTCGCGTTGGACGGTGAATTGCCTGCAGGCGCGGTACCGCAACTCAGTGTGGACGGCACCATCGACCTGGAGCGGATGACAGATGTGCTCTACGTTGGCCGGCCCGCGCTGGGCAACGAAAACTCGACCCTCAGCTTGTTCAAGCTGGATGCCGACGGTAAAGGCGCGGTGCGGATACAGGTGAAGGTCGGTCGCGCATCGGTCAATGAGATTCAAGTGATCTCCGGACTCAAGGAAGGCGACGCGGTGATTCTCTCCGATATGTCGCGCTGGGATAAATTCGACCGCATCCGCCTGGAATAAGCGCTGAGAGGCGCAATCCCACGACGAAGACATTGAACGGAAACCGCACCGGCACCGCAGGGAGACAACATGGCAACGAATGAAAAACTGATCGAGATTACAGAGCTGACCAAGGTTTTTTATACCGACGAGGTGGAAACACACGCGCTCTCGGGCATCCATCTAACAATTGAACGTGGCGAATATGTGGCCATGAGCGGCCCTTCAGGTTGCGGCAAGTCCACGCTGCTCTCCATTCTGGGCCTGCTCGACACGCCTTCGGGTGGCAGCTATCTGCTCAATGGACGGCCGGTCGAGAACCTGAGCTTTGCTGAGCGTTCGCGCATCCGGAATCAGGAGATTGGCTTCATCTTCCAAAGCTTCAATCTGATCGGCGATCTGACGGTAGAGGAGAATGTGGAACTGCCACTCACCTATCGTCCGGGCATGCCCGCCGCGGAGCGTCACAAACGCGTGAAAGAAGCTCTGGAGAGGGTCAACATGGCCCATCGCATGCGGCATTATCCGGCGCAGCTTTCCGGCGGCCAGCAGCAGCGTGTGGCCGTGGCGCGCGCTTTGGCGGGAACACCGGCCATTCTTCTGGCCGACGAGCCAACCGGCAATCTGGATTCGAAGAATGGCGAAGCGGTCATGCATCTGCTGGCAGATCTGCATCGCGAGGGCGCAACCATCTGTATGGTGACGCACGATCCTCGCTTTGCCCGTCACGCGCAACGCGAGGTGCATCTGTTCGACGGCAAGGTTGTCAGCGAACAGGAACTCAGAAAATTCGAAGCAGAAGCCGAAGCTTAACCGGATCCGGGAGATCGCCATGAAGTGGAAACAGGACATCCTTTACGCGTTGCGGCAATTTCGTCGCGCACCGGGCTTCGCACTCACGGTCATCTTGACGCTAGCGCTCAGCGTGGGTGTGGCAACCGCGGTCTTTTGCGTGATTGATGCGGTCATTTTGCGTCCTCTGCCGTTTGCTCATCCTGAGCGGATCGTGTCGATCGAGTCGCGTAGCCGCAGCGGCTATCAGCAGCCGGCCTCATGGCCCAGCTTTGCCGACGAGCGCACACAGGTGCAATCTTTCCGTGCCCTGGCAGGTTACTCGGACTTCTTCAAAATGACGCTGGAAACGCCCACGCACGGTCCGGTGCTGATTCCCACCATCCACTCTACGGACAATTTCTTTGATGTGTTCGGCGTTCGTCCCCTGATGGGCCGCACCTTCTTTCCTGGAGAGGAAACAGAGGGGCGGAACCAGGTGGCAGTGCTTGGTTACGACACCTGGCAGAACTATTTTGGCGGCGAAGCCAATGTCCTGGGACAGCAGGTGAAGCTCGACGGCCAAACCTACGCCATTATTGGCGTGATGCCGGCCGGTTTTGCCTATCCGTTCGGCCGCATCAATCAGGTGTACACGCCTCGCCTGGTCGACAAGAGCTGGATGCAGAACCGCGGCAGCCATTGGATGCGCACCATCGGCAGGTTACGCGATGGCGTTACGCGCGAACAGGCGCAGAGCGATCTTGCCCAAGTGTTTGTCAATCTCGGACGTGCTTATCCCGCCACGGACTCCGGACGCACTGTGCGGCTGGCACCCCTCGCTGAGGCGGTAACCGGGAAGAGCAAGGGCCCGCTCTGGACGCTGCTCGGCGCGGTATTGGCCGTTCTGGCAATTGGCTGCGTGAACGTAGCGGGATTGTTGCTGGCGCGCGGTGTGCATCGCGAACGCGAGATGGCCATGCGTGTAGCCATTGGCGCCGGCCGCATTCGTCTGGTGCGGCAAATGCTCACGGAATCGCTGTTGCTGGCAGCCATAGGCGTTGCCGTCAGCATTTTTCTGACCACATCGCTCCTGCATGTGATGCGCGCTTTTCTTGTCAAAGCGCTAACACGCGGTTCTGAAATCCAGATCAACTGGACGGTGCTTGCCGCCGCCGTGGCAACCGCCGTTCTGGTCAGCATGGCGGCCTCGCTCTATCCTGCATTGCGGCTGTCGGGCGCCGATCCGAACCGTTCGCTGAAGTCCGGCCTCAGCACCGGTGTCAGCCGCGGCCAGAACCGGCTGCGTTCCAGCTTCATCGTGGTGCAAGTTGCACTTACTCTGGTGTTGCTGGTTGTATCGGGTCTGCTGATCCGCATGGTAACCAGCTATCAGCATACCGATCTGGGCTTTGATCCAACCCACATCATGAGCACGCAACTCAATCTGACGCCCTCGCGTTATGCAGGCCGCGACGTGCAAGCTGACTTCTTCATGCCGCTCGAACAACGTATCCGCCAAATTCCCGGGGTACGCGCTGTAGGCGCCATCACAATGCTGCCCATACAGGGATGGGGCAACAACTTGGAACTGCACATTGCCGGCCAACCGCCTTATCCGCGCGGCCAGGAAAAGCTGGCGGAAACTCGCGTCGTCACCGCCGGATACTATGACGTGTTCCAAATTCAGTTGCACCGCGGGCGCTGGCTCTCCCCTTCCCTGGATGACGCCAAGAGCAAGGCGTCTACAGTCGTGGTCAACGAAGCCTTTGTGCGGAAGTTCATTCCGACGGGCCTGGACCCCGTCCAACAACGCACCGACGATGGCGACAAGGAAGAGAATTGGACACGCATTGTCGGCGTCACCAGCAGCGTGCGTCAGGATATTTTCCAAGATCCCCTGGCCCAACGAGACGTGCTGCTGGACTCAATTCCGGTCGACGGGCGCATTGAAACAATGAATGGCAGTGCACTGGTTGTCCGCTTTGAGGGCGACCCGTCTGCAATTGTTCCTGCCTTGCGCAGCGCTCTGCATGACATCGATCCGACGATTCCCTTCAAAACGCCGGAGACCATGACGCAAGTTGTCTCCGATCATCTGGTGATGGAGCGCATGGAAAGCTGGTTGTTTGGCATCTTCGCCGCGCTGGCCCTCACTCTGGCGCTGGTTGGAATCTATGGCTTGGTGAGCCATGAAGTGGAGCGCGGCGCACGCGACACCGGTGTGCGGATGGCCTTGGGAGCTTCGCGCGAACACATCGTCAGGCTCGTGTTGCAGCGCATCCTTTGGCTGGTCACGGTCGGAACCATTGCCGGGCTGGTGCTCACCCTCGGCGTCCGCAAGATCATTGGCATGGTGATTTATGTCGAAGCGCAGAAGGACGCAGGGATCTTTACGGCCATTGCCCTGTCGCTGATCTGCGCGGGGCTGCTGGCCGCACTGGTTCCCGCATTGCGCGCAGCTTCTATCGATCCAGTTAAAACACTGCGCACCGAGTAACTCGCACGGCACACAACGACGGAGTCTGTTATGAGATCGCTTTGGTTCGACCTGCGCTACGCGCTGCGGCAGTTACGCAAATCCCCCGGCTTTGCCCTCACGGTCATTCTGACCCTGGCACTCGGCATTGGCATGAATGCCGCAGTTTTCTCACTCTTCGACCGCGTGCTGCTGCGCCTGTTGCCGGTTGAGCAGCCCCGTGAGCTGGTGCGCTTTGAATTCTTTGGCGCATTTTCCGGTTCGGCCTCCAGCTTTGGCGGCGAGATGAAGAACTTCTTTTCCTATCCGATGTACAAGGATCTGCGCGACAAGAATCAGGTCTTCTCCGGCATGATTGCAGCCGATCGCGCCTACGTTGGAGTGGGATGGCGCAATCAAGCCGAAAACAAAGAAGCCGAACTGGTAACCGGCAATTACTTTCAGGTGCTCGGACTGCAACCGGCCCTTGGCCGTCTGTTCACGCCATCTGACGATACCGCGAAGAACTCCAATCCCGTACTGGTGCTCAGCTACGACTACTGGCGTACACGCTTTGCCGGCGATCCCTCCGTGGTGGGGCAAACCGTGCTCATCAATGGTCACAGCTTCACCGTACTCGGTGTAGCGCCGCAGGGTTTTGACTCCGCCATCGGCGGCTATCGTCCAGGCATGTTTCTTCCTGTCAGCATGTGTGAAGTAGCTCTGCCCTGGATGGCAGAGCGGGATAATCTGAATAGTCACCAATCCATTTGGCTGACCATGGTTGGCAGGCTTAAACCTGGCGTCACACGCCAGCAGGCTGAAGCCAGCCTGCAACCGCTCTGGCACTCGCTCCGCGCAGAAGAACTCAATCTATACAAGGCTCCTTCAGAACGCTTTCGGCACCGCTTCCTCGACAACACCGCGTTGCATGTATTGGATGATTCCGGTGGCTATGTTCCAGAGCGTCTGGAGTTGAAGACGCCGCTCTTCATCCTGATGGCGATGGCCGGCTTGCTGGTGGCCATGTGTGCTCTCAACGTGGCAACCATGCTCTTGTTGCGCGCCTCCAGCCGTGCCCGCGAGATGGCCATGCGCTTTGCTCTCGGTGCGCATCGTGGACGCATTGTTGTGCAGTTGCTGGTGGAAGGCGGCCTGCTCGGGCTGTCCGGAGCATTGGCCGGAGTTGCCCTGGCCCCCATGGCTGCTTCCCTTCTGGTACGTCTGCTCACAGCCTCCGACCCCGGACAAGAACCTTTTTCCGCGGCAATCGATGGCCGGGTGCTGGTGTTCACCTTTGCGGTCTCACTGCTGCTCAGCATCTTCTTCGGCATCGCGCCCGCTTTCCATTTCTTGCGTCCGAACCTGGCGCAGGAGTTGCGGCAGAATGCAGGCACGGCGGCACGCAGTTCGCAACGTTTTCGCAAGCTTGCGGTGGGTACGCAGATTGCCTTGAGCGTTCTCCTGCTCGGCACCACCGGACTGTTCGTGCATACCCTCAACAACCTGCGCCACCAGGCCGTCGGATTTACCGTATCGAGCCTGACATCTTTTGCGCTCGATCCCACCAACTCCGGATACCGCGAAGCGCAGACGCTCACCACCATCCAGGCAACGCTCGACGTACTGGCGCGCATTCCCGGCGTTGCTCATGTTGCGGCCACCACCGATCCAGAACTGGTCGGCAACACTAACAACAGCGGCATGACCATCCAGGGTTACAAGGAGACGGAAGGCGAGTCCATGGACTTCGAGGCGCCGTGGATTACGCCCAACTACTTTGCCACGCTTGGCCAGCCGGTACTGGGCGGACGCGAATTCACGGCAGCAGACGCCCAAGGCCAGCCCAAGGTCGCGATTGTGAATCAAGCCTTCGCTCTCCGCTATTTCGGTTCGCCGCAAGCTGCACTGGGCCGCATGCTGGCCGATGCTCGCGGCTCCGGCGTCAAGTTGGACACGACCATCGTGGGCGTGGTGGGTGACGTTCGCCACAAGAATCTACGTAGCGATCCTGTTCCCACGGTTTATCGTCCCTATCTCCAACTGCGGCATCCCTTGGGCGTGCAGATGTACGTGCGCAGCCAGATGCCACCGACTGTAGTGCAGAGTTCCATTCGCCAGGCCATCCACCAGCTCGACTCCACGCTGGTTGTAGATGGAATGCGCACCATGGAGGAGCAGATCGATCACAGTGCCACCGGAGCGCGTGCTTTGGCATATCTGGCCATTGGCTTCTCTCTGCTCGCGGTTTTGCTCTCGGCTGTTGGCATCTATGGCGTGTTGGCCTATGCCACCAATCAGCGCACCCGCGAATTCGGTGTTCGCCTCGCACTGGGAGCTCCGCGCAGCCATGTTGTTCATCTGGTTTTGCGGGAGATGACGCTTATCGCGTCGATTGCCATCGCGGTGGCCTTGCCTGCCGTTGTAGCGCTGGCCAGATTCTTCCGCAGCGAGCTCTATGGCGTGGCTATCTTTGATGTCTCGGCGCTGGCCGCAGCACTGTTCTTCACCTTGCTGATTTCAGCTTCGGCAGCTCTGCTTCCGGCGCGCCGCGCCGCCTCAATCCAGCCCAATCAAGCACTACGGGCGGAGTAACTTGCACTGCATACGATGACGGAGTACGTAATGACATCGCTCTGGTTCGATCTGCGCTACGCCCTGCGGCAGTTGCGCAAAAATCCGGGATTCGCATTTCTGGCGGTATTGACGCTGGCTCTCGGCATTGGCGCCAACACCACCATCTTCAGTTGGATCGACGCCACCTTGCTCGATCCCATTCCCGGCATTCGTACAACAGGGCAGATGATTACACTCATGCGCGGTGAGCGGAGCGATCATCCAACTCCGCCCTTCTCCTACTACGATTACGCCGAACTCCGCGACAACACACACAGCTTCGCAGGTCTGCTGGCTTACCACGACGACTACATGTCGATCACTGGAACCGGGACGCCAGAGCGAATCTATGGAGCGCTCACCTCTTCCAACTATTTTGAGGTGCTTGGCGTCCGGCCCCAGCTAGGACGGACGCTGGCTCCCACAGGTGCCAATGAAAGCGCGGGCGCTGCTGAAGCGGTTCTGAGCTATGAGCTATGGCAGAACCGCTTTGGTGCGGACCAGGGTGTGATCGGTCGTACGATTCAGATCAACCTGCACCCCTATACCATCGTGGGCGTTGCGCCCAAGGGCTTTCATGGCTGCAAATCCGGGCTCAAAAGCGACATCTGGATTCCCCTGGGAATGGATAGCATGATCTGGGGGTCGACGCGGTTGGTGCAGCGCGATACCTACTGGCTCAACGTGCTGGGCAAACTGCGCCCCGGAATTGACAGCGCCGCGGCTGACAGTGAGCTGAATGTACTGATGCAGCATATTGTCGATCGCTACCCGAACGAACATCGCGGGCCGAATCGCATTTCGAGCGATCCGCTGTGGCGTTCGCCGTTTGGCGCCAATGTGTATCTGGCCGGCACGCTTCCCATTCTTCTGGCGCTGGCCGCTGTCTTGCTGCTTTTGGCCTGTGCCAATGTGGCCAACCTGCTCCTGGTGCGTACAGTGGCGCGCCGCCGCGAGCTTGCCATCCGCCTCTCCATGGGCGCCAGCCGCTGGCGCATCCTGCGGCAACTCTGCTTTGAAAATCTGTTGCTGGCCCTGGCTGGCGGAGCAGTCGCCTTGCTGCTGACAATGTGGACAGCCGGTGGACTCGCCGCCTTCATGCATTCGGAACTTCTGCCGCTCGCACTGAATGGCCATCTGGACGCCAAGGTCTTTCTGGCGGCATTGTCGATGGCGGTGGTAGCCGCGCTTCTGGCCGGAATTGCCCCGGCCCTGCGCGCTGTGCAACTATCGCCCGCGACAGTGCTGAAAGATGAAGCACTCAGCACGTCTGGCGGATCGTCGCGTCATAGGCTGACGGGCGCACTAGTGGTGGTTCAGGTGGCGCTGTCGCTACTGCTGCTCACCTGCGCGGGTCTGTTTATCCGCACCTTACGGAATGCGCAGCAGATCAACCCAGGCTTCGACTCCGGTCATGTGCTGGTGGCCAGCTTCGATCTGGACCCTTTGGGCTATCGCGCTGCGACTGGCAAGGAGTTTGACCGCCAATTGATCAACCGCGTGCAGTCGCTACCGGGTGTGCAGTCGGCGGCAGTAGCAGATTTTTCGCCTCTCAACTTCAGCTTGCACAGCGATTATGTGCAGGCGGAAGGCTACATTCCACAAGTACACGAATCGATGGAGATTGACCGTGCGACGGCGACACCCAGTTTTCTGAAGACACTACGCACGCCGCTATTGGCCGGTCGCGACTTCACTCCCGCCGACAATGAAACCGCATTGCCCGTCGCCATTGTCAATCAGGCTTTTGTGGACCGCTACTGGCATGGTCAGAATGGCATTGGCAAACGCCTGTCCCTGTATGGCAAGTGGTACACGGTGGTCGGTGTTGCAGCCAACGCCAAGTACCGTCGCCTGACGTACAGCACTGCGCCTCTCTTCATGGTGCCGTTGATGCAGCGCTACGGCGGCCTGGTAACCCTGCATGTACGCACGGCAGGCGATCCCATGGCGCTCGCTTCCAACGTAGAACAAATTCTGCATGGGCTTAACCCCGATCTGCCGGTCTATAACATATCCACGCTTGAGACCAATATGCAGATGGGCAGCGTCTTCGAGCGTCTGGCTGTCACGCTGGCCGGATCGTTTGGCGGTGTTGCGTTGCTGCTGTCCGCTATCGGCATCTACGGCGTTGTCTCCTATTCCACGCGGCAACGCACCCATGAAATTGGCATACGCATTGCACTGGGCGCCGAACAAGGTGTGCTCTTCCGCCAGATTCTGGCGCAGGGCTTGCGCTTGACCGTCCTTGGTCTGGCAATTGGCATTGCCGTATCGCTCCTGCTGACACGTTTTCTGCGCGGACTGCTCTTTGGTGTAGGCGCGACCGACTGGATCACCCTGTCTGCGGTCGCGGGCATTCTTTGCGCAGTCTCGCTGGCCGCATGCTACATGCCCGCCTGGAAGGCATCCAGGATTCACCCCGTTGAGGCCTTGCGCACCGAATAACCGGAAGGATGGAGAAATATCGATGACCTTGCGATCTATATGTGCATCCTCGGGCCAGGCATTCAAATCCTCGCGGCCGCTGCTCAGCATGATGCTGGTGTTTGCCGCTGTTGCTGCGCCTGCTGTGAGCCGCATGCATCATGCCGCAGACGCGCTCACGCAGCCGCGGATTGACATCCGTTTGGCGCAGAGCGCGACCAACCAGAGCTGCCACATTCAGGCGCACGGCAGCCTGGAACACGGAGCCCTCACACTGCGCCTTGCCGTCCAGATTGCCGACCGCTGCATTGAAGCCAGCAGTTCCTACAACGCGGGCAAGGCCTGCTGAAGAACCAATTGGGAGCCATCTTCTGATGATCGAATTGAAACATGTTGAACGCAGCTATCCGGCTGGCCCTGCAACAAGCTGGGTACTCCGCCATATCGCACTGACCATCAACCAGGGAGAGTTTGTCACCATCATGGGTCCCTCCGGAGCAGGCAAGTCAACATTGCTGAATGTTCTGGCCTTGCTCGATGACGGGTGGCTGGGAGAGTACTGGTTTGAAGGCACAGCCGTTCACAAACTGGGCCGCCGGCAACGCGCGGAACTAGCGCGCGAGCGCTTCGGCATGGTTTTTCAGAGCTATCACCTGCTGGATGATCTGACCGTGGCGGAGAACATCGAGCTTCCACTCTCTTACAAAAACATGCCCGCGCAAGAACGTCAGGCCAAGGTGGCCGATATCCTGGATCGTTTTCAGATGGTGGCCAAGAAGGATCTGTATCCCAGTCAGCTCTCCGGCGGGCAGCAACAACTGGTAGGCATTGCGCGGGCAGTGGTGCATGCGCCATCGCTGCTGCTGGCCGACGAGCCCACCGGCAATCTGCACACCGCGCAGGCGCGCGAGATCATGCAGATGTTTCAGGAACTCAACCGGCAGGGTGTCACCATTATCCAGGTCACGCATTCCGAAGAGAACGCCCGCTATAGCCAGCGCATTCTTGAATTGTGCGATGGCTGGGTAACACGCGATGCATCCATTCCCACAGTGGAGGTGTGCAAGTGAAAACACCTTCCCGCTCAAGCCTGTCCGGAGAAAGCACCTGGCGCAAGACGCAGGCATTGGTCGCAATGCTCCTGCTGGGTGTGCATCTGGCCTCCGCCGCCGAGTCCAACACTGCCGTGCAACTGGCGTCTCCTGTCCCCTCCGCATCCGGTTCAACGCCGGCGGTGCCCTTCGACCAATTGCAGAAGCGCTCGCTGAATCCTTTTGCCGTTTATCGTGGGCGCTCGGCCGCGCCGCCGTCCATGGATAACTCTCCGCGCCTGGAGGCGCTGGTGCGGGATGGCAAGATCTACCTTTCACTGCAGAACGCCATCGATCTCGCGCTCGAGAACAACCTCGATCTGGTAATCGCCCGCTATAACCTTCCGATTGCGCAGATGGATGTTCTGCGCACCTCCGCGGGTGGTTCCGTACGAGGCGTAAACACCGGCGTAGTCAGTGGAACGCCCGGCGGAGGAACCGGCGCGGGTGGCAGCGGCACAGGCGCAGGTGGAACCAGCAGTGGCGCGGGCGGAGCCGGTGCGGGCGCATCCGGCATTGTCTCTTCCACGCTCGGCACTGGAACCTCGGTGTCCAGCTACGATCCGCAGATCAGCGCACGAGTGTACACCGATCACACCGCACAGCAGCTCACCAACTTTCAGGTGGAAGGCGTTTCCATCTACAAGTACAACACCTCCGCGGGCAACATCGAATATAACCAGGCCTTTGCCACAGGCAGCAACCTGCAGGTGACATGGAGCAATAGCCGGCAAACGTCCAATGGCATCTACGATTACTTCAGCCCATCCTACTCCTCCTCGGTTCAGGTGGTAGCACAGCAGCAGTTGCTGGCCGGTTTCGGCCTGGGGCCCAATCTCCGCTTTCTGCGGATCGCACGCACCAACCAGAAGATCTCCGACATTGCCTTCCGAGCACAGGTGATTGCCACGGTCACGCAGATCTGCAATCTCTACTGGGATCTTGTCGCCGCCTATGACAACGAGCAGGTGCAGGAACGCTCCGTAGCTTTTGCCGACGATGCTCTGGACAAAAGCCGCAAACAACTTGAGCTTCAGGCCATTCCTGCCATGGATGTGATGCGGGCGGAGGGCGAGTTGGCCGCGCGTCAGCAGGACCTGACCGTGGCACGCACCAATCTTCAGTTGCAAGAGCTCTATATGAAGAACGCCATCACCCGCTCGCTGGACGACTCCGCGCTGGAGGAAATGCCCGTGGTGCCCACCGACCATATCGCCAATCATGTGGGAGGCGTTGAGCAATCCACCCAGGAGATGATTACGGCGGCCCTCAAGAATCGTACAGAGTTGCAGGAATCGAAGCTGGATCTTGAGAACCGCGAATTGAGCCGTAAAACCGCGCGCAATGCCATGCTGCCTTCGCTGGCGCTGTACGGAGTCTATGTGGGAACCGGCGCGGGCGGCACAATGAACCCGAAATACTACAATCCATCCACCCCAAGCGATCTTCCTCCCAGCCTGGGCGGCGCCATGTCCGATGCCTTCAACGCAACCGCTCCGGAATATCGCGTGGGCTTTGCACTCAATGTGCCGATCCGTAACCGCATTGCCAAGGCCGACCAATACCGCACCGAACTTGAGTACCGGCAGTCGCAGGTGTACTTTGAAGAACTGCGGAAGAAGATCCGCATCGAGGTTCGCAATGCACGATATGCTTTAGAACAGGGAGCAGCGCGTGTGGAAGCTGCCCGCAAGGCGCGCGATCTGGCCCAGAAGACCCTGGCGATCACCACGGAGGAGCAAAAACTGGGCGCAGGCTCAAGCCAGCAAACACTGGCCGCGGCTCACGATCTTTCGCTCGCGGAATCTGCTCTGGTTACAGCCGAGACCGCCTACGAAAAAGCACGCATTGAATTGCGCCGTGCCACCGGCTCGGTGCTTGAGGACTACGGAATTTCCATTGCCGCCGCCAAGAGCGGCCTTGTGGAGGAGAGCCATTCCCGCTAAGCAAGACAAAACGCGCGTACTGGTGGCCGACGATCAGCCCTCCATTCTGGAAGCCGTTGAGATGCTCCTCGCACCGCACGGCATGGCCGTGGATAGCGTCCGTTCGCCGCAGGCCGTACTGGAAACTCTCGGCCAGCGCGAGTACGATGTGGTGCTCATCGATCTGAATTACACCCGCGACACCACTTCAGGCCAGGAGGGACTGACCCTGCTGGCTCGCATCCAGGAGTTCGATCCGCGGCTGCCCGTGATTGT
>Ga0207738_100013_pt1 | contig 45761 bp, 37 predicted proteins | sample LuqExpMetagenom9_FD_187767 | JGI IMG/M metagenome (GOLD analysis project Ga0207738, IMG submission 187767) | Tropical forest soil microbial communities from Luquillo Experimental Forest, Puerto Rico - Sample 9 (SPAdes) | ecosystem: Environmental > Terrestrial > Soil > Tropical forest ... | reverse complement strand
GGACGCGCTTGGTGCACGCATGGAAGAAGGACTGGCCCGTATCTTCAGCCAGCAGGGAATTACGGCGTCTGTTGTTCGCCAGTGCTCGGCCTTCAGTTGCTACTTCATGGAAGGAAGACCACGTAATTGGCATGAACTAGTTAGCCAGCACGACTTTGCCCTCGATCTGGCCTGGCGTCGTCAACTGGTGGAACGAGGCATCTATTTCTTGCCTTTGCCGGTTAAGCAGTGTTCACTTTCCGCTGCGCATACCGTGCAGGATGTCGATTACACGCTTGAACAGGCCGCGGAGGCTCTAGCTGCGGTCCGGCAGCCGGTTATGTGATCTGTAAGAACTGCAGAGCGCGAACTTTAATTTTTTCGTACCATGGAGTGAGTGCAACGTTACGTGTTGGTCGAATAGGCGCTCTGGGCGGGGCATTGCTCAGAGCGCGGGCATGCTTTGTTGAGGAGATAGGATGCGCGATCTGTTGCTAAGCAACGGTACGATTCTGGATGGGAGCGGAGGTGCGCCCATCCAGGGCGATGTGTTGCTGCGGCATGGGAAGATTGCCGCACTTGGGCCGTCGCTGCAAGCTCCAGCCGAGGCGGAGCGCATAGACTGCACTGGCTTGATGATTGCGCCCGGCTTCATCGATCTTCATAGCCACTCCGACCTTCATCTTTTGCATGGCCGTCAGGAGAAACTGCGGCAAGGGGTCACAACAGAAGTTGTCGGCAATTGTGGCTTTTCCGCATTTCCTGCTGGAGGTGACGGCCGTGCCCTGCGCGAATTTGCGAATGGCATTTTGTGCGGCCATGGGGAGTGGTGCTGGGATTCGGCGGGCGCCTATTTAGGTGCTTCGCGCCAGAGCGAGCTGCCGGTGTGTGGAGAATCGTTGGTTGGCCATGGCAGCTTGCGGATTGCTGTGGCTGGGATGCATGCCGGTGGACTAAGCGCCAAACAACTGGAACAAATTCTTGAGCTACTAGACGACGCACTGAGCAGCGGAGCCGTGGGGCTTTCAACCGGTCTGATGTATGCGCCAGGTTCGGAGGCGCCACGAGAAGAGTTGCTGGCACTTTGCCGGTTGGTTGCGCAGAGAGGGAAGCTGTATGCCACCCACATGCGTGACTATGGTTTCCATCTTCTAGAAGCTATCGATGAACAGGTTGAATTGGCTGAACAGAGCGGCTGCCGCCTGCAGATTTCGCACTTGCAGGCGGTAGGCAAGGCAAATCGTACGCTAAATCACCTGGCGCTGGAGCGCGTGGAGGCAGCACGGCAAAAGGGCGTTGATATTGCTTTCGACTGCTATCCATACATTGCCGGAAGCACAGTGATGACGCAGTTGCTTCCACAGGAAGCCTTGGCGGGCGGTATGGATGCATTACTTGCGTGCTTAGCCGATCCTGCGTCAAGAGCCAGCATTGCGGCGCGCGCGGTTCAAGGCATTGCCAATAGTTGGGATGAACTGGTCGTTTCCTCTGTGCAGTCCGTGGCCAACGCCAAGCTGGTGGGGAGGTCGATTGAGTCGATTGCGCTGGAGAGAGAAATTGAACCAATGGAGGCCGTGCTGCAGTTGATCTGCGAGGAGCGTGGGCAAGTGCATATGATCGAATTCAATCAGAGTGAAGAAAATCTGCGAACCAATCTGGCGCATCCGCTTTGCTCGATCATTAGCGATGGATTCTACGTGCAGGGGCGTCCGCACCCGCGCTTGCATGGAACATTTCCTGCATTCTTGCGTATGAGCCTGGACGAGCCGTTCTGGATCTCTTTGCCCGACGCGGTTCGTAAAATCACCGCGCAGCCGGCCGAGCGACTTGGCCTGATGGACAAAGGCTGGTTGCGCCCTGGCTATCATGCCGATGTGACTGTTTTCGATCCTGAGCGCATTGCCAGCAAGGCTAGCTTTCTGGATCCGGAGGTCAGCCCAGTAGGCGTGGAGTACGTTTTCCGTGGCGGTGTTATGCGCTTTTCCGCGCGTTGTCCAAAAGAGCCATCAATACGGTGCTGACAAGAATCAGCATGCCCCCGGCAATGGATGCCGTCGTTAGCTTCTCCCCAAGCCAGATGGCAGCAATCGGAATGCCGAACAGTGGGATTAGGTAGTTGGAGAGCGCTGTTTGGATCGCATCCAGGTGCTTGAGCGCCTTCAGGAAGAGTACCATCGCCAGAAAAGTGTGGAAGAAGGTTAGCAATGCAAGGCCCGTCCAGGTTGGCCGGGTGAAGTGCCCGAAGCGGACAAATGTTTCTGGCTCCATCGCGAAAACAAACGGCGCCATACACACTACCAGGAACAGATAAGTCCAGAACAGCATCTCGATGGGCGAGTGATGCTCAAGAGCCTTCTTGCCATATGAGTTGTAAAATCCACTTCCCAGAATCGCCAGGAAAACCAGCAGATTGCCAAGAAGCTGGTTGCTATTGAAGTGAACCTGATGCAATGTGCCGGCTGAAGTCAGAAGGACGCCGACTAGCGCCAGCGAAAAACTCATCCAGCGTGTGCCATTCATCCGCTCTTTCAGAAACAGCACCGCGAACAGCGCTGTAGCTACCGGAAGTGCAAGCGTGATCAGTGCTGCGTTGCTGGCCAGAGAGTAGCGAGTTCCGAGCGTCATCAGGAGTTGCCCCGGCACCACGCCCAGCAACACCAGCAGCAGATAGAGTCGAATGAACTGGCGCTTCGGGAGTCGCTGTTTGGGCGTTGTTGCATTCAAGCGTGCAGATTTTTGCTCAGCGTGCACAATTGGCCAAAGCATGAGTGTTGACAGCGTGGTCGGAATCCAGACAGTGGCCAGCGGCCCAATCTGGGCCTCCGTCAGCTTGATGCAGGTAAATTGCAGCGCCCACATTAAATTGCAGGCAAACAGGGCAAGCCAGGAACGGACGGAGGCATTCGGCGCGTGTTGTCGGCTCATTCAGCGGCGTACCTCGTGGCCAGTTTTTCGATTTCGTAGGTAAACTCAACCCAGCGCTCTTCCCACTTCTTCGCACTGGATCGCGTGTAGCGATAGAAGCCACGCTGATTCTGGATGCCCAACGCCTTGCGCTTGACCATGTCCTGCATCAGGCGCGGAACCTCAGTGCTGTTGGAGAGCTCAGGCAACAGTCCTTCCATTACGGTGGCATAAGCGGGAATCCCTGTCAGATCCATCCAGCGGAAGGGGCCGGCGATCGTTGCCCACCAGCCGATATCGTTGCGGAAGGAGCGATCAACGGTCTCCATATCGGCGATACCGGACTCAACCAGATGACAAGCCTCGCGCAGCATGGCATACATCATGCGGTTGGATAGGAAACCGCGGATGTCGCGTTTGAGCTGGGTGGGCTGCTTGCCGCAAGCTTTTGCGAAGCGATTAGCGGTGCGCACCACGGAAGATGTGGTTTGTTCGCCAGGAATGATCTCAAGATAATGCAGAATCTGCGCCGGCTCACCCCAATGCATGCCGAGCAGACGTTGTGGGAAGCGGAGTCCCTTTTGGAGCAGCGTGATGGGCAGACTCGATGTGTTCGATGCCAGAAGAGTGCGTGCCGGCACAATTGCTTCGAGGGCCTGATAGAGCCGCTGCTTGGCTTCCATGTTTTCCGGAATACACTCTACCACTAGCCAGCACGGCGCCAACTCTTCAAGCGAAGCTGCTATCTGCAACCGTTGAGTCCAGTTGCGAATGGATGTTGCAGGCACGTTTTTATGAGCGCGCAACTGCTCAAGTGCATGCTGAATGTGCTTCCGTGTACGCTGGCCCTGTCCGGGCTGCGGATCATAGGCGACCACGGTAAATCCATGTGCGATCAGACAGGTGGCAATGCCGCGGCCCATCAGGCCCAGGCCTACCAGTCCGATCGGTCCTCGTTCGCAAAGATGGGGCGCGGAAGATGGCTGTTTCTTCTTCATTGAATCCAGTATGACGCATCGGCTGTTCTCTGCATTTACCTTTATCCAGAATGCCGGACGCATCCATGGGGCGACACGCCCGATGTGCCTTCGCTTCGGGTAAAGTTCTCTTAGAGGAGGGGACTTCTTCCATGCCCAGAATTGAATTGAAGCATCCTGAGCGCCAGACCTTAACCGGAGGGTATGCCGACGGCGTGGTTCTCGGAGACTGGCTTTATGTAAGCGGACAGGGACCGCTCGACCTTGCCAGTGGGCAGGTTATCCACGGATCCATCGAAGAAGAGACTTTGCGCACACTGGAAAATATCCAGGCTGTACTCGCTCAATATGGTTGCAGTAAAGCCGATGTGGCCAAGTGCGGATGTTTCCTTGCCGATATTACCGACTTTGCGGATTTTGATCGCGCCTACACGCAGTTCTTTGCCGGCATCCGACCGGCCAGAACTACAGTTCAGGCTGGCCTTGGGCTTGGTATCAAAGTTGAAATCGATGCTGTGGCCCATCTGCCGCAGAATGCCGGAGTCAAGTAGATGAGTGAAGCGTACCGCATCGGCGCGGCACATCGTGAAATTACGCCACCGCTGGGATCGCAGCTTGCTGGTTTTGATGCCCGTAAAGGCGTTAGCACGGGCGTTCATGACGATCTGTTCGCGCGTGCTCTTTGCATTGAGCGTAATGGCGTGACGGTTTTGTTGATCAGCGCAGAAGTCATCAGTCTTGGGCGCACCTTTTGCACCAGGCTGCGGAAGGAGATTGAACGGCTGACGGCAATCCCTGCTGCCCACATTGTGGTTGCAGCAACGCATACACACTGCGGGCCTGCTACGCACAATCACTTCTACAATCAAGGGCAGATGCTGGATGAGGTCTATCTGGTCAGTCTCGCGGCCGGCATTTGCGAGGCGGCAGTCGAGGCCTTTCGTGTGCGTGCACCGCGGCGTCTCCGTAGTGGGTTTGCGCGCTGTGAGCAGTTTGCTGTCAATCGTCGCAGTTCCGATGGATCTCCTACTGATCCATTGGCTGGAGTTTTACTGGCGGAGGAGCAGGACGGCAAGCCATACGCCATCTGTGTCAACTTTGCATGTCATCCGACTGTGCTTGGCCCTAATACGCTGGAGTGCACGGGAGACTTTCCTTTCTTTACACAGCAACTATTGCGGGAACGTCTCGGGCCTGCCGTGGAGACGCTCTATTTCAACGGCGCGGAAGGCGATATCAGTATCGGACATAAGAGCGATCTGAGTGCGGTCGGTATTGTGGCTCCTTATCGCAACTTCGATACCGCACGCAATCTGGGAGAGAAGCTGGCGCACGCCGTGCTGGAGAATATGCCGCGGATGGTCGAGGAAGTGGGCGTGCTTTCGGTGGCTTCCACGTATGCGGATTTGCCTCTCAAGCGGTATCCATCGATAAGCGAGATGCGAGCAGCTCGACTGAGTGCTGCGCAGGAAGTTGTCGATGCCGCCTTGTTGCCCCTTGAGGAGCAGGTGCCTGCCAGGCAACGCAGCCTGTTTGCGCGCATTGAGGAGTATTACGCGCTGCTGAATGCAGACGCTTCCGCCAACGAACCAAGCGTCCTGCCTGTGGAAGTTGCGGCCATTCGCTTGGGCGATACAGCTCTAGTGACGTTACCCGGCGAGATCTTCGTGGCTGTTGCGCTGGGTATTCGTGAGGCATCCCCGCTGCCGAAGACAATGTTTATTGGTTTGGCGAACGACTACATTGGGTACCTGCCTTCCGAAGGCGCGGAGAGCGCTGTGGGGTATGAAGTGGTTGCATCGCGTGTGACGGGCGAGGCATGGAGGGCGTTGCAGCAGAGTGCTCGTCAGGTACTGCAACGCGTTGCCTGTGTGAGCCGTGTTTCTGCGGGCAACGTGGCGTAATAGCAGGTGGAAAGGGAACTGCCGTGAGTGAGAAGATTCGTGTCGGAGTGATTGGTCTGGGGGTGATGGGCGAGCAATATGTGCGCTTCTACCAGGAGCATCCCTGGACCTGCGTGACGGCCGTTGCCGCGCGCCGCGTGGAGCAGGTGCATGCTGTCGCCAGTCGTTACCAGGTGGAACACGAGCTTCTCGACTGGCGAGAGATGCTCGCCGGCAACTTGGTGGACGCCGTCTGTGTAGCTTTGCCGGATGCCCATCACTTTGAAGCCGCCAGCACTGCCATCCGCGCCGGTAAGCATGTGCTGATTGAGAAGCCCATGACGTGCGATCTTGGCGAGGCAGATGAGCTGGTCAGGCTTGCGGAATCCAGCGGAGTCAAGGTGCAGGTAGCCTTCAATCACCGCTGGCTTTCGCCTTATCATCAAGGGCATCTCTCCATCGCGCAAAATGCGATTGGCAAACCGCTCTATGCTTATGCGCGCAAGAACGACACGATCTTTGTGCCCACGGAGATGATTCCCTGGGCTGCGAGCACAACTCCTGCCTGGTTTCTCAGCTCGCACGATATTGATCTGATTTGCTGGTATTTTGACAGCGAGCCCGTAGAAGCTCGCGCATGGGGCGTCAAGCATGTACTGGCCGCGCGCGGTATTAACACTTGGGACATGATCTCCGCGCAAGTGCGCTTTGCGTCTGGCGCTCTGGCTACATTTGAGTCGGGCTGGATCTACCCCAATAGTTTCCCTACAATTGTCGATTCATTTGTAGAGGTGGTTGGTGAAAATGGTCATCTGCACTTCGATCGTAAACGCGAAAGCATGGAGCTGAGTACGCAGGAGAAGTTTACCTATCCCAAAAATTTTCTTTCCACTGAGATTTTTGGCGTCTGGCGTGGTGCCTACCCTTCCTGCTTGGATGACTTTGCACGCGCTATTCACTTGGGGCGTGCAACTGCGGTAGGTGTGCGTGATGGCCGCCGCGTCACCGCGGTTCTTGCCGCGATCCACGCCGCGCTCGCATCCGGGAAGTCCGAGCCAATAGCGCCGCTCATTCTTTAGCAGCGTGGCCAAAGAATTAGTCTGAGCGCACGCTTTGTATTGAACAGGTCAGTAGAGTTGATGGCTTTGCCGAGGCTTTCCTCGGCAGAAAGGGAGTGTTTTCTCAAAATGCACGCGCAACGCTATGCCAAATCGATCGCAGCTCTTGAACATGCACGCCAATTCCTTGCCGGTGGTGTGACCAGCAGCGTGCGCCTTTCAGATAAGCCAGTACCGCTGTTCTTTTCTCATGGTAGTGAATCGCACCTTTGGGATATTGATGGTAATCGCTACATCGATTATGTGCTGGGCCGCGGCCCATTGGTCCTGGGGCACGCGCATCCTGTCGTTGTGAAGGCCGTCAACGCGCAGATGGAACGTGGCCAGATCTATGCTGCCCAGCATCTGCAAGAAGCAGAGTTGGCGGAGCGCGTTCACAACGCAGTACCGTGTGCTGATCTGGTTCGTTTTGGCATCTCTGGATCCGAGGCAGTGCATGGTGCCTTGCGGCTGGCGCGCGGATTTACAGGGCGTCAAACCGTTATCAAATTCGAGGGGCAGTTCCATGGCTGGCTCGACAATGTTCTCTACAGCCTCAGTCCCAACCCCGAGCTTGCGGGGGATGCGCGCGCACCTCTGACGCTGCCAGAAACGAAAGGCCAGTTTCCTGCCTCGGATGTGCATCTGATCACGCTGCCGTGGAATGATCTTGAGGCAGTGGCTGCATGTCTGCAAGCTCATCCTGACGCAATTGCCGCCATCATCACTGAGCCGGTCATGTGTAACACTTCGGTGATTCCGCCGCGGCCAGGTTTTCTGGAAGGGTTGCGCTCACTTGCGACCGAACATGGTGCGTTGTTGATCTTCGACGAAGTGATTACAGGATTTCGTCTCTCACTCGGTGGTGCGCAAGCTCGTTTCGGCGTTAGGCCCGACCTAGCTACTTTTGGCAAGGCAATCGCCAATGGCATGCCGATTAGCTGCTTTGCGGGAAAACACGAGGTGATGGAAATGGTTGCGCGTGGCGTGGTTGGCCATGGCGGAACCTACAACGGTATCCCCACGGCGGTAGCCGGGGCCGTTGCCACGCTGGATTTACTTGCGGCTGACGGGCAACAGGTCTATCGCAAGATGGATGCAGATGGCACCGCGCTGATGGATGGAATCCGGGCGATAGCAGATCGGCTTGGAATTCCAATTGTAGTCCAGGGCTATCCGCAAATCTTTTACGTAGGTTTTCCTAAAAATGAGCAAGCGCGGCGTGATGGAGTCTATGACTACCGTTCGTCGCTTGCCATGGATCACGAACTCTACAATCGGTTTGTTTGCGCGGCCGTTGATCGTGGTGTGCGCATCATTCCTCGTGGTAACTGGTTCATGTCATCTACGCTGTCTGCGCAGGATGTGGCGGAGACGCTCGATGTGGTTGAAACCGTTTTGCGCGATGAGATCCTTCCTGCTCTGACCTGTGAAGGAGGGAAAGCATGAAGATTGGCCGTGTTGCCGTCGATGGACAAATCTGTTTTGTTGTCGAGCGTGAAGGTGGCTTGGCGCGAGTCGACAGTCTTGTGCCGGCTGCTGGATGGCGTGAAGTGCTTTCGGCATGGGAGCGTTATGAGCCTGTTTTGCAGAATGCGCCATCGGTAGAGCTGCCGCAGGGCACAGTTCGCTGGCTTGCCCCTTTGCCCGATCCACCCAAGTTTCTTTTGCTTGCAGGCAACTTTCGTGCCCATGTGGTGGAGTCAGGTTTTGCTCCTTTGCCTGAGGGCGTTCTGACTCCGCAGTTTTTCATCAAACCGAATTCCACCCTGTCGGGAGCTGCTGACCCGATTCCGCTGGTACAAGCGAATGTTGCCCTCGATTATGAGGCGGAGTTGGGAGTCGTGATGGGAAAACGTCTAGAGCGCGGCGCAACTGCGGAGCAGGCTCTGGGTGCTGTTTGGGGATATACCGTGGTCAATGACATCTCCGAACGGAAACTGAATGCAGGACTTGAGGGGCGCCACAAGCGCTCCAACGATGATTTCTATGACTGGCTCGTGGGCAAGTGGTTCGATGGGTCGGCCCCGATTGGCCCATGGCTTGTGAGTAAAGATGAGATTGCATCCGTCGACAATCTGGTGATTGTTGCGCGCCTGAATGGAGAAATCGTACAGCAGACTCCCTGCTCGGCGATGGTACATAGTATTGCCGAAGCCATCGTCTACATCGCGCAGGTGCTCACACTCGAACCAGGCGACATCATCAGTATGGGCACGCCATCGGGTGTTGGCTTTGCTCGAGGGCGTCTCCTGCAGGCGGGCGATTTGATCGAATGCGAGATCCACGGCATCGGTACGCTTTCCAATCCGGTGGGCGCATGAAGAGATGGCTTCTTCCACTTTTGCTGGCTGTTGCTTGCACGGCGACTGCCGCATGGGCAAAGGAGCTGGACGTGCTTCAGGCTACATGTGGGCTGCGACATGTGGTCCTGCGCAGTGACTTTACCAGTGGCATGATGGATGGTTGGGAGAGTTTTCCTTTTTCAGAGGACAATGGGTACGACCCTACGTTGCGGCCGGTCGACGATCCTGTGATGCATGGGATCATACGCGATTATGCTCCCATAGTGGATGGACCGCTGCAGCTTGGTTTTATCAGGCCAGTCCATTTGTGTGCCTCCCCGAAAAGCTCTTTGGAGTTTGCCTATAAAATCGATAACGCCCATGCGAGAGCGCGGATAATCGTGCAGTTGTTCGCTGGTAAATATGTACAGCGGTGGAGTGTGCCGGCGCAGACTGCGGGTTGGCATCATGTTCGGATACGGGTGGGCAACGCTCGCAAAGGAACAGTATGGACCGCATGGTCTATTGTTCTTGATGTGCCGCGGGCGACGCGAGCTACGCGTCTCTCCTTTTCCCTTGCTCATGCCGCTCTTTCCGGTCTAGGTACTCCACGCCTTACTCTCGCACAGCCTGATGCGCTCTGGGACGAGGTCAGGTCACTTTATTATCTGCGACGTTCCTATCGTCAAGGCGATCAGGTGGCACTGCACTTTACAGTTCCAGTGAAACTTTCTCTCTATCGCCCAGATGGGGGCCGTGCATCACTTGCACAGGATGACTCTTATCGCATCGGCGCGAGTGACCCTGCAGGCATCTGGACCTTTCAGGCAATTTCGACGCGTGGCGCAGCTTCAGGGCAGGTTCTTGTTGAGGAAGCACGGCGTCCAGGTCTCTACTTCGATGCGCTTCCGCATGCTTCGCCGGAGCTGCTCGATCAGATTGCGGAACGGCGCGATGAGCTGGCGGCTAAGGTTCATCCTGAGTTGGGCGTCAACATTGCGCAGATGAGTGAGCAGTGGCTGCTGCCTGGTCTGCCGTCCTATTTTCAACTTCTGGTTCCTCCCAGCGAGCTGGCGTTGTGTGATGCCATCCTGTTCCGCTATCGCAAGGATCCGCAGGCATTGGCTCAGGCGCGCATGTTGCTGCGCTCCATGAGTAGTTGGCCTACTTGGGTGCATCCATGGTTCGCAGCACATGGCCAACGCACGTACTATCCAGTCGGCCTTGCTGCAGCAAATCTGGCAGCAGCGCTGGAATTCCTCGGAGACGAATTATCCGCTGACGATGCGGCGCAACTCGATCGCGCATTGCTTACCCAGGCAATTCTTCCAGCTTGGGAAGAATATGTGGCGGGCAATCGGCTTCCATTCTCTGTCAGCAATTGGATAGGCAATACGGTGGGCGGTAGCTTGTTGGCTGCGCTTACCGTAGATAATCGCGATGTGGCTGGTTATATCCTCGGTTTGCTGGAGCGCGATCGTGAACACCTGCATGCTGCCTATACGCACGATGGCGATTATGGCGAAGGTACAAGCTATCTGCGTTTCGATCTGGAGATGAGCTCTTTAGTGGCTGCCTCTGTCATGCATCGTCTGCACGTTAACCTGGAACCCAATCTGCGCAACGCCAGTAGGTACCTGCGCAATGCTCTATATGGCAAGCGTAACATCATCGACTTTGGCGATACACACACGGAATTGGTATCGACCGATGTCTTTGCGTACCTTGCCGCAGTGAGTCCTGAGACAGAGACTGCAGCATTTTATGAGGCCTACCATACCACGCGCCCTGAGCACCCCTTGTTACGCCTGCTATGGGATGAAGCAGCTCGTGCACGCGCTCCGCATGGAGCGTTTCATCCGGCATCGGCCTTCTTTCCTGAACGCGGTGCGGTACTAATGCGTAGTGGAGAGGGACAGAGCCAAACCCTTGTGGCCATGCGCGCTGGCGCCAATTTCAACCATAATCATGCTGACCAGGGCAGTGTACAGGTCGTCGCGGGAGATCAAGTGTTGTTGGGTGAGGCGGGGTATGCGGATTACTACAAGGATCCTTCCTACCTGAACTACATCACCCAGGCCGTAGGGCATAACGTTCTACTTGTGGATGGCAATCCCATGAGTCAGACGCTGCCGGGCAACCGTGTTGCCGGTCCATATCCATTCTTTGCGCAGCACTGGATCGGCGAGAATATCGATGCGGTCGAGGCCGATCTGCAGAGTGCGTATGGCGGAACACTCCAGACGTATCGACGCTGGGTAATCGCTCCACATCATGGCTCCGTGATCATCGTCGATCATGTTGTGTCCGGAGCGCCTCACCGCTTCACAACGCTTTGGCATCCTGCGCAAACTCCACTTGTAAACACGCAATCTGTGGCGCCTTCTTACCGCATCGGATTGCCGGATAGACCATGGATACTAACCAGTTTTGCCTCTGCTCCGATGACATCCACCCTCACGCGCGGCCCGCTTCCCTTAGCCGATTATGCACGTGCTGAGACACAGATCGTTGAACGCCCCGCTGAATTACGTATCAGTACGCAATCGCCATCGACGGCTGCCAGTTTGATCACTGTGCTTGATCCGCCTCCTTCGACTGCTGATGACGTCAAAACTTCACCTCATCCGGCATTTGCGCGGTTTGGTAAGGACGAGGAGGTTGTTGCGGCGGGTGAAGCGGAACTTCGCCTGCGTGTGCGGAATTCCGAGACTAGGCCGTTGCTTGCTTTTTCCGCTTCCGGCACATTGCTGTTGCTTGAGGCCACGCAATGGCAAGATGAGAGTCGCTCCGTCCGCTCTACCGTTCCCGTTGACCTGGAATGGAGCCACGATGGACAGGGAAGCGTGCTTCGCCTTCGCGCGGCATCAGCCGGTTCGCTCTTGCTGCACGGCTTTGGACAGCACGCTCAGTGTCTCGGGAACGCTTCATGTTCCGTGGACAGCGGTGTTGCCGCGCCACTCGCTCTTTCTTTCCTTGCTGGCCAGAATAGCTGGCGGCTGAAACCAGAGCAGCCTGTTCCGGCTGCAGCTCCATGAGGATACTATGCGACTTCTCACCTTTGCTACAAACGACGGCCGCCCACGCCCCGGCGTAGTTGCCGGCACGACCGTTTACGACCTTTCTAGCCAGGGATTTTCCGATCTGCTTGAGGTTGTCGCCTCTGGACAATTACCGGAAGCCAAGGGCGAGGCCTTTGAGATGGAGCGCGTTCAACTGTTAGCACCTATTTCTAATCCTCCACGCGTCTTCGGTATCGGCCTCAATTATCGCGATCACGCTCTGGAGGCGGGCATGCAGATCCCAACCACGCCTGTGGTCTTTTTCAAGCTGGCCAGTTCCATTGTCGGGCCGGATGCTCCGGTTGTGCTGCCGCGTAATGCGCATCAAGTGGATTATGAAGCAGAACTCGCCGTGGTGATTGGTAGAGGCGGGTACCGCATTGCCGCAGCAGATGCCATGCAGCACGTCTTCGGTTACACCATTCTCAACGATGTGAGCGCGCGCGATATCCAGTTGGCTACCTCGCAGTGGTCCATGGGAAAGAGCTTTCCAACGTTCTGTCCTATGGGGCCCGTCCTTGTTACTGCCGATGAGATCCCAGATCCACACCGTCTGGATATCTCACTTGTGATCGATAGTGAGCTTCTGCAGCACTCCAATACCCGTGAGCTGATTTTTCCCATACCGGATCTCATCGAATATCTGTCCTCCATCACGCCTCTTATGCCGGGCGATGTGATCAGCACGGGCACGCCTCCTGGTGTTGGCATGGGACGTAAGCCGCAGCGCTGGTTGCAGCCCAATGAAACCATGACGGTCGAGATTGCTCGCATTGGCGCGCTGTCGAATCCTGTCATAGCCGAGTAGTCAACGGTTACAGCATGCATGCCCGGCGAGAATCTTCACGAGGTAATCCTTGAAACATACGGATGATAAGACAGTAGATTTGCATTCTGCGGTCGACCCCGTTGCGTTGACTGAGATGTTATGCCGCATCGAATCGCCTACATATCATGAAAGGCCAATGGGAGATTTTCTTGTAACCTATCTGGCCGGGCAGGGATGGCATGTGGAGAAAACGCCAGTTCCGCAACCTCCCGACGGGGCTTCAGGGGCGCGCTGGAATGTGTATGCCAGTGTGACGGAAGAAGCGCCAGAGGTTGTCTTTTCTACGCACATGGATACCGTGCCTCCCTACGTTGCCTTTCGTCGGGATGCGGAGTTTCTCTATGGACGGGGCGTTTGCGATGCAAAAGGCATCATGGCTGCACAAATTGCTGCTGCTCATCGACTGCGTGCGCTTGGATATCCGGTTGGTATGCTGTTTGTCAGTGGCGAAGAACGGGATTCGGCCGGTGCGCGCGCTGCCAATTTGCATCCCAAGGGATCACGCTATCTGATCAATGGCGAGCCTACCGACAACCGGCTTGCGCTTGCCTCAAAAGGATCGTTGCGCGTGGTGCTGCGTGCTACAGGCAAAATGGCGCACTCCGCTTATCCAGAACTGGGAAGTTCCGCGATCCACTCTCTCGTTGAAGCTCTCAACAGAATGCTTCGAGCTGACTGGCCCAGGGATGAGTTGGCAGGCGATACCACATTCAATATCGGGCAGATTACAGGCGGATATGCTCCGAATGTGATCGCAGACCAGGCGGAAGCTCAGTTGCTGTTTCGTTTGGTAGGCGATGCTGAGCCTGTTCGCGAGAAGATTTTGTCTCTGGCTTCCGGCTTGGCCGAGGTGGAGTTCGTCTTGGAGATTGATTTTGTGCGCCTGAAAGCCGTACCGGGAATCCCCACCATGATTGCCAAATTTACCACGGATATCCCCAAACTGACGCATTGGGGAGAACCCCTTCTGCTTGGCCCTGGCTCCATCCAGGTTGCTCACACTCTCGACGAAAAGATTGCCATCTGTGAATTGGAGACAGCCGTTGATCGCTATGTCCAACTCGTTCGGCATTTGCTCGATTGAGCCAGCGCAATGCAGAAGTGAAGTGGGTTCCTCTAAACGATTTTGTCTGCTGACTCAGGCAGGCGCCGTGCTGCAAAGGCGATGAGCAGGCCTGAGCCGATGATGAGCGCCCCGCCCGCAAGCATGGGAAGAGCAGGCTTATCCCGCCAGACGATATACGAAACCAGTGCACCCGTCAGCAACTGAGTGTAGTGATACTGCGAGACATTGCTGGCCGATGTGTGCTTGACCGCGAAATAGAAACTCAATGTCCCTGCGGCGCAAAAGATTCCCATCATGCCCAGCGTCAACCATAGTGTTGGGGTGAGGGCATGTGGGTGCAGGCTGGTGAGTGTAAGACCTGCAATAGCTGTTACCAGGCCAGAGCAAAAAGCCAAACTCTCAGGTGGCTCGGTTCGTGTGAGCACACGCGACCAGACCATGTTGACGGAAAAACAAAGGACGCACACCATGCAACTGGCCAGTCCGATAAGGTCGATGCGCTGCGTGTGGCCCCACGGATCCACGGCAACCACCACTCCGCAGAATCCCGCGAGCAAGGCAAGCATTTTGATGCCGGTGATGCGTTCACGAAGAAAAAGTGCCGAGAGCAGCGAAATCACCATGGGGGAAGTGAAGACCAGAATATAAAACATGGTTAACGAGAGATGGTGCAGAGCTATCACCACGCACACATTATTGGCCATGTCCAGCAGCGCGCGCAAAATCTGGCGGATCAGCGAACGGGGACGCAAATTGCTCAGCGTATGGCGTACGGCCGCCTGCAGGGCAAGTGTGATCGCCATGAAAAGGCCCATGAAAGCGACAATTTCCTGCGGTGGCAGGCCATATTGACCAACCCATTTGATGCAGCTATCGCCAAGCACCCAGCATGTGAAGCCAAAAATAGCAAAGAAGATGGCTGTCAGATCGGAGACACGTGGCTTCATTGGTGCCCGCTGTGCTGTGCGGTTTGGGATGGAATCAAGAGCATCATCAACATGGCGTAATTTCAGGATAGACGATGAGGGCAGCTTGTACTGCGCTGGACTTCAGGATTTGCGACGGCAGTGCCTCTTCGTCCCAGTTGTGCCTATGCCCCGGCCTGGATTTTCAGACATTGCTCTTCCAGACGACGATACGCCTGCAGCGCATTGCGCACGCGCGGCGGGTGTGAAGCAAATTCCTCTTGAAGGGACTGTGCGATGGAAGTTTTTCTGTGCGTGGAATTTCCTCCTCCCTGGTCAAGCTGCATCGAGAGGCTGTGCAGTCCTTCGGAGATGGAATCCAACATGCTCTGCGTTAGAGGCGGAGAAGCGGATTGGGCGCATCTTGACGGAGTCGCCGTGGCCAGATAGAGCAGCAGACTGCCGGTATGGGCGATGGCTTCCTGGATCGACTCGCAAATCTCCAAATCTCTTTCCACATGGTGATCGAGTTCGAATGGAATTGCTTCAGCCAGAGCCCGCACCTCCAGCACAGTCTGATTCGCGCTTTCACGCAGTGCAACAATCTCGGCTGCCGGGGCATGGGCGAGCGACCGCACAAGTTGTGCGTGAATCCGCAGCAGGCGCGATAGGCCGCTTCGCATCCTGTCAACAGTGCGCTCGGGATGCAGACGGTGAAAGATGGCCCACATCACCAAAAGAGCCAGCATGATTCCGAGTACGCGGTCTCTGCCAAGAGTCATCTGTGTAGGCGCAGCAAAACCGTGTACCACGGATGCTGCTGGCATCAGTCCATTTCTGGAGGATTGGGGCGGACCATATTCCTGGAAGGCGACCAGATAGAACGAAAACACAATCTGCAGCCCGATATAGCCAAGATGCGCGCTGCGCGCAATCCATGCGCCGATGAACGACACGCAGGCGACCGAAAGAAGAAAGGGCAGTGCCGTATCGGCGTAGGGATAAACACAAACCATGCACCCGATTCCGAAGAGAACCCCGCCGATCAAGGCTCCCACGAAACGGAACAGCATTTTCTGGTTAGTTGCGCCGGTTGAGCTTAGTCCTGCAATAAGTACAGTGAGCGTCGCGGTGGAAATCCCTGGCCATGCCAGCGCGTTGTAGATGATGTAGCACAGGGTAGCGCATAGGCTTAATTTGAAGGCGTAGGCAAGATAGGATGTGTTGTGCCACGCGTCCGGGCGGAACCAAGGCTCTTTGTGAGGCGCGCTAGAGGGCGATGTGAGGGCTTCCTGGGGCTGAGCATATCCCTCACGAGCTTCAGCCGCGATACTCCTCAACACTTCCATACATTCTTCCAGCAGGGTTACTCCCGCCATGAAGGTCGCTGCATCATCTTCCTGCAACTCATCGAATGCACGTGTTTGTATTGCGCGGATGAGGGCTGCAATTTGCGCGGCTTTTGCACGTTGCGCGGCGTCGGCATTTGTATGGGGCTGTCGAGCGAACGCAGCCGCGAGATCGAGCAGTCTGGCGATCCGCGAAATGCCCGAAGGCGAAATATAGGACGTTCTCGCTTCATATAGCGTATTCGCGCGGACTTCTTCGAGCAGTGCGAGCATTTTTCCTTGGCCGGAAAAGGCAAAGCGCATCAGCGGAGCGCTTAGCTTATCGAGTTCCGCGAATGCCTGACCACACGCGAATCCTTCAAAATACGATTGGCAACTGTCGAGACGGGCCTTGATCTCCAAATGCAGTGCCCGTTGTGGGTCACGATTTGTCAACAGATATTCAATGGCAACCTTCAAACCCACAGCAATGGCGCCTGTCGCAATAGGCCACATCGACAAATGCACCAACTGTTCGGCGGGGAGATGTGTTTCCCACAGAGAGAGGGTAAGAATGGGGAAGATGCCAAGATTCATTGCCGCAACGCGAAACGTGCATGCGCACAGCAGAAATCCGGAAAGGAAGGTAAATGCGGCAATGCCCAGCACGCGTGCCATGGGATCATTGCCGGTTACAGCAATGAGTGTGAGTGCTGCAGCCACACCGACGCACTGAAAGGAAAGTTCCTGCGCGCTGCGCCGGAAGGTTAGGTAGGGCACATCGTAGGAGACCAGAAAGATGAGGTAGATGCCCGGCCCCATCATGGGGGTCTGTAGCGCGAGCAAGATGGCCGCGGCCAGTGTGGCAGCGAAGGTTGTGCGGAGCGCGCCACCCCAGCGCCCATGGGAGGGCGCCAACTCGCGGCGAATTTTTTCTGGCCAACTCAGTGCTGGGTTGAACGCTGTGGCCATGCGCTATCTCACAATACAGATGGCCGTTTCTCCCATGCGGAAGATGCCAGGAGCAGGATTCTGCACGCGGATGCGAATCGGGAACCGGGCTGCCAGATGCACCCAATTGAGAGTGTGATCGATTTGTGGCAGGCCATTGTTCATGTTGGAGTCATCCGGCGAAACACCATTGTCGATGCTCTCCACAATTCCGTCAAAGCGTTGCGATGGGCTGCCGGGAAGATAGAGATCAACGTGCTTGCCGGGCGTTATGTATTGCAGATCGGATTCGCGATAGTTGGCGATCACGTACCAATGCCGTGTGTCGATCAAGGTGAACAATGGGGTGCCGGGTTTTGCCATCTCGCCTTCTGAAATATTGAGATTGGTCACATAGCCATCGAAGGGGGCGACAACCGTGCAGCGCTCCAGGTCCAAGCGTGCACTGGCTGTTTTTGCGGCTTTCGATGGACGTTGCGCCAGCAGTGTATCCAGCCGGTCCACGGAGTGAATGCTCTCATTCAGGTGCGCTTTTGAAACCGCAACTGCGACGTCCGCTTCGCGTTGCAGAGACTGCGCATGCGCCTGTTGGGCAAGTGCTTCGTCATAAGCTGCTTGGGCCTGTTGACGATTGTGCTGGGCCACCATGGCTTTTGTTCGTACATCGTCAACCTGCTCTGTTGTGACATATTGCTTGGCCAGCAAGGGCTCAATGCGGTGCAGGTTGTTCATGGCCAGTGTGAGCTGCGCATCGGCCGACTGCAGGAAGGCCCGTGCCCGCTCAACCCCTGCATCTGTGGCATGCGTAGCACTTGCCACGGTAATGGTTCGCGCGCGAGACCCGGTTACCTGCGCGCGAGCTGCTTCAACCGCGCTCGTTTCTGAAGCGATCTTGCGTTGCGTGTCCGCGATTTGCTCTTCCAGCAGTTGTTGATCGCTGAGTGCCTGGTCCAAGGCGTATTGATAGGGGCGCGGATCGATGACGAACAGCACCGAGCCGGCATGAACAAAGTCATTGTCCTTGACCGCGATCCGGACCAGCCGGCCTGATACTTCGGGCGCAAATTGAATATAGTTCGCACGCACGCTCGCATCCGTGGTGCGCGGATGATGGCTGGTCTTCCATAGAACGCATGCCAGGAGGATGAGCGCGGCCACAAGCGCGCCGCTGGCCAAGCCGATTCGATTCAGGCGTTGTAGGTGCATCATGATCGGTTACCTCCTAACAAAAGAACAAGAGCCAGACAAGGCAAGATGTTGCCACGGCCACACTCGGGTAGAACACTACGACCGGCATGACTTTGGGTTGCAGTCGGCGTTGGACCAATTGCCAATGGAGTGCTCCCGTGAGGGAGACGCCAACCAGAGCGCAGAGCATCCAGGCCGGCAGGAACGATCCGTCCATGTCGATGATGGGAGCACGTGTGCATCCGCTGAGCAGGAGAAACAGTGGAAGTGCGGCAAGCGCTCTTCTGGAGCGCGAGGTGTGGGTCATTGCGCTGTAGTCCTCTTATGGTTGTGCTGCAAAAACGGGGAGCGTGGAAGGTGGCTGCTGGAGCAGGCCACCAGTTGCATAGCCGAGGGTTGCCGCGCTGGTGAGTACGGCCGACCTGGCTTGTACATCTGCAAGACGTGCTTCTGCAAGCTGTGATTCCGCGGTGACCAGGTCGATCAGGTTCTTCACTCCGTAGCCGTAGGCCTCCAGTGCAGCCTGATAGGAAACGGTTGCGGCGCTCAGCAAGGTCTGTGCGGCACGTTGCTGGCGAACTGCAGTTTTGTAGTGCAGATAGGCTGTCCAGGTCTCGCGCGTAATTTCATCTTGTTTTTCACGTAGCATTTCAGCGGCTTCACGTTGCTCGGAGGCGCGCGCCAGAATTTCTTTTTTGCGGAGCCCCCCATCAAAAAGGTCAAGACGCACGCGGATGCCCACGTTCCAAACAAACTGAGTCGTGTCGGCTAACGTATCGCCGCCCTGCTTGCTGACCGTGGGCCAGATGGAACGCACAGCGCCTTTGGATTCAAATTCCACCATGGATCGGTAAGCACTTTGAGCCAATTTGAATTCCTGCTCGGCTGCGTGCATCTTCTGCGCCAGCGCAGCCAGATCGGAACGGTCATGTTGCGCTTGCTGTACCAACTCGGTAATCTCGGTCGCCACCTGGCTGGCATCAGCAGGCGGCTCGGGAGAGACGATTTGGATCGCATCCGAGGGCTCCACCCCGAGCACTTCCCGCAGATGGACTCGGGCAATTTCAACCTCGCCAATCGCGGCTTCCAGCTCATATTCGGTGTGAGCAGTTTCTGCTTTCGCATGCAACACGTCGGGCAACGTGGCACGACCATTTGCGAGTTGCGCTTCGGCGGCGGATTCCGTTGTGTGGGCTGTCGTCACAATTTGATGCATGGCAGCCAGATGTTCCTGGGCCGTGGCCAGGTTGTTGTAGGCCAGCACGACACTGTAGGCCACGTCCTGATGCACGCGTTGTAAATGTGCGGTTGAGGCTAGCTGCAACGCCTTTTGGGTTGCCAGACGTGCGTGCCGCCGGCCAAAGTCGAGAATGGTGTACTGCAGCGCCAAACCTGCGTCCGCAGATGGATTTTCCACCATCGTGTAGCCCTGTGGCGCCAGAGGCTTCGGAAACGGATTGATGAACTTTTCATTGGCGATCAAAGCCATTCCCGCCAGATGCGGGAAATATTCGCTCCGCGCCATCCCTGCATGTTCTGCTGCTTGTTTTGCCTGTTCCCAGGCAACCCTGGAACGCGGGTTGTTGTGTTCAGCAATGTCGATAAGTTCATCCAGCGCGTAGGGCCTGTCGGGTGTGACTGCGGCAAGGGAAGACAGTGTCAATTCTTGTCTTGGAGTACTGGCGACGGGTCCGCTGGTAGAAGCGGATTGCGCATATTGAGCCGGCAAAAGCATGGTGCCGCCGCTCAGCAGAAAGGCTAGAACAGATCCGTAGCGGGACAAATGAAGAGAGGGGAAATAGGAAGAAATGGGGATGAGGTGTTGCTTCATTGTTTACAGTGTACACTATATTTACAGTGAATACATATCTGGTCTATAGTGGTGTTGCCGTCCCGGCATAGGGATCTGGCACGGAGCGGCCCACGGTGACGGACAGTACCCACAGTACGGAGCAGGGAAAATTCAAGGCTGGCGAGGAACTGCGCAGGCGCTTGTTGGATGCAGCCGGCCGGCTCTTCAGCCAGTCTGGCTATCGCAACATTTCCATCCGCACCATTGCGCAGGCTGCTGGCTGTTCGCAAATGGCCATGTATCGCCACTTCCCGGACAAGGAATCTTTGATCCGCCATCTCTGTGCGGAGCTGTACCGGCAATTCACGCTGGAGTTGCACGAAAAATTCGATCGGTTGGATTCTCCGGAAGAGCGGCTGCGCCTGGCCATTCATCATTTTGTGTTGCATTCGCTGAAGAATCCGCATCATTACCGGCTCACCTTCCTGGAGCCGACCATCGATGCTCAGGCGTTGGAGATGCGCAACGCCGCCGCGAGCCCAGCGCTCTCCTACTTCCGGCAGAATCTGAAGCAGGCTCTGCCCCCGGGTAGCTCCGATGAGTTAGTGGAAGAGCGCCTGCACCAAATCCTGGCTTGCTTGCACGGCATGACCGTCATGCTCATTACGCACCCTCGCGCATATCACCTCAGCAAGGAAGCGGCCTTGCAGCAATTGGAGGCCGCGTTTCATATCTTTCTCACAGCGCCAGCGGCCACGCCGAAGCCTACTCTTGGGCGACCTGCCAGCGCTCGCTGAAGACCATCTCTCTTCAAAGCGAACAGCGCTTCCGCGCAGATAGTTTGGGCGCTAATCGCGGACAAGTGCGAAAGGGCCGCAAGGCCGACATCAGCTTCAGTCTGTTTCATATTCTTTTCGTAATACACACATAATAATTATGTTATGAGGGTCTCCGCGCGCGAGGCCTTCAGTAGAAATAGCCGCCTGACGCTCAGAGAACGTTTTTGTGCTACGATTTAAACAGTTGTTTGAAACGGGTGTTTTGCGTGACAAATCCTAGCCTCACCAAAAATGAAGATGTTCGCCGGCGCTTGGTTGAAGCTGCCGGGCAGGTGTTTGCTGAAGTCGGCTACGAAGCGGCTACGGTCCGTCAAATTACGGAGCGGGCCGAGGCGAATGTTGCGGCCATCAACTATCACTTTGGCGACAAGCTGCAGTTGTTCCGCTCGGTCTTGCAACTGGTTATCTCACATGTGATGTCGCAGATCGAGGCCAACTGCGCGGCTGGTACGGCCGAGCAGAGGCTACTTCAATTCATTCGCACCACTCTTTCGGTGGAGAGTGAAGGAGAGTATCCCTGGGCACCCTTGCTCATGGCGCGCGAAATTACTGAATTCAACGCAACGCCTGCGGCGTTCATTGTGGAGGCGGTGCGTCCGCTGCACGCTACCGCGGAGCAGATCGTTGCCGATCTGACCGGTTGCCGCGACATGCAGCATGTTCAGATAGCGGCCAGCATGCTGGTCACGCTGTGCGTAACGCGCTTTCGCCAGCATCGCTTGGATCGGATGCTCGCGAAAAACCCCTCGCAGATACCAGACGATGTGGCCGGAACGGTTGAATCGGTCTTCCGGTTTGCATTAGCCGGCATCAGCGGGTTGTGCGGGCGCGAATAGAACCACACCTTATTAACCCGGGACGGAATAGTTACTTCCATACCAGGAAGGTCATCATGCGTTTTTCAATCTTTCGTGTTCAGGCTGCCGAGCAGGCGGCGTTGCCCTTGCTCGCCCTCATTTTGTCTGCTGCCCTCGTACTTGCCGGATGCAAGGGCAAGCAGGCACAGCAGAGCGCGATGCCACCGCTGGAAGTGGCAGTCACCGCGGCGCAACAACGCGATGTCACCGTCTATGGCGAGTGGGTGGGCAATCTGGATGGCTTTGTCAATGCTCAGATTCAGCCCCAGGTTTCCGGGTATCTGATTCGGCAGAACTATCGCGAAGGGCAAGCGGTGCACAAGGGCGAGGCGCTCTTTGAAATTGATGCGCGCCCATTTCAAGCCGCGCTTGAGCAGGCCCAAGGGCAACTGGTGCAGGCGCGTGCGCAATTGGAATTGGCTCGCATCAACGTGCGGCGCGACGAGCCCCTGGTTGCCGCGCACGCTCTAGCGCAAAGTCAGTTGGATACGGACCGCCAGCAGGCCGCCCAGTTTGAAGGCGTGGTGAAGAGTGATGAAGCTGCCGTACGCACCGCCGAGTTGAATCTTGGTTGGACGCAGGTCCGTTCGTTGATTGCTGGAATTGCGGGCAAGGCCAACGTACAAGTGGGCAATCTGGTGAATACGCAGACGGCGCTGACCACTGTCTCTCAGGTCAATCCAATCAAGGCTTTCTTTTCCATCAGCGAGCAGGAGTATCTGGCGTTGAGCGATTCCGCCCGCCAGCATGGCAAGTCTGATTTGCTGAACAGCAAGCAGGCTGTGCCGCTGGAATTGATTCTCTCCGATGGCTCCAGCTATCCGCTGAAGGGCAGCATTGTGTTTGTCGATCGTGGCGTTGACAACACGACGGGCACAATTACCGTGGCAGGCTCCTTCGCCAATCCGCAAAATCTTCTTCGCCCTGGTCAGTTTGCCAAGGTGCGCGCCATGACCGGCATGCAGAAGGGCGCGATTCTGGTTCCACAGCGTGCAGTGCTCGAACAGCAAGGCAAGCACATGGTTGTGGTGGTGGACAAAAACAATATGGCCACGCCGCGCCTGGTTGAGGTTGGCAAGCAAATTGGCACGGAGTGGATTGTGCTCAGTGGGCTCAATGCCGGTGAGCGCGTAGTGACGGAAGGAAACGGCAAGATTCAAGTTCCGATGCCAGTACACCCGGTTGCGGACAATGCGGGAGGGCGATAGTGTTCTCAAAGTTTTTTATTCGCCGTCCAGTTTTCGCTATTGTGATTTCGATTGTCATGGTGATTGTGGGAGTGGTCTCGCTGTTGAGGCTGCCTACCGCGCAATATCCTGACATTGTGCCGCCTGAGATTTTGATCAGCGGCGTCTATCCGGGCGCTGACGCTCTGTCGATGACCCAGTCCGTTGCCACGCCGATCGAACAGCAGATGAGCGGTGTGGATCACATGAACTATATGTGGTCGGTCAACTCCAATGCTGGGTCGACTGCGCTGACGGTTAACTTCAAGAATGGCACAGATCCCAATGTGGATCAGATTCTGACCCAGTTGCGCTATTCGCAGGCTGCTGCGCAATTGCCGCAGGAGACTACAGCCTCTGGCGTCACAGTACAAAAGGCCCTCTCTTCGCCGCTGATGATGATCAGTCTGATCTCGCCGGGTGGGAGCTACGATGAGCGCTATCTGGCCAACTACGCCTACATCAACATGGTTGATCGGCTCTCGCGTGTGGAAGGTGTGGGCCGTGTTCAAGTACTGGGCTCCGGCCAGTACGCCATGCGCATCTGGGTCAAGCCGGATGAATTGGCCAAGCTCGGTATCACTGTTTCTCAGATCAACGCGGCTTTGCAGGCGCAGAACTCTGTTCATCCGGCTGGCCAGGTAGGCGGCGAACCGGCCAACCAGAACCAGCAGATGACCTACAGCGTGCGTTCCGACGGCCGGTTGGTTACCGAGGAACAATTCGGCAACATTGTGCTGCGTGCCCAACAGAATGGCCAGATTGTGCGGCTTAAGGATGTGGCACGCATTGAGCTGGGAGCGCAAACCTACAATGTACGGGGCCGGATGAACGGCAAGCCCACCGCGGCCATTGCCATCTACCAGTTGCCCGGCTCCAATGCCGTGCAGGCCGTAAAGAATACCAAGGAAGCTATGGATACTTTATCCAAGAGCTTTCCGCGGGATATACAGTATGTGATTCCACACGATTCCACCCGCGCCGTGAATGCCGGCATTCACGAAATCGAAGTCACGCTGGTGATCGCTCTTCTGTTGGTGATCCTGGTGGTTTATCTGTTCCTGCAGAACTGGCTTGCAACGCTGATTCCGTTGCTGGCAGTGCCGGTTTCTTTGATTGGAACGTTTGCCATCTTCCCCTTGCTTGGCTTCAGCATCAATACGCTTTCGCTATTTGGATTGGTGCTGGCCATTGGCCTGGTGGTGGATGACGCCATTGTGGTGGTGGAGGCTGTAGAGCATCACATGGAAGAGGGCATGACGCCCTACGATGCCTCCGTCAAAGCCATGGAAGAGGTGGCCAGTCCAGTCGTCGCCATCGCGCTGATTCTGGCCGCGGTCTTTATTCCCACGGCCTTTATCGCCGGCATCAAAGGCCTGCTCTATCAGCAGTTCGCCATTACCATTGCGATTTCCGTGCTGATTTCGGCCTTCAATGCGCTGACGCTCAGCCCGGCACTTTGCGCCCTTCTGCTAAAGCCCAAGAAGAAGGCCCGCGGCCCATTAGGCGCATTCTTCGAGGGGTTCAATCGCCTGCTTGCCAACGGGACCGAACGCTATCTGAAGACCTCGTCGTTGCTGGTGCGCAGGGCTGCAATCGCCATCGTTATTCTGGCCGGGTCCTGTGGCGCGGCCTATCTGCTCTCCGGAAGGCTGCCGGTTTCCTTTCTTCCGGAAGAAGATCAGGGCTACATGATGGCCGTGTTGCAATTGCCTTATGCATCGTCGCTCTCGCGCACTTCGGATGCAGCGCATCAGGTGGAAGAGGCGCTATTGCGTACTCCAGGCGTGCAATATGTGGGCTCGATTGTGGGCTTCAATCTGCTCAGCACCACGCAAACCACCTACAATGCATTCTTCTTTATCGACTTCAAGGATTGGGATGAGCGCAAGACCAGGGAAGAACAGTATCAGGCCATCAAGGATCATTTGCAGACCCTGCCTGCGCAGGTGCGCGATGGATTGGCCTTTTCTCTGGTCCCTTCCGCAATTCCTGGAATTGGCACAGCCGGTGGCGTGAACTTTGTTCTCGAGGACCGTTCGGGCTCGCTCGATACCAGCTATCTGGCCAAGAATACGGACATCTTCATGGAGGCAATCCGCAAGCGTCCCGAGATTGCCTCGGCCGTGACCACGGCGCTGCCCAACGTTCCACAGATCAATGTGGAAGTGGATAGAGCAAAGGTCATGCAGCAAGGTGTGAACCTGAATGATGTTTACCTGACCATGCAGACGTTCATGGGCGGCTCCATGGTGAATTACTTCAATCGCTTTGGCCGTCAATGGCAAACCTACATCGAGGCGGATACGGAATCGCGCAGCAGCATCGATAACATCGGGCGTTTTTATGTGCCGTCCAGCAAAGGCGAACCGGTTCCACTCAGCGCGTTGGTCAAGCTGCAGCACATCTCCGGCCCTGAATTCAACATGCGCTTCAACGAGTACAACTCCGCGCAGATTATTGTCAGCGCCAAGCCCGGATATAGCTCGGGGCAGGTGATGGCGGCGCTGGAAGATGCTTTCAAGAAGAGCATGCCCGTGAACATGGGTTTTGATTACATGGGCATCTCCTATCAGGAAAAGGAAGCGCAGAAGGGAACCTCGGCAGCCATGACCTATGGCTTCTCGCTGCTGTTCGTCTTTCTGATTCTGGCTGCGCAATATGAGAGCTGGACACTTCCGTTTAGTGTCTTGCTCGGCACTCCTGTGGCCTTCCTGGGTGGCTATCTGGCGCTCTACTCGCGCTCGCTCGAAAACAATACCTATGCGCAGATCGGCATGGTGATGTTGATTGGCATGGCAGCTAAAAACGCCATTCTGATTGTGGAGTACGCGCGTGGTCACCTCAGCGCGGGCAGCTCGCTGGTTGAGGCCGCGCTGAGCGCTGCCCGGCAACGCCTTCGCCCGATTCTGATGACGGCTTTTGCCTTTATTCTTGGGTGCGTTCCGTTGTGGATTGCTACGGGAGCGGGCGGCCAGGCGCGCCGCACCATGGGTACCGTCTGCATTGGTGGCATGCTGGCCGCCACACTGTTGGAGGTCTTGCTGATCCCCGTGCTCTTTGTGTTGGTGGAGCGGGCTGCACGCCGTTTGCGGCGCTGGAGATCGCCTGCGCAGGATGCGGCTACCACAGACGTCCCCGGAGGTGCGGAATGAAGAGTCATGCAACTTGTACTGTCCTGTTGTGGAGCGCGTTTTGTTTTGCTCTGGTGCTGAGCGGATGCCGCGTTGGGCCCGCCTACAAGAAACCCGCTGTTGCGCTGGCTCCGGAGTTCCGCGGCGCGAGCCCGCATGACGCATCCGCATCTGCTGCACCCGCCAACGCCGGCAAAAGCCTCGGTGACGAGCCATGGTGGGCCTTGTTTGACGATAAGCAATTGCAGGAACTCCTTCGCAAGGGCATTGCGCAGAACTACGATCTGCGTATTGCTGCGGAGCGGGTGGTTCAAGCTCAGGCGCAGTTGGGAGTGACGCGCGCCGATCAATTGCCCACGCTTTCCGCGAATGCCTCGTTCAACAGTCAGCAGTTGGCCAAAGGCGAGATGGTGTCGAACCCGCAGGCCGTCTCCATGAACTTTGGCAAGATGGGTTTGGGCGCAGCCTGGAATTTGGACTTCTGGGGAAAATACCGGATGGCCACTGAAGCTGCCCGTTCGCAACTGGTGGCCACCGAGTGGGCGCGCCGCGCGGTGCAAACCACCGTGGTCTCCAACATTGCATCGTCTTATTTCCAACTGCGCACACTCGATCAGCAGATGGACATTGCCCGCAAAACGCTGGCGACGCGTCAAGAAACGCTGCAGTTGACCAAGGTGCTAGAGGCAGGCGGGTCCGGTTCGATGCTGGACGTGCGTGAGGCGGAACAACTGGTCTTTGCCGTTCAAGCGCAGATCGCCGATCTGCAACGCCAGACCGAACAACTGGAAGACAGCATCTGCACATTGCTGGGTGAGACGCCGCATCCTGTTGTGCGCGGGCTCAGTCTGGATCAGCAGCCGCGTTTGCTGGAGGTTCCTCCTGGGCTGCCATCCGATCTGCTGGTGCGCAGGCCCGATATTCAGCAGGCGGAAGCTGTCCTGGTGGCAGCGAATGCGCAGATCGGCGTGGCGCGCGCAGCCTACTTTCCTCAGATTGCATTGACCGCATCGACGGCAACCGATTCCAATGCTTTGACACGGCTGTTCAGTGGACCCAGCCATGTGTGGAATTTCGGACCCACGCTCAGTGTGCCCATCTTTGATGCCTCGCGCGTGCGCAATAACGTGCGCATCACCGAGTCGGAGCAGCGTCAGGATTTGCTGGCCTATCAGCAGACCATTGCCTCGGCATTTCGCGATGTTTCCAAGGCCCTGGTGGCATGGCGCAAATATCGCGAATATCGTGAGAGTCAGGAGAAGATTGAAACGGCGGCCGGCGATGCCCTGCGGTTAGCGCGTCTCCGCTACGAACAGGGGCAGTCTTCCTATCTGGATGTGTTGACCAATGATCGCAACTATCTGAATGCCCAGATGGAAGTGGCTGCGGCAAAGCAGAATGAACTGCTTTCCATCGTGGCGCTGTATAACGCATTGGGAGGCGGCTGGAAATAAGTCGCAGCAGCAGATGCCGCCAGAGCTCAAAGGCCTGGCGGCATCCTTGTCTATAGAAACGCAAAAGAGCCCTGGCACGCCGGTGAGCGCTTTGCCGTAATGCATAGAGTGTGATCGAAATAATTATAAGTGATCATAAATTCGATTGAAATGTTGTTTTCCGCGCGTAACTCCGCTATGCTGCATTTGTTCACATACACGCCTGATTCCATCCGCTGTCCAGTTGATTGCGTCGAGGAGCCAAGTGCTGTACCTGCAGGACAGGAGGAAACAAGGCTTGCAGAGGGTCGCAAACTCCCAACAATGCGTCTTTGAATTTTGTGCTACAGAAGCTGATACCGCATGTGTTGCTCAGGCCGCCGGAGCGGACCGGGTTGAGCTGTGTGTGGATCTCGACGTGGGTGGGCTCACGCCTCCGCCAGCTCTATTGGAAAGCACAGTACGTGCGGTGACAATTCCAGTCCGCGTCCTCATTCGTCCACGTGCGGGCGATTTTGTGTACACGGCTTCGGAGTTTGCGCAAATGCAACGTGAGGTACAGATGGCGCGGGACCTTGGCGCCGCGGGAATCGTGTTGGGGGTGTTGCAGGCGGATGGCAGAGTGGATAGCAAGCGTACTGGTGAGCTTGTAAGGCTTGCCGGGCCCATGGGCGTAACCTTTCATCGCGCGTTTGATGAGACCGTCGATTTGTCCGCGGCGCTGGAAGCTGCAATTGATACGGGCGTGGATTGCGTATTGACTTCAGGGGGTGCGCCGGATGTGGAGCAGGGAAGCGCCCACATTCTTGAGCTTGTACAGCAGGCCGGAGACAGGGTTGGTATGATGGCAGGCGGTGGGCTGCGCTTAAGGAATATGCGGAGTGTGTTGAGAAACTCCGGCGTGCGCATGGTGCATGGTTCACTGCGACAGCCGGATAAATTGCCCGGCGCAGCATTGCCTGCAGGCGATCGGCTTACTGTTCTTGCGGATGAAGTGCGACAGGTGCTGCGCATTCTGCGCGAGGAATGCGGCAACCCGTCCGTGCCTGCCTGAGATCGACGAGGAAACGTCACGGCGTGATGCGCGCTGGCAGCATGTATTGCTGCAGTGGAAACAGAAGGAGAGACGAAGCGTTATGTTCTTTTTGGGAGTAGACGCCGGCGGAACAAGCACAACGTTTCTTCTGGGAGATGAGCACAGGGAACTAGCGCAGGTACAGGTTGGTTCGCTCAAACGCATGCGCGTTGGCGCGGAGCAGGCTGAGCAGCATCTGGTGCAGGCACTGAACGAGCTTGAACGGCTCACAGGTGTGCGGGACGTCCAGATCGCGCGTTGCTGCATTGGAGCCTCGGGGGACAATGTTGAGCTGGTCTCCAATTGGCTGCGTGATGCATTTGGCCGCCACACAGGCGGAGAGATCAGCATCGTCAACGATACGGTGATTGCTCTTGATGCCGCGTTTCCTGGAATGCGCGGAGTAATCGCCATTGCTGGAACCGGATCCAACGTGGCTGGCCGTACCGCGGACGGCACTCTAGTGAACTGCGGAGGCTGGGGACCGGCACTTGCTAGCCAGGGCTCCGGTCACTGGATTGGGTTCTTTGGTTTGCGCCGGGGCTTTTTTGCGCGCGATCAGCAACGGCCTACGCGATTGCTCGATTGCGCGCTGGCTCATTGGAATCTGGATTCGATCAACGATCTGGTGGCCTATGCCAACCAGCAACCGCAGCCGGACTTCTCTACGCTTGCGCCGGTGTTCGCCGAATGCGCTTCGGCAGGCGACCAGGTTGCGCAGGAGTTGTTGCGCGATGCGGGCCGTGAACTGGCCGATGTGTGTGCCTTGGCGATTGAGCGCGTGATGCGCCTGGAGGCCGATCCTGACAGTGCGCTGCCTCCGGTGGCCACCATTGGCAGTGTGATCAATTCCGTGGCGGCGGAACGGGATGCCTTTTGCGCCGCGCTTCGTGTGCGCTTCCCGCAGATTGAGTTTGCTGCCAGTCCGGCAACGCCGGCCGCAGGTGCGCTATGGCGAGCCCGGAATAAGACGAACTGACGTTTCGTCCCGGCGGGCAGATGCGACGCGTTACCTGTCGCGAGCCGGTGCGGACGCTGCACAGGCTGCGGGAGTGCTAGCCGCAAAGGTCATGGAGAGGTCGTTGAAGACGGCCTCGGCCGCTTTGTGGATGTCGTCGAACTCCTCATGAAACCAAGCCATCAGGCTCGCGTTCATAATCAGGGTTGTGAGCCCGGCCAGCAGGAAGGGCTTGCTACTGTCTGCCTTCACACCCTCCATGCGCGTAGCGAAAGCGGCCGCGATCTTCTCCTCCACCTCCATCAAACGCGACATATGCGCTTGGGTTGCCGATTTGCTGCGCATGGCAATGGCAATGACGTGGCGGGTCCGCGGTTGCTCGACGACAAGCTTGAGAACACCGCTTGCCGTTTCCCGAATCACATCGATGGGGGCAAGATGCGCGGCGCTCTTCAGAATAGATTCTGCCTGCATTTCGCCAAAGACCAACACGTTCTGGGCCAGAAGGTCGTCTTTGCTGGCAAAATAGCGGAAGAAAGAGCGGCGTGAAACACCGGCAGCTTCGGCAATCTGCTCGACCGTGGTTTCGTCAAAACCTTTTTCGATGAACAGGTCGATGGCGGCATCGTAGATGGCGTCGTGCACAAGTCGATGCTTGCGGGACTGCAGGTTGTGCGGCATGGTAAGTGCTCTCCCGTGAACATTGTAATGCGTTACAGTGCCAGATGGAGCACGCGGTGACGATCCCTGTTCGAGTAGGGAAACGGATACTGCCAAATACGCGACGCATGATATGCGGCGAATGTTGAGAGGCTGTTCGAAAATCCTGGGAACCAGCACGTCTCCCTGGAGTCCCGTCTGTGTGGATCGTTGGCGTAGGGAATGTCGACAGAATGTAGATATTTGTACAGCATGTGCGCAGTTGGAATGGACGCTGTCAGGTAAAGCCAGTAAAATCACTGGGCAGCACTTCGAATCAGGGTGGTGAATCGCATGGCCAGGGGACGCAAGAAGAACGGCTCGCTCGAGACTTCCATTCGACAAAAGGCTTATCTGGAGATTCAAAAGCGGATAGCTACTGGAGCCTTGGCCCCTGGAGCTGCGATCTCCGAGCTGGATCTGGCGCGCGAACTGGGGAGCAGCCGCACGCCGATCCGCGAAGCGATCAGCCAACTGGTGGCCGAAGGGCTGCTGGAGCAGAATGATGCCGGCGGCGTTCTGGTGATTCAACTTACGCGGGAGAATATTGTCGACACGTGCGAGTTGCGGGAGGCCCTGGAGATCTATGCCGTAGGCAAGGTGGCACGGCTCGGGCTCCTCCGGCCTGCCGATAAAATCCAGCTTCAGGGCCTGATCGGCCGCATTGGAGAGTTGCACGATGAGCTGCTTCGTTCCGGCCAGCGCGTGCTCGACGAGGAACAGACAAACCGTTTTCTGGCCGCCGATCTCAGCTTTCATGCCTTTCTGATTGGCCTTTCGCAGAACGTGCGGATCAATAAGGTGGTCAACGATACGCGTCTGTTGTTGCGTATTTTTACTATTCGCCGGGAAAGCCATGATGCTCCGGCCCTTGATCGTATCCGCAATGAACACAACAGCTTGCTGGATGCAATCGAGAGTCGGGATGAATCCACGGCTTGCCGTTTAGTGAGCGCCCACATTCAGGCCAGTCAACGGGAACGGCTGGAGGAGTTCGATCAGCATCAGCGCGAAGCCTCCATGCGCAGGAGTCTGCCTGCGTTTCTTGAAATGTACCAGCCGCTGCATTTGAATCCGGCTTCAACAAAACACGAGGGCTGATCGGCTTGCAGGCATGTCTTCGGAGCTTGAACGGTTCTTGTATGTCTAGTGTTTGGATTCATTGTGTCGACATTAAGGCGACAACCTAGCTATACTCTTCTCGATACCTGATCTGTGCCATCTGCTGTCTGGGACTAGGGCGCGGTTCCGGAGTTCACATCGGGAGTTCTCATGGCGCATTCCTCATTGAGCGGGATTTTTGCGGCTGTTCTCATGCCGCGCGATGGCAATGGCAACCTGGACGAAAAGGCACTGGGCGCGAATCTTGAGTTTCTGCTAGGCCAGGGCATCCGCCAGTTCGCCGTGAATGGCGCCACTGGGGAGTTTTGCCGTCTCACTCCTTCAGATCTTTGCCATCTGATGCAGGCCACCATGCCTCGCTTGCCTCGGGAAGCGCGCGTGCTCTGCGGGGTGGGTGCTGCTGGCTTGCAGGAGTCGCTTGCCCTGGCAGAGGTGGCCGCCGAACAGGGAGCCGCCGCGCTGCTGCTTCCCATGCCTTATTTCTTCCCTTACAAGCAATGCGATCTGGAGGCTTTTGCCTCTGCATTCGCGCAGGCCTCGCCGTTGCCGGCGCTGCTCTACAATCTGCCCCAGTTCACCTCGGGCCTCGAGGTGGATACGGTCCTGCGGCTGCTGCGGACGGAGAAGAACCTGATTGGCGTCAAGGACAGCAGTGGTTCTCTGGATATCGTGCGCGCCATCACGCGCGAAGAGCTGCCTGTGAGTCGCATTATCGGCAACGATGGAGCGCTGGCTCAGGCGCTCACCGAAGGCGTTTGCGATGGCGTAGTCTCTGGCGTTGCCTGCGTGCTGCCGGAGGTGATTGAGGCCTTGTTTGCGGTGCCACCAACGGAAGAGGCTTTTCAATCTGCCGCCACACTGCTACGCGAGTTTATTGCGCAGATAGACGTTCTTCCTACGCCCTGGGGGCTCAAGGTGATTGCCGAAGCGCGGAATCTGGCGCAGGCCACTTTCTCGCTTCCGGTTGCCGCTGATCGCGCGGCCCAGATCCAAGCTATTCAGCAATGGTTCAAGGAATGGATGCCGGCAACAAGCGCCGCACTGACTCAAGTTGGAGCCTGAGCGGGCAGGGCATTACCCTTGCTTGAGAACAAGAGAGACGCGCATCCATGTTCATTCAGCCCAAGTGGCGTGTTGTGGCCCTGCTCTGGACGGTCTGCTGGCTGAACTACGCCGACCGTCAGGCGATCTTTGCCCTGTTCCCGCTGCTGCGCGGCGAATTCGGCGTGGACAGTGTGCGGTTAGCGCTACTGGGAACCTCGTTCATGTGGGTCTACGCGCTCTCCGGCCCACTGGCGGGATGGGCAGGTGACCGCTTCTCGCGGCGTGGCCTGATCCTGTGCGGGCTGGTGCTTTGGCTGCTCACCACGGTGGCCACTTTGCTTTCGCGCTCCTTCTGGCAGATGGTGGTTCTGCGAGCCTTTAGCGGGCTAGCCGAGGCGGTCTATTTCCCGGCGGCCATGTCGCTGATCGCCAGCTATCACGGGCCTGAAACGCGTTCACGCGCTATGTCGCTGCATCAGTCGGCGGTGTATGCGGGCACCATTGGCGGAGGCGTGCTGGCGGCGCTGGTGGGTGAGCGCTTCGGCTGGCGTTCCAGCTTCTTTCTCTTTGGCGCGGCGGGGTTGGCGATTTTCGTACTGCTTCTGTTTCTGCTGAAGGAGCCGGAGCGGAGCCAATCGGCTGATGGGCAGAAGACCATGCCGGCAACGGCTTTGTTGAAGCTCACTTTGCGGGAAACGCTGATGGAGCCGCTGGCCAACCGGTTGGTGCTGGCCTTTATGGGAGCCAACTTTGTGGCCATGATCTTTCTGGTCTGGCTGCCGAGTTTTCTTTTCTCCAAATTCCATATGAGCCTGACCATGGCTGGTGTCAGCGCTACGGTCTATCTGCAATTGGCCGCGGTGGTGGGCGTGCTGCTGGGCGGCGTGATGGCCGACCGGTGGGCTGCTCACAGGCGCGGAGGTCGCATGCGCACCCAGGCGCTGGGGCTGGCTCTGGGAACGCCCTTCCTGTTTCTTACCGGTTGGTCGCCTGCCATCACTCTGCTGATCGTTGGAATGATCGGGCTTGGCTTCTGTAAGGGAATCTATGAGTCGAACATCTGGGCCGCGCTCTATGATGTGGTCCGGCCCGAGTGCCGGGCGACTGCTGTGGGCCTGATGAATGCGCTGGGATGGCTGGGCGGCGGATTGGCTCCGTTGGCCATAGCCGCCGCCAGTCAGCACTTCAGCATGAGCCTTTGCCTGAGCGCCACTTCCTGTGTGTATGCGCTGGCGGCAGGCTTGCTCTGGTGGAATGGACGGCAGGCGGAACTGCGTCGTGCACGGCCTGCACTATAGGCAGACAACCGGGGCATCGTTCCAAGAAAGGAGCGAAGCCCCGTGATGCGCAGCTTGCTTACGGCTTGTACACCTCGGGAATGAAGTTTTGTTCGTAAATCGGAGGACGAACATACTTTGATTTTTCCAGCGGGGGTAGTTTCAACGACTCCGGCGTCAGGTCATGATAGGGAATCATAGAGAGCAAGTGGCGGATGACGTTCAGTCGCGCGGCTTTCTTGTTTTCGGCATTCACCACAAACCAGGGCGACTGTTTGGTGTCGGTTATGGCAAACATATCGTCTTTGGCGCGCGAGTAGTCGGCCCAGTGTTTGCGCGATTCCAGATCCATGGGGCTGATCTTCCACCGTTTGGTGGGATTGTTCATGCGGTCCTGGAAGCGCTTTTCCTGTTCGGCATCGCTGACCGAAAACCAATACTTGATCAGGATGATGCCGGAGCGAATCAGTATGCGCTCAAACTCAGGACAGCTCTGCATGAAGTCCTGATACTGCGCGTCAGTGCAGAAGCCCATCACCCGCTCTACGCCTGCCCGGTTATACCAGCTACGGTCAAATAGAACCATTTCACCGGCGGCGGGCAAGTGAGTTACATAGCGCTGGAAGTACCATTCCGTGCTCTCGCGTTCGGTGGGTTTGGCCAACGCAACTATGCGGCAAACGCGCGGGTTTAGGCATTCGGTAATGCGCTGGATGGCTCCGCCCTTGCCGGCGGCGTCGCGACCTTCAAACAGCACTACCACACGTAAGCCTTCATGGCGAATCCACTCCTGCAGCTTCACCAACTCCACCTGCAGCTTGCGCAATTCCGGCATGTACTTCACATCCGTACCCAACTGGAGGGTGGCGATGGGCTTGCCGCTGCCTTCCACGTGCTCGGCTTGATCTGGTTTGTGGGCATGTTTGCGCGCCTTGCGCTGGGGCTGCTTTTTCTGTGGTGGGTGTTTCTTTTTCGCCTTCTCCGCCATGGGAGTACCTCCGGGGTCTTTCCGGTACGGATGCCTGTGCTGCAAAAGCTACGGCCGGAGCGCAGATCTGCTGCGTCCCGGCCAGGAAACAATGTGTTCGCCGATGATTGTATCGGCAGCACCCGGCAATTCACGAAGAAAAATGCAAGCAGAGAACTCAGGACTCTGTCGAAGAGTCTTCAGCAAGAGCCGTTTCTGCTTCAGGTTCCACGCGGATGCGGGCAATGCGGCGGCCCTCCATGCTGACCACGGTCAAACGCCGATGGTCGTAAACAACGGACTCGCCGGCATGAGGAATATGTCCCAGTTGCACCAGCACAAAGCCTGCCAGCGTTTCCACGCCACCATCCCGGGGAAGACTCCATTGCATCTGCGTCTCCAGATCGCGTAGGTTCACGCCGCCATCCATCAGCAGGGCACCACCGGGAAGGTTCAGCGCAGGCGCCGCGGGTGAGTCGAACTCATCTTCCAATTCACCGGTGAGCTGCTCAATCGCGTCTTCGGCCGTTACCAGACCCACGGTTGAGCCATACTCGTCGACTGCGATAGCCATCTGCCGCCGGCGCTGCTGGAACTCCCGCAGCAGGTCCAGAACCGGTTTGGTCTCAGGCACAATCAGCACGTCGCGCATGACCTGGCCCAGACGCAGTGCGGCAAAAGGGCCGGTTGCGGCGCCGGGGGCGGCGCGGTAGAACAGCAGCCGGATCAAGTCGCGCGCATACACCACGCCCACAATGAACTCCAAGCCCCGCTTCTCGTCGTAGATTGGAATGCGCGAGTGGTGATTGGCCATCAGCCGGGTGCCTGCGTCTTCCACGCTCATGGAGGCAGGCAGGGAGAAGATCTTCTGCCGGGGCGTCATGATCTCGCGTACCGGCACCTCATCCAGTTCCAGTGCGCGATGCACCAGTTGCTCTTCAAACTCCGGCAGCAGGCCCATGCGGCGGGCAGAGGTGGCCAGCAGCTTGAGTTCTTCTGCCGAGTGCACCTGGGAGCGCTCGCTGAAAGGAATGTCGAAGGCGTGCAAGACCACCGCGGCCGAGACCTTGAGCAGGCGGACTACGGGCCGCACCACGGCCATGAAGACCAGCATGGGTGGGGCCACGGCCAGTGCCAGCGCTTCCGCTCTCCGAAGCGCCAGAGCCTTTGGAACCAGTTCCCCGGCCACCACGTGGAAGTAGGTGATGAAGGCGAACCCGAGCACCACCGCCGTTATATGTGCAAACACTTCTGCATGCGGCAGGGCAGAGAGCGGACCGATCAGCAGCGAAGCGGCCAGCGGTTCACCCAGCCAGCCCAGCGCCAGCGAGCAGAGTGTAACGCCCAGTTGTACGGCGGGCAGAAGGTCGTCCAGCCCGCGTTGCAGGCGACGTACGGCACGCGCTCCTGGCGCGTCCGACGCTTCCAATTGCTCAATGCGGGTTTCGCGGATGGAAACTAGGGCAAATTCGGCGGCCACAAAGAAAGCGTTGGCCAGAATCAGCATGGCCACAGCGACGAATTCAATCAGTGTCAAATCGTGCATCTGGATTCAGAGCATAGCACTGATGCGCTCCGGAGTCTCATAGCTCCAAGGCGCGCCATTGGCGAGCCAGATCGGCGCAGGCTGAAGGCCAATCGGGAAATTTGAATTTGAATCCGGCTCTGGTCAGATGGCCGGGCAACACATGGCTGGAGTAGAGAACCAATTCCGCATCGGCACGGACCAGGCTCAATGCGCGGAGAAACGGTGTAGGCCAGGGGACGCCGTTCGGGCGGTCCCATACATCGCGCAATACGGCCATGAAGTGGCGGTTGGAGAGCGGCTCCGGAGCCGCCATGTTGAAGGGGCCGTCCAGGTCCTCGCGTGCAATCAGGAAGTCGACCGCGCGAGCATAGTCTTCGCTATGGATCCAGCTCATGATCTGGTCGCCCGAGCCCAGCGTGCCACCCAGTCCCGCGCGCACCAGACGGGTGAGCAAAGCCAGACGATTGCCCGATTGCGCGGCCAGAAATACCGCACTGCGCAGAGCGGCTTTACGGGTCAAGGGCGTTTCCTGTTCGAAGAACTCGGTCTCCCACTCTTCCGCCAGATGCGCCAGAAAACCGCGCACGCCGCGTGGCGGGTGATCCAGAGGCTGGCTGTCGATCACCGCGGCTGATGCGTTCAGCCATAACCGGGGCGGGACTTCGAGTGTGCGGACAGCCAGATTCAGGACTCTGGTGGAGAGAATGCGCGAATCGTGCATCGCCCGGCTGCTGCGTGCAGTGAACGGGCAGGCAATCGAATGGCCGCTCAGGTTGATGAGCACATCGGCGCCGCTCAGTGTGTCCATCCAACTGCTGTGATGACGGTCAGGCAGCATGACGCCATCCCAGTACACCGTGCTCCAGTTGGCCGTGAAGGGAGCGCGGGTGAGCACGGTTACCTGGTGCCCGGCAAGCTGAAAATATGTGGCTAGGTAACGGCCGATCTGGCCGCTGCCTCCTGCTATCACAATGCGCAAACGCTGGCCGGGGAGGATTTCCATTGCCAACAGCGTATCCTAAGCCGCCCTGAAATGGCAGGGGGGGAGAGAGGGGCTTCACACGTCTTTCATCTGTTACCGCGTGGGGCCGGGTGGGTAATTCCGAAGAGCGAGACGCCGCCGGTGGTAATGGATTGAGCGTGCCGCCAGAGCAATCAGCAAGGCAATAAAGGCCAGCGGCAAAATCACGATCAAGGCAGAATACACAATGCTTTCACCACCGATGCTGGCGGTATCGGCAAGGTCGAGCCGTCCGAACAGCACCACCAGATCGTGACCGACATGCACGTCTTGTCCCAAGTGGACAACGCCGAACAGGCTTACGGCATCGTCATCAATGGAAGAGCCTGGAGCCGCATGGATACTGCCAACGATGGTTACCACGTCATGCTGCGCATCGCCGCTCAAGTGCACGCTGCCAAAGACGGTCACCACATCGCCCATCACCTTGCCATCCACGTGTACGCTGCAGAAGATGCATACCGCATCCTGCACGCTGCTGCCGGAGGGCACACGAATGGAGTGTCCGATGTGGACAGTATCTCTATCTTCGGCCTGGGCCAACGTAGCCAGCAACAGGAGCGCGGCGGCCAACAGAGCAGGGAAGAAGATCGCGCGCAGTTTCATCATGCTCTCACCATACCGGATGTGCGCTCCCGGTGAAACAACTTTACCGCGTTACAGGTGCCAACAGGTTGATCCATTCCCGTGCACGATCCACAACCACATCCGGCGGAGTCTCCATCAGGTTTTGCGGGCCAAAACCGAAGGCGCAGCCCACAGCCCAGGTTCCGGCGTTGCGTGCTGTCTGCACATCCACCCGGGAGTCGCCGATCATGACAGTTTCTTCGGGCAGGGCGCCGGCCTCTTTCATGAGTGCGTGCAGGCCAATCGGGTCTGGCTTTTTGGTGGGAAAGCTGTCACCGCCGAAGATGTGAGTAAAGTAATCCGCCATGCCCAGTCCTTCGCAGATGCCCTGGGCCGGGCGCACCGGCTTGTTGGTCAGCACAGCCATCAACCGCTGCGGCGTTCCGGGGGCGTCGTGCAGTTGCTTGAGCGCGGCCAGAGCTTCCAGCACGCCTTCGTAGGCATAGGTAAAGTCCAGCTTGTGTGCCCGGTAGTATTTGAGAAAGAAGGCCAGCGTGTCGTCCAAAAGCTTCTGGTCAACGGCCTCCGGCACCGTGCTTGCCGATGCGGCCAGGGCGCGGCGAACCAGCATGGGAGCGCCATTCCCCACAAAACTCGCCACCACCGGATCCGGCAATGCGGCATAGCCAAATTCGCGCAGTGCGGCATTGACGCTGTTGCACAGGTCCTGAGCGGAGTCGATGAGGGTGCCATCGAGATCGAAGACCAGCAGTTTGAGCTTTTCCACGGGGATTGTGCGATGCACTCGAACCATAACACTAGTTTAACGGCTGCCACGGAAGGTTTGGCATCGGACTGCCGCCGGTGCGATGATGATCGTTTGCGCCGGTGCTGCTGCTCTCTGCAGGCTGGCGCTGGGAGATACGCAAGATGAAAAAACCTTATTTTGCCGGTGTTGTGCCGATACTGGCGCTGGTAGCGCTCGGCAGCGTGCTGGCTCCGTGGCCGGTTGCGGCAGGCCAGAACCAGAATTTTGTGGTCAACGACGCGGCGGAGCGCATTCGCAATATCGATGAAGCCAAGAGCGAACTCCGTCAGTACTATGCGTGTACCTGCAAGTGTGGCTGCTATGCCAGCGACTTCTCTGTTCAGGCCCAGAAGGCTCTCCAGTTCCTGCAGAAGCGTGCCGCCAAACGGGCTCCGGGTGAAAAGCTGGCCATGGTGCTCGACATCGATGAGACCAGCCTCTCCAACTGGGAGCAGATGTCGAAGGCTGACTTTACGTATCGCGCCAATGACTTCAGCGCCTGGGAAGAGGAGGCGCGCGCGCCCGCGCTGGATGGAACCCTGCGCCTCTACCGCGAGGCGCGTAAGTTGGGCGTCGCAGTTTTCTTTATCACTGGAAGACCCGAGGCGGAGCGTTCTGCAACCGAGAAGAACCTGCGTTTTGCCGGCTATGACGACTGGCAGGGGCTTATCCTGCGAAGGGCGCATCCAACGACACAAACAACCAGTGACTACAAATCGTCGGAGCGGGCAAAGATTGTGGCGCAGGGCTTCAAGCTGGCGCTGAATGCCGGCGATCAGTGGAGCGACCTGCGCGGACAGCCGGAGGCCGAGTTCAGCCTCAAATATCCCAATCCCTTCTATCTCATTCCCTAAGCGCCATACAACAGATCAGCGCGGGCTCCTGGAGGAGTTCCGCGCTGTCTGGTTCCGCTATTTTGCTGTTTAGTGAATGTGGATGGAGCCCGATCCCGTTTCAATCTTCATTACCGGTCCGCCTCCGCCCACGCGTCCATTCAGGTGGTGACGGTTGGTCGTCCCTTGACTGGCAATTTCGCGCTCGCAGTGTACGCCGCCCGACCCGGTTGAGGCGTCCAGCGTGAAAGAGGTGCCATTGCTCCAGACCTCAACCGATCCGGATCCGGTCTCCAATTTCCAGGGGGCTACGGGCATGCCGTCTGCTTTGATGGAGCCCGACCCGGTTTCCGCCTTCAACGCGCCATGGACGCGATGCAGTTCGATAGAGCCCGACCCGGTTTCCGCCTTTACGTCGCCCGCACCGTCCTGCTGGGCATAAATCCCACCCGAGCCAGTCTCCAGCTTGATGTCGCCCCGGACGCCGGTCGCATGAATGGAGCCCGATCCGGTGCTGATCCGCACATTCTGACCCACTCCATCGACGGCAATGTCGCCCGATCCGGTGGCTGCGGCCACAATCGCATCATCGGGCGCTTCCACGTCGTAATCGATGGCGATGTTGCGCGGCGCATCGTGCTGGAAGCCAATATGGACAATATTGCCGGTCTGCTGGATGGGCGGATGAGCGGCAATCTCCCGCGCACGCTCATCACTCTGTCCCCAGCCCGGACGCACTCGCCCAGAGATGTGAAGGGAGCCCGCGGGACCACGTTTGAGGTGAATGTGTCCCGAACCTGTGTTGATGGTCAGGTCCACTTGGCCGCTGACCTTGAGCGTACGGTCAAAATTGGCGTCGGCAGCGTGCGCTGCGGCTGCAGCCAGGGTCAGTGCTACGGCCAAGCCCATGGCTGAGGCAATCTTCCAAAGCCGGATTTGCGGCATTCGAAACATGACAAGCTCCTCCTGTTTACCCTCTCCTCTACGCAGCTTGCGGCAGAATGGTTCCAAGAAAATACAAAATGTCAGCGCTGTGCTCCCAGGGGTGTCTTGCATTGTTTACTTGAAAGTTTTCCTGTAAGCATTTGAAAAATAGGAAAATGAATTTCCAAGTGACGGGAGGAAGCGACATAGGGGGGAGCCGCATGAATGGGTTGATGTGTCGGTTGCGCCTTTGTCAGGTAAAGAATTGATTCAAAATAGCTTTCGATGGTCATAGTCTGAGCGTGTCGAGTTCGCGGTTTCAAGAGGGAGCTTGAAAGGTTGTTATGTAAGTGATTGATGTTGCACACTCTGACGCCTGTTGAGAGGTGCTTTCCCAATCCCTGATCGCTCAACCGCTGCAATCCCTTAGACTGTTCAGGATGGCTCCCGCTTGGCAACTCGTATGGAAGTCCCTGAAGTCTTTCGCGCAGGGCGGATGGATGGTGGCGGCCTTGGGCCTTCCGCTCTCGGCTGCTGCGCAAGCCCCTCCTGCTCCTGGCGTGCATTTTGCTGTGGTGTTGGATGTGGCTCATGGCGGAGATGAAGCGGGCGCGATTCTCCATCCCAGCCCCCTGCAGACCCCAACGGTTACCCAACCGGAAAAGCAGTTCACGCTGGTCTTCAGCCAGCGCTTGCGGGCGATGCTCCAGGCGCGCGGAGTTGCGGTGGTGACCACCCGTGACGGGGATGCCGCCGTGGATGCTGATCGTCGGGCTGCCATTGCCAATCACGCCCGCGCACAGGCCTGTATCAGCCTGCATGCCAGCTCCATGGGGTCAGGCGTTCACCTCTACGTCTCTTCTTTGGCTCCGGTTCAGGCCGAGCGCCTGTTGGCCTGGAAAACGGCTCAGGCCGCCTATGTCACCCGCAGTCTGGCCCTGGCGGGCGTGCTGAACTCTGCGCTCTCCCATGCCAATGTGCCGGTCACGCTGGGCCGCACCGGGTTGCCCGGGGTAGACAGCATGGCTTGCCCCACGGTGGCCATCGAGGTGGCTCCGGTGCTGGCTTCCAGCCATTTGCAGCCGCTGGAATTGGGAGACGCCGCCTACCAGACGCAGGTGGCCAACGCTATTGTTGCTGCGCTGATCCAGTGGCGCTCGGAGGCGCCGCAGCCATGATCCCCCGCTACCAGACCATTCTGTTCATCGTGCTGCTTGTGGCTTCGGTGGTGATGGGCGTCTTTTTGTGGCAGATGCGCGACAAGGCGCACAAGCGCATGCTGGAAGGCGAGGATTCAGCTCCCACGGCTGCTCCCATGGTGACCCCGGCCGAGCAGGCGACGCTCTATGTGGCCTCCGATGCCGACAATTTGCTGACGCCTCAGCCGCTTTCGTTGCCATTGCCTACCAGTCCCGGTTCCCGCGCCCGCGCTATCGTGGCCAAGCTGTTGGATCTTTATGCTGCGCCGGGCGCTCCGCATCCGGTGCCCGGTGGTGGCACCTCCGTGGCGCAAGTGTTTCTGCTGCCGGCTCCGGTGGAAGGAACAGCCCCCTCTGCTTCGGCTATTGCCGCTTCCGGTACGAATGGTCAAAGCGCTGGACCGCAGTTGGCGATTGTCAATTTGACCAGTGCCTTTGCCAACGCTCACCCCTCCGGACTTGAGACCGAATCGTTGACCGTGCTTTCCATTTGCGCCACCCTGCACGCCAACCTTCCTTCCGTCACCCAGGTGCGCTTTATGGTGGATGGAGCGCCCCGGGCGACTCTGGCCGGCCATGCCGATCTGGTGCGTACCTACTTGGCCGATCAGGCTGCGCCCACCGACGGAACCCACCCATAGGAATTTGTTCGATGCCCACTGTCCATCTTCCCGCGAATAGTCCTACGCCTACCATTGGAGTCTTCGATTCCGGTTTTGGCGGCCTCACGGTTTTGCGTGCTCTGATCGAGCGCATTCCGCAGGCCCGGTATGCCTTTCTGGGCGACACCGCCCGCTTGCCCTACGGCTCCAAGAGCCGCCGCACCATTGCCCGCTATGCCGTGGAAAGCGCGCGCTTTCTGGTGCAGGAACAAGGGGCGCAACTGCTGGTGATTGCCTGCAACACCGCCAGCGCTCTGGCCCTCGACGCCATTCAGGACGCGGTGCCGGTTCCGGTGCTGGGTGTGATCGAACCCGGCGCGCACGCGGCCAAGGCTGCGTCTGAGCGGGGGGACGTGCTGGTGATCGCCACCGACGCCACCGTGCGCAGTCACGCTTATGCCACGGCTTGCCAGGCGCTAGGACTGCGCGCTCTGGAAAAGGCTTGTCCTCTGCTGGTTCCGCTAGTGGAAGAGGGCTGGACAACTCATCCGGTTACGACGCAGGTGATCGACGTCTACCTTTCCGAGCTGCGAGCGCAGGCGCGTGAAGCCGGTCTTGTACCCGATACGCTGGTGCTCGGTTGCACGCATTATCCGCTGCTCCGTCCGCTGATCGAGCAGGCCGTTACGGCAGGGGTGCGTGTGATCGATTCCGCGGAATCCACGGCCCAGATGGCGCTGGAGCAGTTCGGTTCGCAGTTTGCCCCAGCAGCGCCGGACCACCAGCCCGAACTTCATTTTTATGCCACCGATTCCATTGAGAAGTTCGAACGGCTCGGCTCGCGCTTTCTGGGCCGACCGGTTGGTCGCGTGCATCTGCTCGATCTGGGCGGATAGCGCTTCTGTTTCAGGTGCCGATTCGCTGCACCTCCTGCCGGGCGCTTTTACAGGAGCGCTGCGGTTACAGGGGCCATTCTCTAACGCCTGTTATTGCAATAAGATGCATCCTTCATCTTCACCGTGCTGTCAAAGTTGCAGACCTCTGCGACGGTGGAGTTTTTGCTAGGCCTCATCCCATGTGCAGGCTTTCTGAGCCAGTCGCGCCGATACATGCTGCAGATCGCTTCTTTTTCGATTTAGAGTGTTAGGAACGATGCTTATGCCCTTCGGCAAGTTCTCTGGGGTGGCGATTGGCAAGGACGCGGTAACGCGATCAGAAAACGTAGTCTGAGGATGTTTGGATATGAAGATACGCTTGGCTCAATGGGCGGGCTCTTTTCTGTTGTCCGCTTTGGTAACGTTCGCACAATCTCCTGCCGATGCCGTTAATCCCATGGTGGGTACTGCCAATGCCGGTTACACCTATCCTGGTGTGGGCCTGCCTTTCGGCATGACGCAGTGGACGCCGGCCACCCGCGATTCCGAGGCCAAGGCTGTTCTGCCCTACTTCTACAACGACACGGTCTTTCGCGGCCTGCGGGGCAGCCACTTCCTCTCCGGCTCTGCCACCCAGGATTACGGCAGCTTTCAATTGCTGGCTGGGTCCGGCAACTTCGTCTGGAACGGTCATCTTCCCGAGCCTAAGCTGAATCACGCGGCGGAGCTTTCCCGTCCGTATGTCTACAAGATTGCGGTACCCGAACTTGGCATGGAGGCCGCGGTGACCGGGACCCTGCGGTCCGGCATTCTCCGCTTTACCTTTACCAAGGCTGGCACCGCCTGGATCAGCGTGCAGAACAACTCCCGCGTGGGGGATGGCACGCTCAGCATCGACGCGGCCAAGGGGGAGATTGCTGGGTCCAATCAGGTGCGCCGGCTTTACGCGGGGAGCGGCAAGCTGGCCGGATTTGCCGGCCACGCCGTGGTGGAGTTCGACCATCCGTTTGAGGTGGGTGGAAGCTTTGCCGGTACCGAGCAGCACGCTGGAGCAACCGCGCAGGATGCAACAGCCGCTCCTGCGGGCGTCTACGTGCTGTTCCACGTGAAGGCGGGCGAAACCGTGACTGCGCGCGTGGGCACCTCCTTTGTCTCGGTCGACGAGGCGCGCAAGAATCTGCGAGCGGAGATTCCCGACTACAGCTTTGCTCGGGTTGAGGCTGCCAGCCACGCGGCCTGGGACAAGCAACTGGGCAAAATCGAGATCAAGACAAACGATAACGACCGCCGCGTTTTCTACACTTCGCTCTATCATGCTTCGCAACTGCCGCGCGTCTTCGACGATGCCGACGGCAGCTATCCGCGCTTTGCCGATGGGCACACGATTGAGACTGCGCGCGGCTTCACGTACTACGACGACTTCAGCGCATGGGACACCTTCCGAGCGCTGCATCCGCTGCTGACCATCCTCGATGTGGAGCGCACCCGCGATATGGCGCAGTCGCTGGTGGTCAAAGGCCAGCAGGGTGGTTTTCTGCCCATCTTTCCCGCCTGGAATAGCTACACCTCGGAGATGATTGGAGACCACGCCGCGGTCATCATCGCCGATGCATATCTGAAGGGCATTCGCGGCTTCGACATCGATGAGGCTTACCGCTTGATGCGCAAAAATGCGCTCGAGCTACCGGACTCTGAGGATGAGTATCGCGATGGCAAGGGCCGCCGCGCGCTCACGAGCTACAAGAAGTATGGCTATGTTCCGCTGGAAGACAAGGTGCCTGATGCCTGGCACAAGCAGGAACAGGTTTCGCGCACCCTGGAGTATGCCTATGACGACTTTGTGTTGGCCGAGCTGGCGCACAAGCTAGGCAAGGCCGAAGACGAGGCCCTCTTCCGCAAGCGCGCCGCCAATTGGCGTAACGTGATCGATCCCGCAACGGGTTTCGCGCGCGGCCGCCACGCCGACGGCTCCTGGGTTGAGCCTTTCGATCCGACCAAGGATGCGCCCTACATCACCGAAGGCCTGCCCTATCAGTACACGTTTTTTGTGCCGCAGGATATTCCCGGTCTGATTGCGTTGGAACACGGCAACGCGGGCTTTATTGCCAAGCTCGATGAGTTGTTTGCGAAGAAGTATTACGATCACGGCAACGAGCCCAGCCATCAGATCACCTACCTTTACAACTGGGCAGGTGCATCCTGGAAGACCCAACATGCGGTGGATGAGGCGCGCCGGGAGTGGTACAAGGATGAGCCGGGAGGTTTGGCGGGCAATGATGACGCAGGCCAGATGTCGGCCTGGCAGGTGCTGAGTGCGCTGGGCTTTTATCAGGTGACGCCCGGCGTGCCGCAGTATGCGATTGGTTCGCCGCTTCTGGCGGAGGCGACAATTCATTTGGAAAGCGGCAAGAGCTTCCGCATTGTCACCCACAGGGATGCGGAGCACGCGCCCTACATCAAGTCGGCCAGGTTGAATGGCCAGCCCTTTAATCGCTTTTTGATCGATTACGCGGAGATCATGGCGGGC
>Ga0207738_100012_pt1 | contig 45783 bp, 31 predicted proteins | sample LuqExpMetagenom9_FD_187767 | JGI IMG/M metagenome (GOLD analysis project Ga0207738, IMG submission 187767) | Tropical forest soil microbial communities from Luquillo Experimental Forest, Puerto Rico - Sample 9 (SPAdes) | ecosystem: Environmental > Terrestrial > Soil > Tropical forest ... | reverse complement strand
GCGCACACGTCCAGCAGCCAAGCCAGCCAAAACTCTTCGCCACGTTCCACGCGCGACAAGCTCGACCCCGCCAGAATCTGCGTGACCCGGTCTCCGCCCGCCTGGACATATTGAGACCCAAAGGCCTTTCCTGTTTCCGGCCGTCTGGTTCCCACGCCATCCACCGGCCAGCACCCTGGATACTGTTCCAGAAAATTCTCTGTCACCTGCACGGGCATCCAGCCGGGAACAGGCAGCCCGGCTTCCGCATACAACTCCGATCCCATGGCCTCATTGAACAGCAGGTTGGATGTTTCTCCACCCAACCGGAACTTGACCACTACCGCCTGTCCATCGTTGGTTTCGGCAAGAATCGGTTGCGAAGCCCCTCGCAACCGGCCCAAAAAATGCGTCAGAATCTGCGTATCCTCTGCCACGGTTCCTCCGAATGCCAAGAGGGATGCTCGCAGCCTGAATCCACCTGAAAGACCGGAGGATTCTACAAAAACTAGAGCCCCATTGGCCTCATCTCCAGTGAGTGCCAAAACTTCCCCATTTTTCAGTACCAGCCCTGTAAAGTCGTTGGGATCAGCTCTTTTGAAATCCCACGCTCAACATCCAATTTTCCTAGAAACTAGCATTTCGCAATTTTTTGAGTCAATAGGTGAAAAATCAATTCCACACAGAAGAGAGTTACTATCCTCCCACTCCATCCAATTTCTCTTTCCCAAATCCGTTAAGTTGCACAGGAGAGCCACCCTAATCTGAGCCATTTTGGAGTTCAAATACCCACAACAAACACATGAAAATATTCATCTTAAGAAGAAAAATCTCCGCTCAGGGCACGGGGTGCCTTACGTACTCAAATCTCTCTCGTAGGTAACCAAAATCGCGACTACAACTCTTATTCCATACGCCTCTAAGCATCGGAACGTGCCAAAGTGGTTTCTTCTGTTTTTCTTTCCGAAAAAAGCGTTGACCTCGCGGGTTTTGCGGTTTACATTCAAGCTAGCCTTCCTAGAGGGCAAATAGCTCTGCGCGATCTAGCGTGCCCCTTCAGTTCCTCCCGCATCATCTTGAGCGTTGGCTCTTCATCGATGCACCGGTGCGCTTGAAGTTCCTCCGTTTCTGGGAAAGCAGAGCCATGTTGGTCCCTCAGTGGCAACCTCTTTCACGCTTGTCCTGCGGCGCATTTCACAGTGTGCGAAACTGCGTCAAGATTTTGAACTATCCACGCCTTTTGTGCGTCTAAACTCATGAAACCCCCGGCAGGCGTCCCGCACGTTCCGCGCTCTGCCATTGCACCAGCGGTGCCAAGTAGTTCCGCATGGGCAGCATCAACAAGGAGACACTGTAATGCGTTCCGATCTGGTTTTTGGGGCACTCTCTCACGTGTCCAATCGCTATCAGCTCTGCCAATTGGCCTCCAAGGCCACGCGCAAGCTGCACAAGCCCAATACCCGGCTGCAGGACACCACCAATGAAGTCCTCTCCCGCTTCCACACCAACAATCCCGCCGCCGTAGGCTCTGTTCTTGCCGCCGACGAGCAGTCTGAGGACCGGCGCGCTGCCTAGTGCGCGCCCGCCGTTTACCCCAGTCTTTACGAGCTTGCATCGCGTATAGTTTGACCGTTTCACCTTTCACCGGCCCGCTGCTTATTTGCTGTAGCATGCCCGCAGCCGGCCGGGTTCCTCTTCAAACTGGTTGGCTTGATTTCATTCTTCCTTCCTTGCATGGAGCTCTCTCCCCTCTAACATCCCCGCACTTCATCCCGCCTCGCAGGTGAACATGACCATCGCTGAACTGAAAGAAAAAAACATTACGGAGCTGAGCCGCATTGCCCGCTCGCTCGAAATTCCCGGAACCAGCGGCCTCCGCAAGCAGGACTTGATCTTCAAGATCCTCCAGGCCCAGAGCGAAAAAGAAGGACACATCTTTGCCGAAGGCGTCCTCGAGATCCTGCCCGATGGCTATGGCTTCCTGCGCTCGGTCGACTACAACTATCTGCCCGGCCCCGACGACATCTATGTCTCTCCCTCGCAGATCCGCAAGTTCGATCTCAAAACCGGCGACTCCATCTCCGGCAACGTCCGTCCTCCGCACGAAGGCGAAAAGTACTTCGCCCTGGTCAAGATCGAGGCCATCAACTTCGAGTCGCCCGAAGAGACCCGTAACAAGATCCTGTTCGACAACCTCACGCCGCTCTATCCCCAAGAACGCATCAAGATGGAGACCGTGCGCGAGGCCAGCAGCGGCCGGGTCATGGACCTGCTCACGCCCGTGGGCAAGGGCCAGCGCGGCCTGATCGTCGCTCCGCCCCGTACCGGCAAAACCATCCTGCTGCAATCCATCGCCAACTCCATCTCCGCTAATCATCCGGAAGTGGTGCTGATCGTTCTGCTCATCGACGAACGTCCGGAAGAAGTCACCGACATGCAGCGCTCGGTCAAGGGCGAAGTGATTTCCTCCACCTTCGACGAACCCGCAGCGCGCCACGTACAAGTGGCCGAGATGGTCATCGAGAAGGCCAAGCGCCTAGTGGAACACAAGCGCGACGTGGTCATTCTGCTCGACTCCATCACCCGTCTGGCCCGTGCCTACAACACCATCGTTCCGCCTTCGGGCAAGGTGCTCTCCGGCGGCGTGGATTCGAATGCCCTGCAGCGCCCCAAGCGCTTCTTTGGCGCGGCCCGCAACATTGAAGAAGGCGGCTCGCTCACCATCATCGCCACCGCCCTGGTCGACACCGGCTCCCGCATGGACGAAGTCATCTTCGAAGAGTTCAAGGGCACCGGCAACATGGAAATCATCCTCGACCGCAAGCTGGTGGATAAGCGCGTCTTCCCGGCCATCGACATTCAGCGTTCTGGCACCCGTAAGGAAGAGCTGCTCATTCCCAAGGAAGATCTGCAGCGCGTCTTCATCCTCCGCCGCGTGCTCAACCCGTTGAGCCCGGTGGAAGCCATGGAGCTGCTGATCAGCCGCCTGGAAAAAACCCGCAACAACGCCGAGTTCCTGGCTAACATGAACCAGCTCTAGCACCTGCGGTGCGGCCAACCGCGCCTGGGGCGCAACTTGTCCCAGCGCATCTGGTTCATGCAGCAAGCAGCACAAGAAAGCCGTCCTTCGGGGCGGCTTTTCTGTTCTTGCCCGAGGACATGCTCTGGAATCCGCTTTCTGCGGGAGAACGCGCACCTCCCCGTTTTTCGAGCTCGATCCTGACTCATATTGGGCATTCCTGCTTTGGGTACCAAAATGCGTATCCCGGGTTTTATTTCAGACTCTGACGCTCATGAATTCCCCGCTGAAACCGATCAATATGCTGACAGCCTAGCCATGCGCTGACAGTTGTTGAGGCAGGCCCATATTTCATCACGTGGGGAAGCCTATGGAATTTCTCAAGGATCTGAGCATTCGCAGAAAACTGATCGTTGCTTTCGGCGCTACCTTTCTTTTTGCTGCATCCATCGCCGTTCTGGCGGCCATCATGCTGACCAGCGTGAGCAACACGACGCTCGAGGTTAACAGCAAATGGCTACCCGGCATCCGCACCATGGATGCGATGCACAGCCAGCATTCGACCATCCGCCTCGACGTGCAAGGCTATCTGCTGTGCGAAGATGCAGCCTGCCGCGCCACCATGAAAGCAAAGACCGCGGAGGCTCGGCAGAAACTGACCGACGGCTTCAACGAATTCATTACGCGTTATGCCACCACCACAGCGGAGAAGGACGAACTCCGGTACCTGAGCGGCCTGGTCGACAAAGATAACGAGCTGCTGGACAAATCCATCAGCCTGCTCGATGCGGGCCAGAAGGAGCAGGCCATCCTGCTGAGCATGCAGGACAGCCGCAATGCCTACGAGACCGCCTATGCAACCGGCGACAAGGTTGTGGCCGAGTACAACCAGGGAGCCGCACAGGCTACCGAGCACGCGCTTTCGCTGGCCAGCACATCGAAGACCGTGATTCTGCTCTGCGCCGGCGTGATGCTGCTGGTTATTTTTGCCGCCACCTCGCTGCTGACCAATCTGATTGCCAAGCCTCTGACCGAGGCAGCGGCGCTGATGCATCGGGTAGCGCAGAAGGATCTGACCCGCACCCTGGATATTCACTCGGAAGACGAGGTCGGGCAGTTGGCCAGTTCCATCAACACCACCATCACATCGCTCCGCGACATTATGCAGGCGTTCGGCAAGAGCACGGAATTCCTTTCGAACGCGGCCAGCGAAATCACCACGGTCGCCGAACAGACCGCCAGCAATGCGAACCTGCAGTCCAGCAAGCTCAACCAGATTGCGGCCGCCGCGCAGCAGATGACGGCCACCATTGGCGAGATCGGCCACAACGTGGAGAATGCGGCCCATGCCAGCATGCAGTCGGCGGAGATGGCGGAAAACGGCGGCAAGGTGATGAAGCAAGCCTCCGACACCATGCAGAACATCGCCCAATCCAGCGATGGAATTGCCGCCAAGATGACTTCGCTCGAACAGCATTCCGAAGCCATCGGCACGGTCATTACCGTCATTCAGGAGATCAGCGAGCAAACCAACCTGCTGGCTTTGAATGCGGCCATCGAAGCGGCCCGCGCCGGTGAACATGGCCGTGGCTTTGCCGTGGTGGCTGGCGAAGTGCGGCGGCTGGCCGAGCGCACCAAGAACGCGACGGAGGAAATTTCCGGCACCATCCACGCCATTCAACAGGAGACCCGCACGACGCTCAGCGTGGTGCAGAACAATCGTTCTTCGGTTGTCAGCGGCCAGGAAGAAACCGAGCGCGCCTACAGCAATCTGAGCGAAATCATCTCCGCCTCCAAACTGGTGGAAGGACAGATTCAGCTCATTGCCTCGGCCACCTCCGAACAGACTTCCGCCTCGAAGGAAATCGCCAGTTCTGCAGGAGAAATTTCCAATCTCTCCTCAGAGAGCGCCGCGGGAGCCGAGGGCACCGTGACCAAGCTCAAGGAAGTGACTCATCTTGCGCAGGATCTGGACAAGACCGTCAGCGAGTTCCGTTTGAGCTAACGCAGACACCCGCACGCACGGCCGTGCTGGATCCTGCAAGACAAAGCGTCAGCAAACTGCGTGGCCCTTCCTGAACGGATAGACCACGCAGTTTTGTTCTCTCAATCGCCAGGGATGCCGAATGCCAGCTTTGTACCCCAGAGATGCATTCCCATCGCCTTATCGGCCTGCCCGGAGCGCGTGCATGCAGCGCGACTGCCGCATGGCAGGTGCGGCTTGGCGAATTCCAGGTTCCTTGTTAAGATAAGAGAGGTTGTGGGGCTGTAGCTCAGCTGGGAGAGCGCCTCGTTCGCAACGAGGAGGCCAGCGGTTCGATCCCGCTCAGCTCCACCAAACTTTCTTCCGCGGCCTCCAGGCCGCGGTTTGTGTTTCTGGCGCCTTTATGCCGCCGCATCTTTGTTCGGGTTGCCGTGGGCTGGCGGTATACTTGAGCCGATTCCAGCCGATCCTCTCTTTTGAGTCCGCAGGCCGCTGGCCCAAGCTGCGCTTCCGGGCGACGCCGTGCTCCCAAGAGAAGATGCGTGCCATCCCGATTGAGGTGTTCGTTGCCCATCCCTGCCGCTCTGGCCGTTCCGCCCGATCCAACGCTCCGGCCCTTGTGCGTCGACCTGGACGGCACCCTGGTCAAATCCGACACGCTCGTTGACTCGCTGATGCTGCTGGCGCGTTCCAAGCCTGCTCTCGTGGCCAAGCTGCCCGCTGTGCTGCTCAAGGGCAAGGCTGCCTTCAAAGCCTTCGTCACCGAATCGGTCACCCTCGACGTGCCCCATCTGCCCTATAACCGCCCGCTGGTGGAATTCTTACGCAAGGAACGCGCACGCGGCCGTAGTCTCTATCTGGCTACCGGAGCCGATCAGCGGCTGGCTGCGCGTGTGGCGGCACATCTGAACCTGTTTACCGGTGTGTTGGGCTCCGATGGAACCACCAACCTGATTGCCGCGCGCAAACTGGACCGCCTGCGCGCGCAACTTGGCGTGGAAGCCTTCGATTACATCGGCAACGACACACCCGATCTGCCCTTGCTGGCCGCCGCGCCCGAACCCATGGTGGCCAACCCCAGCTTCCGGCTGCAGATGGCTCTCCGCATGCGCAAGCTCCAGCCAGCCCGCAGCTTCATCGAGCGGCGTTCGCTGCTGGGCGCGCTCATCAAAGCCATGCGTCCGCACCAGTGGGCCAAGAACATCCTCATTTTTGTGCCGCTGCTGCTTTCCCACGCACTCACTCCGGCCCACATCTTTGACGCGGTAGCAGCTTTCTTCTGCTTCTCGCTGACCGCCTCCTCGGCCTACATCGTCAACGATCTTCTGGATATCGATGCCGATCGCCGCCATCCCCGCAAGCGGCTGCGCCCGTTTGCCGCAGGCGACCTGGGTGCGTTTGCCGGAACCCTGCTCACCGTACTGTTCCTGCTCACGGCCTTTCTGGGCGCCAGCCTGATCACGAAAGACTTCCTCCTCTGGCTGGGCGTTTACCTGACCTCCACGCTGGCCTACTCCTTCTGGCTCAAGCGCATTGCCCTGGTCGACGTGCTGATGCTGGCCGAGCTCTACATCCTCCGCCTGATTGCCGGCGGCGCGGCCACCCACACGCCCATCTCCCACTGGCTCTCCGGCTTCTCGCTCTTCCTGTTTCTCTCCCTGGGCATCGTCAAGCGTTTTGCCGAGCTTGAGAATCTGCGCGCCTCCGGCGCCACGCCCAAGAACGGGCGCGGCTACCTGTTAGCCGACCAGCAGCAGTTGCGCAGCTTTGGCACCGCCAGCGCCTATGCCGCCGTGGTGGTGTTTGCCATCTACATCAGCGGATACGACGTGACCCGACTCTATCGCAAACCGCAGATGCTGTGGCTGGTTGTGCCCCTGATGCTGTTGTGGCTGAACCGGGTGTGGCTGCTGGCCTCGCGCGGCGAACTGGACGAAGACCCGGTGGCCTTTGCCCTCACCGACCGCATGAGCCTGACCATTGGCGCGGCCGTAGCGGTTCTGGCTCTGCTGGCACTCTAACAAAAGAATTCCAGAGACGAGGCTCCCGGAATCTTCATTCCACGCACGCTATCAAAATAGTCAAAGTGATATCATAGATCTCACTGGAGACACCCATGCCTGCCGTCACCGTCCGCAATCTCTCCGACGCAACGCACCGCGCTCTGAAGCTGCGCGCCGCGCGCAATGGGCGCAGCACGGAAGCAGAGATCCGCCAGATTCTGGATGCCGCGGTGCAGCCTGCCCAGCGTGTGGGTATCGGCACGGCGCTGGCTCGGATCGGCAAGCGGCACGGAGGCATAACCCTCAGCACCCAGCGCGACAAACGCACCGCCGAAGCCGCGGACTTTCAATGATCGTTCTTGACACGAACGTGATCAGCGAACCGCTGAAGCCCGCACCGGCAGCGAACGTGCTGGAATGGCTGGACCGCCAAACCCCGGAGTCGCTCTACATCACCACCATCAGCCTGGCAGAGTTGTTGATGGGAGTGGAACAGTTGCCGGCCGGCAAGCGCAAACGCGCACTGGCCGACGATCTTGCCGAAACCCTCGACCAACTGTTCGAAGACCGCTTTCTCAGCTTCGACCGTGAAGCCGCTGCGGCCTATGCGCTCCTCGCGCGCCGTGCCGCCTTGCGCGGCATCTCCATCTCTTTCGGCGACGGCCAAATTGCCGCGATTGCCGCCGTCCATGGATACACCGTGGCAACACGCGACGTGCAGCCGTTCCTTGCCGCGGGCCTCACGGTGATCAATCCGTGGGAAGTGTGACACACAACAAAAAGGGCACAGCCAGTCGGCCGCACCCTTTTGTTGTCTGCATCGATTCTCTGCCTAGCTGAACAGATCCTTCATCTTGTCGAGCAGGCCCGGGGAAGAGGGCTTGTTATCCACGGTCAGCGACTCACCCAACTTCTGCACCAATTCCTTCTGCTGGCGGCTAAGCTTGCGCGGCACCTGCACCACCACCCGCACAATCATGTCGCCATTACCCTTGCCGTTCAGGATCGGCACGCCACGGCCGCGGATGCGCAGTTCCTTGCCGCTCTGCGTGCCCTCGGGAATCTTGATGTTTACAGGCCCGTCAATGCCCGGCATCTCGAACTCCGCACCCAGGGTAGCCTGCGGAAAGCTGATCGGAATCACACAGTGCAGGTCGTTGCCCTCGCGCTCGAAGAAGTCATGCGGACGCACGCCGAGCACCACGTACAAATCACCCTTGGGGCCGCCGTTGCGTCCCGCATCGCCTTCGCCGCTATAGCGTATCCGCGTGCCATCTTCCACGCCGGCAGGCACCTTCACGGTCAGCTTGATCTCTGCCGTGGAGCGCGCCTCACCGTGGCAAACAGTGCAGGGATCAGTGATCACCGTGCCGCTACCGCCGCAATGCGTGCAGGTGCGGGCCACTGAGAAGAAACCCTGCTGGAAACGCAGTTGGCCACGTCCCTGGCACTGCGAACAAATGCTTGGCCCGCGTCCGCTGGTGCTGCCCTTGCCGTTACAGCTCTGGCAGGGCTCCAGACGACGGATCTTCACCTCGGTCTGCGTACCGAAGACGGCATCTTCAAAATCGATGGTCAGGTCGTAGCGCAGATCGTCGCCGCGTTGCTGGCGCTGGCCGCCACGGCCACCACCGCCGCCGCCCATATTGAACATCTCGCCGAACAGGTCGCCAAAGATGTCGCCCAGATCCACCGCACCGCCAAATGGATTGCCATTGAAGCCGCCCTGCCCGCCACCGCCCACGCCGGCATGGCCATAACGGTCATAGGCCGCGCGCTTGTCCGGGTCGCTCAGTACCTGGTAGGCCTCGCTGGCCTCTTTGAACTTCTCTTCGGCTGCCTTGTCCCCGGGGTTGCGGTCCGGATGAAACTTGAGCGCCTGTTTGCGATAAGCGCTCTTCAGCTCCGCATCGCTGGCTTCTTTGTTCACCCCGAGTACATCGTAAAAATCTGCTTTGCTCACGTAAGCTTTCAGCTCCTCGTTTGCAGCTTCCAGCTCAGTGCGCCGGAAACCAGCCCAACTCCACGCCCGTTGTGCGTGCCTGGCTTCCAGAATCCGCTCTGCATCGAGCAGACGGCTGGAAGCCGCTTCTTATTCCGTCACCTGCCGGGGATTACTGGCCACGCGCACCATGGCGGGACGCAGCAGGCGTTCACGAATCCGGTAACCACGACGAATCTCTTCGGCCACATGCTGATCGGGCATGTCCTCGCGCTCCACCGTACCCAGCGCCTCATGCACGCGCGGATCAAAAGGCTCGCCCACGGCCGGAACCGCCGTCACCTGCAACTGGCGCAGCACGTCTTCCATCTGCTTGACGATCAATTGCACGCCGGAACGCAGTTGCTCGGCTGAACCATTCGCGGAGAGAGCCAGCGCAAAGTTGTCCAGCACGGGCAAGAACTGCTCCACCACAGCGCCGGTCGCATAGTCGCGGTACTCGGTCTTCTCGCGCTCGGCGCGTTTACGGGCGTTGTCGAACTCGGCCTGCATGCGAGCCATCCGGTCCACCAACTGGTCCCGCTCGCCCTTCAACTGCTCAAACTCCGTCCGGGCAACCACATCAGCCGTGGACTCCGGCTGCTGATCGGCGACCTCGGCGGTTGCAACATCTACGGCATCGTTCGCGGCGGCCGCACCAGCAGCAATCTCCAGCGGTTCCTCGGCTGCCGTTCTGATCTGTTCATCCTGCATCGGTTTTGTCTTTCTCCTCAACATCGCGCGCGCCTCTAAGCCTTTCGGTTCTTTGCCATCGGAAGCGCGCCGGTTTCGAACTGCGAACACACGTCCAACTTGGGGTGTAAAGTCCTCGGAAGGCCTAATCGGCAGGCCGGTCCAAAATTCGCTCGGAGAGTTTGGCAATATAGCTGACGGCCTGAATCATCTCCTGATATTGAATACGGGTGGGCGCGATCACGGCCACTGTGCCCAGGTTCTCCTGACCCACGCGGGCCGGTGCGCCAATCAGCACCAGATCCTGCATGGCGGGCGAAGCCTGATCCAATCCCACCACCACGCGTACCTCCTGGTGGCGTCCGTCCACATAGGCATTCAGCAGCTCAATCAATTGCTGCTTGGCTTCCAGCGCGGCCAGCATCTGGCGCAACCGCTCCCGATCCACCTCATTGGTGATCAGGTTGGAAATGCCATCCACATAGATCGCGGGCCCTTGCGCGCCTACGTTCAACGCGCCTTTACGGCAGAGCTCTTCAACGGAAGCCGCCATCTGCCGGTAGGCCGTTTCTTCGGCATCCACGCGACGTGCAATCTCGGCACGAATGCGATCCACCTGCCAGCCCCGGAAGTTCTCATTCAGGTAGCGGGCAGCGGTCTCCAGTTCCACCAGCGACAGCTCGCGATCCAGCACCAGTACGCGATCCTGCACCGCTCCAGCCTGGGTCACCAGCACGGCCAGCACACGGCCCGCCCCCAAGCGTGAAAAGTGAATATGCTCCAGAACCTGCCCGGTGGTGGCGCTGGCCAGAGCCACACCCAAGCCTTGCGAGATCAGCGCCAACACATGCGAGGTGCGCTCCAGATACTCATTCGAACTGCTCACCCCGCTGAAACTCTCTTCAATCTGGTCCCGCCGCGCCTCACTCAACGGCGTGGCCGCGGCCGGAAGCGCACCGACAGGTTGGATGCCTGCCCCCAGTTGCCCGGGCCGCATCATCTGCTCCACATAGAAACGGAAGGCGGCAGCCGTGGGCACACGACCAGCGGAGGTGTGCGGCTGCTCCAGCAGTCCAGACTCACCCAGCACCGCCATCACGTTCCGTAAAGTAGCTGAACTCAAGCCGTCGCGGTTGGCCAGAAACTGGGCAAGCCCCTTCGACGCCACCGCCTCACCGGTCGCAATATACAACTCGATGATGGCTGTCAGCACCAACCGCTCACGCGGACTGAGGCGCATCTGGGGCATCGTGACACAACTCCCGGTGCGAAAGGGGCGAGTGCAGCCCATCCCCGCATCCTGCGCTTTCCTTTTCTCTCTCGTAAAACATCTTTTTTCAGCAACTTGAGACGAAAGAGCAGAAAAGCTCGACCTCATCATGATAAAAATTTGACAATGTTATTGTCAAGTTCCGCACAATCCACTCGTTCGCCCTTGACTTAGCACGCCTTGACCACGCGATGCCATGGTTTTCATGCGCAATGTTCCTATCTTTCTGGCCCGTAGATCCCAGCTCAGCAATGCCTGTTGCCTCCCACCACGGCACCGTTTTCCGCGCTTCCTCCATGGTTATCTTCTTCCCCTCGTAGAGCACGAAAAATTCTTGACAACCCTCAAAAGCTGGGCCTACAGTTCAATCCGTTTTTCCCGAAGGAGGGAACAACATGGCAGAGCATTTCCGACTGCAACCTGAAGCGAATGAGATGCAGCAACTGGCTGACGCCTTCTGGAGCGAGGCCGGTGAGCACGAACATGAGCTTGAGTCCGAAGCCTATGAGGCCGGAAGCGCAATCCGCAACGGTGAGTTCACGCTAGCCAACCTGGAAGCCATCGTGCGCTGGAAATCCGAACGCGCGGTCAGCTACCTGATCGCCAACAATACCGAAAGCATTCGCACGGCACTGGCCACGGCTGTGGCCCCCCAGACCACCCCAGGCACCGCCATTGAAGCGCTCACGGAGTTGCGCGGCGTTGATATTGTGGTGGCCTCGGCCATTCTGGCTGCCATCTTCCCAGAGCGTTATGCGGTGATGGATATCCGTGCCCTGGAAGCCCTGGGGCATGCCCGCCACGACGCCCGCTTCTACACCGAGTACAACCGCTTCATTCAGCGGCTGGCGGAGTGCGGCGTGATCCAGCCCCAGGCCGAGTTGCCTGGCCCTTCGCCCTTGCATGCCGCCGAGCGTGCCCTCTGCCAGTGGTCTCGCACCCACGGACACTGATCCCGGTGTTTGTCCCCCCGTAGGACTGCAATGCGACTTGGGCCGTGTTTCCCAGCACGGCCCTTTTCTTGCTCCATCCCTGCCCCTGCAATCGAATAGAATCGGGATCGTGATCAACTCTTTTGAAATCGGTCCTGTCCAGGTTGGCTCCGGCCGTATGTTTTTGATTGCCGGCCCCTGTGTAATTGAAAGCGAAGCCCACGTACGCACCATGGCGGAGGGCATCCAGCGCATCACCTCCGATCTGGGCATCCCCTACATCTTCAAAGCCAGCTTTGACAAAGCCAACCGCACCAGCGTGCACAGCTTCCGTGGCCCCGGCCTGAAGGAGGGGACACGCATCCTGCGCCGCTTGGCCGAAGACACAGGCCTGCCGGTACTGACCGACGTGCATGAACCTGGACAATGCGAACCGGTGGCCGAGGCCGTGGACGTGCTGCAGATCCCCGCCTTCCTCTGCCGCCAGACCGACCTGCTGGTGGCCGCCGGAAAAACCGGCCGGGCCATCAACATCAAGAAAGGCCAGTTCGTCGCCCCCTGGGACATGAAGCACCCGGTTGAAAAGGTCCGCTCCACCGGCAACGACCGCGTCTTTCTCACCGAGCGCGGCGCCAGCTTTGGCTACAACAACTTGGTGGTGGACTTCCGCTCCCTGCCCACCATGCGCGAGATGGCGCCGGTGGTCTTTGACGGAACTCACTCCGTGCAGCAACCTTCGGCCGCGGGCGGCGTTTCCGGCGGCCAGCCACAGTTCATTCCAGTTCTGGCACGAGCCGCGGTGGCTACCGGACTGGACGGCCTCTTCCTGGAGGTCCACGACAATCCGGCCCAAGCGCTCTCCGATGGCGCCAACTCCCTGCACCTCCATCGACTGAAGCCCTTGCTTGAAGAACTGCTGCTGATCCACTCCGTAGTCGCCAGGTAAGCCGCGCGAGGCCGGGCTTTATCCAGCCTGGCCTCGCCGCGCAGAGTGGGACCAAGCTGCCCTCACGGCAAACTCTCCGAAGCCAACATCATCGCCACATCCCAGCCTCGCACGGAGTAAAGCAGGTCGCCGACCATGCCTCCGCGCCGGTGCCCGGAATGGGAATTGACCATAGCGGGAATTTCTTTCTTAGTTCCTTTCAATAATCTGGCCAATTCAGAAGCATCCAAAGCCTGCAGAGAATTAACCTCGCCTCATGATGGCCTTCGAGCAGGGTGAACCAAAGGGACAGAATCCCTCCCACACTTCTCCAGATGGTTGGGCGACACCTATGACGCCCACCTACCACGAACCTCCGGTTGTCCCGGCTGCCAATCTGGATGCGATGTTTCAAAACGCGTTCCAGCTCCAACAGAACGGGCGGCTGCAGGAGGCTGCCAACCTCTATGAGCAGATTCTGCGCATCGAGCCCCGCCATGCGGATAGTCTTCACTTATTGGGCATGATCTTCTGGGCCGCACACCGGCCCGATGTCGCCAAGCAGTTTATCTGCCGCGCCATTGAGCTGAACGCTCAGTCCGCTCCCTACTATTCCAATCTTGGCACCATTCTCCAGGCAGAGGGCCATCTGCAGGAGGCTGCCAACTGCTACCGCCGGGCGCTGGCTTTTGATCCGAATCTGGCGGAAGTCCATCTGAATCTCGGACTGCTGGAGCAGATTCAGGGCAACCTGGATCTGGCAATCTCCGAGTTTCATCGCGCTGCCGAGCTCAAGCCACAACTGGCTGAAGCCTGGTCGAATTTGGGCAACGCACTCTCCGACCAAGGCAAGACCCAAGAGGCGGAAGCGAACTTCCGCAAAGCGGTGCACCTGAAGCCCGCCTTCCCGGAGGCCTGGTACAACCTGGCCAACATACTGCAGGAACAGGAGCATCTGGAAGAAGCTGCCGAGGCCTACATCCGCGCTGTCACGTTGAAGCCGGATCTGGCGCAGGCCTGGTCCAATCTGGGCAATCTCCGGCTTCAGCAGAAGCGCCTGGAAGAAGCCGAAGCCTGTCAGAGACGCTCCATCGAGCTGAATCCGAAGCATGCCGAAGCCCACTACAACCTGGGCAACGTGCTGGCGGAGCAGAAGAAGGATGCCGCCGCGGCCTTGGAGTTTGAGGCAGCGCTCCAGTTGAATCCTCACCTGACCAAGGCGCGCAACAATCTGGGCAGCACTTACCGCAAGCTGGAAGAGCTGGCCAAGGCGGTGGAACAGTTTGCACAGATCCCCAAGGGCGACTCCGAGTTCTCCGGCGCCTATAACAACATGGGCCTGGCCCTGCTGGCGCTGGGACGCCACGACGAGGCCGAAGTCGCCATTCGCGAAACCCTTGCGCTCGAGCCTGACTTGGCCGAAGCCTGGTGCAATCTGGGCGTGGTCTTCCATGCGCAAAACCGACTGGATGAATCACTGGCCTGCTACCGCAAGGCGCAGAGCTTCAAGCCGGACCTCTCCCGCGTGCGCATGAACATTGGTCTGATCGAATTGGTGCGGGGCGAGTTCCAAGAAGGCTGGAAGAACTATGAATGGCGCTGGGAGAACGCACCGCTGGTGGAACGCGGCTTCCCGCAGCCGCAATGGCGCGGCGAGCCCCTGAACGGCGCACGTATTCTCCTCCACTCCGAACAGGGCTATGGCGATACGCTGCAGTTCTGCCGTTACATTCCCATGGTGGCTGCCGCGGGCGGCACGGTGATTTTTGAGACCCAGGAGCGCATGCTCCGTCTGGCTCACGAACTGGAAGGCGTCACGGAGGTAGTCCGGGTCGACGACCCGCTGCCGCCGTTCGACTGGCACTGCCCGCTACTGAGCTTGCCGACCGCCTTCGATACCCGCCTGGAGACGGTTCCCAACCAGACGCCGTATCTGCATGCACCCGAAGCCGCGCGGCAGCGGATGTCCGCCATCGAGTGGCCGGCGCATCTGCTCAAGGTAGGCCTGCTCTGGGCCGGCAATCCCTCCTTCCGTCACGACCGCTTCCGCTTCCGTTCGCTCTCGCTGGCAGGGTTTGCGCCCCTTCTGGACACGGAAGGGGTACGCTTCTACTCGCTGCAGATGGGCCAGGAAGCCAGCCAACTGGCGTTCGCTCCCGGTCAACTGATCGACCTGGCGCCCTACACCAGCGATATGGCGGACACGGCCGCGGCCATCGAGCAGATGGACCTGGTCATTTCGGTAGATACCTCTATAGCGCATCTGGCCGGCGGACTCGGCAAGCCAACCCTGGTGCCCATGCCCTACACGCCGGACTGGCGCTGGCTGCTGGAGCGCGAAGACACGCCCTGGTACCCCAGCATGCGTCTCTTCCGTCAAACCGAGCCGGGCAACTGGACGCCGGTAATCGAACGCATTCACACAGAGTTGATCAAAAGAGCCGCGGGATACAAAGCATAAGGCTCATAGTTGGTGGGTTTGAACGGGCACGGCGCGGGCTGTGCCCGCTTTTTTTGCTCTCCTTTCTGGAAGAGCGACGAAGAAAGAGACATCTGCACTCCCTTGCCCCTTGCAACGGAGGACGCGAAGCGGATCGGCCCCACCGCAGGTGGTGCGGTACACTGGGCGGGCGAGGAGTTCCGTCTGAATCCCATGTCCACGCCTATTGTTGAGCTGCTTCCCTCCATACTTTCCGCTGACTTTGCCCGCCTGGCCGACGAGGTGGCCGCGGCAGAACGTGGCGGCGGTACGGTCATCCATGTCGATGTAATGGACGGCCATTTTGTGCCCAACATTACCCTGGGACCTCCGGTGGTCAAGAGTCTGCGCAAAGTTACCCAGTTGCCGCTGGACTGCCATCTGATGATCGAGAACCCCAACGATTACATTGCAGCCTTTGCCCAGGCGGGCGCGGACTGGATCAGCGTCCATGTGGAAGCCTGCCCGCATCTGCACCGTTCGATTGAGCTGATTGCCAGCCACGGCGTCAAACCCGGTGTGGTGTTGAACCCGGCCACGCCGGTGGATACGCTCCGCCACGTGTTGCCCATGGTGCATCATGTGCTGGTGATGAGCGTCAATCCCGGTTTTGGAGGGCAGAAGTTTATTCCCTTTTCGCTCGAAAAGATCCGCCAACTGGTCCAGCTACGCACGGAACTGGGACTCAACTATAGAATCGAGGTGGACGGCGGCGTGGCTCACGATACGATAGCGGCCATCGTCCAAGCAGGAGCGGAGCTACTGGTAGCCGGCAACGCGGTGTTTGGCGCGGGGCAGGCCGAACAGGATGCACGATCCTTGTGGGCCGCGGCACAGGCTGCGGCAGGCCAGAAGTGCGCCTGACAGGATAGAATTTGGTTCATGAGAGCCGGAGGGGGATTGTTCCTCAACCGGCGCGAACGAGGTGGTATGAACGGGTTGTCGAAAAAGATCGCCGCTGTTGCGCTGGCGTGTTTGGTACTGGGGACGGCGTCCGCCGGAGCCCGGGAACGGCTCAAGCAGCCTAAGCATAAGAAAAATCAGGACCTGAGCGCCAATCCGCTCGGCAACCTGCAGTCCAAGCAGCCCGATAAGGAGCTCTACGACAAGGCCATGATTGCCTTGAAGAAGGGCCGTTTCGATGTGGCCCGGCTCGATCTGCAGACGCTGCTCTCCACCTATCCGGACTCCGAATACCGTATGCGCGCCAAGCTCTCGGTAGGCGACACCTGGTTCAAGGAGGGCGGTTCGGCCGCGCTCACCCAGGCCGAAGCCGAATACCAGGACTTCATCACCTTCTTCCCGGATGCCCCCGAAGCCGCGGAAGCCAAGATGAAGGTGGCCGACATCTACTATCAGCAGATGGAGAAGCCGGATCGCGATTACAACAACGCCCAGAACGCCGAAAAGCACTACCGGGAGATGCTGAACATGTTCCCGGATTCGGCCCTGATCCCGCGCGCCAAGCAGAAGCTGCGCGATGTGCAGGAAGTTCTGGCCGAGCGCGAAACCACCATCGGCCTCTACTACGGCAGCCGCGAGAACTTCATCGCCTCCATTGCCCGCCTGCAGACCGTTGTGGACACCTATCCGCTCTACTCCAAGAGCGATCAGGCCCTGCTGGGCATTGGCGATGCCTATGCCGGCCAGGCCCGCAATGTGCAGTTGGTGCCGAACCTGGCTCCCGCCATCAAGGAGCGTCTGGTAGCCATGTATCAGGATCGCGCGGCAGCAGCCTACACCCGCGTGATCACCCGTTACCCGATGGCTCCGCACGTGGAAGATGCGCGTGACCGTCTGGTAGCCATGAACCGGCCCATCCCTGAGCCGACCCAGGCCGCGATTGCGGAAAGTGAAGCCGAGGAAGGCAGCCGCCGTCCGCTGCGCTTCACCGAGCGCACCTTTGGCCTGATCAAGCGCGGTCCGACCGTGGTAGAGGCCGTGCACGTGGGCGAGCCCAGCCTGACCGACCCCAAGCGCACCCAGGCTCCCGAGGTGACCAAGCAGAATCTGGCCCTGTTCAACGAGGCTGTGAACTACGGCAAGCCGGCCCAGCCTGCTACCGTGGCTCCGCCGACCGGCACCAATGAGCCGCCCCGCTCCGATCAGCCTTCCGCGGCTCCGCTGCAGATGGCGCCGCCCGAAGGTGGAACCGGCGTGGGTGTCTCCATTGTGAATGCCCCCAAGGCCGATCCGAATGCCGTCGTCAAGCCGGTTGGCAGCAACAACGCCGCGCTGCCCGCTGTCGAAGGACCTGCTCAGGCTCCCACGCAGGTCAACGATATCGGCAAGCCAGGATCCATCCCCACGGCTCCGCCACAGGTGGACAACGGCAAGAAGAAAAAGAAGGCTCCGGCCGCTGATCTGAGCGACGAGAGTTCCAGCAAGAAGAAAAAGAAGAAGGGTCTGGACAAGCTGAATCCGTTCTAAACAGCTACCGTCCACAAGCCAAAGGCCGCATCCTAACGGGTGCGGCCTTTTTGTCTTCATCTCCTTCTGCAGTCCAGGGTGTATTCTGCATCTACTCCCCCTCTCCACCCAGCAGGACAAAGCCACGCCGTTGTCTTGTTTTCTGCTGAAAAACAAGAGGAGCACTGGCCAACCGGGCCCGTACCGGAACGGCCTCCTGCAGACTTGTCCTCTACCCCTTATGTGCCGCTTCTTCCACTGAAGTGGCAGAGCGGAGGACCTCTGCTGGATTGTGATCCGCTCAACCGCATCGTTACTATGAAAGTTCACTCTAACCATGCCTGATCCCACCATTACGAGCGTCAGTATCGTCACTCTGGTCTCCGCGTTCATGTACCTGATCGCGTGCCTGCTGGCGCTATTGGCGTGGATGGCCTGGCGGCGGCGTCAACAGACACAACACACCGCCATTGTTGTTTTGCTGCTGCTCTCCGCAACCTTCTACAGCTTTGGCTATGCCGGAGAGGTGGCGCAAACCACTCTGGCCGGAGCACAGTTCTGGCTGCATGTGGAATATCTGGGCACGCCCTGGGCACCCGCGCTCTGGGCGATTCTGGCACGCAAGCACAACGGGCTGAAGGGCCGGGTTTGGCCACTGCTGATCGCTCCCGCCATTACCTTTCTGGCCGAACAAACCAATAGCTGGCATGGCCTGTACGACCGCCACATGGAGTTGGTCTATCGCGCTCCCTTCTGGGTTGTAAAGGTTGATCGTGGCCCCATTGCCTGGGCCTTCCTGATTTTTCTGTTCTGGGCCTTGGCCTATGGAACCTGGATCTACGCCTCGCGCTTCCACACCTCCTCGCGCTTGCTGCGCAAGCAAAGCTGGCTGCTCTCCACCTCGGCCCTGCCGCCGTTGCTGGGCTATCTTCCCTATCTGTTCAACTGCAGCCCCTGGGGCCTCGACACCTCGCCGCTGATGCTGAGCGTGAGTGTGGTCATCGCCTTCTTCGCCATCCTCTGGATGGGCTATCTGGATCTGGTGCCGATGGCCCGGCAGCTCGTGTTCAACAACATGCGCGACGCCGCCGTGATTACCGACATGGAGCATCGCCTGGTGGCCTATAACCCCGCGGCCAAAAAGATTCTACCCAGCGTTGACTCCACGCTGATCGGCAAGAACATTGCGCACAGCTTCCCCGAGGCTCTGGCCATGGAAGCACTCACCCAGGATCCCAACACCCCGCAAAAACTCGCCTTGAGCATAGCCGGCGAACAACAGCACTTTGAGGTGCGCATCTTCCCGCTCACCAGCGACGAGCGCCAACTGGGATGGACCGTGATCTGGGCCGACATTACTGCCCAAGTGCAGCTTGTACATGAGTTGCGTCGCGATGCGGAAACCGATGTGGTGACCGGCGTGGCCAACCGCCGCGCCTTTGAAACCGCCAGCAAGCGGGAGTTGAGCCGCGCACTGCGCGCTCAGTCGCCCTTTGCCGTTCTGCTGGTGGATATCGATCGCTTCAAGCAGATCAACGACAAGTTCGGACATGGAGCCGGCGACCACGTGCTGGAAGCCGTGGCCGAGCGCGCCCACATCTGCCTGCGCAAACAAGACCTGCTCTGCCGCTACGGTGGGGATGAGTTTGCTGTGCTGCTGCCCGGCACCGGCGGCGATGGCGCACGCGAGGTAGGCGAACGCATCCGCGCAGCCGTGGCCAGCCAACCCATGCTGTGCCTTGGGCAACCCGCCAAGGTTACGATCAGCGTGGGCGGCGCCGCCGTTGATCCGGCGCCTGGCATCGAGTTGGCGGAGGTTCTGGCACTGGCCGACGGTGCTCTCTACAAGGCCAAAGCCGGCGGCCGAAACCGGGTGAACATCAAGAGCGGCGGGGTAACAGCGGAATCGGAAACCTGCCTGTAAACGCGCCTTGAACGCTGCTACGATGCGAGCGGACCCTGGCTCACAGATTCGTGCGCTTACGGAGTTATGCACTGAGGAAGAAAAATGCGTCCACGTCCCAGCCTGCTTTCGCTCATTCTCATCTCGGCCACCCAATAGGCCGGGCAAGTTTTCTCCACCTCCCCGCATGCCGTAAAGAAGAAACCGAGTTTCTCCGTTTCCACCTCCGGAGGCTGGCCCGCATTCCTCCGCGCGCCGTGCCATCTGCTACCCTTAAAGGTGGTCCCTTGGTGCGGGAATCCGCTGTTTTGCGGGTCATTTTCGCCTATTCTGCAGGGATCGCCCCTGGAAAACCATGCCGCACGAATTGTCCAAAGCTTACGATCCCACCGCCATTGAAGACCACTGGGCCGAATACTGGGTCCGCGAAGAGCTGTTTGCCCAACCCGCCCCAGCCCCGGGCTCCCAAAAGGAATGCCTGGACGGCCAGTCCTCCTCCTACACCATCCTGCTGCCGCCGCCCAACGTAACCGGACGCCTGCACATGGGCCACATGCTCAACCAGACGGAGATGGACATCCTGACCCGCTGGCGGCGCATGAGCGGCCGTCGCGCGCTCTGGCTACCCGGCACCGACCACGCCGGCATCGCCACCCAGATGATGGTGGAACGCCAGTTGGCTGCCGAAGGCAAATCGCGCCAGGATCTGGGCCGCGAAGCCTTTGTGGACCGCGTGTGGGAGTGGCGCAAGGAGTACGGCGGAGCCATTCTTGGCCAGATGAAGCGCCTGGGCGCGTCCGTGGACTGGAACCGCGAGTACTTCACCATGGACGAGCACCTCTCGGTGGCTGTCCGCGAAGCTTTCGTGCGCCTCTACGAGCAGGGACTCATCTATCGCGGCGCCTACATTGTGAACTGGTGCCCGCGCTGCCAGACCGCCATCAGCGATCTGGAGGTTGTGCACGAAGAGCAGAAGGGCCATCTCTGGGAGATTCGCTATCCCGTCATCGACGCAGACGGCAAGGAGACCGGCGACTACCTGACCGTAGCCACAACCCGGCCTGAAACCATGCTGGGCGACGTAGCCGTGGCCATCCATCCCGAAGACGAGCGCTACAAGCATCTGCACGGCAAGAAGCTTCGCCTGCCGCTGGTGGGCCGCGAGATTCCCATCATCCTCGATGAGTGGGTCTCCCTCGACTTCGGCACCGGCGCGGTGAAGGTGACCCCTGCGCACGACCCGAACGACTTCGCGCTGGGCGAGCGGCATCATCTGCCTTCCATCAACATCATGGACGACCGCGCCCACATCAACGCCGAAGGCGGACCGTATGCGGGCCTGGAACGCTATGCGGCGCGCAAAAAAGTTGTCGAAGATCTGGAAGCCCAAGGTCTCCTGGCGGGCATCAAGGACCATACCAACAACGTGGGCCATTGCGACCGTTGCAAGACCACGGTGGAGCCGCGGCTTTCAACCCAGTGGTTCATCGCGGTCAACAAGTCGCCCAACCACGGCGGCCCGTCCATCGCGGAAAAAGCTCGCAAGGTGGTTGCAGCGGACGCCAACGGCAAGAAGGCCATCACCTTCACGCCGGAGATGTACGAAAAGACCTATCTGGGTTGGATGGAAAACATTCATGACTGGTGCATCAGCCGCCAGTTGTGGTGGGGCCATCGCCTGCCCGCCTGGCATTGCGCCGAGTGCCACAAGATCACCGTGGCCAGGGTGGATCCCACCGAATGCCAGCATTGCGGGTCGAAGAAAATCACGCAGGAAACCGACGTGCTCGACACCTGGTTTTCTTCTGGTTTGCTCCCCGTCTCGGTCTTTGGATGGCCGAATCTCACCGCTGAAAATCGTGGTGATTTCGACGCCTTTTATCCCACCAGCGTGCTGGTCACCGGCTTCGATATTCTCTTCTTCTGGGTTGCGCGCATGATCATGCTCGGCTGCTGGTTTGCCGAGGATGTGCCCATGCCCGACGGCAGCAAGCGCTCGCTGGCAGATTCCGTGCCCTTCCGCGAGGTCTATATCCACGCGCTGGTGCGCGACGCCAACCGCGAGAAGATGTCCAAAACCAAGGGCAACGTCGTCGACCCCATCGAAATCGTCAAGCAGTATGGCACCGACGCCGTGCGCTTCACGCTGGCATCCATGGCCTCGCCCGGCACCGACATTGCCTTCAACGTAGCCCGTACCGAAGGCTACCGCGCCTTTGCCAACAAGATCTGGAACGCCGCGCGCTTCCTGTTCATGAATGTGGATCGGGCAGCGGAAATTGGCATCACAGTGGATCCTGCAACGCTGGGCGCGATGCCCACCGTTGCCGAGGATGCACCGCTGGAAGCCCGCTGGATTGTGGCCGAGCTGCACGCCACCGCGGCCACGGTCAACAAGGAACTGGAGAACTACCGCTACGACAACGCGGCCAATGCCATCTACCAGTTCGTGTGGGGTAGCTTCTGCGATTGGTATCTGGAGATCGTCAAGCTGCGGCTGGATTTCGATGCAAGTCAGCGAGATGGCGAGTCAGCGAGTCAGCGAGATGAACGGATCGGGAAGACAAAGGCCGCGCTCACCACGCTGGTGCAGGTCTTCGAGGCCTTGCTCAGAATGCTGTCGCCCTTCATGCCCTTCCTCACCGAAGAGATCTGGCATGCGGTCTACGACGGCAACGCGCCGGAGAAGTCGATTGCGCTGACAAGCTACCCGCAAGGGATAGAAAATTATGATGCACCCGCCGAGATCGACATGAGTACAGTAAAAAACCTCATCGTTGAAATCCGCGCTTTACGCAAGGAAATTGGCGTCGAAGAAAAAGCTACCACATCAGTAGAAGTTAGGATTGGCCTTGGTGATCGTGGCGTCATCGAAGAAAATCATGAAATTGTGCGTCGTCTTGCACGTGTCGGCGAAATCCATTTCGTCAATGATATTTCTGCAGGCCTTTCCAAACACTCAACCTTTAATTTCGACGTGGCCGTGATCTACGAACGCAAAATCGACGTGGCCGCCGAAACCGAGCGGCTCACGCGCGACATTGCCAAGTACGAAAAGGGTATGGCGGCAGCAGCACGGCAGTTGGGAAACGAAGGCTTTTTGGCCAAGGCCCCCGCAGCCGTGGTGGAAGGGCTGAAGAAGCAGGAAGCCGAAACACGCCTTCTTCTGGAAAAAGCGCAAGCCGCATTGGCCGCACTGCCAAAAGCATAGGCACAACGTGCGTTACTTCCGGGTCCCTCTTGCAGGGACCCGGCGCACCTAGCACCTAGCACCTAGCACCTAGCACCTAGCACCTAGCACCTAGCACCTGAAACTTAGTCCCTAGTCCCTTCGTCCCTAGCATCTAGCCCTTAGCCCCTAGCACGTTTCCGAAGGAAACTTTATGGATTGGAAAACAACTCGCATCGAAGCCCTGCTGGAGCAAGCGCTGATTGAAGACCGCGCTGCCAGCGACTGGACGACGAACCTGACCATCGATCCTGAGCTGCGCGCCACTGCCACGATTCTTGCCCGGCAGGAAATGGTGGTCTGCGGTCTGGGCGCAATTCCACGTTTCTTCGAAATCTTTGCGCGGCTCGACGCGCGCCCCAATGCGCATCGCCGCTATGAAGTCGTCAGCCATCCGGAGATCTTCGATGGCGTACGCGTGCATGAGGGACAAGCGTTGGCCGTGATCCGCCACAACGCGCGCGCGTTGCTGAGCTGCGAGCGCGTGATCCTGAATCTGATGCAGCACCTGAGCGGCATTGCCACGGCCACTCGCCGTTACGTGGACGCAATCGACGGCACCGGCACCCGCGTGCTCGACACCCGCAAGACCATTCCCGGCCTGCGTGTCCTGGAAAAATACGCCGTGCTTTCGGGCGGTGGCACCAATCATCGCATTGATCTGGCCAGCGGCATTTTGATCAAGAACAATCACATCTCGCTAGGCGGCGGTGTGGCCACGGCAGTGCGGAACGCCATCGAAAGGCGCAAGAAGGGCCAGCGCGTGCAGGTGGAAGTGCGTACGCCGGTGGAGCTGAAAGACGCACTCGATAATGGTGCCGAGGCTATCTTGCTCGACAACATGACGCCTGCTCAGGTGGCGGCATCGGTTGCGCAGATCAAGGCATTTCTGGCGGCGAATCCCGGCCGCACCCTTCCCACCGAGGCCTCCGGCGGCATCAAGCTTGAAAACATCCGCAGCTATGCGGAAACCGGCGTGGACTTCATCAGCGTAGGCGCGCTCACCCACTCCGCTTCCGCCGCCGACATCTCCATGCGCATCGTGGCGGAAGAGTAGCGCCCCTAGCCCCTAGCCCCTAGCCCCTAGCCCCTAGCCCCTAGCCCCTAGCAATTCGACCTGAGGTTTGTTGCAATGTACAACTTGCCCGCGCTGGACGCAGAGCTTGCATCAACCGTCTTCGCGAGCAAGCTGCATTTTGTGCTCCTCACCACGTCCACCAACAACGACGCGGTAGCCGCTGCCCGTTCCGGCGCGGCCCATGGAAGCGTCTTTTTTGCCGATGCGCAATCTGCCGGCAAAGGGCGTGGCGGCCACGCGTGGCAATCGGCATCAGGCGAAGGGCTCTACGTCAGCGTGGTGTTGCGTCCCCAGGCACCGCAAACGCGGTGGCCACTGTTGCCGCTTTGTGCAGGACTCTCCGCCATGGAGGCTATCCGCTCCGTCTCCAGCCTTACGCCGGATCTGCGCTGGCCAAACGATGTGCTGATCGGCCCCCGCAAGGTGTGCGGCATCCTGGTGGAAGCCGGCACCGATACGAACGGTCAGTTGTTTGCCGTGGCCGGCATCGGCATCAATGTGCACCAGCGCACTTTTCCAGACGATATGGCCACTCCAGCCACCTCGCTGGACCTGGAATCTGGACGTTTCACCAGCCGCCAAACTCTGCTTGCGCGCCTGCTAGAATCCTTGCAGCGACTGACCGCAGGGCTGGCCGAAGAAGCTGCTCCAGCACGAATTCTGGCTGCCCTGGAAGCTTCTTCCACATGGGTGCGCGGCCGCCAGGTGGAAGTACATGGACCGCAGGCCTGCACTGGCCTGACGGCTGGACTAGATCAACACGGCTTTCTGCGCGTTCAAACCGCGGCAGGAATTGTTACCGTGCAAACCGGCGGCATGCGCGCCGCCCCTATGGATTGATGCGATGCTGCTTGCTCTCGATGTCGGCAACACCAACACGGTACTGGGCCTTTACAATCTCGACGGCGAAAGGCCCGAGCTGATCGCCTACTGGCGTGTCTCCACGCACCGTTCGCAAACCGTGGACGAGTACGGCGTCTTCTTCGTCAAGCTGTTTGAGATGAAGGGCCTCGCTCCCAGCCAGGTGACCCACATCATCATAGCGTCGGTTGTGCCTCCGGTTGAAACCACGCTGCGCCAGGTCTGCCAGGAGTACTTCCGCCTGGAGCCCATGTTTGTGGAGCCCGGCATCAAAACCGGCATGCCCATGCTGGTCGATAATCCCACCGAGTTGGGCGCTGATCGTCTCTGCGACTCGGTGGCGGCTTACGAACTCTACGGCGGTCCCTGCATCGTGGTCGACTTTGGAACGGCAACCAAATTCGAAGTCATCTCCGCCAAGGGCGAGTACATGGGCGGATGCATCTCGCCCGGCCTCGGACTGAGTGCGGAAGCGCTATTCTCACGCGCCGCTAAACTCAGCCGCGTTGACATCAAGCGCCCTGCCAAGGTAATTGCCACCAACACCGTGGGCCACTTGCAGGCAGGACTTTATTTCGGCTACATCGGACTGGTGGATGGCATCCTGGAGCGCATCATTGCCGAGTTTGGCGAGAAGCCTCGCGTCATCGCCACCGGCGGCCTGGCCCGCATGATCGCGGAAGACTCCAAGTACATTCAGGAGATCAACGAGATGCTCACGCTCGAAGGCCTGCGGATTCTCTTTGAACGCAACCGTGGCACACGCCCGCGTGGGCGCGCCCACTAACTCCGCGCATCATCCGCCAAAAGTGAAGGGTGCAGGCATCAGCCGGCACCCTTCAATCACGTCTAGACAGAAGCCGTTTTTCCATAGCCTGCATAAGGACCTGAAAAAACGGCAGCAACATCCGAGGCGCATTTTACTTGCAGAACTACTACAACTACTTTACGGAGATCGAAGAACACTTCCAGAAGCGGCGCGGATCGCTGCTGCTGCTCTCCACGCTCGATTGGGCTTTGATTGAAACCTGGCGCGAAGCAGGCATTCCGCTGGCAGCCGTTCTGCGCGGTATCGACTCTGCATTCGACAAATATGATGAACGCCAAAAGCGCGGACGCCAGCGCAAGGTCAACGGACTGGCCTGGTGCGCGCAAGCGGTGCTCGATGCCGTCGAAGATCTGAAGGAAGCTGGAACCGGATCGCTACAGCCAGAGGAAGCCGCCAGCGAGCACGCATCGGGCTTTGAACAGGAACGCGTGGCCGTGCATTTGGAAACCGCCGCCACCACGCTGGACGCGGCCACCGTCGCACCCGAGGCAACCAAGGCCACCGCCCGGCGTTTGCGCGAGCTGGCCCAGGAAGCACGGACTCAGTCCACATTCGATCTGGAATCGCTGGAGCGTTCGCTCACCGTGCTGGAAGAAAAACTGTTTGCCTCGCTTACCGCAGCCGCGCCGGAAGAGTTGCTGGTTGGGTTGAAGGAACATGCGGCACGCGAACTGGCTCCCTACCGCGCGCGCATGGGCGCTGTGCAACTGCGCCAGGTGGAGCAACAGTTCACCCACAAGCAACTGCTCGCGCATTACGACCTGCCGCGCCTCAGCCTGTTCTACATGAGCCAGCAATGACCAACCGCGAAGCGCAATCCGTCCCGCAGCCAGACTCATCTCTGCTGACCATTGAGAAGCCGATCTACGGCGGCGCATTCCTGGCGCGGCTCAATGGTAAAGCCATCTTCGTACCTCTCGCGCTGGCAGGCGAGCAGGTACGTGTGCGCATTGCCGAAGACAAGCGCGGCTACGCCACGGCGGAGATCGAAGAACTGGTAGCGGCTTCACCAGAGCGTATCGCCCCTGCCTGCGCGCACTTTGGAATATGTGGCGGATGCAACTATCAGCACACCGGCTACGCGCAGCAGCTCGCTATCAAGGAAAGCATTCTGCGTGAGACGCTTTTGCGCGCCGGCGTGGATGCGCCTTCCGCCATGGACGTGCTCTCCGCCGAGCCGTGGGCTTATCGCAATCGCATTCGTCTGGCCGTCGATGCACAGGGCCGTCTCGGATACCGCAGCCGTGGCTCGCATGCGCTGATTGCTCTGGACCAGTGTCCGATTGCCGCACCTGAACTGATCGATGCGGCGCGCGCTGCGCAATCCCTGCTCACCTCCAGCGCGCGCGCTTTGCGCCCGGCGGAGATTGCGCTGTTCGCCAATCACGATGCATCCGCCATGCTGATGAGCGTTATTGTTCGTACAGCTTCGCGTGGACCGTTCGAGAGTTTTGCTGAAGCGCTACAGGAACGCATCCCCGCGCTCCAAGGCGCCGAGCTCGTTGTGGAAACACCGTCGCAGGGACGCAAGCCGGCACCCTTTCCAAAAACCGTCGCCCGCTGGGGTGCCGACTCCATCCACTACACCGTTGCCGGCCGTGCTTATCGCGTGGATCTGGGTGCATTCTTCCAGGTCAATCGCTGGCTCGTGGACGCACTCGTCGATCGCGTAACCGATGCCGCTGCAGGCACGTTGGCATGGGATCTGTTCGCAGGCGTGGGATTGTTTGCACGCGTGCTGGCAGAAAATTTCGAGCGTGTGGTCGCGGTTGAATCCGCGCCCGCCTCCACCGACGCGCTGGCCGCTAATCTGAAGGGCACCACCGGCAAAGCCATGCGGCTTTCCACTGCAGAGTTTTTGCGCCGCGTTCCGGCCAGCGAACGGCCCGATCTTATCGTTGTGGATCCTCCGCGCGCTGGCCTCGGGCTGGACGTCGCTACGGCGCTCGGCCGCATTGCCGCACCCCGCATGGTCTATGTCTCCTGCGATCCGGCAACGCTTGCCCGCGACCTCAAGGCGCTTCTCGCCTCGGGATACCAGATCGAGCGCATGGCCATGGCCGACCTGTTTCCGCAAACTTTCCATCTGGAAACTGTGGTCCATTTGCGCAAGTCCTGATAGGCTGATGAACCGAAGAGGTTTTCGTCTTCTCCGCAATGCAGGACCTCATGGCCACTGCCGGACGACCCTCGGCTGGGTCGATTGCGCCTGCTGAAGCCACCCCGGGCGGATTCATTCCGCTCTTCCCGGTTGCCTGTCTGTTTGCTTCCGGCATTGCGCTCACGCACTGGGTGCAATTCACTCCTAGTTTTGTACTGCTAGCCGTTGCAGCTCTGGCAGCGCTCAGCATGCTGGCGGCCTGGCGCGCCCCGCGTGTAGCCTGGCTTCCTTTGGCCATGCTGTGGCTTCTCTTGGGCGATTGGTGCGCGCAGATGGAACCGCATCCTGCGCCTTCCCCCTCGCTGCTGCCCTTCGCCAATGGCCTGCTTCGCACGGTAGAAGGCACTATTGTGGAAGCTTCGCCTATTCGCTTCGCCCCGGATGAGCTGGTGCGCGAAGACGAGCAGAGTGGAGCTCCTCCGGCAAGCGATCAGCCCACGCAACGTATCGACATCGATCTGGCCAACATCGAGCAAGTGAGCGATACTCTCGACCGCCAAGTGCCGGTGACTGGCCGCATCCGCGTTACGGTGCGATGGCCCGACAGCGCTGCAGTTCCCTTCCGTTGCGGCGATCGCATTCGCGGCGACCTGCGCGTTCTGCGTCAACCTGACTACCGCGACCCCGGCGCGTGGAGCCACACAGAGTATCTGCTGGAAGAAGGCGTCACGGCCACCGCATCGGCTCCGATTCAGCAAGTCGCGCGTGTGGGCGCACGCTCCGGCATGAATCCTGGCTGCATCCTCGGCAATCTGCAGCACGGCTCCGCCACACGCATGATGATGTTGCCTGCCGCCATGCACAAGCTGCCCGCGTGGTTGCGCATCTCACCCGACGATGCCGTCATGCTGACGGCAATGGCCACCGGCGACCGCACCTATCTGCGCCACGCGCTCCGCATCGGCTTTGAACGCACCGGTTCCTTCCATATGCTGGTGGTCTCCGGATTTCATCTGGCCATTCTCGCCGCATGCCTGCACTGGATCATGCGCGGGCTGCGCTTGCGGCGCGTGCCGGCCGCCATAGCCACCATCTGCGCCACGCTCGCTTACGCCCTGTTCACGGGCTTCGATATTCCAGTCCAGCGCGCCTTCTGGATGGTCACGCTTTATCTTCTGGGCCGCTTGATCTATCGCGAGCGCAGCGCAATGAACGCGATGGGACTGGCCGCACTCTGCCTGCTCGCCGTCAGTCCCCGCAGCCTCTTCGATTCCAGTCTGCAGATGACGCTGCTGGCGGTGCTCTCCATCGGCGGCATTGCGGTCCCCTTGCTCAGCCGCACGCTTCACCCCTACTGGCGCGCGGCCGGCGCACTGGAACAACGGGCTCTGGAGGCAGGTCTGGAGCCACGCATCGCCCAGTTCCGCCTGATGATTCGTCTCTTTGCCGGGCGGCTTCAGGCGGCCGGCAATCATTGGCTGGGCTGGCGCGTCCTGCCATGGATGGTTCGCTTTGCCCTCCGCATGGTAGAGCTGTTCGTGGTTTCAGCCATCGTGGAACTGACTATGACCATGCCCATGGTCATCTATTTTCATCGCATCACTCTCTATGCCTTGCCGGTCAACATGCTGATGTTGCCGCTTCTGTTCTTCCTGCTGCCCTCAGCCCTGATCACGCTGGCCGTGCTGGCAGTGTGGCCGGCCGCGGCCGCCGTGCCCGGCATGGTCACCGCGCTGGCTCTGCATATGGGCGTGAGACTGGTGCACCTGTTCGGCAGTTTGCATACGGGCGATGTGCGCATGGGTGAACCGCTAGTTGTGCAGCAATTCATCTTCTACGCGCTGCTCTGCGCCGCCGTCGTGCTGGCCAGGTATTCGCTCGCCTCCGGTCATCGTGCGTGGCGTTGGCTATCCACATGCGCCATCCTCTGCGCCGCCGCAGTGGCTTTGCTGCCCCGCCCCATGGAGCATCCGCGCGACGGCCTGCTGGTGGAGGCTCTCGATGTGGGTCAGGGAGACGCCATCCTGCTGATCACGCCTGACGGCGCATCCATGCTGGTGGACGCGGGAGGCTTTGGCGGAGGACCACGCCAAACCCACGATGAGTTCGACATCGGCGAAGAGGTTGTTGCCCCTGCGCTTTGGGCACGCGGCATACGGCGCCTGGATGTGGTGGCTCTCAGCCATGCGCACACCGATCACATGGGCGGCATGGCCGCCATCCTGCAGGACTTCCAACCGCGCGAACTATGGGTAGGCGCCAATCCTCCCGTTGAAGGCTATGCCAACTTGCTCCGCCAGGCCGCGATGCAAAACATCCAAGTTCGCAGTCTGCGCCAGAATGACCAGTTGCAACTGGGTGCCGACCACGTTCGCGTGCTGGCGCCTCTTCCCGACTATCACCCCGGCGCCGAGCCGCACAACAACGATTCTCTTGTCCTGCAGATTGTTCACGGCGGCACCTCCGTTCTTTTGGAGGGCGATGCGGAAGCCCCCATCGAACAAGCGCTGCTCTCCATACCAGGGCTCGAAAGCGCTCTGCTGAAGGTCGGTCATCACGGCAGTAAGACTTCTTCCAGCGCCGCGTTTCTTGATCGCGTGCGGCCGCGCATGGCAATCGTCTCTTGCGGGCTGCACAATCGTTACGGCCACCCCGCGCCTCAAACTCTGCTCGCTCTGGAGCAACACCAGATCCGTACAATCAGCACTGATCTGGCCGGCTCCACCTGCTTTGTGCTCGATGGCCGTTCGGTGCATCTGGATGCGGACTGCCGGCGCTGACGACACCTTCCGCACCACACAAAAAGATACGGCCGCGATACTGGATCGCGGCCGTGTGTTGGAAGTGTTCGGGGTCGAGGATTAGAAAGAGATACGTACCGAGCCCTGCAGCGAACGTCCGCCGCCCACGCCGTTCACCGATCCCTGGCCCGATCCAACCGTGCCGGTCACCTTGCCAAAGGTCGAGGACGTCGTGCTTGTACCCGGATTGGCAAACTGCGGCGTGTTGGTCAACTGCACCACATCGAGACGTGTCTCAAGCGACCAATCGTGCACCATCGGGAAGCGCTTGGAGATCGAAACGTTGTCCTGCAGATAGCCAGGTCCGCGGAATGCGTTGCGGCCAGTGTTGCCAAGGTTCGGAGCCGAACAGGTTGTCTGGCCCGTGCAGCCGGTCGGCTGCTGCCAGGTGGCGCTTGAACCGAGCGTGCCCTTGTCGTTCTGGAACCAGTTGGCGTTCGAGCCGATGCCATGCAGCACCTTGTAGCCGCCAGCCAGAGTCGCTGTCTGCGAGGTGCCAGGCGTGTTCAGGGTTCCGCCATCGGCCGTAACCGTGAACGGAGTGCCCGAGACGGCCGACACGATGCCGGTCAGCTTCCAGCCGCCCAGAGCATACATTCCTACGCCGTGGTTGAAGAACTTGTGATTCTGGCCTGCGGGCAGTTCCCAGGTAAAGGTCTGCTCAAAGTTCTTCGCGCGGTCGTAATCTGCCGGTGCATAATTGCGCCGGAAGTCGGTGTAGAAGGTCAAGGCGCCATTATCGCCGGACTGATAGTTGAGAGCCTTGCCCCAAGTAAAGGCGCTGGTAAAGGCAAAGCCATGCGACATCCGCTTGGTCAACTGCGTTTGCAGCGACTGGTAGTTGGTGGAGAAGCCCAGGAAGTTCGCGGTCACTGAAGCGGTCTTGCCGTAGAGAATCGCCAGCGGATCCGAGGCCGAACCACCACCATAGGTCTTGGGAAGGTTGATGTTCTGACCGCTGGAGATGCCCACGCCGTGGTTAGCAACATAGGCAATCTGCAGCGAGTAATCGCCCTTGAAGGCCTGTTGCACCACAACGTTCCAGCTCATCGCATACGGATTCTTCCAGTCCTTCGGAATCATGTTGTAGGACTGGGCCAGCAACGTGGAGGTATTGGCCTGAATGATGCCACTGCTGGGCACGGTAACGGCAACCGGCGCCGGGAAGCCCGCCTGGAATGTCGCCGTAGTCACGCCATCGCTCAACACTGCCGGAGTATAGGCCGAAGCCGAACCCACCGAACCATACGCATTGTTGGCGCGGATCGGATAGTTGTACGCATAGCTATTGTCGGAGAACGGCATGTAGCTGATGCCGAAGCCCGCGCGCACCACCGTTGCATTCGTCACGCGGTAGCTGATGCCGGTACGCGGAGCCACGTTGCCCCAGTGGGTATTCATACCCAGGTTCATCGGGTTGCCGCCAACGCCGGCGATCACCAGAGTGTTGTTGGTGGGGTCATAATTGGAGAAGCCACCAGCCTGGCGCGGCGTCGCTGGAGGATACAGTTCCCAGCGCAGACCGTAGTCGATGGTCAGCTTCGGCGTTGCCTGCCACTTGTCGCTGCCAAAGGCGAAGAACCACCACTGGCGGTAGCAGGGGAAGTAGGTGTCCAGGTCGCGGCCCACGGCGCTCGGCACATCCAGCAGGAAGCTGGCGATGTCGTTCACCACAAGGTTGCCCGCGGTCGCCGAATCCGAAGTTTGGCCGGCGGAGAAAGTGAACGCTCCACGCGGGCTGTAGGTCTGGCCCTGCAGAAGATCGTCCCGCACACGGCGCAGATCAGCTCCCCACTTGATGGTGTGGTTGCCCTTGATCAGCGTCCAGTTGTTCACCGTGTCAATGTTGGCTTCGGCACGGATCCACGGCAGCGAAGCCGAGTAGCCGATCATCGGGCCAGAGATGCCATCGTTAATTGTCACACCCACCTGACCACTGGTGAATGGATCGCTGGACAAGTTCACACCGCTTACGCCCAAGTTCGAAGCATCGTTCGAGCCGTAATCGCTCGGCGTTGCCACGTTGCGCAGGTGCGCCACGCCAAAGCGGGCTTCCGTTACCAACTGCGGGCTGAAAGTATGGGTATAGTTCAGGCCCGTCGAGTAAGTGTTCTGCTTGCCGGTGGCTTCAAAGCCGCTGCCCATCGGGCCGCCCCAGTAAGCGCCAAAGGCCGGAGCCTGGAAGGTGGTTGTGTTCTGGTAGCTGTAACGGCCACTCAGGTTGTTCCGCTCGTTGATGATCCAGTCGATCTTGACATCGTAGCTGTTCGACTTCTTCGTGAACGGAAGGTTCGTCGAATAGTTATTGGTGATGTTGTTCATCGCCTTGGTCGTGTCCAGCTTGCCATACTTGGCGGCGGCTGCATTCACGCCCTTCAGAATCGCCAGTGAAATCGGATTGATCCGGCCCACCGGAACCAGATTGCTCGCGAATGCCTTGCGATGTGTCGTCTTGCCATCGCCCGTGGCAGGATCGTAGATCTGGCCAGCGGTGCCATTCATGGCTCCACCCAAATTCACATAGCCGGGATTGGATGCGCTCTCGGTGTAAAAGCGCGAGTCCGGCACCGTAAACGTGCTCGTGATCGCCTCAGAGTCATCCGTCCGCAGATAGTCGGCAAAGAAGAACAGCTTGTCCTTGATCAGGCGTCCTCCCACCGTGCCACCGTAGTAGTTGTAGGAGAGATGGCCCAGGGGAATGGTCGAGAAGTAGGAGCGGGCATTCGGCGCATTGTTCTGGATGAACTCGAATACCGATCCGTGGAAGCGGTTCGAACCGCTCTTCAGCGTCACGTTGGTGACGGCGCCAACGGCGCGTCCCAACTCCGCCTCAAAGTTGTTGGTCGTGATATCGACCGATTGAATGGCCTCGGCCGGAGGAATCAAAATCTGCAGAAGGCCGGTGCGCTCGTCGTCGTCGATACCTTCAATCTGGTACAGGTTGCCCATGCGGGGCATGCCATTGGCTTCAGTCTGCAGCGAGTTGGCCGCGTTGAAGAACTGGGAGTGCTGATAGGTTGCCGGCGCAGTGCCCGGCACCACGTTCAACAGCGATTGGAAGTTACGGCTGGTCGTCAGCGGAAGCTCGGAAACGGCCGCGGCTTCCAGCTTGGTGCTGATGTCGGCACGATCAGTCTGCAGCACGGGCGGTGCTGTCGTTACCGTAATCGTCTCGCTCACATTGCCCGGCTGCAGCGCCACATCCACACGGACGGTGGTGTTGGCCAGCAGGTTGATGTTCTGTTGCTCGGCCTTCTTGAAACCAGTCGAGTCCACAGAAATGGTATAGGTGCCGGGTTGCATATCCGGGAAGGTGTAGTTACCGCTTCCGTTCGTCGCAGAGGTTTTCTGCGCTCCGGTCGCCGTCTGGGTTGCCACCACACGAGCATTGGCAACGGCTGCGCCGGTTGAATCCGTCACCGTGCCCAGCAGGGTACCGTTAACAGCCTGGCCCCAGAGAGACACTGAGAACGTCATCACAAACAGGAACAGGAGGGAGCCGAGAAGCCATCCCGGCGTTTTCCGTACAAACATTGATAAGCCTCCAGATTGGGTTGCAGTTGGGGTGAACACTAAGTGGTCCACTGCCACTGATCACTCGGAAGCGCTTCTGTCGCGAACGGCTCAACCTCTGCCCACGCCGAATCGCTCCCTGAGACTGCCGCGCATCTCCCTTCCAGGCACAACCGCACGTGGCGTCTGCGCTTTTCCGGGAGGTTTGAAACTCCTGTTTGTATCCGAACTCGGTGGGAAGGGTGCCTCGGCAAGCGCTTCCGTCCCGTGGAGTTCGTTCTCCACACGAAGTTTTCAAACTCGCGAATTCTTGCCTGTGGCTCAATGCTGACGCAAGGCTGATACCGTATATTACGGAACGTCTCGACGTAGGTTACTTTTCTATCTTGTTGATTATTAAAATATAAGCAGCGTGGACCCCGCCTGTTCCCTCCATCAAGCCGCTTTCTAACCCACCTCTACAGGCCCAGTGACAAAGCTCATAAAGTTGATGTATGCTACGGCCTGAAAATTGGCAGGACGCATTCACGAATGCAAAAAACGAATCATCCGATCGCGCCTTGGGTCCCAGTTTCAGAAGCAGAACGAGAACTTGTGCTCCTTGAACTGGAGGCGATGCTGGCCAGCTACCACTTCCGTGGCAGCAAACGCTACCCTGCCCTGCTCCGCTATGTTGTGGAGGTGGCTCTCAATGGGCGTGCCACCGATCTGAAGGAACGCACCTTAGGCGTCGAAGTCTTCGGCCGCGATCCCCAATACGACACCAATACCGACCCCGTGGTCCGCATCAGCGCCAGCGAGGTTCGGAAGCGAATCGCCCAGTATTACCACGAAAATAAAGAGCTTGCGCAGGTCCGTATTGAGCTGCCCCTGGGCTCCTACGCCCCCGAATTTCACCTCAGCTCCACCGCTCTGCCCGCTCCCGAGATCGGCGTGGAACTCAAAAACCTGCCCCTGCCTCCCTTGGCTCCTCATCGGCATTTCCCTTTTCGCGCCGTCTGGATGGTCCTGGTGTTGGTGCTCGTGGTGGGTGCGCTGGCCGCGGCTTATTCCTACCGTCAGATCAGTGCAGCCAGCGCCGCCTCCACCAATAAACTTCTGGATCCGCTGCTCAAATCGCAGCGCCCGATTCTGATTGTTGTCGGCGCCAGCCATCCTCCCAAGTTCGAGGCGGAAACGGCTCAAACCAGTTTTTCTGACCACACCACGGGGCCTTATCACCACGTTTCGCTCGGTACCGCCATTGCGCTGGCCAACGTGGCAGGTATGTTACGTCAGTCCGGCCGCTCCTACGAGGTAAAAGAGGACACGGAAACCAGCCTTACCGATATCCGTTCGCGCTCCCTGATCCTGATTGGCGCCACCAACAATGCCTGGACCATGCGGCTGGTAAATCCCCTGCGCTATCGCTTTGTGCGGAACACCATCGTGCAGTTGCAGGACTCCAAGGACCTGAAAAATACCGAGTGGTCCATTGATTTTTCGCAGCCTTACACCAGCATTGCCCACGACTACGGCATGGTGGCGCGCTTCTACGATCCCACCACCGAGAGCACCGTTCTGGTTGTGGCCGGCGTCGGCCCCTACGGCACGGAAGCGGCCAGCGACTTCATCGTCAACTCCGGCCGCCTGGACGAACTGACTCCCCGGCTCCCCGCCGGATGGGAGAATCGCAGCTTCCAAGTGGTGCTCAAAACCGACATCATCGACAGCAAAACCGGCGCACCCACCGTGCTGGCCCAAACCATCTGGTAACTTACCCGCGCAACAACAAAAATCCCATCCCTCGCCGCGCTGGAGCGCTGCAAAGGATGGGATTTTTTATTCCGCTTTAGCCAGCCAGATGCTTAGATGCCGAAAAAGGCACGGTCCAGATCGCGCGTTACCTGATCGGACAGCGGCGACAACGCGCCAATGGCGCGGGCGTTGATGATGGCCTCGGCCGTCGACTCAATCACTTCAAGCCGGTCAAAGGCCTGCAGAACGTCCGTTCCGGTCACCAGCACGCCGTCATTGTGCATCACCAGGGCCGGACGGGTCTCGCTCAGCAACTCCGCCGGCTGCTGGCCGTCGCCAAACTGCCAGCCGTACTCGGCCGCGCCCACATTGCGGATCACCACGTAGCTCTCCGGAATTGTGCGACTGTCCAAGGTAATGCCGGTCACGCTGAAGGCGGTCGCATTCACCGGATAGGCATTCACCACCGAGCCAACCTTGGGATGGCGATGATAGATGGCCTGATGCATCAGAGCCGCGTTGCTCGGCGTCTTGCCCGCTTCAAAGCGGCCATTCTTCACCAGAACCAGATCGTGCGCTTCCATGGTTCCGCGATCCGTGCCGCGCGGCGTAATCAGGAAGCTGTCCTTGTCCACGCGCACCGAATAGCTGCCCTGGGTGCTGATGAACAGGCGCTGGCGATAGGCGCGGCGCACAAACTCGGCCAGCTTGCGGCGCAGCTCCTTCTCGTCGCTCGACGGATATTCCGGCTCAAAGCTCTCGGTCATCACCTTGCGGCTACGCTCGGCTTCCAACTGCTCATCGCTCAAAAAGCGGACATCGCCGCCCAGCAGCTTGGCCTTGATCAGCGTCTTGCCGGTAAACTCCAGCGTCTCAAAGCGGCGGAAGGCCTCCTGGAAGCTCTTGCCGCCGGTCACCACGCCGTGGTTTTCGAGAATCACGGAGTTGTAGCCCTTGGCAAAACCCTCGGCCACGGCCTCACCCAGTTCCATGGAGCCTGGCAGTTCATAGGGAATGTAGCCTGGCTCGCCGCAGACGCGGTGCGATTGGTGGAACAAGCGCGTGTTCGGCACCTGTCCCTGCACCAGGCTGAAGGCCACCAAAGCTGTGGGGTGGGCATGCACAATGCCGGCCAATTCCGGGCGCTTCACACGGATGCGCTGGTGAATGGGCAGTTCCGACGACGGTCTGCGCAGGCCGTCCCACTTGCCATCCGGAGTCACGCACACAATGTCGTCGCGGCGCAGGGAGCCCTTATCCACGCTAGCCGGCGTAATCCAGACATTGCCATTCGGCTCCTGGATCGACAGGTTGCCGCCACTGGTTGTGGTCATGCGATAGCGGTAGATGCGCTCCATGGCCTGGAGAATCTCTTCGCGGGGGTGCTGGTAGGCGATCGGTGCAAGCATGGGAGAGCCTTTCAATTGATAAAAAATTTCGCTCCCAAGAGGTTCCCCGCCGTCCATTCGATCATTTTCTGCGGATGGCGCAGGCTTCCATCACGAGGACAACCCTCCCCCGGGATGATTCCCTTGGCGTGCTCTCTAAAGTTTACGCGAACTCGTCTGCCCCCCGCACCGAATTACGGAGCCTGTGAGGTTACGCCCCGCGCTACGTCTCCAAGGGGCGGAATCGCATCCTCCCGGCCCAAAATGGGGAATTTTCTGATTTTGCAAGCCGCTCCAGGGGCTACGAGGGGCAAGAACCGGCCGGATCCAAGCCTTCCCAGTTGAGAGAATTGCCATGTGTCGCCCCGTATTTGCCTGAGGTGCAGCTTCTTTCAATTCGGCCGGGCTGCACGCCGCGCGGCAAATTCCTGCCCCACTGTTCCCTGCTCTGCGGCAGGCAAAAGGGTTTCCGCGGCGCGAAAAACGATATTCTCTTCCATCTCGATGTGCCGGCTATAGAACGATGCCAACGCCTCGGTGACGCTGACCAGTTCCTCTTCTTCCGCGCTATTCAGGCCGTACTCCGACATCCAGTTCTGGTAGAGCGCGGCAATCCGCTGATGCAGTTTTTCCGCCTCGCGATGCTCCCGTTCCAGCCGTTCGATCACTGCCGTCACGTCCGCATCCGCTCTTTGCAACAAGCGCGGGAACAAGGAATCTTCTTCGTCCCGGTTGTGCATTGGACCCGAGGTGCGGAAGTAGCGCATCGCGGCCTGCACCGCATCCTGTTGCTCCTTGCTGAGCAGATAACCTTTGGCTTCGCGCGCCACCTTTTGGAATATGCCGGCAAAGTGCCGGATGCGCCGGTGACAGTCGCGCAACATGCCAATCGGCTGATCGTAGCCGGCATCCGGCAATGCTCCAATCTGAACGCCCATGGAATTTCCCTCCTTGTTTAGCGCCGCCGCCGTTCGATCAAATGAGTTGCTTGACCAGAAAGTCGCGCAAGACCATTCCGTGATTTTGCTGCGCGTCGCGTGCGGCAATCAGCAGCGTGACGGTGGCATGACGGGCAAGTTGCACGTAGCTTGCCCACGCGGCGGGATCTGCTTCCAACTCGCCAACGTACTCCTGCTGAAACTGCTCCCAACTGATTCGTCCGGCGTGATAGCGCCGTCGCAGCAAATCGCTTGGCGCAAGTTCCTTGGCCCACCCCTGCAGATGTAACTCTTCCTTGCGCACGCCGCGCGGCCACAGCCTGTCCACCAGAAAACGGTGCCCATCCGATGCTGCAACAGGATCGTAAACTCGCTTGAGCTGAATCATGGCAACTCCCAACCGGTTGCGCACAAGAACGAAAGGTAAACAGAATGCCGCGCAGCTAGAGCACGGCATTCTGTGGTTGAGCGGCCTGCGTTACCGGTCCGCGTTGCGTTTGTTGGTGAACGAGTGCCCGGTCAGCAGTCCGAGAACGAACCAGCCGAACAGCACCGCTCCGACCGCGAACAATACATCGCCCGGTACGCGCATCCAACGCAGCGTCTGCATCAGGTCGGTCTGCAGGAACTCTGCCGAGCGTGCATACCATGTGCCACGCTCAATCGAGGCCCAGGCCTGCAGCAATCCAACCGGCAGCAAGCTGATCAGGACCATAATGCCAAGGCCCAGGTTGATGCACCAGAAGGCCGCGCGCAGTGCGCCTTCTTTCCAGGTGCGCTCCGGCTGCAACACGCGCAGGCAGAAGAGCGTCAGCCCCAGACCAAGCATGCCGTACACGCCAAACAGCGCGGTATGGCCATGTACCGGAGTCAGGTTCAACCCCTGCACGTAGTAGAGCGCAACCGGCGGATTAATCAGGAATCCGAAAACTCCGGCTCCCACCATATTCCAGAAAGCAACCGCCACGAAGAAGTAGACCGGCCATTTGTAGTTGGCAATCCAGGGAGCCTTCTCCGTAGGACGTGTCAGGCGAATATTCTCCCATGCCTCATAGCCCACTAGCGTAAGCGGCACCACCTCCAGCGCGCTGAAGACCGCACCCAGCGCAATCACCGCAGCCGACGACCCGGCAAAATAGAGATGGTGGAAGGTGCCGATGATGCCGCCGGAGAGAAAGATCGCCGTTGAGAACATCACCGCGCGTGTGGCGCTACGAATCTCCAACAGTTTGAGCCGCGTGAACAGGAAAGCAATCACCACAGTGGCAAAGACTTCAAAGAAGCCCTCTACCCACAGGTGCACCACCCACCAGCGCCAGTATTCCGCAGTAACAAGATGGCTGCGCTGGCCATACATCAGGCCCGAAGCATAAAACAGCGGAATCGCAATGCTCGAAATCAGGAACAGAGCCAGCAGGGAATGATCTTCCTTGTTCTGCCGGAAGGCTGGCCGCAACGTACGCACCATCAGGAACAACCAGAGCACCAGGCCGATGAACAGCAAGATCTGCCAGAAGCGACCCAGGTCAACATATTCGTATCCCTGGCTGCCCAGCCAGAACCACAGGTTGCCGAGCTTCTGCTGAATGCCCAGCCATTCGCCAGCCAGTGAGCCGCCCACCACAAGGACCAAAGCCACAAAGAGCACATTGACGCCCAGACGTTGGAACTTGGGTTCATGCCCACTCACTGCGGGACCAACATACAAGCCAGTGGCCAGCCACGAGGTGGCAATCCAGAAGATGGCCAGTTGCAGATGCCACGTACGCGCAATCGAGTACGGCAGGAAGCGATCAAGCGGTATGCCGTAAAGTCCGTGCCCTTCCACCCCGTAGTGCGCCACCACCACGCCCATCAAAATCTGCACTGCCCACAACGTAAGCGCCACCACAAAGTACTTGACCGTCGCACGCTGCGAAGGCGTGGGCTGCAAACCGAGGAAAGGATCGCGCTCCGGATAGGGACCATGCGGCAGCGCCTTCTCCTGCGCGTTATACCACCACACCAGGCCGCCGATTGCGGCAATCAAAAGCACAAAGCTGACAATGCTCCACAGAATTGCGCCCGAGGTTGGCTGATTGGCCACCAGAGGCTCATGCGGCCAGTTGTTGGTGTAGGTCACATCCGAGCCAGGCCGCTCCGTGCTTGCCGCCCATGCGGTCCACCAGAAGAATGCCGCCATCTGTTGCTGCTTGGCTTGGTCCACCAAGGCCCCGGCGGGAATCGCGTACTCCGCCCGACCTTCGGCAAAGAGCGCTGCGTAATAACCAGCCAGAGTGTGGAAGGCCGCGGTGCGATCCTCGTCCAGAATCACGCGACGGTTTTGCGCGTCGTAGGTGTTGGTGCGCATGACGCGAATCAGCCGCGCCCGCAGAATCGCCTGATGATCGGCATCGAGGCTCGCAAAATTCTGCGCACCTGTTTTTTGCGCCCAGCGGTTCAGCAGGATCTCGGCTTCGCGGTGTAGCCAGTCCGCGCTCCAGTCCGGCGCAACGTAGGCGCCGTGGCCCCAGACCGTGCCAATCTCCTGCCCGCCGATCGATTGCCATACACCCTGGCCATCGGTAATCGTCGCGCCGGAAAACAGCAAAGTTCCGTTCGCACTGTACACATCAGGAATCGGTGGGGCTGCGCTGATCATCTGGCGCCCAACCACGCCCAGGACGGCGAAGGAGCCCAGGATGATCACGGCCAGCGCAATCCAATATCGTTTGTAGCTCATGGTTACCTCATTGGGGAAAGTGGGTGAAGCATGCTGCTCATCTCGAAAGCTAACTGCGTTGCCTGCGGATCGCAGGGACTTTAGTCACAGCAAGCACAGTGCCGGCAGAAAACGGAATGTGGACCTGCGGATCACGCCTGCTCGGCCGGCTTTGCGGCAACAAAGGCCGACTTGCCTGCCACGATGGTCAACGCCAGATTAAGCGCAAACAGGAGAACGCCCGTCAGTTCCAACACGCCGGAGAGAGGAAGCAGCTTCCAGGCAAAAGGAACAATGTTTTCGTAGGCCAGGGGCTCCGCGCTCACGCGCAGCGTACAACCCACTTGCAGCGCCACCAGGCTGAGCAGCATCAGCCGCAAACTGAAAATCCGCACCACGCCAATGAAATTAGGCAGTATGCGCGGCCCGATGGTGAAGACCATGGTGGCCGCAAAGCCCACGGTCAATGCATGCCGTGACGCTCCCCAGATTCCTCCGCTGGTATCCGCCCACGCTGCCCAAATGCCAAGGCCGGCAGCCACCTGCAACCAGATATAGGGCATGCGAGCAAAGAACGGAAAACTCGCATGCACACCACGTGTGCGGGCAGATGCCACAGGCCGCGCCAACATGCCTAGTCCGAGCACACAGGCTATAGCTCCCGCAGCCAGCAAAAGAGCTGCAGCCTGTATCGCACCCAAAAGGCCCGCGCAGACTCCCACCCCATCCAGGACCAAGGCGAGAGCAAACAGTGAACGTTTGAGCGCGGGCAACCCAAGCAGAACCGGCAACCAACGGGCAGAAAATCCCCACACCACCGGAGCCAAAAATCCCCATCCCAAGAGAACGAGGTAACGCTGATCGAGCGCATGGGGGAAAGAGGGCGAAGCGCCGCCCAGCGCCAGCCTCACGCATTCGAAAGCATTGAAGAAAACCGCTCCCGCAAAGCCGGCCGTACTCATCAGCACGGCAACCATCCAAAGCGGCATTGAACCAGACGACTTGTCCGCAGGCGCATCACTCCGCTTGTGATGCCGCGCCGCAGCCAGGAACAGCAGCATGGCCACGCCTTCCATCACCGCAGAAAGTGGAACCAGAATGCGCCAGTGCCAGCCATAGATGTTGGCGAACCAACGGAGAGCCACGCCGGGCACCCACAACAGAACGCTTGCCCGCTGCACATTGAGCGCGGACCGGTCGCGTGCCGGCTGCGAATAGAATCCGATTCCCAGCACAAAACTTCCGATCCATCCAAAGACCTGCGCGTGGCCATGCCCTTCCATCCAGGCAGGCGGTAGAAAGGCAGAGCCATGATGTGCGCTGATGGCCAGCAGATTCGAGAAGCCGAGCAGCGTGCCTGGCAAAGCCATGAAGAAGATGCCGGAGGCAAGCCACACGCGCAACAGCCAGCTCTTCTGGATTTCAGCCTCTGCGCGATCCAGAGACGCACTGGATGTTTCTGCACAGGCGCAATGCATAGCATGTGTGTTCATCGGAAACCTCCTGCATATCCGGATGCCTGCCTCGTACAGGGAAGTTCGGAGCCGCGCTCCGCTTGGGCCTGCTCCCGGATGCCTGACACACTGAAGCCTAGTTCCTCATCGCCCGGCTCTCAGTAACTAATGTCACTCGCTGCCCCAGAAGATCGACAAAAACGCCCCTGCGACTTTGGTCACTGCCACCAGGAAGGTTGTGCGCTTTGATAAGGCCATGGACATGCAACGCCCCGTTATCGACTTCAACGAACGGCCCTTTCTGGCAATCTGGGAGGTTACGCAGGCATGCGATCTGGCCTGCGTCCACTGCCGCGCCGCCGCGCAGCCTGATCGTCACCCCCAAGAGTTGAGCACCGAAGAGGGAAAAGGCCTGATCGATCAGATTGCAGCCATGGAGGTCCCGGTGTTCGTGCTGACCGGCGGCGATCCTTTGAAGCGCCCTGACCTGTTCGAACTGATTGCGCACGCGCGCCATTGCGGAGTCCGCGTCTCGCTGACTCCCAGCGCAACGCCCTTGTTGACGGAAGAACGGGTGCGGCAACTGCAACAGGCTGGGCTCGCACGCCTCGCGGTCAGCGTGGATGGCGCGTTGCCTGAAACCCACGACGCCTTCCGTGGGCTCGCCGGCTCCTGGGCGCGCACCATGGACGCCGTGCAATGGGCCAACGATGCGGGACTTCCCGTGCAGATCAATACCACCTTCAGCCGTCGCAATATCGGCGAGATGGAAGCTCTGGTCCATCTGATGGAGAGCAAGCGGATCGCGCTGTGGAGCGTTTTCTTTCTTGTCCCAACCGGCCGGGGAAAACTCGAAGACCTGCTGAACGCCGACGAGTTCGAAGACGTGTTTGCACGACTCCACACGCTCTCCAAAACTGCCAGCTTCGACATCAAAACGACGGAAGCTCAGCACTATCGCCGCTACGTTTTGCAGCAGCGCGCCCGCGAACGCGCAGATGCACGCAGCCAGCCCGCACCGATGCACGAGCAGGACAATATTGGACGCGCACCTCGCGGCCTCAATGACGGCAAGGGTTTTGTCTTCATCTCCCACACCGGAGAGGTCTTCCCCAGCGGCTTTATGCCGCTTGCGGCAGGCAACATCCGTCAGGATCAGTTGGCGTCCATCTATCGCGACTCGCCGCTATTTCGCAGCCTGCGCGACACAAAACAACTGGAAGGAAAATGCGGTGCCTGCGAGTTCAAGGAGATCTGCGGCGGCTCCAGAGCACGGGCCTACGCGCTTACCGGCAATCCGCTGGCCGCTGAGCCCTGCTGCTCCTATCAACCAAAGGGATACACGCCTTCAGCAGAGTCTGCGCACCGCCCGCTCCGACTGCATGTTCTGCAGGGCGCCTAACCTATCGAGGATTGGGCAAGGTGCAGGTGCAGCTAAAGCGTGTTACGAATTTGCGCGCGTTGCGTCCATCGCTTTCGCAGCCACACGGCCAATGCCGCGCAGGATGGACTTCACGGGCCACTGGCCGTCTTCATCGGGAAAGAAAATTTCGCCCGCGCGTTTGACTTCCGGCCGATAGTACCAGCGCTTGAGCAGCGCCATATGCCCTTGACGTGCGGCGGCCGTGGGCGCGGATCCCCAGAACTCCAGCGAGGCCAGCAACTCATCCCAGCGTGCTTCCAGCAGATTCCGCATCTGCTTGCGTTGCGCAGCGGTAGGCTCCGGCGTCTGCATCACGGCATCACCGCTCGCAGCTTCAGCCGAGCCTTCGCTTCCCTGCTCGCTGCCGGCGTCAACAGTCTCGGCGCCCCGCGCGCCGACCCCTTCTATCTCCTGCTCTTCCGGCACCGGCATCAACGCCATGGGCTGCGCAAACAGCGACGACGAACCCGACTGCTCATTCTGAATGCGCATGCCCAGCGTCGAGTAGAGGCCGGGACCACGCAGCCGTCCATTCTCAAACAGAAACACGGCAACACAACCAGGCTCCGCCGCAGTCTGCAAAACGATAGCCCGTTGCGCACTGGCCGGACGCACCAACTCCGGAGCTAATGCGCGAATGCCTTCCACACGCGCCACCTGCGCGTGAATCAGCGCTGCCTGCTCAAACTCCAGATCCTCGCTGGCTCGGTCGCGCGCCGCGCAGAGCTCCGCAAGTTTGCTGGCGCCGCGTGTCGCCAGAAAGCGCTCCACGGCAGCAGACTCTTCCGCATAGCGCACATCCGTGCAGCCCTGAAAGCAAGGTGCAAGACACATCTTCATCTCGGAGTACACACAGCCGGGATGGTCCGGATAAGGCTCCAGTTCCTCCACGCAGCGACGCAGATTGAAGAGCTTCAGCATCTCTTCCATATAGCGCTCGGCGGCCGCGCGGCTCGCAAACGGGCCATAAGCCCACTCTGCCTCGCGTGCACTGGGGCGCGTGGTAACAGCTACGCGCGGATAGCGGTTGGAGCCGAGAAAACGTAGAAAAACCGGCGCACGCAAATGCATGCGCTCCACTGCGCGATCCCCACCGAAGATCTCTTCCAGCAGCGTGAACTGCGCCAGAAACGATTCGAACTCCGACCCTGTTGCCTGCCACCGAATGCGCCGCACCCGGCTGGCTAGTTGCAGGCGGCGCGGATGCTTATCGCTCGGCACCAGCAAGCGCTCCAGTCGTCCGCGCAAATTCGGCGTGCGGCCCACGTAGGGCTCGTCCTTGGCCTCTGCGCCATGAAGCGCAAAAACAGCCGGCACGGCAGGAAGATCTTTCAGTCCCGCCCGCCCCGCAGTTGCGTCAAAGCCGATCTCGTGGAATTCCGTCATTACATCCTGTATGGAGTGTGCATCCTGTTTCTATTGGGCAGCAGGCGTGATGCGGGAGATACATGCTGTGGCGACCTGCATCGACCCAGCAACCTCCGCCGCTTCACCTGCCCGTTCTACTCACCCGCCAGCGTCATGCCATCGATACGCAACGTGGGCGCAGCCACTGCACTGCGGAAGACCAGATCGTTCCCGATGGCGGTGATGTTCTTGAGCATCTCGGCAAGGTTGCCGGCGATGGTAACTTCCTCCACGGCGTAGGTCAGTTGGCCCTTCTCAATCCACTGCCCGGCCGCGCCGCGTGAATAGTCACCCGTAACGGTGTTCACGCCAAATCCCATCAAGCTGGTCACGTAAAGTCCCTCGTCCACGCCAGCAAGAATCTCCTCCGGCGTATGCTCTCCCGGAACCAGGAAGAGGTTGCCGCAACCCACGCCCGGCGCGCCGGCCAAACCGCGCGACGCATTATGCGTCGACCGCAATCCAAGCTTGCGCGCCGTATAGGTGTTCAGCAGATAACTCTGCAACGCGCCGTTTTCGATCACCGTTGTGCGCTGCGAGGGCAAACCTTCGCCATCGAAGGGCGAGGTACCAAATCCACCCGTGCCATTGGGCAAAAGCATCAGGTTATCGTCCACCAGAGTGATGTTGGATGCGGCAATCTGCTGGCCCAGCTTACCGGCCAGGAACGATGCGCCACGCCAGATGGAATCACCGCTCACGGCCTCAAAGATGTGCCCAATCAATCCGCGCGCCACCTCCGGCGC
>Ga0207738_100011_pt1 | contig 46713 bp, 41 predicted proteins | sample LuqExpMetagenom9_FD_187767 | JGI IMG/M metagenome (GOLD analysis project Ga0207738, IMG submission 187767) | Tropical forest soil microbial communities from Luquillo Experimental Forest, Puerto Rico - Sample 9 (SPAdes) | ecosystem: Environmental > Terrestrial > Soil > Tropical forest ... | reverse complement strand
AGGATGAGGCAAAAAAGCCGGCTACGCCACGTTTGACCAAGGCCGAAGAAGCAGCCCGCGAGCTGATGAATCCGGAGGCGCAGGAAGGCCAGGAACGCGTGGAAGGCTTCCGCGCGCCGGGCGACGCAGCCACGCTGCCGGAGTTGATCCGCTTCCTGATCGACCGTTCGGGATATATCAAGTCGCTGGAAGCTGAAGGCACGCCAGAGGCAGTGAGCCGCATTGAAAACCTGAAGGAACTGGCCAATGCCGCGCACGATGCTGAGGCGCGGGGCGAATCGCTGGCGGACTTCCTGGATCACGCAGCGCTGGCGAGCGATACCGACCAGATCGATCCGAATGCGCGCGTGACGCTGATGACCTTGCATGCGGCCAAGGGCCTGGAATTTCCGCTGGTGTTTTTGGCCGGGCTTGAAGAAGGCCTGTTCCCGCATTCGCGTACCTTGCAGAATCCGGAGGAGCTGGAAGAGGAGCGCCGTCTCTGCTACGTGGGCATGACGCGTGCCATGACGACGCTGATTCTGACCCGTGCCGAATATCGCCGCCGCTACGGCAACGAAGCGCCGGAACGCACCCTGCCTTCGCGCTTTCTGGAAGAGGTGCCGAGCCAGTTGGTGGAGAATCTGAGTCCCCAGAATCCGGCTTATTCTTCGTCGTACAGTTCCGGCTATGGCGCGGGAGCGAGCGGCGGTTATGGAGGCTGGGCCGCGCGCAAGCGGGGGAACTTCTCCGGCGACTCCGAAGGCCGCCACTTCAACTACGAGGACGAAAGCCAGGAATATCAGCCGGGCAAGGCGACCAGCGCCAACTCTACGCGCCGCTCGGATCCATCGAAGCCATTTGTGGCCTCCTGGATGAAGCCGCCGAAGAGTACGCCGGCCGCTGCTCCAACCCCTGCTCCTGCCGCTGGCGCAGGGGGCGCGGACGAGGGCTCGATTGACAACATTGCGCGCTTTTTTGGCGCCAAGGGGTCGATGCCGAAGCCCGGTGCGCTGGCGCAGCCTGCGGTGGTGGTTGTGCCGCCGTCCAAGGGGGCCAAGAACCTGCAGAAGGGCCAACGCGTGCGTCACTCCAAATACGGAGACGGCACGGTGCTGATCCGCGAGGGCGAGGGAGAAGACGCGAAGCTCACCATCATGTTCACCCGCCATGGGATGAAGAAGCTGATGGAGAAATTCGCGAATCTGGAGAAGCTCTAAAGGTTCCGGCTAGCGGATGACCTTTAGAGCGCCACGGAAGAGCTCGTCGAAGTTTTCGGCCAGCTCTTTTTCCTTGGCTACGGCCTGTTCGATGGCCTTTTGGGCTGAGGCATGCTGGTAACCCAGATTCACCAGGGCGGAGAGCACATCGTCCACGGCGGCACCCTTGACGCCCGCCACGGCGGCAGCCGGAGCCACGGCAAAATCATCCAGCTTGTCCTTGAGTTCCACCACCAGCCGCTCGGCCATTTTCTTGCCCACGCCGGGGATGCGGGTAAGCTGGGCGTGGTCCTGACCGCGGATGGCCTGCACCGTGCGATCGATGGATAGCCCGCTCAGAATCTTGATGGCCAGTTTGGGCCCCACGGAGGAGACGCTGATCAAGCGGAGGAAGAGACGTTTTTCCTCGCGGTCCAGGAAGCCGTAGAGGGCAATCTGGTCCTCGCTCACCTGGGTATGGATGTGCAGCGCCACCTCCTGGCCTGCCGGGGGCAGAGCCGTGAAGGTGGGTACCGAGATAGTCACGTCGTAGCCGACGCCCGCGGCCTCCAGGATGGCCTGGCCGGGTTGCTTTTCAATGAGTTTGCCGCGCAGGTGAGCGATCATCGTTTATGCCGTGAGCCTGTCGAGATATTGTTTTGCACGATCAACTTTTGGCTCCACTTTGTCAGTTGCCCGTCTTGCCAACTCGATCAATCCCATTAAAGCTACGTAATCGGGACCCAATTCTGGATCGTGTTCGTGCTCAATCATGATGGAAAGCAATTCGCACTCCGGGATTCCTTCAGAACTTGGCTGACCGATGAGGCTGAAGACCTCTTTCTCTATAAGCCGAAAACCCGCAGCGCGGTTATTGATCCAGACGGAAGCCTCCAGCCTATCTTCGAGGGGAGTCGCATATTGCTTGGTTCCTACCGCCATTCTGGGGTTCTCCGCCAATCCAAAGAGAAGCGAAAGAGGAATGTTTGACCACTGAATCTTCCCGCTCTTGGTGAGTTCAAAGAGCTTGTTGATGAGGGTTCTCGATTCCGATCTCTCGTAGGGAGTATTCATGGCTTAGTCCTCACTTCGGCGTTCCAGCAGGCCCGCAATTTCACATGCGGTTTGATGTATATCGTGGCATGTTGACAGCAAACTCTCAAGGCTCGGCCCTCCTGCGGGGATTCCGTCCACCTTAAGCCTGATTGCGGCACCCTCCAAGAGTTTGACGCAGTTGGAGATTTTTCTGGATTCTGCAGTGCTTTCAGTTGCCCTGGTCCTGAAAGCAGAAAGAGCACCCATGAGCCGATTTGCTACGTGAAGAGACACTTCTTCGCGCTTAGAGTGGATGGATTCAACAAAATCCTTGGCATCACGGGCAAGTTGAGATACTTCGTACGCGCGATCCCGGCGACGAACGTTCATCGCAGCTTCCTCTGCTGCGGTCTTGGCACCTTTGGCCTGCCACCAAGCCATCCAACTGAAGACAACTCCAGCAATGCTTGCAACGGTTCCGACGATGGTGAGCCACCAACTCCAATCGATTCCGTTCATGGCAGCCTTTCAGGGCCAATCTGCCAGAATTCTACAGCAATTCCGAAGGGGAAGATCCTCTGGGCTTTCCCTTTGTTGCGGGCTGCGTCCAACAACCGCGCAGGTGGGCCAGGAGCGGCCCCCGTACCCTGGAGCGAATTTCCGCCCGAAACCCGTCCGCCGGGTTGGCCGCATAACGGCCCCGCCGGATACAATAAGGTTCTACAGCTAGGCAACGGATGGGGCGCGATCAAGTTGGGCGCGGGTTCCTCCGAAGATTTGGAGCAGGTGCACGTGAGAGGCATGATCCGCCGCAGTCTGCGGCCTGAAGCAGTTGCAGGACTGGGCATTGCGCTGGCAATGAGCGTCTTCGCGCCCGTGGTGAGCGCATCGACGGTTTCGACCGAGACCACGCTGAGCGTATCAACCCAGGACCAGGGCAGCCGTACCAAGGCTACCTTGAGCGTAAACGTTGCCGGCAAAGATGGCTCCGCCGCAACCGGCGCTGTCGCCATTCAGGAGAATGGCAAGACGGTGGCCAGCGTGGCGCTGGATAGCACGGGGCAGGGTACCGCCAACGTGACCTTGCCGGCCGGCGCACATAACCTGCGCGCGGTTTATGCTGGCGACTCCAGCCACACAACCTCCGCCTCTGCTCAGCAGGGTGTTACCGCGATGGCCAGTGCGACGCCTACCTACACCCTTTCGCTGACGGCGGTTTCACCCAGTTCCTTTCCGATGACCCTGACGGCCGGAAGCGCGGGAACGGTGAAGGTCACCGTGGTTCCCGCCAACAACTCGTCGCTCACGGCGCCGATGTTTGTCACGCTTTCCTGTTCGGGACTTCCGGATCAGTCTTCTTGCAGCTTCTCTCCGGCTACGGTCGAGATTCTTTCCACCACCACCACCGCAACTGCCCCCACCGCCACCATGGTTGTGCAGACCCAGGCAAGCGGAACGGCAAAGAACGTGGCTCCTGCCGGTAAGCACAGCTCCACCGTGGCGTGGGCCATTCTGCTGCCCGGCATGGTCGGTCTGGGTGGATTGGCCTTTGGCGCGCGCCGCCGCCGCTGGCTGAGCCGTCTGGCGCTGCTCGGCTTTGTCGCTCTGGTAACCACGCTTGGCACCACGGGCTGCAATCCGCAGTACGGCTACTATCATCACGGTCCGGACGTGAACCTGCCCACGCCGGCAGGCAGCTACACCATCACCGTCACCGGTCAGTCGAGCGATGGCATTACGTCCTCCAATTCTTCCACCACAATGGCTCTGGTTGTTCAGTAGTCTCTGGTTTCCGTGCTTTCAATGAAGCGATCGCATACGCTTCCCGCAACCGTATCCGCCTTGGTGGATCGTGTTCCGGGAAGCGTTTTGCTTGAGTGCGCATCGAGCGTCACGGAAGGCAAGGGCTGGACCCGCCTGTTCACTGCGCCCCTACGTACTCTCACCGCTTTTACTCCCGCCGAATTTGACCATCTTCTTGAGGAATTGGATGCCGCCCTGGCTGCGGGCCTGACCGCCGCAGGCTTTCTGAGCTATGAAGCAGGCAATTGCTTTGAGCCCAAGGCCGGTCTGATCGCGCCTGCAGCAGGTGAACCGCTGGCCTGGTTTGGCATCTACGAGCGCAGCTATCCCTTCGATCCTGCAACGGGGCTCTTTCCGCAGGGCACGCCGCCGGAGCTTGCCGAATATTCTGACGCCGCGCTTGAAGGAGCGGGCTCCGTGGCCACCACGCTGGCCTGCAGCGCGGACGAGTACACCGCCAAGATCGAAGCGATTCATGACTGGATTCGTTCAGGCGATGTGTACCAGCTCAACTACACTGTGCCCCTGGAAGTGCGCGCGGAAGGCAGTCTGGGTGCGCTGTATCGCGAATTGTGTCGCCGCCAGCCCGTGTCCCATGGTGCATTTGTGCACTGGCAGATGGGGCGAAGGATTCTCTCGCTGTCACCGGAATTGTTCTTCCGCATCGACGACAAGGATGGTGTTCGCCGCATTGTGACCCGGCCGATGAAGGGTACGGCAGAGCGCGGGCGCACCACCGCCGAAGATCACGCCCAGGCGCTCTGGCTGCAGAATGACGAGAAGAATCGCGCGGAAAACCTGATGATTGTGGACCTGCTCCGCAACGATCTGGGGCGGCTGGCGCGCTTTGGCAGTGTCCGCGTGGACAATTTGTTTGCCGTTGAGCGCCACCCCACGCTCTGGCAGATGACCTCGACCGTCAGCGCGGAATTGCGTCGGGAAACCAGCGCTACAGACGTGTTGCGCGCCCTGTTTCCTTGCGGCTCCATTACGGGTGCGCCGAAGGTGCGCGCCATGCAGTTGCTGGCCCAGCTTGAAGCGCGGCCGCGCGGTGTTTATACCGGCTCCATCGGCTACATGGAAGCGGGCCGGGCAGAGTTCAATGTGGCCATTCGCACCCTGAGCATGACGGATGGGCACGGGACAATGGGCATCGGCAGCGGTGTGGTGATCGATTCCGATCCGGCGGCGGAGTTTGAGGAGTGCCGGTTGAAGGCACGCTTTCTGACCGAACCCGCGCCGGAGTTCGAGCTGATTGAGTCGCTGCTCTGGCGGGAGGGGTATCCGCGTCTGGATCTGCATCTGGAGCGACTAGCGGACTCCGCGCATTACTTTGGATTTGTCTGCGATGGTGTTCTGGCGCGCGCGCTGCTTGCTGAGCATGCGCAGGGCTTCGCGGAAGGGACGGCGTGCAAGGTGCGTCTGTTGCTGGATCGCGAGGGCCACATCCGCATCTCGTCGGAACAGTTGCAGGCGGAAACAGGCTTGCCGGTTCCGGTGTGCCTTGCCAGAGAGCGCGTGAACTCAGCAGACTGTTTTCTCTTCCACAAGACAACGCACCGCGCGCTCTATGCAAAGACGTTTGCTGAAGCGCAAAGCAAGGGCTTTGGTGAAGTGCTCTTCTTCAATGAACGGGGAGAGGTGACGGAAGGCGCCATCAGCAATGTGTTTGTGCAGAAGGGCGGACGTTGGCTAACTCCACCCGTGGCCTGCGGATTGCTGCCTGGCGTGGAGCGTCGTCACTTGTTGGCCACGCGGGCTGAGATGGAAGAATGCGTGCTGACCGAGCAGGACCTACGAACTGCCGATGCGGTTTGGCTGGCCAATGCCGTGCGCGGTTTGCGTCGCGCCCAGCTTGCGTGGGAGCGGTGACGTCTTCCGTCCTGTAAAGCGCGGAGGCATGCGCAGTGGTGGCGATTCCGCTGCCTATTTGCTGGTTATGATGCTGGTGGCCCGTGCATACGATCCAAGATTATAGACGTTCATGTAACCCATGGCCTTGAGCTTCTTGACTGCGATGCCGCTGCGTACGCCACTGTGGCAGTGCAGCAACAGAACCTGGTCTTTACTGCGGATCGTGCGTGGCACATCGGTCTCAATCTCGTTGAGTGGCAGGTTCAAGGCATTGGGCAAGTGGCCGGAGACAAATTCGCCAGCCGTGCGTACATCTACCACCATCGCACCGCCCAGCAACAGTGTTTTCGCCTGCCGGGTGGAGATCTGTCCGAATTGCTTGATCAAAAAGAAGGCAACGAAGGCAACAGCTACGGCGAGCAGGGCAAGAAAATTCATGGAGTTCATCCTAAAAGGAAATAAGACTGCTTATTGTGTCCCATGGCCCGATCTGGCAACTTCCACCAGTGTGGAGTAGAACGTAGCACCGGCGCCCAGATCGGTGAGCCGTTCGCTGGTCAGTGCGTTCACGTTCCTGCCTCCCTGACTCAGCTTAGCCCAATCCAGCTTGCCCGCGACAACTCCCAACGGTAATGCATTGTTGATTGTTGCCACCAGTTCCAATACGCCTCGATCATTGAAGACGCGTACGGCGTCTCCTTCTGTAATTTGACGTGCGATTGCGTCCTGAAGATGCATCTCCAACTGGCCGGTGGTCTTTGCCTCCATCCTGCGATGTCCGTCCAGATTGGCGAAGGTGGAGTTCATGTAGTTGTCGGCCTTGCGCGGCAGAAATTCCAGCGGATAACGCGCGGCGTCCGCTCCCCAACGTGATTCGGCTGCTGGAACAAATGCAGGTAGAGGATCGTGTCCACTGGCCGCGAGAGCCTTGGAATAGAACTCCACCTTGCCGCTAGGCGTGGGGACTGTCCCGGACGAAAAAGGAAGAAACGGATGCGCCTCTGGATCACGATGGAAGGCCAGTGGAATGTGGCCCTCGCGTTCAAGGTCTTCCAGGCGGATGTGTTCCATCCCTTCGTTCTGCGAATAGCCTTTTGCATCCAGGTTCAATCCCTGGGCAATCATCTCTTCTGTGCTCTGCTGGAAGCACGGCTCGGTGAAGCCCATGCGCTGCGCAAGCTGGCTGAAGAACCAGACGTTGGGCTGTGCCTCACCCAGTGGTTCAATGGCCTTCTGTGAGAATTGCACCTGGTAGTGCCCATAGGCGCCTTGCACGTCAGTGTGTTCCAGAAAGGTTGTGGCCGGCAACACGTAATCGGCGTAATCGGTGGTGTCGTTGAAGAACTGCTCATGCACCACGGTGAAAAATCCAGGCCGCTCAAGCCCTCTGCGTACGGCATTCTGATTGGGCGCAACGGCAACAGGATTGGAGTTGTAGACCAGCAGCGCTTCCACAGTGGGCTGCTTGCTGCCGGCCTCCCGGCCTAATGTTGTGAGAGCCTGACCTAGCTGACACATATTCACCATGCGCCCGAGTTTGCCCAGGGGGGAAGCTTCAGCCAACTCTGGCATCTCCAGCGCGCGATGGTTCCAACGAAAACCGCCTGAGGTGGAAAGCTGCGCTCCCCCTCCACGATGCCGCCATGCACCGGTGAGGGCAGGCAGCATGGCAATGGCGCGTGCTGCCGCGCCACCGTTCTCCACACGCTGCACACCGTAGTTGAGCCGGATGGCCGAGGGTTGCGTGGTGGCGTATTCGCGGGCCAGTTGCTCCACGGCTGCGGCGGTCATGCCGGTCCACTGCGCCACGCGTTCCGGTGTGTACTCGCGGGCTCGCTCGGCCAACTGCTCGATGCCGGTGGTCATTTGCTGAATGTAGTTGCGATCCTCAAGACCCTCGCGCAGAATCACGTGCATCATGCCCAGCGCCAGCGCCGCATCGGTGCCGGGACGGATGGCAATGTGGGTATCCGCCAGCCCCGCCGTACGCGTGCGATAGGGATCGATGACAATCAGCCGCGCACCGTTGCGTCGAGCCTTCTCCACCATGGGCCAAAGGTGCACGTTATTGCCATGGATGTTGGCTCCCCAGGCAAGAATCAGTTTCGCGAACCGGAAATCTTCCGTGGGGGTGGCAAACTTGCGCCCGTACACGGAAAGCCACGCGTCGCCGCCTGCTTCCGAGCAGATGGTTCGATCCAGTTGGCTTGCGCCCAGACGTGCAAAAAAGCGGCGATCCATCGATCCATAGCCGAGCAAACCCATGGTGCCGGCGTAGCTATAGGGAAGAATCGACTCGGATCCGTGCTCCGCGGCAATTTGCTGGAGCCGCGCTGCAATCTCTTCCAGAGCCTGGTCCCAACTGACCGGCTCAAAGGCCTCGTGTTCGCGGCCACGCGCCAGCGGCCCTTTGGCTACACCAGCCTTGCGGCGTTGCGGAGTGAGCACGCGATCAGGCGCATAAACGCGCTCCAGATATCTGGCTACCTTGCCGCACAGAAAACCCTGCGTGACGGGATGGGCCGGGTCACCCTGCACCTTGATGGCGCGTCCTTCGGCGTTCACGGTTACCAGCACGCCGCAGGAGTCTGGGCAGTCGTGCGAGCAAACAGCGTGGACAATGCGCAAAGGGGAAGGAGGCTCAGCCATGTTCCGATTGTAACGGCGGCCCGGGCGCGGGAAATTTAGAGTGGGCTTGAATTGGATCAACACGGTCGAATGGAAAACAGCGCAAATGGAGGTTAGTATCCCTTACCTGTAGCGATATAGTAGTGTGTTTTCAGGTAAATTAAGCAAATTATGCTGAAGCGGCGCTCTCCCGATTCCACGGAGTGGCACTTGCTGGCAAGGAGCAAGATCGTCATGTTGAAGTCCGGCATTCTGAATCCGCACGTGTTATCGCTGATCGCGCGGGTGCGCCACACGAATACCCTGGTCATTGCCGATCGCGGTTTCCCTTTCTGGCCGCAGATTGAAACCGTGGACATCTCGCTGGTGGATGGCATTCCATCGGTGCTGGATGTGGTGCGAGCCTTGCGCGTTCATTGTGGCTACGACCAGGCCTGGATGGCGCAGGAATTCAACGCGGCTAACCCCGAGTCCACACGGCATGCTTTTGCCAGCGCGATGGCCGGGATTCCGCTCACCTTTGAGCCGCATGTGGAATTCAAGAGGCGCATTCCTGGAGCCATTGGACTGATTCGGACGGGCGAAACTGTGCAATACGCCAATCTGATTCTCCGCTCCGCGTAACCGGAGAATGCGAGAAAGTCTTTCCGCTGCTGAGGGATGCGTGTACACTGAGGGCGCTATGAGTTGTCTGTTCTGCAAAATCGTCGAAGGGCAGATCCCGTCCAAGGCAGTCTATGAGGACGACCTCTGCTATGCGTTTTCCGATATCAATCCGCAGGCTCCCGTGCATGTGTTGATTGTGACGCGCGAGCATTTTGCTTCCCTGGACCATGTGCCGGTGGACAAGCAGGATCTTTTGGGGCATCTGATGTGGGTGGCCGCTGAGATTGCACGCAACAAGGGCCTGGACAAGGGCTATCGCGTGGTGATCAACACCGGCGCGGACGGCGGCCAGACGGTGGATCACCTGCATGCGCATCTGCTGGGCAGCCGCTCGCTCAGTTGGCCTCCAGGATAGTGCCGGGGCAGGGAATTCGCTCCGCTCTGTTATGACGGGACGGGAAGACCACTGACTCTTGTGCTGTGCGCACTCGGCGCGCAACGTGGCAGTATCTTTCTTGTGCTTTCAGAGAGTTTGCCTGGTGCGAAAGCTGACGGGCTGCCTGAAAAGGATGAAAACAAAAAAGCTCCGACCCATGTGGCCGGAGCTTTTTGTTTCTGTGCTCTTCTGCGTTTTACAGAGGGGGCTGGGTGGTGTCTTCTTCCTCGTCCACGCCATAGCGGCGGAGAAGGTTCGGAAGGCTCTGGGAGAAGGCCGAGCGGGGCATCACGGTGTCGCAGCCCGCTTCGCTGGCCTTCATCTTCAGGTCGCCCTGCAGGTGCGAAAGGAAGCCGACAATGGAAACCGTCTTTTTGTACTTGGACTTCAGCTTGGGAATCAGCGTGATCGGCTTGGCATTGGCGTTGTTCAGGTCGAAGATGATCAGGGCAGGACGTCCACCTTCGGGCAGATCGAGCGTACGCGCAACCGCTTCCTTGTCGGTGCCCTTCACGAACTCGATCTTCACGCCCAGCTTGCGGGCGGTCTCCTGAATCTTGGCCAGGAAAAACAGATCTTCAATAAAGCAGTAGATGCGGGCGGGAGCATCGTGGCGGATGGGCGCGGGCGGAACATACGGCTCTTCCCAATGCGTGATGCGGCTGGCGCCAAGCTGAATGGTGGAAGGAGGGCCGTCGGCCACATTCCCATTCACCACACGATAGCTGTGATCCATGGGGCCCACAAATTCACGCGGACCCTTTTGCTTGGGCTTGCGCTGCTTTTGTCCCTGGGAGGAAGAATGGTTGCCAGGCTGGCTCTGGGTCTGCTGGCTCTTCTGGAAGGGCTTTTTTCTCTTCTTGTTCTGCTGCTTGGGCTGCTGCTGTTGAGCAGGTGCCTGCGGAGCTGGGGCTGGAGCTTGCTGAACCGGAACCTGCTGGGCGGCTTGCGCTGGAGCGCCTGCGTTCGGCTGGCTGCCTTTGTTCTTCCGCCGCCGGCGGCGCCGGCGATGCCCTTGTGACTGCCCCTGGCCGTTGTCAGGAGCCTGTCCCGCTTCCACCGGGGACTGTATTTCTTCTGTCGTCATGTGTTACTTCCTGCTTTACTCGATACTGCTAACCAATTTGAGCCGTGCGTGTTGGAGTGAGGGAGCGAAGGGAGCGTTCTTAGGGCGATTGGGTTCTTGCGATCAGGTCACCAGCAACCAAGCGCTCTAGGCACCCTGCGCTGAACCGCGCAATTCCTTGTTCATCCTCGAATTCTTGGCCGTCAGCCGGATCCATTCCTGTGTGCAAGGGGAAACCTGTTGGCATCTCGCCACTTGCCCAATTCCCACGCGCTGAAGAGTGCTTGCCGGGGTCCCTGCTCGATCTGGCCGAGCCGGCTCTGCGCTCAATTCGCCCTTCTGTACAAAATCCCTGAGAACACCGAATCGGCCTGACATGCGCTGCTCAAACGAGCAGACTGAACCGAAATACTTGGAACGATTCAGGCTGTTGGTTGTTTTCTCGGGTAATGCCATGGCCCACACGAACGTCAGATAGGAACTCTCAAGACCTCTGTCTGACTTTTTCGCTCGACGGCGAGCCGGCTCATTCCGATTTGGAATGGCTGCGCATCAGCCGCCTCTTAGGCATCTCCGATAGTACAGGGAACCGCTAGGGCTTGCAAGGGGCGAAGAGGGGCAGGGAGGAAGAGGGAAAGGCTCCAAATATGCCGGCGCATTGATAAGGACCAAACGCAGGAAGAGCCATTCCTTATGGAATGGCTCTTCTTATCCTGCACGGCCACTGGCCTCCCCTAAACGGGCGATGGTTGTTTCCACCGCACCTTGCAGGTTTCTTCCGGACGGTTTGCCCTCTTTTGGGGGCCGCTCGATGGCGTTTTCTCGAACCGGGTCCTGCTGTTATCGTGGCTGGCTACATTCTTCTGAGCCAACCTGAACATCACTGGCGCCCTCTATATAGCAATCCTTGTGCCAAAGTTTCTTGTGATTATTTTCAACCAGTTACAAGATGAACTCCATAAAGATCGTCTGGTTTATGGAAACTGAAAAGTGGTTTTATCCAGAAAACCATAGAGAGCAGCTCAGTGTTGGCACTTGGGGCAGAAGTGCGTGCTCCGCCCTCCCACAACGATCCGCGCAATCGGCGTCTCGCATCGCCGGCAAGGCTCGCCTGTCCGCTGGTAGACGCAATGCTCGAGCTGGAAGAAGCCTTTCACCCCTTCGGCATCCACGTAATCGGAGACCGAGGAGCCTCCCATTTGGATCGCCTGCTGCAGTACGGTTTGCAGCGCCTGGCGCAAACGCTCCAGCTCCGGGCCGGTAAGCCGTCCGGAAGCGCGTCCTGGCCGGAGACCGGCGTGGAACAAGCTTTCGTCGGCGTAGATGTTGCCCACGCCCGTGAGCAGCGTCTGGTTGAGCAGGGCGGCCTTGATAGCCAGCTTGCGCCCGCGGAACAACGTGCGGAAGGGGGCGGTTTCAATGGTCAGAGGTTCCAGGCCGGCTGCCTGAAAAGCTGGGCTGGTGCGCAGATTGCGCCACTCCAGCCGGCCAAAACGACGCGGATCCACAAAACGGAGTTCCTTTCCGCTGGCTAGTTGGAGCCGTGCATGGGTGTGGGGGGCAACGGGGGCTTCCACGGTGGTAACGAGCAGACGTCCTGTCATGCCCAGATGCACAATCCACTGAGCTGTGGGCTCAAGCGCGGAGCATTCTTTCCGGCTCAGAGCGGCCGGTGCACTACCCAACTCGCAAACAATATGTTTTCCGGTGCGGTGAATGGCCAGCAGAACTTGTCCGCGCAGGCCGCGCGCTTGTTGCGCGGCAGGAGTTTTGAAGGTTTGGGGAACGCGATGGAACCAGACTTCCGTGATTCTGTCGCCCTGCACGCGCTCGTGAACTCCACGCGCGACGGTTTCGACCTCAGGCAGTTCGGGCATGCAGCTATTGTAGGAGGGCGCGGCCTGAAATCGCGAGAAGCGACGCATGCCTCATGGCGGCAGTTACTTGCTTCGGTCTTCGCTCAGATCGGAGCTATCGCTCTCGGCAAGACTGTCCTGCAGGCTGCTCCACTTCTCCAGATACATCACGCCCAGCACCAGACCGGCAACGAAGAAGCCTACCGAACCGTATTCGATCAGCGACAGGCGCATATCTTCTTCACGAGTTTGAAAGACGGTTACGCCATGAATGCCGCGCGCAATGAAGCGGCCTGTCTCCGGAACCGGCCAACGGGGCAGCGTATTCAGATATTCGGCGGAGATTGCGGCAGAAATAACAAGTCCGCCGAGGCCCGGTAGCAGGAACAGCAGCGCAAGAAATCGGAGTGTCGCCAACGGAGTTGTCTTCATGACCACCTCATTCCAGATGCGCACTCACCAGCTTGCGGTTGCATGCATCGGCAAGAATTGCGATAGGCCCGGAGAATGTCTGCCGAGCAGAAACGGCTGACATGAGTGATCTAAATCGTTCAAGCAGAGAGAGGATCAAGAATAGAAGCAGCGTAAGGGTCAATCGTTTTTTTACGGATGAATAGGAAAAGCTTTTAATGTGAAAAGCCGATCATAAACCAAGTTCTAGCTAGGCAAACACAAGGGTGAGTTACGAAAGTCAGGGTGTAACTTCCCAGATAACCGCGTCTCTTCTTGCTATCAATCCTCGCTGGAATCTTTCGTGCAGAGAAATACCTGCGCCGAGCAGGCCTGGAGTCATAACAGAGTTTCTATCTTCTGGTTTAAGCCGATATCACCATCGGGCTTTCGCGAGAACGCCATCGTGTGAGGCTCAGGCTGTGTTTGCGCTAGTGGTGTTCCGTTTTGCGGATACGGTTTGCCTCGAAGTTCACGATCTTCCAATCGCCGGCCTGATTCTTGGCGTAGACCCTGCTGTAGCGGAAGTTTCCGTTCAAGTCGCCATCGACGTTGGTGCCAACCATGTGGGCAAAAGAAGTTACAACAGCCGTTTTGCCATAGAAGCGCACTTTTCGATCCGAGACGGTAAGCACCGTGATGCGAATCTTGCCGGAGCGCATGTGTTCGAGGATCTGGTCGCGAGTCTGGAGCATTCCATTGGGGCTGATGCCGATAAAGTCCTCTGCCAGCAAGGCTGCCATGGCATTGGTATCGGCCTTTAGAACTGCAACCCGCCAAGCTTCTTCCAGGAGGTCGATCTGATGACGTCCATCCAGTTTCTTGGTCTTGGGCTCACCGGCAAAGGCTGGAGTGAGACAAAGCAAAGCCACCACGGCCAACAGCAGGCCGCGCACTAGCGGGAGTGAGCGAAGATCCGAGAGCGTATGCATGCGGAAAAGTCCATAAACGCTTCGGATAGTAGCCCGCTTATGCATCCGTGGTCAATGGCAATCGGCACACATGTGTTGCGCATGGCCTGGAGCATTTCGCTTTCTGGGAAAGCAGCTTTTTTGAGGGGAAGAAAGTTGCTTATCCGAGAGGAGAGAGATTCTCCACAGTGCGATCTTTCATCTTCTGGAACAAGCCGCCCACGCACCATTTTTTGAAGTGAGCAGAATCGCGGTGAGCGGCAAGCGCCTTTTCGTCCGCATATTGCTCAACGATGAGAAGGGTGTCCGGATCGTCTTCCAGATGAAAGGGAAGATAGGTCAGGCAGCCTGGCTCCTTGCGTGATTCCGCAGCCAGAAGGCGGACAAAGTCCGCCATCTCGGCACGGTCTTCCGGAGTAAACCTGAACCGGACAATAAAACTCACCATGGGGAACATCCTTTTTTATGTAGGCGGCAAGCCGCGGTCAGTGGGTTTACGAGTGGATCTGGTTAAGCGCGGCGGCAAACTCGGGCAGAACAATGGTCTGAGCGCGATCGGGTCCAGTAGAGACCATGCCGACCTTCGCACCGCTCTCATGTTCCTGGAAGCGCAGGTATTCCTGAGCGGCCTTGGGGAGCTTGTCGAATTCGGTGATGCCCTCAGTGGATTGCTTCCAGCCCTTGAGCTTGGTGTAGATGGGCTTGATGGATTCCATTCCCTGCACGTCGGCAGGAACCTCGTCGGTCCGCTTGCCATCAACTTCGTAACCAACGCAGACGGGAATTTCGTCGAGCTCATCCAGCACGTCAAGCTTGGTGATGACCAGCCACTCGGTTCCGTTCACACGGTTGGAGTAGCGGAGCAAAGGCATGTCGAGCCAGCCGCAGCGGCGGCGGCGGCCGGTGACAGCGCCAAACTCGTTGCCACGCTGTTGCAGGTGGTCGCCCAGCGGTCCGTGCTCCTCTGTGGGGAAGGGACCTTCGCCCACGCGGGTGACATAAGCCTTGCTGACGGCGATCACAGTGCCAATAGCCGTCGGTCCGAGACCAGTGCCGGTGGAAGCGCCGCCGGCAGAGGCCGACGAGCTGGTTACAAACGGATAGGTGCCGTGGTCGATGTCGAGCATGGTGCCCTGCGCGCCTTCAAACATCACGCTGCCGCCCTCGGTGAGAATCTTGCCGAGCAGGTGGCCGGTATCGGCGACAAAGGGGCGGAGCGCATCGGCTGCCGCAGCGTACTCGTCGTAGATCTTGGCGGCGTCGAGAGGATCGGTGCCGAACAGCGCGTGCGCAATGGCGTTCTTCTCCGCGCAGGCCGACTCGATGTGGGTCTTGAGCAATTCCGGGCGCATCAGGTCGACGACGCGCAGACCGCCGCGGCTCATCTTGTCTTCATACGAGGGGCCGATGCCCTTGCTGGTGGTGCCAATCTTCTTGCGTCCCGGCGCGTTCTCCGCGGCCAGCTCGATCATGCGGTGATAGGGCAGGATGACTTGCGCACGATTGGACAGAAAGATGCGGCCATCAACATCGACGCCCAGATCGCGAACCTTGTTCAGCTCACCGAGCAGGAAGATGGGGTCTACGACCACTCCGTTGCCGATGATGTTGCGGCAACCGGGGCGCAGAATGCCGCAGGGCATGAGCTGCAGAACGTACTTATGGCCGCCAATGATGACCGTGTGGCCGGCGTTATGTCCACCCGCGTAGCGGGCCACGGCGCTGAAGCGCTCGCTCAGAACGTCAACAATCTTGCCCTTGCCTTCGTCGCCCCACTGAGCGCCGAGCACAACCGCTGTCTTTGCACGCATGAACGCTTGATCCTCGAATCCTGTCTTGCTGCCGTTGAGGGAGTTTCCGCCTTCAGGAGACTTCTGGGGAACCTCCACTGACAGATGGGCACAAGACGAAGGCGCGGCCAAGCATCGGACGCACCTTCCTGATGATACCGCTTCTGCCGTAATCCACGATACGCCAAGTGGAGGCCGCAGAGGCATCCAATGCGCAAGAGACGGTCTGGAAGGCTGGAAGTTCCAGTTGCTGGTACTGGAGAAGGCCTCACGCGTGCCCTTGAGCTGCTTGCGGCCTGCAAGGGCCGGCGCGGATAGATTGCATGGGCGGGTTCTTGAACCAGAAAAGGGGCCGGACGAGCCAGCCCCTTTTCCGGTTTCAGACAGGCAGGTTATATGCCAATGTCCGCCTTGTTGCGCGGCCAGAGCGGACGGATATCTTCATGGAAGACCTCCGGAACGCCGTTGCATTCCAGTTCGATGACGGAGAGCGGGTGATCGGGCGACTGAATGGGCAGCCCGGTCAACCGCAGGGTCAGCGAGTCCTGGGTAAAGTTCACCTTTTGCCCGGTCTTCAGCAGACGAGCGCTCAGCACCTTCTGCTTCAAGCCGCCCAGTGCGATCACCGTTTCTGGCTGGTAGAACTCCAGCCACTCGGCAGCGGGAGTGTGGCCCGGCCAGGTGCGCTGCAGAAGATAAAGCGTGTTGCCCTTGCGGGTGAAGTTGCCCGTGGGGTTCCACTGGATGCGCGGGCAGCGATCCGCTCCGTAAATCGCCTTGCCGTTGGTCTGCATCCATTGGCCGACCTCTTCCAGGATGCGCGTGGTTTCTGGTGGGATGGAGCCGTCGGGCATGGGGCCGATGTTGAGCAGATAGTTGCCGCCATCGCGAGCGCAGGTGGCCAGATTGTTCACCACCACCTTGGGGGTCTTCCAGGCATCGTCATTCTGGTTGTAGCCCCAGCTATCGTTCAGCGTCATGCAGTTTTCCCAGGCGCGGCCCACGGCGGCAGCCTTGATCTCCTGCTCCGGGGTAGAAAAATCACCTTCCAGCTTGTTGCGGTTGTTCACCAGAATCTCGGGCTGGAGCTCGAAGACCATCTGGTTCATGCGTTCGCTCTCCCAGCCCTTGGCATCGAGAGGCCAACTGACGTCGTACCAGAGGATGTCGATTTTGCCGTAGTTGGTGAGCAGCTCGCGGATCAGGCCGTGGGTGTAGTCCACAAAGCGGCGGCGCGCGGCCTCATCGGTCTTGGCTTTGGCTCCGTCGGGATGGTGCCAGTCCATCAGTGAGTAGTAGAAGCCAACGCGCAATCCCTCGGCTCGTGCCGCATCCACGTATTCGCGCACTAGGTCGCGGCCGGGGCCTTGCTTGACGGCGTTGTAATCGGTCAGCTTGGAATCCCAGTGGCAGAAGCCCTCATGGTGCTTGGTGGTCATCACCATGTACTTCATGCCGGCCTGCTTGGCGAGCCGGGCCCAGTCGCGGGCCGCGTTGGGCTTGGGATGGAAATGCTTGGCCAGCTTTTCGTACTGGGCAACGGGAATGCCTTCGTACTCCATGGCCCACTCATGCTGGCCGATGATGCTGTAGAGTCCCCAGTGGATGAACATGCCGAACTTGGCCTCATGCCACCACTTCATGCGCGCGGCGCGAGTGGCGGCCTGCTTCACTTCAGAGGGACCCAGAGCCGGTGGGAGCTGTTCGGCGGCCAGACTCTTGCCTTCGGCCGCGGCCAAGGCCAATGCGCCGGTGGCGCCAAATTGCTTCAGGAAGCTGCGTCTCGAACTCTCATTCCAATCCATGACTGTCTCCTTGGGACATCGCCGGTTCGCCCTTGGCGTTAGCGCTACAGTAGAAAGGCAAAAACCGATGCGCCGGAACTATAGCAGAGAAGACTCTACTACAGTCCAGGGGATCGGTTGAGGAGGAGGAAAAGGCGCTTCTGTGGATCTTGCCCAAGCTTGTTCAGTTGCGGTCGGAGGAGAAATAAACCACGACGCTACCCAACAGAACCAGGGCCGAGAGAAGGGCCATGGGCAGCAGCCAGCTCCAGGCGGCCGTGTCGATGGCAGAGGGGGTAAATGCCGTCAGGTGGGCGGAGAACGCTTGCGGCAGGCTCAGGAGCCAGCCGGCAGGGTCCTGCCGCTGGGTAAGGCTATAGCCAAAGAAGCCGCAGACGGCCAGCAGCATAACCGCCAGCGCAAAGACTTGCGCACCCAGCAGGGGCTTGGTGACGCGGTCCACGGCCTGATGGCGCCGCCGGATCTGGGCGCGCCACCAGATGAGGCCGGGTGTTCCCACCCTTGCCGCGGCGATGGACTGGCTGCGAGCTTGTTGAAAGCCAGTGGACAGCATGACCAGCTCTTTGCAGCTCCGGCAGGCGTTGACGTGGGTCTGCAGCTCGTGGCTGCAGGCCAAAGGCCACTGGCCTGCCTGGAGCGCCTGCTTCAGTTCGGGTTCTCTTCTGCAACCTTCCAGCTTCATGCCTGAGTCCTTTCGTTGGCCCCGAGCAATTTGGCCATTCTGCGTCGTGCGCGAAACAGCAGCAGACGCACGCTGGCCGATGCCAGCCCTGTTACCTCTGCAACCTCTCGATGCGAATAGCCTTCGGCATAGGCCAGCCACAGAAGCTGCCGGTCGCGAGGACGCAACTGCAGCAAGGCGGGATCGAGGAGCATGCGGGAGTCCGCTGCATTGGCTCCGTCCGGTTGCGCAAAAGACTCTTCAGGAGCCTCATCGATCGGGTCGGCGTGCGGGCGCCGCCAGTGATCGTGCAACAGGTTGGAGCCGATGCGGAAGAGATAACGTCGGGCCGCCAGCTCGCCTTCTTCGGCAAGACTGGGCAGACGATCCGCGGTGAGAAAGCGGAGATAACTTTCCTGCACCAGATCGTCGGCCAGAGCGGGGTCAGCAGAGACGCGCGCGAGATACGCCCACAAACTGCGGGCTGAGCGCTCGTAGAAGCCAGCAAAGGCATCGCCATCGAGTGGCGATACCTTGGCCAGCGGGTCTACCAACGAACCCGATAGCGGTGTCGAGAGTGTATCTTCAAACGGCATGCGTCTCTTGGTCACCTGCGCGGTCCTCGCTGCCTACTCGTTGTTATGCAGTGCGAGGGCGCCGGAGGAGGACTTCTCGGGCATCAGGCCAAGCTTGTGGGCCAGAAACCAGGTGATTCCTGCGGAAAGGATAAACCCCAGGCCCGGCATGAGCAGGAGTGTTCCCAACACCAGCATGGGAACATCTGTGTCGATTGCTGCATGGCGAATGGACAACATGCCGGCACCCAGCATCGAGAGGACCACGCCGATCTGAACCGGGGTCAGGATGCGGCCAAGAACACTGGGAACAGGCGTGTTCTGGCCGGAGGATGTCTGAATGGGCGAAGCTTCCAGAAAACGACGTCCGGCATCTGTTTCCATATAGGCGACCAGCTCCTGGTTGGATCCGAATTTTTCGATCAAGCGCGAATGGATCTCGCACTGCATTTTGAAGGTGCGACTCCAGCGGCGGCCTTCGACGAAGAGTTTGGTCATCCAAACGACGGCAAAAAAGAGGGCGGGAAGAATGAGGATAGGCTGCATTTCCGCAACCAGCTCTCTCAACTGACCGTTGTTGCGCTGCACGGGCACCAGCTCGGGCCACACCTCACGGGCCAGGGCCTGCTGACGGTTGCCCGGTCCGACTTTGCTGAAAAGATAGAAATCAGAATTTTGCGCCACTTCCGGATGGAGCGTAAGAAATCGGGCCAACTCCGGATTGTTGCGGCTGACATAGGCCTGATCAGAGAGCAGGGTCGGGTCGTGCGATACCACGGTGGTGAGTGTGGGGCTGCTGCGCAGCAGTCTGAGAAATTGCTGCTGGGTATCGCCAATCTCCTGGCTTGAGGCGGCGGGAGCTGGTTGCGCATCCGGCCGGTTCTGAGCCATCAAAGGGTTGGAGACCAGCGCGCCCATCGCCAGTGTTCCGGCCAGTGTCCATCTGGCCCAGTGTCTTGCCCGCAAAAAGTTCTGCATCGTTCATCTCCTGGAGAGGTGTTTTCAGCTTCTCTGCCTGTACAACGAAGCAGCCTGCGGTTTGGTTAACAGGCGGAGGAAGATTATTTTGCGCGAATAAAAAGAAAAGCGTGGACTCGAAAGTCCACGCTCTGGTGTTTCTGTGTTCTCTCCACAAAGGAGCCGAAGGCATCTGCCGCACCGCAGGTGCCTAGCAGCAGCCAACCTTGGTGGGAGGTGAAAGCGGATCGGCGGAAGCAAAGCTCTCGGGGGGTGGAGGCACGCCATGCAAGGTTTGCCACACACGGCGTGCGGCTGCGCCTACAACCAGAATCACACCCACCACAAACAGCGCCATCAAGACCGAGTCCAGCCAGCCCTGCAGCATGGTTCCGGGCTTCTGCGCCAGGGGCCAGAAGATCGTGGTGATGGAAGCTACGGCGGCGGCCAGGGTGGTGAAGCCAACAAACAGCATGGGAAGGGCCGTGGTCCAGGCGTATTTTGCCTTGCCGTTGTTCACCAGGAAGACCGTGCCAATGGCGAGCGCAATGGTGGCCAGCAGTTGATTGCCGGCTCCGAACAGGGGCCAGATGGTGGAGATGGATCCGGTGTAGATCATGTAGCCCCAGGAACCGACCACCAGTGAGGTGGAGATGAGAATGCCGGGGATCCACTTGGAGTTGGTGAAGGGCTTGTGGGCCTTGCCGAGGAGTTCCTGCAGAATGTAGCGCGCGGCGCGGGTGCCACCATCGAGCGTGGTCAGAATAAAGAGCGCCTCAAACATGACGGCGTAGTGGTACCAGTAGCCGACCAGCTTATCCATGTGGGGCAGGCCGCGGAAGATGTGCGCCATGCCGATGGCCAGCGAGACACCGCCGCCGGTGCGTCCTGCCAACTGCTCACCCACTTCGCGCGAGAGCAGGTCGAGATCCACCGTGTGCAGGCCGAGGTTGGCAAAGATCTGCGGCGGCACGTTGATGGCGTAGTAGTCGCCGGGGTAGAGGGAGCAGGCGGCGATCAGGGCCATCACCGCCACCAGCGCTTCTGCCGCCATGGCGCCGTAGCCAATAAAGCGTGCATCCGTTTCCTTGTCGATCATCTTGGGCGTGGTGCCGGAGGCGATCAGCGAGTGGAAGCCGGAGATGGCTCCGCAGGCAATAGTGATGAACAGGAAAGGGAAGAGCTGGCCGTGGATGATGGGACCGCCACCATGTACATAAGGGCTGACCATGGGGAACTGCAATTGCGGATGCACGGCAAAGATGCCCACGCAGAGCAGCGCAATGGTGCCGAGCTTCACATAGGTGGCCAGATAATCGCGCGGCTCCAGAAGCAGCCACACCGGCAAGGCCGAAGCGATGAGGCCGTAGAGCATGAGCAGGCCCGTAATCTGGTGGGCGTTGAAGCTGAAGTAGTGGGCGAACGAGGACTCGGCAATCAGATGTCCGCTGAAGACGGCGGCAAACAACATCAGCACGCCACCTACGGAAGGCCATCCAATGTTGACCTTGCCGGGGGTGGACTTGAACATCCACAGGCCCATGACGATGGCGATGGGTGCGGTCATGCCGATGGTGAACACGCCCCAGGGGCTGTTGGAGAGTGCGTTGACTACCACGATGCCCAGGCCCGCGAGCGTAACCAGCAGGATAAAGAGCACGGCAATCATGCTGACGATGCCGGCAAAGGGGCCAATCTCCTGCATGGCGATGGCCGGAAGCGAGCGTCCTTTATGGCGCGTGGAGGCTACCAGCACGGTAAAGTCGTGCACGCAGCCGGAGAGCACGGCGCCGAAGACGATCCAGAGAAAGCCGGGCGCAAAGCCGAACTGAGCTGCCAGCGTGGGGCCGATGAGCGGTCCCGCGCCCGCGATAGCAGCGAAGTGATGGCCAAAGAGAACGATCTTTGGCGAAGGCATGAAGGCCTGACCGTCGCGGCAGGTGTGTGCCGGAGTGGCTCTCCGGTCATCCAGCACCAACACGCGCGCAGCCAGGAATGCCGCGTAGAAACGATAACCAAGGGCAAAGACGCAGAGCGCGCCGATCAGCAAAGCCAGGGTGTTCATGCAGCCTCAACTTGGAGTTAGAGTAGCGACCAAATTGTAGCGGCAAGGGCCCCAGGCCTGTCTCACAAGCTATTCGGCGCGGGCAAAGGTGTAGGGTCCCTCGGGGACCAGCGCCACGGTTGCGCCTGCCGGCTGCCCTTGAAGCAGCGCCGCCATGGCCGCATCCAGATTGCTGTAGGTGGATGCGCCCAGGGCTCCCAGCTTGGCCGGATCGAGCTTGGGCGTGTAGAAGATCACGGGATGCTTGAGCCCGCAGAGGGCCAGCTTTTCAAGCTGCCACTGATCCACCTGAACCTCGGCATCGCGGATCATGTCGAGATAGCCCTGATGGCCGGGATACTTGGCCACCATCTCCATGAATTCGGGCGAGCCAATGCCCTCAGCGCATTCCGCCAGAACCAGAATCGGGCCGCCCGGCTTCACAATGTGCTGAGCCGCGGTAACGCCCTTCAACACCTGATAGAAGGTGAGGTCCAGCGGATAGCCGGCGGCGCTGGTGATCACCGCGTCGGCGAGAGCGGGAATCTTTTCAAGTCCTGTGGTGCGGACAAAATGGACGGCGGCAGCGTGAGCTTCAACGGGTGATCCGGCAAAGACGCCGGAGATCGCGCGGTCGCGGGTCAGCGTGACATCGAGCATGAAGTCGTGGCGGGCCATGCGGGCAATTTCAAGAAGCTCGGCATGCAGAGGGTTTTGTTCGATGGAACCCTCGTGAGCCATGGGCTCGCGCATGAAGCGGGGCGCGTGAATGCCCTTGATGGTCTGCTGCGCCGCTTGGCCGGGAGCGATCAGCTTGCGGCCACCGCTGAAGCCCAGCATCAGATGCTGCTCTACAAAGCCGAGCGTGATGTGCAGGTCGGCGGCCATAAAGCGCTCGTCGATGTAAACGGGCGTGCCACGGCTGGTGGAGCCGAGCGCGCGATGCGCGGCAAAGTCCTTGGCGTCGTGGCTTTCAACGCGATAGGTGCGCGCAATCTCCGGGCCGACGATGCGGAGCACTTCGTCCTCTGTGGCGGCGCGGTGCAGGCCGGTGGCGATCAGGATGGTGATGCCCTCGACGGGGATACCGCCATCGTGCAGGCGCTTGAGCAGGGGAGGCAAAGTGACGGAGTTGGGAGCAGGCCGGGTAATGTCGCACACCGAAATGGCGGCCGTGCGTTTGCCACGCGCCAGCTCAACCAGCGGCGCGGAGCCGATGGGCGCATCCAGGGCCGCGTTGAGAGCGGCGGTTACGTCGGCAAGGGCGCCAGCCGAACGGCCATGCACAACCAGGGTGTTGAAGCCTTCGGGAACGCGAACGTCCAGACCCTCTTGACCAAAAGCAAACTTTGTCGTCATCGTTACGCACCTGCTGGCAGTGGGTGTGAATTCCGCGCACTGCACTCCTAAATATTAGTGCGGGCACCTGCGATGTGGCGGCCTGTTGCCGGTGATCCTGCAGAAATCATGCTCCGGAAGCGCATGGACCACACGATGAAAGACCGTACGCGTTTCAAAACGGGCGCTCGCCAGCGGCTATTACTCGGCTGCCTGGAGAATGGCGTCGGCAATATGCGCGGCTTCAACGGCGGGACGCACGGCATGCACGCGGACCAGGGAGGCTCCGTGAAGGATGGCGGCAGTGAGGGCGGCCAGGCTGGCCATCTCGCGTTCCTGCGCGGGAGCGTCAGTACCCCCATGCAGCGGCGCCAAGGCACGGCCCAGGAAGGATTTGCGACTGAGCCCGGCCAGCAGCGGACGACCCAGATCGAGCAACTCTGTCTGCCGTCCCAGCAGGGCGAAGTTTTCTTCAAAGCGTTTGCCGAATCCATAGCCAGGATCGAGAACGATGGCTGCTGGCGGAATGCCTGCAACCAGCGCGGCGGCCAGCGAAGCTTGCAGCCCCGCGTGCACATCCGCCAGCAAGGCATCTGCTCCGAGCCGGGGCTGTGCGGCCCACTCTTCCGGAGTGCCGCGGGTGTGGCTCAGAACGACGCCCGCTCCATACTCGGCGCAGACCTGGGCCAATTGCCGGTCCCAGGCAAAGCCGCTGACATCGTTCACAATCTCCGCGCCCGCGGCAATGGCGGTACGGGCGGTGGCGGCTTTGTAGGTGTCTACGGAGAGGACGGTTCCAGGCTGGGCACGCAGAAGGCCTTCCACCACGGGCAGCAAGCGTTCCTGTTCCTGGTCTGCGCTTACGGCGGGAGCCTGCGGGGTACCCACCGCGCCGCCGGCCCGCGAGCCCGGGCGCGTGCTTTCCGCACCCAGATCCAGAAGGTCGGCGCCTTCTTCAAGGGCCTGCAGTCCGCGCTCCACCGCCGCGTCGACTGAGAAAAAAGCTCCGCCATCGCTGAAGGAGTCGGGCGTGATGTTGACCACGGCCATCACCAGCGTGCGCACTCCCAGATTGAGCGTGCGGGTGCGCAGTTGCCAGGCCAGAGAATGGCGCTTGCCCAAGCTCATTCACGATCTCCTTCCACAAGGGGGGCGAGAAACTAGATTTCTCCGATCGCCTTCATGGCCCGCAGCAATGCTGCAGCCAGCCCCTTGTCTGGATCATAGAACGTGGATTGCAGCGCGGTGGTTCCCTGGCAGAGCTGACGGTAGAGCTGCTGGTCGGTGGCCACAGCGCGGATGGCGTCGGTGAATCCCTGCACATCGTCCGTGGCGACTTTGAGGATGGCTCCGGGAAGAACCTCCCAGGCAGGCACCACGGCGGTGAGCACCACCGGACGTCCGGCCAGAATGCCCTCGACCGCCGTCATGGCCAGCCCTTCCTTGAACTCGTGGCGGGTTGGCACAACATTGACGTGCGCCCAGCCGAAGGTGGCCAGAGCAGTAGCCTCGTCCTGAATGTTGTGCTCCACCGAGACCAGATGATCGAGATTGCGGCGGCGGACGTCCGCTTCCAGAGCCTCAAAGTCGCCGCCTTCGCCCACGATTCTCCAGTGGTAGCCGCCCGGGGTTTCGCGCTCCAGGGTTTCTGCCATAGTGAGCATGTCAAAGACGCCCTTGTAGAACTCCACGCGCCCTAGATAAAGGACGTTGAAGGGAGGCTCGCCGTGCGGCGGAGGGGCAGGAACCCGGCTCAGGAAGTTGTCGCGGTAGAGCGGAGCAAAGAGGAACTGCGGCCCCTTGGGCTTGCCCGCCACAGCAATGATCTGCCGCTCGATCTCGGGCGACATGGGCAGGGTAGCGGCGGCAAAGAAGCGGAAGAACCAGCCGTCGGTGATGCTGATGAGCTTGCGGAATCCGCTGGTGGGGCGGTAATCGGCGGCCCACAGGGCGTTGAACATGACAGCGATGACCGGAATGCGGAACAGGGCGAAGAGGGCCAGGAAGATCCAATGCGTGGTGCCGGAGTCGATCACGGCCACCTGGGCCCGGAAGCTGCGAGCCCGGCGGAGAATCTGCAGGAGGTAAACGAACAGGCTCCAATGGTGGAACAGGCCGCCGCGGGTGTAGAAACTGGACCGGGGCAGGTTCTCCACCACGTGCGGGCCCAGGTTGAGCCGCTCGGCACGCGAGCAGGAAGAGACCATGTAGAGTTCGTGGCCCTGGGCCTGAAAGGTCTGAAAGAACTGTTCGGTGAAGGCGAGAGCGTTATGGAAGGGGGGTGTCAGGCCGTCGCGCCGGCAACGGAAGAAGCCAGCTACATCGCCGGGGCCCACCGCGTAGAAAATCCGCAAAGGGGCTATTGGAGCATGCGGAGTTGACTCGCTGCGCGCGTCGATGGGGCTCATGGTTACCGCCTATCTCAAATTGAATCGCTTTGGGCCCCCTCATCATATGACGTGGAACTGTAATTTCCAACTTTGAAGAGTATGGGAAGCCAATAAGAAAAAAGAGGAGCCTAGCTGCGGTATGCTCTAGGTATTCACTCAAGGATTCAACCGGTTCTCGGAATGAACAACCTGTCGATCAATATGTGGGAGCTAATAGTTCTAGGCGCGGCGTGCGTTCTGGTGTGCATTGTCGTGCTCTGGATGGTCTTCCGGAAGAAGCCCACGGAAGAAGAGATCGAACGGGCCAGACGCAAATTCCTGGTGCAATCCGGCCGCTTGGTGGACGGGATGCTGCTGGACATTTGCGAGGTAGAGGCGGAAAACGGCCCGAATCTGACCATGTTGCTGTTCAGCTACCGGATCAGCGGCGTGGACTATGAGTGCAGCCAGAACATTACCGACATGACTGAGGTAGTGGATGCGTCGCAGGTGCGGGCCGGTTTCCCGTGCACGGTGCGTTACCAGCCCGGCAATCCCCAGAACAGCATTGTGGTGGCCGAGGAGTGGACGGGCCTTCGGGCGGGGCTGCCGCAGTTACCTGCATTTGACGATCCCGACCCTCTGGACATGAGCTTCCGGCATCGCCGGTAGGCAAAAACAGGCGACCAGAAGCCTCTGCTCGGGGCATAGTGTCCGAGATCGATACAAAATTTCTTAAATTCTGACCTATCGGTAACTATCGGCAGATTCCAGCGGTTCTGTAGAACTTTTTTTGCCTCGCCAGTAAACTTCAGTCATGCATGTCCATGCGGCTCCTTCTGGCTCCGGCGCAAAAAAGACCACTGCGGTACTGCGCATCTCTCTGGCAGCCACCCTTGGATATGTCCTGCTCACCTTGATTGCCGGGCTGCGGGCCCATTCGCTGGCTTTGCTTTCCGAGGCTGGTCACAACGTTTCCGACTTTCTGGCCCTATTGCTGAGCTTTGTCGCGGTCTACTTCCAAAGCCGCCCGGCTGACAGCGAGCGCACCTTCGGCTATCAGCGCGCTGGCGTGGTGGCGGCCTTTGTGAATGCGGCCACCCTGCTGGTGATCTCGCTGGGCATTGGTATTGAGGCGATTCACCGGCTCTCCCACCCGGTTCAGGTCGATCCGCATACCATGATGTGGGTCGCTGCAGCGGGCGTGGTGATGAACGGTGTGATCGCGGCCCTGCTCTGGGGCGTTGCACGCGATGTCAATCTTCGCTCCGCTTTTCTGCATATGGCTGGAGATACGCTTTCGACCGCGGCTGTGATCGCGGGAGGCTTCGGCATTCTGTGGACCGGGCAGAACTGGATCGATCCGGTGCTGTCCCTGGTGATTGCCGCGCTGATTCTCTGGTCCAGCTTGGGCATTGTGCGCGAGACGCTGAACATTCTGCTGGAAGGCACTCCGGAAGGCATTTCGCTGCCTGAGATCCGCCAGAAGATGGAGGCTGTCGATGGGGTGATGGACGTGCACGATCTGCATGTCTGGAGCCTCGGCTCGCATTCGCGCGCGCTCAGTTGCCACGTGACCATTGCCGACATTCCGCCTTCGGCCAGCGCCTGCATCCTGGCCCAACTGAACCATGTTTTGAAGGATCACTTCCACATTGCTCACACCACCGTGCAGTTTGAGCACGTGTGCTGCGGCGAACTGGAAGGCTGTGTCGTTCCCCTGGAAGAAATGACCCGCGAGATGGGCGATGACCATGGCCACCACCACGGCCATACGCATTAGAACCTATCGAGATTTAAGGAGAAGCCTGTGCCGTATCTGGAGCTGGAAAGCAAGCCGGTAGTGAATGCGAGCAGAGTGATTTCGGTGCTCATGCTGGCGACGGCCCTTGCCGTACCAGCCATGGCGGCGCGCCAGCCGGTCAGGGTACAGGTACAGGTTGAGGCGAAGCAGGAGCCCGCGGTCCAGGTGAGTCTGCAGCAGATGCAGGCGTTGGAAGGCGAGTACACCTGGGCAGAAGAGCCGGAAACGCCCATGAGCGTCTACATCCGGAATGGCGAGTTGGTATGTGAGACCGAGCGCCGCATGCCGACCCTGCTCAAGCCCCTCTCCGCTACCTATTACGATGTGACCGGCAGCCGCAAGCGCATCACCTTCAAGCTGGATGCCAACGGCAAGGCGACCTCTCTGGTGTATGCCAACGGAACCAGCGAGGAGTTTGTGCGCACTGGCGATGCCGTGCATCACCTGTTTCACGATTATCAGCGCAGCGAAGCGATGATTCCCATGCGCGACGGGGTCAAGCTGCACGTGGTGATCCTGAAGCCATCCGATATCAAGACGCCGTTGCCCTTCCTCATTCAGCGCACTCCGTATGGCGTGGACAGCACTTCGGCCGAGTGGTTTGCGGCCTCCCGTCCGGAGCTGGCGCGCGCTGGTTACATCTACGTTGGAGCTGACATTCGGGGCCGCTTCAAGAGTGAAGGCGGGTTCACCATGATGCACCCGCTGGTGGACCACTCCAAACGCAAGGCCACCGATGAAAGCACCGATGCCTGGGATACGGTGGACTGGCTGGTGAAGAACGTCGAAGGCAACAACGGGCGCGCGGGATTTGTGGGCACCAGCTATCCGGGATTTCTCGCAGCCATGGCGGGTATCGATCCGCATCCGGCGGTGAAGGCGGTTTCGCCCCAGGCTCCCATGATCGACGTGTGGATGGGAGACGACTTCTTCCACAACGGAGCTCTCCGCCAGACCTACGGCTACGACTATGTTTTCTCCATGGAGACCAGCAAGGAAGAAACCTCGGTCAGCTACGGGGCGGACCTGCTGGGCAAGCCAGTAGACGGGTTTGACTTCTTTCTCTCGCGCGGCAATTTTGCCAACGCCGTGGTGCGGTCCGGCAATAAGCTGTTGCCCACCTGGGAGTTGTTTCTCAAGCATCCGGAGTACAGCTCGGAATGGCGCTCGCGTGCAGTGAGCCAGGCGATGAAGTCCATCCAGGTGCCGACGCTGACTGTGGGCGGCTATTACGATCAGGAAGATCTCTACGGTCCGCAACAGCTTTACAACATGCTGGAACCGCATGACGCGCACCAGGAAAACTTTCTGGTGCTGGGGCCATGGCGTCACGGGTCGTGGGGTTCGTCGGCGCGCTCGCTGGGCCATCTCAAGTACGGCCAGGCCATCGGCAGGGAATTCCGCACCGATATCGAAGCCAAGTTCTTTGCCCGTTATCTGAAGGACGAAGCTGGATTCAACCTGGAGGATACGGCCAGCTTTCAGACTGGTTCGAATACCTGGAAGCACTATGCGCACTTTCCGCCGCGTGCCTCGCACTCGGAAAGCATCTATCTGGGAGCGGCCAAGGAACTGAGTTGGACCGGGCCGCAGGCGGAAGCAAAGGCCAGCTACGTGAGCGATCCGGCGAATCCCATCCCCTACCGGAAACGCCCCATTCAGCCGACCTATGGCGAAGATTCCGGCTGGTACAACTGGATGCTGGAAGACCAGCGTTTTGTTGAGGATCGGAAGGATGTTGCGGAGTGGAAAATGCCCGCTCTGAGCAGCGATGTGACGCTCACCGGCGATGTTCTGGCCGACATCTTTGCCTCTACGACCGGAACGGATACCGATATGGTGGTCAAGCTGATCGATGAGTATCCGGCCGACGATGCCGACCCGACCATGCGTGGCTATCAACTGATGATCAATGCGGAGATCTTTCGCGGACGGTATCTGGAAAGCTTCTCCAAGGCTGCGTCGGTCAAGGCAGACGCGGTCCACGAGTTCCGCTTCAGCCTGCATAATGTGGATCATGTCTTCAAGGCCGGTCACCGGATCGTGGTGCAGATCCAGTCCAGTTGGTTCCCGCTCTACGACCGCAATCCCCAGACCTTTGTGAAGAACATCATGACGGCCAAGCCGGATGCCTACAAGGCACAGACCATTACGGTTTATTCCGGTCCGGGACACGCCTCGCGGATTGTGGCGCCGGTGGTAAGCCGGTAGAAACGGCTTACCGGGACGATTCGCGGTAGAATAATTACAGCGTGGTCCTTCATCAGCCCATTCCGGCTCTCCTTTAGCGGCTCCTGCCGCTGCCAATGACCCGTGTCCAATTTCCGATCCCAATTCAGATTCGTAACCCCCGGAGGGGTGCATCATGCTTGACCGCTTGGAACAGATGGAGCAGCGCTACAACGAACTGCAGGCGCAGTTCGCGTTGCCTGAGGTGATCAACGACCACGAGAAGTATCAGAAGACCGCCAAGGCTCTGCGCGAGATCGAGGAGCCGGTGGAGAAGTATCGTGCGTTGAAGCAGGCACAGCAAGGGCTGGCGGATGCCAAGGCCATGCTCGACGAACAGGATCCCGATCTGCGCGCCATGGCCGCCGAGGAGATCGCTGGGCTGGAGCCGCGTGCGGTTGAGTTGGAAGAGCAGTTGCGGATTCTGCTCTTGCCCCGCGATCCGAACGATGACAAGAACGTGATTTTGGAACTGCGCGCCGGTACCGGCGGTGATGAGGCTTCGCTGTTCTGCGCCGAGGTCTTCCGCATGTACACCCGCTTTGCCGAACAGCATCGCTGGAAGGTGCAGGTCACGGATCTCTCGGAGTCGGGCGTAGGCGGCTACAAGGAAGTGATCGCCATTATCGAAGGCGAACGCGTGTACTCGCAGTTGAAGTGGGAGAGCGGCGTGCATCGCGTGCAGCGTGTTCCGGCCACGGAAACCCAGGGTCGCGTACACACCTCCGCCATTACCGTGGCGGTGCTGCCGGAAGCTGAAGACGTGGATGTGAAGATCGAAGCCAAGGACATTCGCATTGATACCTTCTGCTCCTCGGGCCCGGGCGGACAGAGCGTGAATACCACGTACTCGGCGGTGCGCATCACGCACATTCCTACCAATACGGTGGTGAGCTGCCAGGACGAAAAATCGCAGATCAAGAACCGCGAAAAGGGCATGCGCGTTTTGCGCGCCCGGTTGTATGAGCAGGAGATGGAGCGGCAGAATGCGGAGCTGGCGCAGGCGCGCAAGTCACAGGTGGGCTCGGGCGACCGGTCGGAAAAGATCCGCACCTACAACTTCCCGCAGAACCGTCTGACCGACCACCGCATCGGGCTTACGTTGCATCAGTTGGATCTGATCATGGAAGGCCGTTTGCAGTCGGTGGTGGATGCGGTGATTGCCCACTTCCAGGCCGAGCAGTTGAAGGCAGAAGCAACCGCCTGATGACGCTGGCCAACTGGATGCGCAAGGCAGAGGCGCGGCTCCAACAGGGGCCGCATCCAGAGCGCGCCAAGCGTGATGCGGAACTGCTGCTGCTGCATCTGATCCAGCGTGACAAGGCTTTCCTGATGGCGCATCCGGACGAGTTGCTCAGCCCGGAGGGCGCGGTACGCTACTACGCGCTGGTGGAGCGGCGTCTGAGCGGCGAGCCCATTCAATACATTACCGGCGAGCAGGAATTCTACGGGCTACCGTTCCGGGTCAATCGCAGTGTGCTGATTCCACGGCCGGAGACTGAGTTTCTGGTAGAGCGGGCACTGGAGCTGGCTGCGGACTTCGAGCAGCCGCATATTGTGGATGTGGGCACAGGCTCGGGCGCGATTGCCGTGGCTCTGGCCGCGAATGACAAGAGCGCCGCACTCACCGCCATCGACATTTCAGAAGCCGCGCTGAATGTGGCGCACATCAATGCGGAACTGAATAAGGTAGCGGCGCGCATTCACTTCCGCAAGGGCGACTTGCTAGCAGGTATCGCTCCAGCCAGTTGCGCTCTGGTGGTCTCGAATCCCCCTTACATCCCCGAGGCGGACCGCCCCACGCTGGCCGTGGAGGTGCGCGAGCATGAGCCGCAGCAGGCGCTATTTGCGGGCGATGACGGGCTCTCGATCTATCGCAGACTCATTCCGGAGGCGCGCACAGTGCTGATCGAGAGCGGATGGTTGCTGTTGGAGATCGGGTACGGGCAGGCGGAGGCGATTCATGCGTTGCTGGCGGGCGCAGGCTTTACCGCGATGGAGTTTGTGCGGGATCTGCAGGGCATTGAGCGAGTGGCCGTGGCGCAGAAATCTAAGTTCTAGGTTCTAGGTTCTAGGTGCTAGGGACTAGGGACGCGGTGCTAGGTGCGAAGTGCGAGGTCCTAGGTGTTGAGAGAGTGAAACAGCAAAGCCCCGGCAGGGTGAGATGCCGGGGCTTTGTGCTGTTGTCTTGGCCTACTTCAACGTGCTCATGTCGATAACGAAGCGATACTTCACGTCCTGCTTCAACATGCGCTCGAAGGCCTGGTTGACCTGCTGGATGGGGATGACCTCGACCTTGGCGGTGATGTTCTTCTCTCCGCAGAAATCGAGCATCTCCTGCGTTTCCGGCATGCCGCCGATCATGGAGCCTGCAATCGAAACGCGCTTGGCAATCAGCGAGAAGATGTTCACCTGCGGGGGCGGAACAGGCAGGCCCACCAGCGTCATGGTCGCGTCCTGCTTGAGCAATTCCAGATAGGGCTCAAGCGCGTGCGGCGCGGAGACGGCGTTGAGGATGAAGTCGAAGGTGTGGGCATGCGCCTTCATCTGTTCGGCATCGGTGGAAACGATCACTTCGTCCGCGCCCAGAGCGAGAGCGTCTTCTTTCTTCTTGAGCGATGTGGTGATCTGCACGGCGTGTGCGCCAAAGGCATGCGCAAACTGCAGGGCCATGTGGCCCAGTCCGCCCAGGCCGATAACGCCTACCTTTTTGCCGGGACCAGCCTTCCAATGGCGCAGTGGCGAATAGGTGGTGATGCCGGCGCAGAGCAGGGGAGCGACGCCGGCCAGATCGAGATTCTCCGGCACGGTGAGAGCAAAGCGCTCGTCCACAACATAGTTGTTGGAGTAGCCGCCCATGGTGATGGTGCCATCCACACGGTCCTTGTCGGCGTAGGTGAGCGTGGGGCCTTGCTCGCAGTATTGCTCCAGGCCGCTGTCGCAGGGAGAGCAGTGGCGGCAGCTATCCACGATGACACCGACCGCCGCAATCTGGCCAGGCTTGAACTTCTTCACTTCGGAGCCAACCGCAAGAACGCGACCCACGATTTCGTGGCCGGGAACCAGAGGATAGATGGCGTTGCCCCACTCGTTGCGGGCCATGTGCAGGTCGGAGTGGCAAACCCCGCAATAGAGCGTTTCGAGGGCGATTTCCGTGGGGCCGGGCTCGCGACGGCTGAAGGCATAAGGCGCCAGAGGTTCCGTGGCGCTAAGTGTTCCATATCCTTTGGATGCAGGCATTGATTGATCCTTTCGAGCAGAAGAATACACGAGTGCGCGCTCGATCTGTGGGATTCGAGCGCGCGCGAAGAATGAATTTTTCTGTGGAGAAAGGGGAAGAGTCTGCAATCTGCTGCATTCGATCTGTACGGGAGCCAGTATGCAGAAGTTATTTCGCTGTGATTACTTTGTCTCAGGCAAGGGCAGAGACGAAGGCTCAGGCGCTTCACGTTCAACCAGCAGGATTCTCTTTACCTGGTTGCGGGAGAAGCGTTGAAGCGTTCCGCCAATGCGCAGGATAACTTCCATTCCCTGCACGGAGTCTAGGTCGCCGCTGAAAACCGTCCCGTCCCGCAACTCAATCGTGTCAAACTGCACAGCTCCTAACTCATAACTCACGCTGCCGCCCGAAACGTCGTGATCGCTGATTTCGATTGGAAAAACACCGTGACGGAAACCATCTTTATGAAAAGACAATCGGTGCTTTCCTGGGCCAAGTTCTATGAGCTTGGGTGTCATGCCAACATCTTTTCCATCCACCTGTAGCGTTGCTCCTTGCGGAACAGAGTTGACGGTCAAAGAGATGGTGCGTTCGCTCACTGGTTGGTCAGCCACTTCTATGAAGGCAGGAGAGCCTGAAGCCATAATGGTAGTTTGAAAACGCGCTGACTGGCCTGGCGCCAGATTTGTTATAGCTATAGAGCCCTCGGCCAGGCGGATCTTCTTTTTATCGAAGACGTAAATCAGTAGTTGTTTGTTAGTGATCAAATGTGTAGAGGTGTTTTCGGCAACTGTGTCGATGGCGAATGGTCGTTGGCTGCCAACCGAACCGCCCATATCCTTGAACTTTCCAAAACTTATGCGCAACATAGGATGTTGGGCATCGGGCCAGAAAACGACCTGCTGTGGTTCAGCGGCAAAGAGAAATGTGCTGGAAAGGAATAAACCAAGATAGAAGGCGCAGTATCTAAAACTACGAAACATCAAATACCTCTTCACGAAAAAGTTCCGAAAATATAACGCCGATTATCTTAGCAGAGCAGAAAAGGACAGGCACCGGCAGAGCGACCAGTGCCTGCCTCGTAGCTCAGGGCTGTATCGTTGTTTCGCCCGTCTTGACGTTGATGGTCCAGGGTTGCGGTGCGGGCAGCTTCATGGTGGCGCCATCCAGATCCATCGGCATCCAGAAGTAGCGCGAATCCCACAGTGTCTTGGGCCGCCAGAGATCGCCCATGAAGAGGACTGAAGTCTTCTTGGAGCCGGCGACTTTGAGCAGCATGGTGGATTGCGAGTCGTAGTTGTTGGCCTCCGGCGGTGCCATGTTCTTGAACTCGGTCCATGGGCCTGCCAGCGAGGTGGCTGTTGCGTAGACGTTCGGATTGGGCCGCCAGCCGGTCATGTGCGAGCCCATTGCGTAATAAAGATTGCCCACATGCACCACGGCGCCGCCCTCTAGAGGAGCTTTGACGAAGGCGGTTTCGGTCACGTTCATGAAGTCGTCTGTGAGCTTGGCAATGTAAAAGCCCTTGGTGGGGCGAGCTTCGAAGATCAGATAGGCGGAGCCATCGTCGTCGACAAACTGGCCAATGTCGCGGCTTTCCTGATCGAGCGGACGAAAGCTTTTCACATAGGTATAGGGGCCTTCGATGTGGTCGGCAGTGGCCACCATGACGCGGGCCAGCTTGTAGTGCGCGTCGTCCAGATGCGCGTACATAACAAACTTGTGGGTGCGCGCGTTGACGTAGACCTTGGGGCGTTCGAGCACCCAGTCAGCGCCCAGATGCTCGGGATCGGCAAGCTGCAGGGGTTGCCCGCAGGACTTCCAGTGGGTCAGATCCTTGGAGGAGTAGCAGCCCACAAAGCGCTTGTTGGGATCGTTGCTCTGAGTGCGATCTTCGCCGAACCAGTAGTAGGTGTGGTTATAGACGGTGATGCCGCCGCCGTGGGCTTGAATGCGCTGGCCATGGTCATCGGACCAGGGGTCGCCGGGAACGATGCGGGCAGGAGGTGCGGCGAAGGTGGCGGAAGCGCAGCAGAGAACCAGGAGGAGGCAGGAAAGCGTTTTCAGCATCGGGCGTACCCTCAAAGGAAGTTCAGGCCAACAGGCAGACTGTTGGGTTCCCACCGCGCCCTTCCAATACTGGTGCGCAGGGAAGGTGAAGGTGAGCGTCCGGACCCAATCGAGCCCGGACGCAGAGTAGAAACTAGATCAGCTCGTAACCGGCAAACCAGTAGCCGAGCTCAAAGGCCGCGGTATCGGGCGCATCGGAGCCATGAATCGCGTTCTCGCCGATGGAGGCGGCAAATTGCTTGCGGATGGTGCCCTCTTCGGCGTTGGCCGGGTTGGTGGCTCCCATCAGTTTGCGCAGGTCCGCAATGGCGTTCTCTTTTTCGAGAGCCAGCAGAACCAGCGGGCCGGAGGACATGAAGTCGGTCAGGCCATCAAAGAAGGGCTTGCCCTGGTGAACGGCATAAAAGCCCTCGGCCTGTGCCTTGGAGATATGCTGCTTGCGGAGCGAAATGATCTGAAAGCCGGCCTTGCTGAGCTCGGCCAGAATGGCGCCGGTATAGCCCTTCTTGACGGCGTCCGGCTTGATGATACTGAAAGTGCGTTCGAGCACGACTGTGACTCCTCAGGGGAATGTTATCTACCGATCATTGTACTGGCCTCGATGCAAGGGAAAGCCACCCTCCTGCTGTGAAATCTGATAGAGTGGCCGCATGTTTGGCTTCCGTCGCATTTCCCATGTTCTTCCAGTTCTGGCAGTTGGCGCTGTGGCCGCGCTGGCGCAAAGCCCTGCGCCCGCCCCCACCGCTGCGCCTCCTCTGCGCGTCTTTGACCCTTCGCTGATCGACCCCTCGATCAACCCATGCGATAACTTCTACCGCTTTAGCTGCAATGGCTGGTTCAAGCGCAATCCTCTGCCTGCCGACCAGGTTTCCTATGGCCGCTTCACGGAACTGGCGGAATTGAATCGCAAGCACCTGCGGGAGATTCTGGAGCAGGCAGCCACGCCGCGCGCCGGCCGCACAGCGAATGAACAGAAGATTGGCGATGAGTATGCCAGTTGCATGGATACCGCGGCTCTGAACGCCAAGGGACTGAAGCCGCTCCAGCCGGAGTTGGATCGCATTGCCGCGCTGAAGAACACCAAGGATCTGCCTGCACTGTTGGCGCATCTGCATGCTATCGGCGTGAACGCTTTCTTCGGCTTTGGTTCCAGCCAGGACTTTGGCGATGCCACGGCGGTGATCAGCTTCTATGGCTCCGGAGGCCTCGGCTTGCCGGAGCGCGACTACTACTTCCGCGACGACGCCAAGAGCGCCGAGCAGCGCAAGCAGTATGTGGAGCATGTACACAACATCTTTGTTCTCGCCGGTGAGCCTGAAGCGGAGGCCCGCAAGGATGCCGAGACGGTGATGGCGCTGGAAACCCGCATGGCAAAGGTGATGCTCACCGTCACCGAGCAGCGCGATCCGCAGAACCTGAACCACCCCACCACGGTGGAGGACCTGCAGAAGCAGCTTGTGCACTTCGATCTCGCCAGCTATCAGAAGGCGCTGGGAGCACCCATCAGCGGTAAGGCCAACGACATGGAGCCGAAGTTCTTCGTGGAATTCGACGCTCTGATGGCGGATACGCCGGTAGCGGTGCTGCGCACCTATCTGCGCTGGCAATTGCTGCATGCTTACGCGGGCACCAGCCTGCCGGAAAGCTTCGACAAAGAGAATTGGAACTTCTACTCGCATACGCTGAATGGCGCGGAGAAGCAGCAAGAACGCTGGAAGCGCTGCACCAGCCGCATTGATCGCGAGCTGGGCGAGGCACTAGGCCAGGTGTGGGCCGCCAAGTATTTTCCGCCGGAGGAGAAGCGCCGCACCTTGGAGATGACCGTGGCCATTGAAGCGGCCATGGACAAGGACATCGACGGCCTGGAGTGGATGAGCGCCGCAACCAAGACCCGCGCGAAGGAAAAATTGCACACCGTGATGAACAAGGTGGGCTATCCGGATAAGTGGCGCGACTATTCCAAGCTGGAGATTGTGCGTGGCGATGCGCTGGGCAATTCCATGCGCTACCACCAGTATGAAACCCTGCGCGATCTGGCCAAGATTGGCAAACCTGTGGATAAGGCCGAGTGGCACATGACGCCGCCCACCGTGAATGCCTACTACGATCCGCAGATGAACAACGTGAACTTCCCGGCCGGCTATCTGCAGCCGCCCTTCTTCAGCGGCAAGGAAGACGATGCCGCCAATTACGGCGACATGGGATCGACCATTGGCCACGAACTGACCCATGGCTTCGACGACTCAGGCCGGCAGTTCGATATGGACGGCAATCTGAAGAACTGGTGGACGGCGGAGGACGAGAAGAAGTTCAACGAGCGCGCCGATTGCATGGTGAAGCAATACGACGCCATTGAAGCAGTTCCCGGCGTTCATCTGAACGGCAAACTTACGCTTGGTGAGAATCTGGCTGACTTGGGTGGACTCTGGCTGGCGTGGGTGGCCTGGCTTGAGCGTGCCCAGGCTGCGCATTTGGATATGACCGCGACACAGGACGGCTACACGCCCGAGCAGCGCTTCTGGATTGCCTATGCGCAGCAGTGGTGCACGCAGACGCGGCCGGAGCAGTTACGCAGTCAGGCACTGACCAACGAGCATGCTCCGGACGAGTACCGGACCAACACCGTGCTGCAGGATCTGCCCGAGTTTGCGCACAGCTTCAGTTGCAAAGCAACGGCGCCGATGGTGAATCCGAAGCCTTGCCGGGTATGGTAAGCACGGGCATCTCAAAGTTGTTGTAAGGGCATTCAATCGTGCCCGGAGGATACAGGCTCTCCTGCTCAAGGCGGAGGGCCTGTTGACTTAGAGCCAGAAAGCGCTTGCGGGCCATCTCGCCCACGGCTTTGAGCGAGTAGTCCGTGCGGATTTTTGCGCCGGCTTCCTCGGCCAGCTTGCGGGCGCCTGCGCGGTCGTTGTAAACCGCGCGCAGTTGTTCTGCCGCATGCTCCAGGTCCGGATCGGCCCAGGTCATCGAAGAATCGAAGGCAAAGCGAATGGTGTGTTTGCGCTGGTTGGCCGCGGTCTTCGTATAGCCCACCAGGCGATGATGCTTCTCGTCCAGATAGTCCATGGGGCCTGAGTAGGCAGTGGATACGACGGGCACTCCGAGGGCAGCGGCGTCGAACAAGGGGTAGCACCAGCCCTCGCCGCGATGCATGGAGAGATAGCAATCGGAACGATGCAGCAGAGAGGAGATGCAATCGTCCGGCCACTGATAAGGAAAGATGCGGATGCGCTTCTCGGCTTCCACCGGGTTGGGCACATTGGCCCTGGCAATGGCTGCGGCAATCTGCGCGCGCGCCATGCGTTCCTCCACAAAGGCAAAAGAGGTTTTCACAATCAGGTAAGCGTCGTCGGTGTGCGGAAAGGCGCGTAAAAAGGCTTCGATGACGCCATCCAGGTTCTTGCGTTCCTGCCAGGTGCCGATAGCTGTGGTCAGAAAGCAGCCGCGGGGCAGATTCATTTCTTGCTCAAAGGTTTCGTCGTCAAAGCGCGGTGCGGGGAGTGTGTTGACCGGATGCGGCAAACGGAAGACAGGAATGGAAAGCTGGCGTTGGAAGACCTCTGCGTTGTACTGGCTGGGAACCCAAACCTCAGCGGCATGATGCAGCGCATCCACATAGCCCTGCGGCAAAGATTCCGTTTCCCAGGTGGTCATTACGGCCAGCCGGGCAAAGCTGCGCTGCAGCTTCATCACGCAGTTGGGTTCCGTGTGCCACAGGTGTACCGCGGGTGCGAAGCTGCGATCGCGGCTGGCCAGATGATTGAGGATTAAAGGGTCGCGCAGTGGGCGGCGGGGTGTGCTGTCCAGACTGATGATCGAGAGCGGAACAGACGCCGCATGCATGGCGTGGACGTAGCCACGAGCTGCCGTACCGTAACCTGTATTCGCAAAAACATAACCGTAATATGCAACTTCCGGCGAGCGAGTTTCCATGCCATTTGCCTCTGGCCTGCCTCAGCAGGGTTTCGAAGGATAGTAGTAGAGCGTGCCAAAAATACAGCTTCCGGGCTTGCGTCCAGCGCGTTCAATCTGTCGGGCCAGTTCGTACGTCGTGGGGATGCAATTGGCAACCCGCATGCATTGGCGAATACTTAAAATCGACCAATGCCGCCGGGAGAAAATTGCCGCCAGCGAGACGTTGTAGTCCCCAGGGCCCTCCGCCCATGCCACCACATTGGTGCAACACTTGGTGTTGCCGTTGGCCGAGGGGGGAGTGAGCAGGTGTACCTGCGCTGTCCAAAGCTCCTTCATCACATTACGTATCTGCAATTGAGGGGCCAGTAAGGATCGCACTCGGTTAAAAGTGTTTTAGCGCACAATCTTCAACGCTTCTGGTGCACTGTAGGCAAGCGGCAACCCTCGTGGGTCAAGATAAGCAGTAAAAAATACAGAACATCGAGGGTGAGACAAAAAGAAAGGCCCGCTCGAGAGCGGGCCCTTATCGTGCGGGAGAAAGTACTATGCCTTGCCGATAGCGCGGGCCAGCGTCTCTCCGATTTCAGCCGGCGATCCAACAACGTGGATGCCAGCTTCTGTCATGGCCTTCATCTTGTCGGCCGCGGTGCCTTGGCCGCCGCTGATGATGGCTCCGGCGTGGCCCATGCGGCGTCCGGGAGGTGCGGTTTGGCCGGCGATGAAGCCAACCACAGGCTTCTTCACATGCTCCTTGATGTAGGCTGCAGCCAGCTCTTCGTTGGTGCCGCCGATCTCGCCGATCATGATGATGGCTTCAGTGTCGGGATCCTCGTTGAGCAGCTTGATGGCGTCGATGTGCGTGGTGCCCACAATTGGGTCGCCGCCAATGCCGATGGCCGTGGACTGGCCGATGCCGCGCTGGGTGAGCTGATGGACCGCTTCATAGGTGAGCGTTCCCGAGCGCGACACAATGCCAACCGAGCCTTCCTTGTGGATGCGCGCCGGCATGATGCCGATCTTGGCCTTGCCCGGCGAAATGACACCGGGGCAGTTGGGCCCGATCAGACGCGAGGCGGAATTCTTGATCTTGGCCCACACCTTGACCATATCCAGGGTCGGAATGCCCTCGGTGATGCAAACGATCAACGGCAGTCCGGCATCCTCGGCTTCCAGGATGGCGTCCGCCGCGAACGGAGGCGGGACAAAAATCATGGTGGCATTGGCGCCGGTTTTTTCCACGGCTTCGGCAACGGTATTGAAGACCGGCCATCCTTCATGCGTGGTGCCGCCCTTGCCGGGGGTGACGCCGCCCACCACATTGGTTCCGTACTCGGCACAACCCTTGGCGTGGAAGGTGCCTTCCTTGCCGGTGATGCCCTGAACAATCAGTCGCGTTTCCTTATTCACCAAAACAGCCATAAAAGACAGCTCCTAGCTTTCAGCTCCTAGCCTCTAGCCTCCAAAGACTGAATGAACGCACCGAGCATCTTGGATACTTCGGTGCAAAATCCCTCTGCCCGATTGAGCAATTGTTCATCGCCTGTCTTCAAACGCCTGGCGAGCAAAAGCTGAGTTTGAACTTCGTAGGTGGAACCTTGCGCAATTCCGAGAAACTGCCGGAATTCGCCATCCGTCATCCTGCCTCGGCCCTCTGCGATGTTGCTGACGATCGAAATGGATGCTCTGCGCATTTGGGAGGAAAGCCCATAGAGCTCCTCCCGTGGAAAGCTTCGAGTCAGTTCGTAAACGGATACGGTCAGATCCATTGTGCGTTGCCATACCGTTAGATCCTGAAACGCCTGCGACATCGCGGGTCTCCGCTATCTCATGCGCTGAAAGCTGGAGGCTAGCAGCTAGCAGCTGCTTTCACGACCAGTTCCGCTGCTTCTTTCATGGTTGCCCCGACCTGGAAGTTGAGGCCGGACTCCTGGAGGATCTTGCGTCCCTCTTCAACATTGGTGCCTTCAAGCCGGAGCACGATGGGCACCTTGACGTGCAGCTTCTTGGCTGCCGCCACTACGCCCGTCGCCAGGCGGTCGACGCGCAGAATGCCGCCAAAGATGTTGATGAAGATCGCCTTCACATGCGGATCGGCCAGCAGAATGCCGAAAGCCTGCTCGATCTGCTCGGGACTGGCCGAGCCACCCACATCCAGGAAGTTCGCAGGCTCGCCGCCCGAGTACTTGATGATGTCCATGGTGGCCATGGCCAAACCGGCGCCGTTGACCATGCAGGCAATCGAGCCATCGAGCTTGATGTAATTCAGCGAGTACTTCGAGGCTTCCACTTCAAGCGGATCTTCTTCAGCCACATCGCGGAGCGCCTTGATGTCGGCGTGACGATAGAGCGCGTTGTCGTCGAAGTTGACCTTGGCATCCAGCGCGAAGAGCTTGTCGTCGGTGGTGGTGATGAAGGGATTGATCTCCACCAGCGAGGCATCGGTTTCAAGGCAGGCCTTGTAGAGAGCCTGGAAGAAGGCTACCGCCTGATTGATCTGAGTGGGCTTCAGGCCCAGTGCGAAGGCCAGCTTGCGGGCCTGCCAGGCGCCAAATCCAACCGCAGGATCGATGGCTTCCTTATAGATGGCTTCTGGAGTCTTGGCCGCAACTTCTTCGATTTCCATGCCGCCGGCCTGGGAGGCCATGAAGACCAGCTTGCCGGTGGCGCGGTCGAGTACGATGCCCAGATAGAGCTCGCGGTCGATGGAGGCGGTCTCTTCCAGGAGCAACTGCTGCACCTTCTGCCCTTGCGGACCGGTCTGGTGCGTGATCAGTTGCATGCCGAGGATGTTCTTGGCGTGCAATTCGGCATCAGCCTGGGTACGAGCAACCTTCACACCGCCGCCCTTACCGCGGCCGCCAGCGTGGATCTGAGCCTTGACGACGACGCCCGAAGCGCCTTCGGCAAAGAGTTTGCGGGCCACCGCCGAGGCATCCTCGAGCGTGGTGGCCACTTCACCCCTGGGAACGGCTACGCCGTAACGGGCAAGAATCTGCTTTGCTTGGTACTCATGGATCTTCAATGTGCTTCCAACCTCAGATTCGCGGGAACTGATGCGGGGGATTCGCTTGGTGTCCAGTATCCATAGGGTCCAGCGCGGAACCTCTGCGCGTTTAGCGTAACAGATCAAGCAAACTACTGGCAGAATTGGTCCGTAGGGCTCCACAAATAAAGGGCTCCGGGGCGGGAGAAGGGAAGCTCCACCGCACCAGGCACTGTGGAAGAGATTTTCCTTGCTCCCCTTATTTATTTGTAGATACAATTTGATCCATGTACGTCTGGGATGAGGGGAAACGGCAAGCGAACCTCAAGAAGCATGCACTCGATTTTCGAGATGCTGCCCTAGTCTACGAAAGCCCAGAAAAGTACACCTACCATTCGGACCGGGCAACGGAAAGTCGCTGGCTCGATCTGGCGTTGGTCAGAGCGCATGGTCGTGTTCTGGCCTTGGTCTACACCCTTCGAGGGGAGAAGGTACGCATTATCTCTTTCCGCGTAGCATCCAAAGAGGAGCGCGAACAGTATGAACAAGATGCAAAGTGAAACCGACTGGAAGCGCGTGAAAGCCGTTCGCGAAAGCGAAGTAATCCCTTTTGACGCGGAAGATGCTCCCTATGATCCGAACGATGCCGAGGCTACGCGCGCGTGGCTGGCGGCGGCGGATCTTGTGCGCGTAGGCAAAGTGGTGCGGCGCGGCAAGCGAGGCCCGCAGAAGACACCAACCAAGAAACTGGTTTCGCTGCGGCTTTCGGCAGAGGTGATCGATCACTTCAAGGCCGATGGTCCAGGCTGGCAAACCCGCATCGACAGCGCTCTGCGCGAGGCAATGCGCAAGCGGGCCTAGCGCAGAGCCTGCAGCGGCCACCTGCTGTGGGACCGCCTTACGCACCGCTGGGACGAGTGGATCGTTGCGCAGGCTCGGAATTTCAGCAGGCAGGTGAGATTGCGCCTTCATAAAATGGCATAATATGAAGCCATGAGCATGGCCTCGCTAAACATTTCCTTGCCCGACCCACTGAAGGCGTACGTGGAAGAGCGGGTCGCGTCCGGCGACTATGGGACCCCTAGTGAATTTGTCCGGAGCCTTATACGTCAGGACAAGGAACAGCGGCGCATGAGGTTGGAGACGGAGCTGCTAGAGGCACTCGGTACACGGCAAATCAGTATTGATCCGGAAGAGCTGGAAGGGCGCACGCTAGCAGCAGTTCTGCGGGATAAACTAGCGGCATTGTGAACCATTTGCGGATTACCGAGGCCGCTGCGCGCTCCATTCTGGAGCAGGCGGACTACTATCGGCAGAACGCGGGCGAGCAATTGGCTGAACGCTGGGAAGCGAGCGTTGATCAAGCGATCCTCTCTCTGTTGCAGATGCCGGAGCGCGGAGTACTCTGCAGGTTTATTCCTCAGGAGTTGGCTCATCTCCGCTGGCTTTCCGTCCCCGGTTTTCCCCGGCACCTGATCTTCTTTCGCTATGAACCAGCCGAATCGGTTGTGCTGATTGTGCAGGTGCTGCATGGGGCACGCGATCTGGAGAGCGCGATGGTTGATAGTAAGAGATCGGAATGATGCGGTCAGACTCAAGCTAGGACGTTGCCACCGGGTAAGGTGACAAGCCAAGAGCTAAAGACAAGGTGCTCCAGGGGCCTTGGCGGTTTTAGTGAGATGCGCTCAACTGCTGGTCGTCTAAATCTTGTTTTCCTAACGACCGGATCTTATTCATTGTCGATACCAGATTCTGCAAGCGAGATCTCATTGTTGATTGCAATTTGGAATTCGCGCGATCTATCTTCAATTCTTTGTATACCTGTCACAAATCCCTTTCCCCGTGCGTCCACTCATCTCGCAATGTGGCTAACCTATCGTGGATAAACAGCCGATCTCCAAGTCTTTGACGCACTTTTCTTCGTTCGACTGATAGTTTTTGAAAGCGTGAAGAAAGGTGGGACGCTTTTTCTCCAGCTATTGCTCTTTTGCAATTGCCAACATTAGTCTCGCAACTATTTACGATTTCTAGTAGTTCTCGCCACTCGGCCCTCTTTTGATCGCGGAGCCATTGATCGCGAGCTGCCCCTTGGTTTCTCTCCCACTGTTGTTGTTCTTTTCTGCTCTGCCAGCGAAAAGCCAACCACGCGACAAGAAAGGCTGGAATAGCAGGCAGTAAAGCCAGCACTGCTCGATCCCAAAACGGATCGGGAGCTGCTGCAGCCGGGCAATTCACCGCCACCGGGTTCTGCTGCACTGCTTCGACCCAAGCCGCCATCATCGCTGTCGCATGCCATGCCCACATGAGCGCCACCTTGTATCCTAAGAAGTTGGAACAAAGGTTAACACGATGAGCCAAACCCTGAAAGCCGTGCGCGGAACGCGCGATCTGCTGCCCCCCGAGACCCAGTTGTGGAACCGTATTGAGGCGACCGCACGGTCGGTCTTTGCCCGCTATAACTTCGGTGAGATTCGCACCCCCATCTTTGAAGACACCAGCCTCTTTGCCCGTGGTGTGGGCGAAGAGACGGACATTGTCTCCAAGGAGATGTATACCTGGGAGGATCGCGCTCGCGCGCAGAGTGAGAAGCCGCAGTCGCTGACGCTCCGGCCCGAGAATACGGCTGGCGTGGTGCGTGCCTATATTGAGCACAAGCTGGGTGAGACCGGCCAACTGCAGAAGCTCTACTACATCGGTCCGCAGTTCCGTCGCGAGCGCCCGCAAAAGGGCCGCTATCGTCAGTTCTTTCAGGTGGGCGCGGAAGTGATGGGACCACCCTCTGCGGGGAGCGAGTCTCCTTTGCGGGATGCGGAAGTCCTGGAGATGCTGGCAACGCTGCTCGATGAGCTAGGCATTACAGGTTGGACGCTACAGTTGAATTCCGTGGGCTCCGCCGCGGATCGTGCGCGCTATAACGATGCGCTGCGCGCGGCGTTGCAGCCGGTGAAGGACAAGATGTGCGCCGATTGCCAGCGCCGGGCCGAGGTGAATCCGCTGCGTGTGTTGGATTGCAAGGTGCCGGAGGATCAGCCCATCATCGAAACCCTGCCGAAGATCGCCGATGTGCTCGATGAAGAGTCGAAGGCACACTTTGCAGCGGTGACGACGGCGCTGGATGCGGCAGGTGTTCCTTACACCCGCAACCACCGTTTGGTGCGTGGTTTGGACTACTACACCCGCACCACCTTTGAGTTCACCCATGGTGGACTGGGCGCGCAGAATGCGCTTTTGGGCGGTGGCCGTTATGACGGGCTGAGCGAGGCCATTGGCGGGCCCAAGGCTCCGGGCATTGGCTTTGCCATTGGGCTGGACCGTCTGGTGTTGACCCTGCAAGCGCAAGAGGCTGAAAAGGCGTCCGTTCAGGAAAAGGTGGCAGCTTATATTGCCCCCATGGGCGATGCGCGGAATCCTGAGCAACTTGCAGCTATGAACGCAGCCGGGTTGGCGCTGGCGCGGGAGTTGCGTCGGGCTGGGTTGAGTGTCGAATTGGGAGAAGGCAGCTTCCGGTTGAAGAAGTCGTTCGAAGCGGCCGACAAAACCGCCCGGCGGATCGTGATTCTGGGAGAAGACGAGCTTCAATCCGGTATCCTTACGGTGAAGGACTTTTCCTCGGGAGAGCAGACCAAAGTGCCGCGGGCCGAACTTGCGGCGTTTCTGGCTAACTAACCCGAGTTTTCCGTGTTGGGTGCGTACCTTGTCCGATTCGCGACGGGGTACGTCCGCCATCACGTTTTTTTGCAGTAGGCCCCCGCGAATCAGGCAGTCAAAGGACAATCGCTGTGCTCGACTTTCAAGGCAATCTGGAACGTACGCATCATTGCGGCGCATTGCGCGCCGCGCACGCCGGTCAACAAGTGGTGGTGATGGGCTGGGTAAACCGCCGCCGCGATCACGGAAACTTGATCTTTCTGGACCTTCGGGACCGCACCGGCATTGCACAGGTTGTACTCGACGCGGAGCTTTGTCCCGAGGGGCACAAGAAGGGTGAGATGGTCCGGCCCGAATACGTGGTGGCCGCTATCGGCAAGGTGCGGTTGCGCGCAGCCGATGCCATCAATCCGAAGATGGTGACCGGCGAAATCGAGATTGAGACCACAGAGTTGCTTGTGCTGAACGACACTCGTTTGGCGCCCTTCTCGCCAGCCGAAGAGGCAATCCAGAACGAAGAAGTTCGGCTCAAGTATCGCTACGTGGATTTGCGCCGTGAGGAGATGCAGCGCAACTTCCGCCTGCGTCATGAGATTACGCTGGCCATCCGCGACAATCTGAGCCAGCAGGGTTTTCTGGAGATCGAGACGCCGATCCTGTGCAAGAGCACGCCCGAGGGCGCGCGCGACTTCCTGGTGCCCAGCCGTGTGCATCCCGGCGAGTTTTACGCTCTGCCGCAGTCGCCGCAGTTGTTCAAGCAGATTTTGATGATCTCGGGCTTCGACCGCTACTTCCAGGTCGCGCGCTGCTTCCGCGATGAGGATCTCAGGGCCGATCGCCAGTTGGAGTTTACCCAGATCGATCTGGAGATGAGCTTCCCCCGGCGCGAAGATGTGTTCGCCGTGGTAGAGAAGTTCTTGTCGGCGGGCTTTGCGGCGGCCGGCGTCACGCTGCCGACACCCTTCCCGAAGATCACCTACGATGACTCCATGCGCCAGTACGGCACGGATAAGCCGGATCTGCGTTTGCCGGGTCTGGTGGATGTGCGGCCGGCCTTCTCCGATGAAGACCTGGGCAAGCTGCAGATCGATCCAGCTCTGCCCGTGGTGGCCTTGCGCATTCCGAATGTGGGCGAGTTGAGCCGCAAGGAGCGCGAAGACAACCATCCGCTCTTCGACCTGAAGAAGGGCGCCAAGTTCATCGACGACTTCAAGCGGCTGGCCAAGGGCTTCCCGGAGCAGGCGACGAAGGTGCGTGAGCTCTGCGGGGCTTCCGACGCCGACTTTGTGATCGTGGTGGCAGGCGATCCCACGCATCACATCAAGGCCTCTGACACCAAGTTCCCGGGCCGGCTGAGCGAGCGCGAGATCAACATCTACATGGCGGCTGGCAACTTCCGCTCCGAACTGGCGAAGAAGTACGCTGACCGGCACAAGGCTTTTGAGCTGACGGCGGAGACGGTTGTGGCGGCGCGGGGGG
>Ga0207738_100010_pt1 | contig 50560 bp, 53 predicted proteins | sample LuqExpMetagenom9_FD_187767 | JGI IMG/M metagenome (GOLD analysis project Ga0207738, IMG submission 187767) | Tropical forest soil microbial communities from Luquillo Experimental Forest, Puerto Rico - Sample 9 (SPAdes) | ecosystem: Environmental > Terrestrial > Soil > Tropical forest ... | reverse complement strand
CGGCGGCGTGGCGCCAGTGGGCAAAGAACGCAACTGCACCTGGTTGATTGCCGTAACCTGGGCAATGGCATTGCCGATGTTGACGTGGGGCTGAAAGTAGATCTTGATGATGCCAATGCCGTTCAGCGATTGCGATTCGATGTGTTCAATGTCGCTGACGGTGGTGGTCAACGAGCGCTCAACCTGGGTGACAATGCGGTTGGCCATCTCCTGAGAAGACAGACCGTTGTAGCTCCAGATCACGCTGACCACAGGGATATCAATGCTGGGAAAGATATCGGTCGGCATCTGGAGGATGCTGAAACAGCCAAGAATCAAAATTAAAAGCGCGCCGACGACAAAAGTGTAAGGCCGTCTGAGCGCGAGCCGCACAATCCACATAGGGCGAGTACCCGTTCCGGAGCCGGAGCGCTCCCTGTGTTCAGAGCCCCTGCGAGGGGGCCTCGAATACGGGCGGCAGAGCTAGCAGCACGCGTGCCGTGAGTAGCGGAAGGTCCAGTTCACAGGAGAGTTGCCGGGCAGTGGTTAGACCACCGGGCGTGTCTTCATCATGAAACTACAATGTTAGTCGAGACGATCGGACAAACGGACACAGCTTCCCCAGAAACCGCGCCTACCGGTACAGACGCATCCGGAAGGCCGGAAGACGCCTGTATCCAGTCTATCGTGTGCGAAGGAGTCAGCTTGGAGCGGCCTCGAAGCAGGCTGACGCCCTGCGAGGTGCAGTCTGCGCAGGTGTATGGATGCCATCTCTCGGAGAACTGCAGTGTGTTTCTCTTTGCCCGGTCCACGGGCCTGCGTCCAACCCCAGCTCAGAGCAAGAACGGTCTGTTGGCTTCCGCCACAAGGCGGCTACCGGCTCTCCTGAGGGGAGGCCAGCAACCGGTCAATGGCCGGGGCCAGAGTCTCAGGTCTTGTGGAAGGAGCAAAGCGCCCCACCACCCTGCCCTGGCGGTCGACCAGAAATTTAGTGAAGTTCCATCCAATACGTCCTCCCAACAGGCGGGAGAACAGGCCCGGCTGTTCTTTCTTCAGATAACGGTAGAGCGGGTGGGTATGCGGACCGTTGACCTCGATTTTGTCGAAGACCGGAAAGCTGACCCCAAAGTTCGCCTGACAAAACTGGCCAATCTCTGCCGCGGAGCCTGGTTCTTGTCCTCCGAACTGATTGGAGGGAAAGGCCAGCACGCTGAAGCCCTGGGGATGCTTCTGCTGGTAGAGAGCCTCCAGAGCCGCGTATTGCCGGGTAAAGCCGCACTGGCTGGCGGTATTCACAATCAGGAGTACCTGACTCCGAAAGCTCGCCAATTGAAGAGGTGTCCCATTGAGCAAGGGGGCAGAAAAGGCGTAAATCGGGCTGGAAAAGCTGTTCATGGCGGGAAATCCTCATTTTTGACGGCTGCCAAGCCGGCAAATGCCGCGTCTAAAGAGGATGCCGGACATAGGAACATGGTTGCAGGATGTCCGCAACCGGGTTCGTTCCGGTAGACTGTGAAATGGGTCCCGAGAGGGGTCTGGCCGGAGTTCGTGAATTTGCGCGGAAACCGGATACGATGGAAAGGCTCGGTTGGATGAACCAGAGGAAATCCTGTCATGTTGGGCAGGAGGACCGTGGTCCAATATAATCAATCTTTCCTTTTGCAGGACCAGATTTTTCAGCAATGAGGGTGTGCATATTCTTCCCGTGAAGCCGAACTTAGGAACGCACCAGTACTTTCGCTCGCCGCAGGACACGCTCCCGGTGAAGACGAAGCGCACTTGCATCCGTCTTGCGCACAGGGCCGCCGGCCGGCTGGCGCGTACTGCGCTGATCCTGGCGCTCGTGACGGTCGCCGTTGCACTTCAGGCGCAGCAGTCGCAGACCATCGATCAGATTCGCGTGATCGGTAACCGGCGCATTCCCAAGGAAACCGTGCTGGCGCGTCTGTTTACCCATCCGGGCGATGCTTACGATCCGATTTCGATCGAGCGCGACTTCAACTCGCTATGGAATACGTCGTACTTCGAAGACCTGCGCATTGAGCGCGAGGAGTCGGAGAAGGGCATCATTCTAAATATCTTCCTGCGTGAGAAGCCGACGATCCGCGAGATCAATTACAAGGGCCTGAGCACCATCTCCAACTCCGACGTCCTGGACCGCTTCAAGAAGGAGAAGGTCGGCCTGTCGGTGGAGAGTCAGTACGACGCCACCAAGATCAAGCGCGCCGAGACGGTGATCAAGAACCTTCTGGCCGAGCATGGCCACCAGTTCGCCACCATCAAGACGGACGTGAAGAATATCCCTCCGGCCAGCGTGCAGGTGAACTTCAATATCAAGGAAGGCCCGGTGGTGAAGGTCGGCGAGATTCGGTTTGCCGGCAACGAGCACGTAGGCTCCCTGCAGTTGCGTCGCGCAATGAAGAACCTGAAGCCCATCGGCATTCCCTACTCGATTGTGTTTGAGAATCTGTTCTCGCAGAGTTTCGACGCGTCCAAGCTGGAAGAAGACTCCGAGCGTGTGCGTCAGGCTTACCGCGACCGTGGTTATGCCAGCGCCGCTGTGCAGACGCCGCGTACTCAGATCCGCGATCAGGGAGGCCTGAACTGGCTTACCTTCCGCCCCAACCGCGGCAAGCGTATTGACATCCTGTTGGGCATTGAGGAAGGCGGCCGCTATCGCCTGGGCACGATTACTTTCTCCGGCAACAAGGCCGTGACCAATGAGCGTGCGCTGCGTTCTACCTTTGCCGTCCGGGATGGCGACTTTTTCAATGCCACGCTGATCGGCAAGGGCCTGGAGAATTTGAAGAAGGCCTATGGCCAGTTGGGCTACATCAACTTCGGCGCCATTCCCAAGCTGAACTATGACGACCAGAAGAAGACTGTCTCCATCAATGTAGATATCGATGAAGGCAAGCCCTTCTATGTTTCCCGCATTGAGTTCCAGGGCAACACCATTACGCGTGACCGCGTAATCCGCCGCGAACTGATGCTGGACGAAGGTTCGGTCTACAACTCCCAACTCTGGGAGTACAGCTTGCTGCGCCTGAACCAGTTGGAGTACTTCGAACCGCTCAAGGTGGAGCAGGACTCCGAAGCTCACCAGGATGCCGATGCCGGCACGGTCGAGCTGCTCTTGAAGGTCAAGGAAAAGGGCAAGAACTCGATTGGCATGAACGGCGGCGTCAGCGGCATGTCGGGCGCCTTTGTGGGCTTGAACTATCAGACCAATAACTTCCTGGGTCTGGGCGAGACGCTGAGCCTGCAGGCCAACCTGGGCAACGTAAGCCGCACGTTCCTGTTCGGCTTCACCCAGCCCTACATCAAGAATCGGCCGATCAACATCGGCTTCCAGGTCTTCAATAACAAGCAGGACTTCAACGCGGCCAAGAACTATCAGGCTACTTCCGGCGCGTCGCTGAACCTGACCGACGCCGAGAAGTCGTTGACGCAGAATTACAACCAGGCATCGACGGGTATGAATTTCTCAGTCAACTACCCGTTGAAGCGCCACGCTTTCCAGCGCATCGGCATGACCTATTCGTTGACCCGGTCGTCGATCAGCACCTTCAGCACCGCTTCGCAGACCTTCTTCCAGACCATCAGCTTCCGGTCCGGTATTCAGGGTTCGAACGCACTGGATGGCATCATCAACAGCTCGGTGTCGCTCACCTACACCTACAACACCATCAGCAATCCCACGCGTCCCCGCTCCGGCAAGGAGTACACGGCGGCCTTCCAGGCTTCCGGCCTTTGGGGCAACGTGCGCTACATTGCACCGGAACTGGCCTATAAGCGCTTCATTCCGATGCACTACCTGAAGCCCTCGGAGAACGGCCGCAATGTGCTCGGCATCCGTGCCCAGCTTGGTTATGTGCAGGGCTACGGCGGCGATGTGGCACCTCCGCAGAACCGCTTCTACGCTGGTGGCGAAAACGAAATTCGCGGCTTCGACGTCCGCTCCTCCACGCCGTACGGTTATGTGCCGACCCGCGTCAACTTCCAGTTGATGAATCCGGATGGCCAGTGCGTGCAGCAGTATCCGGGCAACACGGCCAACACCGCTTGCGTGACGGTTCCGCTGCCGGTCTACGGTATTGCCTCCATCGGCGGCGATACCAGCTTTACGACCAACATCGAATACCGTATCCCGATTGCCGGGCCGGTGATGTTCTCCATCTTCGACGACTTCAATATCGATGTGGCGATGAACAAGAACCAGCTCAAGCAGAGCATTCAGGGCTTTGAATCTCTGACCTCAGGCCTGTATGGCTGCCAGACGTTGAAGCAGGCTACCAACAGCTCGGGCGAACAGTATTGCGAGAGCACCATCAAGGGTTCGATGGTGGGCTTCCGCCGCGACATCCGGCCCATTACCGGCACCAACTTTGTGCCGCGTATGTCGCTGGGCGGCGAACTTTCGGTGATCATGCCGATCGTCAATGCTCCCTTCCGTCTTTACTATGCGTACAACCCGCTTCGCCTCTACGAGCGTCCCTACTGCAACGACGGCACGGGCGTGCACCAGAGCAGTTGCTCGGGTGAGCTGATCACGCGCTCCATGTTCCCGGTGGGCGGCGCAGGCGACTTCACGTACGCGGAAGCGATTCAGGCCTACGGCAACCGTTATCTGTTCCGGGAGCCGCGCAAAACCTTCAGGCTCACCATCTCCACCACCTTCTAGCCGACGGAGAAATCTCCGCCACAGACCAGCAAAAGGCCGCCCGCGAGGCGGCCTTTTTGCGCCCAGTTCACAATGGCGAATGACGGCGTATTTACTGGCGGAATTCACAAATTCGAGGTTTGACGCTCCTACCTTGGCCTCCTATAATCCATCTAGTTCCTGTTGAGGCCGTAGATCGCGTCTTATCTGTCTCTATGCCGGCTGGCGTGGAGTTGCAATTGGGAGCCGCGAGGCACGAGATCGAGAGGCACGGATTTGTTTGCGTCCGATGCGCAGACAGGTCTTCAGGAATTCCGAAGGAGCTTTCCACCAAATGAAGCGTACGCTTGCAATCATTGCCATGCTGGCCTCGGGGTTTGTCCTGAGCGCCTCCGCTCAAACTCCGGCCGCCGCTGGCACCACGAAGGTTGCCGTTATCGCCTTCAAGGATGCGGTTTTCCGCACCAATGAAGGCCAGCGCGACCTTGCCGATCTTGAGAAGAAGTTCCAGCCGCGCATGCAGGCGCTGCAGAAGATCAGCGACGATATCGACGGACTGTCCAAGCAGCTCGAGGCCCAGGGCGACAAGCTGACGCCGGCCGAACAGCAGAGCCGCGCCGCCGCCATCGAGGCCAAGAAGAAGACGGCCCAGCGTGACTACGAAGACTACCAGAACGATTCGCAGCAGGCCCTGCAGCAGCTCTACACGGATCTGTCGCCCAAGATCTACGACGTTCTGCGCGCCTACGTTGAGCAGCAGGGCATCACGGTCGTGCTGGACAGCTCTTCGCTGCTCTATGCCGCTCCCGCTACCGACATCACCAAGGCGATCATGGATGCCTACAACGTGAAGTCGGGTGTTCCGGCTCCGCCTCCGGCAGCTCCCGCGGCCGCCCCTCGGGCACCCGCCGCCAAGACGCCGGCTGGCAAGTAACAAGACGCTCCATCGAGCGCCTGCAGAGGGTCCCGCCACGGCGGGGCCCTTTTGTTTTTCCGAGGGCGTCAAATATACCAGTTTTACTCCAAATAGAAGCTGCGATTTCTTGCCAGAAAAAGCGACAATCTGTGGAAAAAACTGTGGATCGCTTTTGAAAAGAACTGACTATGGGGCAAATTTGCCCCCTTGCCAATAGAATTTCCTTAATGTTACGATTTCTAACCTATTTTTTATCTGTAATTTGCAAGATGAGATGAATGGAGATTCGGCCCTTGACACAGGGCCGTCTCCATGGATTCTTCAAGTCCGCTTTCCACAGACCAGCATGAACATGGTGTGACGAAAGTATCAAATTTTTCATCGCACCATAGCCTTACGGATGAGGAAAGCGTGGTTACTTTGCCTGCTCTTCCCCGATGCGGAGCACGGCCAGGAAGGCTTCCTGGGGGATGTCTACCTTGCCAATACGCTTCATGCGCTTCTTGCCTTCTTTCTGCTTCTCCAGCAGCTTGCGCTTACGGCTGATGTCGCCGCCATAGCACTTGGCGAGAACGTTTTTGCGCAGGGCGCTCACGGTTTCGCGGGCTACAACCTTGGCGCCGATGGCGGCCTGGATGGCGACCTCGAACTGCTGGCGAGGAATCAGCTCGCGCATCTTGGAGACCAGGGCCCGTCCACGCTCATAGGCAAAGTCGTGATGGACGATGATGGAGAGCGCATCCACAGGTTCGCCTGAGACGAGAATATCCATCTTGACCATGGGAGATACCCATTCGCCTGCCAACTGGTAGTCCAGTGAGGCGTAGCCCCGGGAGACGGACTTAAGGCGGTCGTAGAAGTCCAGCACGATCTCGTTCAGCGGCAGTTCGTAGGTGAGCAGAACCCGGGTGGGGGTCACGTATTCGAAGTTCACCTGGCGGCCGCGCTTTTCCTCCACCAGCTTCAGGATGCCGCCCACGTACTCTTCATTGGTCAGAATTTTGGCGGTGATGATGGGTTCGCGGATAGCTTCAATGCTGGTGACCTCGGGCCAGCGGGAGGGGTTGTCCACCTCCAGCACGGAACCGTCGGTCATTTCAATGTGATAGCGGACGCCGGGAGCGGTGGTGATCAGATCCAGTTCGTACTCGCGCTCCAGACGTTCCTGGATGATCTCCATGTGGAGCAGGCCCAGGAAGCCGCAGCGGAAGCCGAAGCCGAGGGCGGCCGAGCTTTCCGGCTCAAAGAAGAAGCTGGCGTCGTTCAGGCGCAGCTTTTCCAGCGCGTCGCGCAGCAGCGTATGCTCGTGCGAATCCACGGTATAGAGGCCGCTGAAGACCATGGGCTTGATGTCTTCAAAGCCGGGCAGTTGAGCCGAGGCGGGACGAGCGTCGTCGGTAACGGTGTCGCCAATCTTGGTGTCGGCCACGGTCTTGATGGTGGCGGCAAAGAAGCCAACCTCGCCGGCGGAAAGCTCGGCAATCTCCATGGGCTTGGGGCAAAGCACGCCCATCGAATCCACTTCGTAGGTTTTGCCGTTCGACATGAAGCGGATGCGCTGACCTTTGCGCATGATGCCCTGCTTGATGCGGGCCAGCACGATGACCCCGCGATAGGCGTCAAACCAGCTATCGAAGATCAAAGCCTGCAAAGGGGCATCAGGATCGGCAACAGGGGGCGGAAGGCGGTGCACGATGGCTTCCAGAATGTCTTCCACGCCCACGCCGGTCTTGGCGCTCACAGGAATCGCATCGGTAGCGTCCAGGCCCACGGCCTGTTCAATCGCTTCCTGGGTACGAACAATGTCGGCCGAAGGCAAGTCGATTTTGTTGATGACGGGAATGATTTCAAGGCCATGATTGATGGCTAGGTAAGCATTGGCCAGCGTCTGGGCTTCCACGCCCTGGCTTGCATCCACCACCAGCAAAGCGCCTTCGCAACTGGCTAAAGAGCGCGAAACCTCATAGCTGAAGTCGACGTGCCCGGGGGTGTCGATCAGGTTCAACTGATAAGTGTTGCCATCCTTGGCCTTATACATCATGCGCACGGAGTGGGCTTTGATGGTGATGCCACGCTCGCGTTCCAGGTCCATTGCGTCCAGCACCTGGGCCTGCATTTCGCGGTGGGTAAGAGAGCCGGTGAGTTCCAGCAGACGGTCGCTCAACGTCGACTTACCGTGGTCGATGTGGGCGATGATGGCGAAATTGCGAATGAATTTTGATTCCATGCAGGCTGGCGGGGGCATGATTTGCGCCAATCCGCGCGCATAGCCTCCATGCCATAGCTTATCATCGGCATAGTGTCTTTCGTTCGATTCCATTTGCCGTTCGGCTTCGGATCCGCCTCGCGCTGGACCCGGCGTGCCCTTGTCAGCACCTGCGGTGCGGGGTTTGTATTTTGGATGGCAGGCTGCACGCCCACCGAGCCGGTTAAGCCGCCGGTTGCGGCGTCGTCTCAATCCACTGCTCCGGCACTGAATGCTCCGGCCGCGCAGGCTCCCGCGCTGCCTACGCAGAATGGCGCACGCAACGAGCAGCGCATTCGCACGCTGATCCAGCAGGTGGAGCGTGCCTATGCTCAGGGCGAATCGGACTACCGCAGAGGGCGGGTGACTGAGGCCAAGGCCAGCTTCGATCGCGCCGTGGACCTGATGCTCGAAAGCGGCATCGACATCAAGACGCATCCTCAACTGGAGGATGAGTTCAATCGCATTCTCGATCAGGTCAGCGGACTGGAGATGGAAGCTCTCAAGCGCGGCAATGGATTTTCGCCGCTGCAGGAAGAGACGCCAGCCGATGCGGCCGCCGAAGTCACCTTCAAAGTAGATCCGGCCTTCTTGGCCAGGGCACAGGCCGATCTGGCCACCACCAAGTCGGATCTTCCTCTGGTGGTGAACGAGTATGTGGCTGCCTACATCAACTTCTTTGCCAATACCAAGAAGGGACACTACACGCTGCTGCACTCGCTGCAACGCGCCGGCCGTTACAAGGCCATGATTCAACGCGTCATGGCTGAGGAAGGCGTGCCGCAGGATCTGATCTATCTGGCGGTGGCGGAGTCGGGCTTCAATCCGCGTGCCATCGGTCCCATGACCAGGTCGGGCGGCCGTGCTGGCGGCATGTGGCAGTTCATGCCCTACGGTAACTATGGGCTGGTGCGCAATGCGTATGTGGACGAGCGCTTCGATCCGGAAAAGAGCACCCGCGCCAGCGCCCGCTACATGAAGTTCATCTATGAGCAGGTGGGCGACTGGTATCTGACCATGGCCGGCTACAACTGGGGCACCGGCAATGTGCAGCGCGCGGTGGAGAAGACCGGTTATGCGGATTTCTGGGAACTCTACAAGCGGCACAATCTGCCGGGCGAAACCGCCAACTACGTGCCGGAAATTCTGGCTGCCATCATCATCGCCAACAATCCCACCAAGTACGGCCTGGACGATCTGACCTTCGATCCGCCTATTCTGACTGACACGGTAACCATCAACTACTCAATCGATCTGCGTCTGGTAGCGGATCTGGTAGGCGCGTCGGTGGAAGAGCTGGAGGCGCTGAATCCGAGTTTGTTGCGCCGCATGACGCCACCCGACGCCACCTTCGATCTGCATCTGCCGGCCGGCAAGGCCACGCAGTACGAGCAGCGCGTAGCTCTGGTGCCGGAAGCGCACCGCAACGGATGGCGCTATCACCGTGTGGCTACAGGCGAAACGCTTGCTTCCATCGCCCGCGATTTTCACGTGAGCGCTTCTGATCTGGCCGATGTCAACCACATGCAGGACAATGCTGAATTGAAGGATGTGGAGGCTGTTGTGGTTCCGCAGGCTCCTGTTTCAGTGTCGACCGCGCGTGCCCGTTCCTACACCGCACGCAAGGGCGATACGCTGGTGACGATTGCAGATCGCTTCGGAGTCTCACTCGCGCAACTGCGCCGCTGGAACAAGTTGACGGGTACCGGGGTCAAGGTGGAGGCAGGCCGCAAGCTGGTTGTGGCGGAGTCTGCCACTGCACCGCGTGCGAGCAGCTCGCGCAAGCGCCATGCAGCCAGCGTTGAAGTAGAAAGCAGCAAGACTGCATCGACTGGCAAAAAGGCTCATTCCGCAAGCGGAAAACAGAGCGCGCCGGCCAAGAGTGTGGCTCCCAAGAACGCGCCCGCCAAGGGCAAGAGCAGCGGCCACAAGTCCACTGCGAAGCCAAAACGTGCCCATTGAGTTGAAAATTGCGCGATCTTCCAAGAATCCCACTTGTTTTTGCATCAAATTAGTTGCAATCTATAGCTAACTGACTCTGCACGCGAAGAGTACGTCTTGCTTTGCAACGGAGGCAGAACGTGGACAGCGGTGAGCCGCTGGAGGCAAATCGGATGGAAGAAGTGTTCGGTATGTATGCGATGAGTGACGGCGACCTGTTTGGGGAGCCGAAAGAGCTGGATCCCGATCAGGCCGCGGAGCTTGCCGACGATGAAGACGAAGCCGAGATCGCCAGCATTGTGACCTCTTCGGATGACGATGAGATTGTTATCGAAGAAGCGGTGGTTGTCGTAGTCGCCGATCCGGAACCAGAGGCAGAGCCTGTGGTTATCGAGGCGCCGAAGGCAAAGAAGCTCATCAAGGCTGCCAAGAAGGCAGCTCCCGCGAAGAAGGCCGCCAAGAAAGCAGCCGTTGTTAAGAAGGCTGCGAAGAAGGTTGCCAAGAAGCCCGCGAAAAAAGTTGTGGCCCAAAAGGCCGACAAGAAGTCCGCCAAGAAGACCCCCGCTGGCGCCAAGGGCGGAAAGACCGTAGCGAAAAAGGCCGCGGCCAGCAAGCGCACCAGCAAAACCACCAAACGAGGTAATACGTTGGCAGTCAAGAAAGCAGCAAAGAAGGCGCCCGCCAAGAAGGCCGCAGTGAAGAAGGCTGTTGCCAAGAAGGCTCCGGCGAAGAAGGCCGTGGCCAAGAAGGCCGTTGTGAAGAAGGCCGTGGCCAAGAAGGTTGTCGCCAAGAAGGCCGTAGCCAAGAAAGCCGTAGCCAAGAAGACTGTGGCCAAGAAGGCCGCTGTCAAGAAGGTTGTGGCGAAGAAGGCCGTTGCCAAGAAGGCACCTGCGAAGAAGGCTGTTGCCAAGAAGGCTTCTGCCAAGAAGTAGTGCGGCAACTCAGCAACCAAGGCAAGCAAAAAGGCCCGGCATTGCGCCGGGCTTTTTTGCGTCTATCTGGAGCGCAGGCAGTGCGGGCCTCCAGCGGTTTCAGGATTGCTGTCTCCACGCAGTGAAGCTGCCCAGCCGACCCAACTCCAAGGAGGGGCGGCATCGGAGTAATCGGATTGGGCCTATCTATCCTGAAACCGCTTTAGCCGGGCAGGCCAGTCTTCAACTGCGTAAAGTGCCAGCGCTGGTGGCGCAGGTAATCGGTGATCAGAAAGCCGAGCGTGGTGGGTTCGTTGCCGTCCACAATGCACTCTGCTGCCAGTTTTTCCTGTGGAATCCTGTCCACCACGGCGATCAGGATTTCGTGCTCCACGCGCCACCAGCGCACCAGTGTTTCCCAGCTCTGCTCGCCATAGCCATGCGCCTCTACCCAACCCTCCTGCGCGTACCCTGGGCCCTTGTAGCTGCCCTCCACAGCGGCACGAACAAAGCGTTGCCGGTTATTGGTGGCCGAGTCCAGAAGGTGCCCAGCGATCTGCCTGCGGGTCCATCCGCCTTCGCGCCATGGAACTCCCGCCAATGAGGCGGGAATGTTGCTGAGTTCGGCTGAGAGTGCTTCGAGCGCAGAACGAAACTGGCGGGCCAGTTCAGTCGGCATAGCGGTCTCCTTGCAGATGCAACAAACAGTTAAATACAGTCAGTTCGTGGTTAGTTGGCCGTGGAGCCCTTGGGTGCGGGCAGCGCAGCCAGCACATCGGTTGAAGCAGTTGCCGGATTCACCTTCAGCCATACCTGGGCGATCTTTCCTTGAGGATCGACCAGGAAGGTATTGCGCATGGCCATGGCGGTTCCATTGTGATCGAAGAGTGAACCGTAGGCCTTGGTTGTCTGGTGCGTGGTGTCGGCCAGCAGGCGGAAGGTAAGTCCTTCCTTGGTGCAGAACTGCTGATGGCTGTCGGCGGAGTCCACACTGACGCCCAGAATCACGGCCTTGCGCGCTTCAAACTGCTTCAGGTCGCGTTGAAAGTTGTGTGCTTCAATGGTGCAGCCGGTGGTCATGTCTTTCGGGTAGAAGTACACCACCACCCATTTGCCGCGGAAACTTTTGAGAGAGATCTGTGAACCGTCTTGCGAGCCGAGTGTGAACTCGGGTGCCTTTTGCCCCACTGCGGGTTGGCTGGCATCGGTTTGCGCGTGCGTGTATGCAGGCAACATGGCCAGACTCAGTGCCAGGCCAAGAAGAAGCGAAGAGAAGCGTTTCATGGAGACCTCCATTGATTAGATGCACGGAGCCAGGGGAAGGCTCCTGCGCTCAGTATCTTCGGGGAGCCGCCACAATGGCAATGCCTGCACTTTGAGCACGCTCGATCAGTCCCTCGCGATCAAACAGCAGGGTGCGGCCCGCTTCCACGGAAAGACAGCTTGCACCGGCGCGGATCATGGCCTCGATGGTGGGAATACCGATGACGGGAACATCAAAGCGCATATCCTGATTGGGCTTGGCAACCTTGACGACGGTGAGCGCGCGTTCCAGCGTGGAGGCACTGCCATCGAGCGATTCCATCAGGCGTCCAGCGCGCTCAATGGCGGCATCGGTGCCCTCCATGGCTTCCACCGCGACGCAGGCTTGTGCGGCCACCACCACGGTCTGGCCAATGTCGAAACCGGCTACGGCGTTGGCCACGCTCAGTCCGTACTCGATGTTGCGACGCTCGTCTTCGCTGGGCTGGCGCTGCGTGAGCACGCCCTCCTGGGCCAGCAAGGGCTCCAGATACGCGGTGGAGCTGATCAGCTCAATCCCTTCGTCGCCGAGCACCTTGGCTACCGCGCCGAGCAGCATGTCCGTCGAGCGGGTGCGCAGGCTCATCAAGAGCTTGGCCAAGCGCCAGTCCGGCCGGATCGCGGAGAAGATCTGCTTGTGCTTTACCTGCCCCGCCATTACAGCATGGGCCACGCCCTGCTTGTGGAAGGTGTCAATGAGCTTGGAGAGTTCGCCCAGCGAGAGCCAGAAGACGGTGATGCCCGGGTCAGCAGCAGCGCGTGCCTCAATCTCCGGATCGGTTTCTTCTTTGATGGCGGCAACGACAACGGGCACACCCTGAGCGCGCGCGGCGTCGAGCAGAAGAAACGGGAAGCGTCCGTTGCCGGCAATGAGGCCGAGTTTCATGGTTGACTCCAGACGTGCAGGCCTCCCGGAGGGAGGCACGAGATGAGCCCAGGGTGGAGCTGGAGCGAAGCGAAGGTGGAACCCTGGGAACAGGTCGCGGTAGCGACTCCGTCCCGGAGGGACGGACGAACCGGTGCATTGTGTTCTGCGCTAGAATCTCTAGCCATCATGTCTCACACCTACTGTTCCGTGCTGCTTCACTGCGTCTTCTCTACAAAAGAGCGTAGGAAGACGATTCCCGTTGAGATTCAGCCGCGTCTTTGGGTCTACCTGGGCGGTGTGACGCGCGAACATGGGATGACGGCCTTGTCCGTTGGCGGAACCGAAGACCACCTACACATTTTACTTTCTCTGCCGCCCACGAAAGCGCTGTCTGATGCCATGCGAGAGATCAAGGCGGCATCCTCCTGGTGGATGCGCCACGTAGCGGAGCAGCAGAGCTTTGCGTGGCAGGAGGGCTACGGTGCGTTCTCGATCGGGCAATCGCAGATGAGCGCGCTTCTTGCGTATATCGCAAACCAGGAAGCACACCATCGAACGCTGAGCTTTGAGCAGGAATTCAAAAACAATTCTGGAGAAATACCAGATTGGCTATGATCCGCGCTATGTGCTGGGATGATCTCTTCGTCCGTCCTTACGGGACGGGCCGCAATTCGTGCGACGGTCCCAGGGTTTTGTCCGCTGGCGCGGACCGCACCCTGGGCTATTTTCGCGCCTCCCGGTGGGAGGCCTTGAGGCTCTACTTGATCACGCCGCGCTGGCTGTTTTCGATGAAGGTGGCAAGCAAGGCCGCGTCTTCGCCTTCTAGTTCCTTGATGCGCTCGAGCGCCTGCGAGGTGTTCATCTTGGCGGCCAGCAGATAGCGGAAGGCCTTCTGAATGGTCTTGATACGCTCGTCGGAGAAGCCGCGCCGCTGCAGTCCCACTTTGTTGGGGCCGAAGGCATGATTCTCACGCTTGGCCGCCGTCAAGGAGAAGGGCAACACATCCTGCGTAACGATGGTGCCGCCGCCAATGAAGGCGTACTTGCCGACGGTGCACCCTTGATGCACGGGACAGAAAGCGCCCACGGTGGAGAAGTCCTCCACGTGCACATGGCCGGCCAGCGTGGCATTGTTGGCCATGATGACGCCGTTGCCCACGTGGCAATCGTGTCCGATGTGGGCGCAGGTCATCAGCAGACAGCCAGAGCCGAGCGTGGTTAGGCCGCCTCCGCCCACCGTACCGCGGCTGATGGTCACCGATTCGCGGATGGTGTTGTCGTCGCCGATCTCGGTTGCAGTGGGCTCACCCTTGTACTTCAGATCCTGGGGCGGCACGCCGATGGAGGTGAAGGGATAGATGGTGTTGCGCGCGCCCATGCGGGTGCGGCCATCGAGCACCACATGCGAAATGAGCCGGCACTCCTCGCCCAGCACCACCTCAGGCCCGATGGTGCAGAAGGGACCAACGGTGCAGCTTGCGGGAACAACGGCTCCGGGTGCGACGATGGCGCTGGGATGAATGCTCACTCTGCGCTCTCCGATGCGGCAGCAGCAGCAGCGGGAGCGGCTTCACGCTGCTTGGGAACAATCTGGCAGGTCAAGGTGGCCTCGCAGGCCAGCTTGCCGTCCACGAAGGCTTTGGCTTCCATGCGGCCTACGCGGGTCTTGAAATTCAGAACCGTCACTTCAAGCCGCAGTTGGTCGCCCGGGATGATCTGGCGGCGGAACTTGGCCTTCTCAATGCCGGTAAAAACGGCCAGCTTCGATTGGCGGTCTTCAAACTCGCTCATCATGAGCACCGCGCCGGCCTGCGCCATGGCTTCAATCACCAGCACGCCGGGCATGATGGGTGCGCCGGGAAAGTGGCCCTGGAAGAAAGGCTCGTTGATGGTGACGTTCTTGATGGCTGCCAGCCGTACTTTGGGCTCGAATTCGACAACGCGATCGATGAGCAGAAAGGGGTAGCGGTGGGGCAGAAGATCCATGATCTCCTGAATTGCGATGGTCATTCTCAAGCTCCCAAGCGTGAAGGCGTGGCCGCCTTTTCTCCTCAGGATTATAAATAATCAGCGCGGACTCAAGCGTCGGGCGGGGTGTATGCGGCCAGAGATGAGGTCCGCAACTCCTCCTGGGAAGCCGACTGCCCAAATCCGAATTTCTTCCTCTGGGTGGGCCATGATTTGAGAAAACGTGTGAATTCTTCAGCGGGCACCGGGCGCTGGAAAAGGAATCCCTGTCCAGCATCGCAGCCTGCTTCCCGTACGGCCCGCAGTTCGCCAAGCTCTTCGATTCCTTCTGCTACCGTGTTCAACTTCAACTGCTTGGCCATGGCCACAATGGTCCGGCAAAGGGCTTGCATGTCCGGGGAACGGTCCATGCCGCTGATAAAACACCGGTCGACCTTCATTACATTGAGAGGGAGCCCCTTGAGCAGGTCGAAGCCGGTATAGCGTGTGCCGAAGTCATCGATGGCAACCCGGACGCCGATGGCGCGCAACTGGCGCAGGCGTTTGCGGAACAAGGCCTCATCTTCGATGGCCAGCGATTCGGTGATTTCGAGTTCGAAGGTATTTGGATCCGCTTCCATAGCGGCCAGAGTGCGCTGGATCAACCGGACAAATCCGGCGGAACGCACATTGGCGGCGGAAGCATTGAGTGCGATCAGCGGAACCTCAAGGCCCTGCTGTTGCCAGCGCCTGCGGTCGGCCAGAGCCGTGCGCAAGCCAAAATCGAAGATCTGGTGGATAAGGTCGGAGTGCTCCGCGATGGGGATGAATTCAGTGGGGGTGATAGTCCCAAGCTGGGGATGCTTCCAGCGGATCAGCGCTTCAGCGCCCAGAATTTCACCGGAAAAAAGATCGACCTTCGGTTGGTAATAGATGGAAAACTGCGTGCTTCGCAGACATTTGCGCATTTCCACTTCCAGCAGGTAGCTGCGCTCGATTTCGCTGTTCATTTCCTGCTGAAAGGCGACAACGGTTTTGCTTTTCAGATAGGCGGCGCGGCCTGCCGCCAGGCTGGCAAAACGGTAGAGTTCTTCAATCGAATCGGTATCTTCGCGGAAGAAAGCTACACCGGCCGCAGTTTCCGGACGCATGGCCAGATCGTGCTTGTTTCCCGCGGCCAGCACATCCACCAGAGACTGGATGCGTTGTCGGCTCTGGCGGCAGTTTTTGGCGGCCTTCATGGCTACCAGAAACGAGTCGCCGCCGATAATGCCAAACAAGGCTTCGGGATCGACGGCCTCATGGAGCATGGTCGTAACACGGCGCGCCAAGTCCACCGCGCCATTCCATCCGCAACAAAAAAAGGCTCTGCGAATGTTGAGCAAGTCGATCCATACCAGCGCGACGGGGTGACTGCCGGAGGCGACCAGGAACTGCTCCAGCGAGGCGCGGAACGCATAGTCGACGACGGGTTTGAAGGCAAGATCTTGCACTACAATCGGCTCGATCTTTGCGATCGGCTGATGCGAAGAGTGCGGGATCGCCTCTTCGGAGGATGAGCTTCTCAACATGAATTTATCCACCAAGACCAAGTCAACCATCACATCGCGCATGCCAGCGGATCGATGGAATGGATTGCTGAATTGCAAGCCAAATCACGAGTAATGACAGAACTGTCGAATCCGAAATCCCAGATATGCAATATTTGTTGCGGCGGGTAGGTTCAACTCCGAAGGCGTAGCCTATAGGTCCAGAAATGCCGCAATTTTCTCATTTGCGAGAAAGGAGCTATTAACACTATGACGGCGCGGAAGTTGGGCTGCAAGAAAAGAACCTTGAATGACATGCAACTTCCGTGGAGTTAACTACTTTATTAATAGCTAAAATTAGACGAATTTTAGATAACTCTACCTGGGGTAAAGCGGAAGCGCTTAGGGCTGAAGCTACTTCTTGATGCGCCGCGCGGCGGCATCCACATCCCAGAACTCGGCAGGCAGCGTCTGGTTGTAGACCACCTGATCGATATAGTACTGGCGCGTGATGTCTTCATTCTTGTAACGGGTAATGCGCAGCGGAGTGGGGAGGCCATCGATCACGTGATAATTGTCGTACTCTTCGGCGTCGCTGTTTTTATCCTTGTAGACCGGATCGCGCCACTGGAAGACCCGCCGCAGAGGCAGGTGGGTGGTGGTGTCGGTAAGAATGGTCAGCGATTCGTTCTGAGCCGATATCAGCGTAACCTGATCGCACAGGTGGCGGCTGGCCATGTGCTTGCCCTCGTAGATCAGGATGGTGGCCGGATCCTTGAGCCAGACCTTTACAGCCGTTTCAATCGAGTGATCGCGGCGGCGGAGGAAGTCGTCGGTGATGTCTTCTGGCAAGGCTTTCTTGCCCTTGTAGGTGACCTCCCAGCCGGCGCGGTCCAGATACATCTGCAGCACGTCGCGGTGTTTGGTCAGCTCCAGGCGATCATGGCCGGGCCATTCGTGGAACTCCCAATACTCCATGGTTCCCGTGTTGGGGCGGCCTTGGAAAAAGGCCGCCAGATGTCCGTGGCGCATCTGATTGCGCATCTCAAGCCAGGCCTGTCCGCCGAGCGCCGTCACCATGGAGTCGATGAGGTTCCGGGCTTGCTTGGCGTTTTGAGCGCCATCGTCGGCGGATTGCGCGCTCATTGGCAGGGCGGATGTTGCCAGCGCAATCGCCAGAATCCCGGTGACCATCCTGCGAAGGAATGCCATGCTTTTTTGACCTCACCTGTCCGTCAGACTGTTGGACGGCTTGCCTGTCACCCCGGATGACACAGAGAGAGGGCTGGCAGGAGCGTACAGGGCCACGCTAACCGATTCCGGTCGCAATGTCGAGCCACCGCGGACAGCCGCGAGGGACCCGCTCGCTCGAGCGGTTTCAGGATTGCTGTACCCACGCAGTGAAGTTACAGAGTCGACCCGACCCCAAGGAGGAGCGGCACAGCAAGCAATCGGATGGGGGTCTATCTATCCTGAAACCGCTTTAGAGGGAGCGAAGCAAGCGTCCGGGCAGACCCAAGATGGCGCGCAAGAGGTCGAACACGCCATCCACGGCGATGCCCACTAGACGAAAAGGCAGCAGGAGCAGCCAGATGAAGGGATAGAGGATCAGTGCCAGCAACGCCAAAGGCCAGCAAAAGATCAGCAGGATGCACCAGAGTAGAAACTTGATCATGGTTTCGCCTTCCAGCCTGCACGGGGCAGGAACACAACCGTACTACGCGAGGTTGCTTTCGCGGGTTCCACATGGTTACACGTGGCGTTCAGCGGCGCGCAGCGCATCCTGAACTGCTTTGGCTGCGCGGCGCTCCCGCCCGTCCACAGTTTCGTAGTAGAAGATTCCCAGCAGGTGATTCCGGCGTTGGTTGACGGTCAGCATCTGCCAGCCTGCCAGAGCCTTGGGGGTGCGTCCCAGAGCTACGCGGAGAATGGGGGGAATCTCCTGCTCTCCCTCCATCGCCAGCGTCAACCGCTCCGCCATCTTTTCCGCGCGCTTCAGCCGGGTGGGAACAGATTTGGCTTCCGCAATCCACTTTCCGATTTCGCGCTGCATGGAAGGGCTGAGCTGGCCAAACCACCGGTTCAGGGTACGCTCACTACGGAGCAACTTGGCGAGCTCCGCCGGCAGTTCCGCGCCCCGCTCTTCCAGGTCGGGCGTGAGCGTAATGCGGATCCGCTGTCCCACCCCAGCCCCGGCTGCGGCCTGCATCTTTTTATTCACCAGCAGGATATGGACACCCTTTTGGGCCGCGGGAAACAGCGAGGTGCGGAAGCTTTGTTCGCCAATCTCTGCTTTAACCCGGAGCCGGTTGCGCTCCGGCCAGGCCTTGACCGGATCAAAAGGTAGCCGGGCCACCACCCAGCGCAGACGAGTGCCATCGGGTTCGAGCAGCACCTTGAAGGATCGGGCCGCAGAGCCGGTTTTGCTGGGCATGGACTCCTCCTGAATTTCAATCGCGAGCATGCAGAGGTTGTTCCGCTTTGGTCATGCCTTCTGATATGGAAAAGAACTGCCAGCCCAGTCTCCCATATCCGCGGGCCGTGCTGTGGAGAAAAGGCAAACTGGACCGATAAGCAAGCTGGATCACTGTCTGTTGTGACGCCTTTGCCCTTCCTTCCCCGGCTCCAGGGTAAAGCCCGGCGTGCTCGTCCCGCGCGTTTGCAATGGCCAACCCCGGAGGTTATGGCATGGAATTCTGGAAGAATTTGAAGATTGGCACCAAACTGTTTGTGCTTACGGCGCTTGCGGCGTTGGGTTTGCTGGTCTTTGCCGCGTTGGCTTTTTCCATCTTGAATGAAACGCGTGTGGGCTCCAAGATGAGCCAGAAGAATCAGGTGGCCATCAATCTGGCCTCGAAGTATGAAAACAATACGCAGGCGCTGGTCTACGTGCATCCCTGGGCGGTTGACGTGGTGGAGAATCCCGATCCTGCCAAGCTGCCGGGCTACGCGGAGCGCTTCCGCGTTGCACATGCCAATTTTAAAAAGGAAGTGGAGAGGTTCGCGCACGAATTGCCCGCGGGCGAGGTGCGCGATCTGGTGCTGGGCGAAGAGCGCGCCACCGCCGAGCAATGGTTTGATCTGGCGGAAACGCAGTTTGTTCCGGCGATGATGGCGGGCGATCAGAACAAAGCGTCCACCATCTGGCTGGACCAGATGCAGCCCTTGTTCTTCCGCAATCAGGCGACGATTGAAAAAATCACGGAATTAACCGATCAGTGGATAGACGCCAACAACGCCGACGCCATGGCGATGGTGACAACCCGGGCCTGGACCATGGCTTTGGTTGCGGGAGGCATTCTGCTTGCGTTGCTGGCGCTCGGTTATGTGATCTCCAAACAGATCAGCCGCGAGGTGGGCAAAGCCGCCGTTGCACTGGAGCAGTTGGCCGCCGGCGATCTGACGGTGCACGTCGTAGCTGAATCGAACGACGAGATTGGTCTCATGGCTGCCGCCGTGCAGCGTACGGTGGAGAATCTGCGCGGCATTATGAGCACGATTTTGAAGAGCGCGGAACTGGTGGCTGCTGCAGCGGCGGAGATGAACGCTTCCACCGAGCATGTGGCGCATCAGATCAAGGACAATCTGCTGGCAGCCCAGCAGGCGGCCTCCGCCATGGAGGAGATGCAGTCTTCCATTCAGGAAGTGACCAGCGGCGCGCAGCTTTCAGCGCAGTCGGCCGAGAGCGCGCTCAGCGCGGCGGGCAGAGGCGTCAACGTGGTGGGCGACGCCGTGGATGCGGTGCGTGGCATCGCCGAGGCTACCGGTACCGTGGAAAACCGCATTATCGAGCTGGGCAAGAGCAGCGAGCAGGTGGGTGCGATTGTTTCCACCATCAACGAAATTGCCGAACAAACTAACCTGCTGGCACTGAACGCGGCAATCGAGGCGGCACGCGCCGGAGAGCATGGGCGTGGCTTCGCGGTGGTTGCCGGTGAAGTGCGCCGCTTGGCTGAGCGCACCTCGCAGGCTACCGGTGAGATTCGCCAGATGATCGAGAACATTCAGAACGAGACAGTGGAGACGGTGGAAGCCATGCACCTTGGGTCCGTGAAGGTAGAGACCGGCATGACCAAGACCTCGGCCATGGGCGATGCGCTGAATACCATTCAGCAACTCAGCGAGGAGAGCGGTAATCAGGCCCGTCACATTGCCACCGCCAGCAGCCAGCAGGACTCCGCCATCCGGGAGATTTCCGGCAATGTGAACCGCATGTGGAAGTTTGTTGAGCAGGCCAACGACTCCATGAGCCAGAATGCGCAGGCCTGCGCCGAGCTGGCACGGCTGGCCAGCGATCTGAACGCGCAGGCAGCGCGCTTCAAACTGCACAACTAGAGTGGTTACTGCGCAGCGCAGATTGTGCCGGGTTCAGACCGGCGGGGCGGTGTTTCCCCTTCAGGCTGCTGTTGCGGGTGCGGCTCCGAAACGGCGGTCGCGTTGTGCGAATTCCGCGAGCGCCCAGTCCAGATCGGCTTCCTGGAAGTCAGGCCACAGCGTGTCGAGAAACATGAGCTCGGCAAAGGCGGATTCCCAGAGCAGAAAATCGGAGAGCCGTTGTTCGCCGCCGGTGCGCAGCAGCAGGTCCACGTCGCCAGCATCGCCGCTGAAGGCCCGTTCCAGTTCCGCAGTATTTGTGGCACACGCAGCGGCTTGCAGAATCGCCTCGCGTGCGGAGTAGTCGATGGCCACGCGCAGGCGGAGGCCGCGCCCTTGGCAGGTGGCCGCTTCTGCCTCTTCGATTGCCGCGCGAGTTGTTTGAGGCAGCCGGTCGCGGCGTCCCATCACCTCCAGTCGGACGCCTCGCGCCCGCAGCCGCCGTGTTTCCAGGCGCAGAAAGGCGCGCAGCAGCCAAAAGATGTTGGCCACCTCGGTTTGCGGGCGTTTCCAGTTGCTGCTGGAAAAAGCGTAGAGGGTCAGGCAGGCAATACCGGCCTCATCGGCACGTTCCACAACCCGCCGCGCGGCCTTCATGCCGGCGCGATGTCCGGCCAGCCTGGGCAGTCCTTGCCGCGTGGCCCAGCGGCCATTGCCATCCATGATGATGGCCACGTGCAACGCTCTTTCGGTGTGCATGGTTACTCTCCTTCGGGGGTGTGTGCAGCGGATGCGGGCAAGGACCCAGGCAGCGAGCTGTACCAATCGATCTTGCGGGTGAAGTACATGACCGCGGCGACCACCAGGAAGCTGGCCACAGCGCCGACCAACAGCGCATTGTCTTCCAAGCGGAGCAGCAGATAGATGAGTCCATAGAGCAGCGTGAAAACCGCAAAGGCGCGTCCACCCTGCAGACGGCTGGCAAAGATCCACGCGGTGTTGGCGGCCAGCAAGGAAACCGTGGCGAGGCCCGCAAGTAGGAAGCCCCAGTCGAATCCGATGCGCTCCGCCAGCGAGAGCAGAAGCAGATAGAAAATGATCTGCGCCACGCCCACCAGGATGTATTGCGCAGGATGCACGCGTTTACCGGTGGTGACCTCAAAGACAAAGTAGGAGAGAAACACCAGGCCCATGAACAACAACGCGTACTTCAGCGAACGCGTTACGGACTGATACGGATCGGCAACTTCCACCAGGGTGACGCCCAGTGCCGTGGTCTCGAACTTGTTGATCAGGTGACTGGGAGCTTCTGCCGGTATGCCGCGCGCGATAAACGGCACCGACCATTCGGCGCTGAATCCATTGCTGCGCAGCGTCCGTGCAGACGGCAGAAAGCCGCCATCAAAACCAGGTGCGCTCCAGTTGCTTTCCATGGTGAAGTGGGTGGACTTGCCGTAGGCCAGTAAGGCCATGCGTTGCGAGCCGCTGAAGTTCATCTTGGTGCTGACATGGAACTGCGCGCCAGGCCGCGCCAGTTGCGCAACGTTGGTCCCGAATAGCGTCAGCATCACGCGCTTCGATTCATCGTAGCCAAAGCTCATGATGGAAGAGCAATTGGCGGGCGTGAGTTCCGCGGTTGCTCCATTGGCGCTGAGCGTGGCCACGGTCAATGCGCCCCGCGCATCGCTCGCGCCCACCACAATCTCTGCGCGGCTCCAGTCGAGAACCGCATTCGGCGGTGCGTTGGCCGGCACCCCCGTCAGGTTGAATGTGGCGTCCATTTGGAGATTTGCTTTGTACACCGGAACCTTGAACAGCGAGCGGTGCCGCTCTTCCGCGCCGAGCTGTGCCGTGGCATTGGCGTCAGCAGGAAACACAAGATAGATTCCGCTCTGTTCCTGTGCGCCCGGCGCCTGGGGCGGAATGACATAGGGTATGGCCAGCGTGGGACCAAGAAACGTTTGCTGTCCGCCGGCGTGGGCGGCTATCTCATTCACAACCTCTTTGGCGCGCCCGGTACGTTCCATCACCAAAGAATTCACAAATTGCGCGGGAATACCCATCATCAGCGCCAGTATGCACACCACAATCAACTTCAAGCCCAGGGAGCGGGTTTGCAGTTTGACGGGAAGTGGCGGAACAAACAACGGTGTTGCGCTCATGGCTGTTTTCCTTTCCAGTTACATACTTTGCATTGCAAAGTGATTAAGCAAAAAAACAGATCACGCTTCCGTGGGAGCAAAGCGTGCGGGGAGCTGAGGCTGCTTGGCTGTTGATTTGGCCGAGGCCTGCGCTGCATCTTGCACCACCTGTTCCAGCGTGGACAGATAGCCCAGAAAGCGCTGCCGTCCCTGCGTGGTGATGCGGCAAGTGGTCAGCGAACGGTTGCGGTCAGTTCCCTTCACGATCTCCACCATGCCGGCCTTTTCGAGTACGGAAAGATGGCGGCTCAAGTTGCCATCGGTGAGCGCGCAGAGCTGCTTCAGGTCCGCAAAGGTAAGCCCTTTTGCGTGGGTTACTAGGGAGGTAAGAATGCTCAGCCGCGCCCGTTCATGGATCACGCGGTCCAGGCCCTCGTAGGCAAAGGGAGCGTCGTTGGCTGGATGTTTAGGCTTCATCGGACTCCTCCTTTCCATTGCGATAGAGCACCAGAGCCACCAGGGCTTGGCCCACGCCAAAGGCAATTCCCATGGCCCAAGGGGAGAGAGAGCCAGGATTCCCGAGCAGCAAGGTGGTGAGTCCCGAGAGCAGATACCATCCGCCCGCGGCCTGCATGGCGCGCGGCAGAAAGCGGCACGAAGCAAAGACGCCCAGGCTGTAGATGATCTGCCACAGGCCCGGCAGCAGCCACACTTCATGCGGAGCCGTCAGCACCAGAACCACGGTGAGCAGCGTGCCGCTGAAGGCCGCGGGAAGAAACTGTTCCACGGCCATGTGGATCATCTCGTCGGCTAGGCCGGAGTGCAGGCGTTGCGTGCGGGTAACCGTCTGCACGGCAATCAATGTGGCGGAGATCGCCGCGGTGGCGATCCAGATGGCCAGATAACGCGCCACGTGCGCGATTGGATCTTCTGCCCACCAGCTTTGTGCCACGGAGGCCAGCACGGCGAACAGGCCGGTAGCGGCCAGCGTTGCCCATCCGTAGCCATGGAATTCGGTGGCGTGCGCCATCTGGCGCCGTATCGCCCCGATTTCGCCCAAAGCTTTGTTGAGATCATCCATCGAGACTCACTTTACAATGCAAAGTTATAGAGCGCAAGAAAAACTTTTGCTGCCCGATGCACGTGCCCTTCCGGCTGCAAGCATCGGGCAGGGGGTCTATTTGCCTTCTGCGAGGACTGGTTTGCAGAGGCTGAGCAGTTGCTGATGATATTGGCTGCGTTCGCGGCGGATGCTGGCCATGGCTGCTTCCCGCTCCACACCTACGCCGATCAATGCGGCTTCCGACAGTTGCAGGCTGGCTTCCACGGTTTCCGGTACGGCCGAGCTGACGCCCATTTCATACAGATGGCGGGCATGGTCGGCATCGCGGGCGCGCGCCACAACCGGAACATCGGCACGCAGGGAATGGGCCAGAGAGACGATGTGGTCGATGGCCTCATGCGCATTGATGGTCACAATCAGGCCGGCTGCTTCATCAAAACCGCAGGCCAGCAGGAACTCGGGATGGGAAGCGTCGCCAAAGAAGATTTCTTCGCCGTCGTGGCGGCCTTCCATCACCACCTGCGGGTCGCAGTCGGTGGCAAGGTAGGGCACGCCATGTTCGCGCAGCAGAGCGCAGACGACCTTGCCCACGCGTCCGTAGCCCACCACGATGGCAGTCTGTTTGCGTACCACCGGCTTGAGCAGAAGCTCTGCCGCCGTAGCGCCTTCGGTGTGACTCATGGCCACGGTAAAGCGCCGCGCCACCATGGAGAGCAATGGCGTGGTGGCCATGGTGAGCGAGACCGCGGCAAGAGTAAAGGCTGCGGTTTCAGGGCTGACCAGCTTGAAGCCGGCGGCCATGCCGATGCCCACAAAAGCGAATTCGCCGCAGGGGCCGAGCAGCAGTCCCACCTCGGCCGAGGTGCTCCAGGAGAAGTGGAAGAGCCGTCCGAGCAGAGTGAGCACCAGCGCTTTGCCCACGATGAGGCCGGCCACGGCCAACAGTAGCCAGCCGGGCTCGCGCAGAATTTCGCGGAAGTCGATGCTCATGCCAATGGTGAAGAAGAAGATGCCGAGCAGCAGGCCCTTGAAGGGCTCCACCACGGCCTGAATAGCCTTGCGGTACTCGGTTTCCGCCAGCAGCAAGCCTGCCACAAATGCGCCCAGCGCCATGGAGAGGCCGGCCAGATGCGCCACCACGCCCGCGGCAATCACCACAAACAGTACGGCGGCAATGAACAGTTCCGACGACCGGGCGGAAGCCACCAGCCGGAACAGTGGCCGCATGAGAATGCGGCTGGCCAGTGCGATCACAGCCAGGGCTCCGGCAGCCTGTAGCACAGCGCGCAGCAGCGTGGTCCAGGCTTGCCCGCCACCGCCGGTGCCGCCCAGAGAGATGAACATCAGCAGCGGAATTACCATCAGGTCCTGCGCCAACAGTACGGCAAAGCTGGCGCGGCCCACGCCGGAAGACATGCGTCCCTGTTTGGAGAGCAGTTCCAACACAATGGCTGTGGAAGAGAGCGAGAGGCTGACGCCCAATACGATGGCGGCTGCCGGCGATTGCCCCCACCAGCGCGCCACGGTCACAATGATGACGGAGGTGAGCAGAACCTGCAGGCTGCCCATCCCGGCTACGAGCGCGCCCATGCGCTTCAGGCGGCTGAGCGGCATCTCAATGCCGATGCGGAACAGCAGAAAGACGATGCCCAGCTCGGCAATCATTTCAATGCTGTGCGCATGCACGATGGTGCACCAGTAAAGCGCTGGAACGCGCTCAATCAGCGAGCCCAGTCCGAGGGGGCCCAGCAGCGCGCCGGCGCACAAGTATCCAAGGATCGAATTCACCTTCCATTTGCGCAGCAGTGGCACCACAATGCCCGCCGTTCCCAGAATCACCAGGGCATCGCTATATGCGTCCAGGTTGATTGCGCTTGCCACAGCCACCGTCCTGCAAGGAAGATCAACAGGCGCTAGCCGCCTGCTGTTCGATCATCATACGCCAGCGGCGGAAGCAGGGGCGCAGTGGGGCGCGGTTGCACGGGTTGCCGGTTCCAGAAAATCCACAGGAACGGGCGAGGCCGGACAGGCGAATTGCAGGCCCTGTCTCCTGCAGAATCCACGCGCTCCGCCGTGGTCCATCTTCTACAATCGAAGCATGGAAGTTCTTTATGGCCTGCACTCCGTTGAGGAGGCATTGCGGGCAGGAAAACGGCGTTTTGACCATGTGCTGGTAGCCCGCGAACGTCGTGACGATCGGCTGGAGCAGATTGTGGCTCTTTGCCGCGAGGTTGGTGTGCGCGTCCGTCAGGAGTCGCGCGACCAGTTGACGCAAGTGGCGCAGTCGCCCACCCATCAAGGTGTGGTGGCGCTGGTGCGCAATCACGAGTTTCTCTCCATTGAAGACCTGTATGCCTCTGGCTCCTCGGGAGCTTCGCGCCTGCTGCTAGCGCTGGATGGCGTGGAAGATCCGCAGAACCTGGGTGCCTTGCTGCGCGTGGCTGACGGTGCCGGCGTTGACGGCGTGGTGCTGACCGAACGCCGCTCGGCTCCGCTCAGCCCCGTGGCCATCAAGGCCAGTGCGGGCGCCGCCGAGCACCTGCGTATTGCGCGCGTGGTGAACTTGGTGCGCGCTCTGGAAGACCTGAAGCGGAAAAATATCTGGGTCATCGGCCTGGATGAGCGCGGCACGAGCGACTATGACCAATTTGATCTGACCGGCGACTGCGTGTTGGTGATGGGCCGCGAAGGTGCGGGTCTGCACGATCTGGTGAAGCGTACCTGCGATTATCTGCTGCGCATTCCCATGGCCGGCGGAGTCAGCTCGCTGAACGTTTCAACGGCTGCCGCCGTGGTGCTCTATGAGGCCTCGCGCCAGCGCCGCCGCAAAACGGATCCTGCTCTCCCTGCCCCCGCCCCCGCGTCCAAACCACGCAAACAGAAAGGCCTGGGTTCATGAAGTTGTTTCACCCCGCAGTTGTCGTGCTGGCCGTTGCCTCACTCTCCGTGCCGCTGTGCGCGCAGGATTCCCACGATCTTGGTCCGCCGCCGGCGCAGAACCAGCAGCAGAGCGCGCCCGGCAATCATGGTCGTGTGATCTTTTCGCGCTCCACGGACGAGAATGGGCAGACGCAGCAAACCGCACCGGCCAACAGTGCTTCGGCTCTGCGTATGGTGAATGCTCCCAGCGCGGCCGATGCGGATCGCGCGGCCGTTACCTTTACCGCTTTTGATATGGATGTGCGGCTGCACTTGGCCGATCAGCGCATGGCGGTCCGCGCACTGGTGACCGTGCGCAACGACGGCAAGCTGCCGCTCAAGCAGATTCCGCTCGAGATCTCCTCCACGCTGAACTGGGAGCGCATCCGCACGCTGGGCCGCGATGCCCTGTTCACCGTGGCCACGCTCAATTCCGATGCCGACCACACCGGCCAGCTTCACGAGGCAGCCGTGCAACTGGCGGCACCGTTGGCGCCGGGTGCAAGCCAGCAACTGGATGTGACCTACTCCGGCACGATCCAGCAGAATGCTCAGCGGCTGCTGGCCTTGGGCACACCGGAACAGACCGCTCTGCACGCCGACTGGGATCGCATCTCCGTGCCTTTTACCGGACTACGCGGCTTTGGCAATGTGGTGTGGTATCCGGCCGCAGCGGTTCCCGCGATTCTGGGCGACGGCGCGCGCCTGTTCGATCAGATGGGCGAGCACAAAGAGCGCATGGCGGGAGCGGAATTCCGCATGCGTCTCACGGTGGAATTTCCGCATGGGCAAGCGCCCAACGTCGCGCTCATCAATGGTCATCCCGCGCAATTGACCTACACCAATGTGGAGAGCGTCGGGCCGGAGATCGACGGTGTGGGAACGGCCGTGCTCAGCACCTCCACGCTCGGCTTTGAAGCGCCCAGCCTGTTTGTGGCTTTGCGTCAGGCGCACAGCGCCACCAACACCACTCTGTGGACCCTGCCCGCCAGCGACGCAGGCGTGGCGGCCTGGAGTGAATCCGCGGCGCATGTAACGCCTTTTCTGCAGCAGTGGCTAGGGCAGCGCCCGCGCGCGCAGCTCAACATTCTTGAACTGCCCGACCCGGAAGATGCGCCCTTTGAAACCGGCGCTCTGCTGGCCACATCGCTGCGCCTGGCCTCGACCGATCAACTGGACGGCATTCTTTCCCACGCGCTGACCCATGCCTGGATGCAATCGCCCCGGGCATGGTTGAGCGAGGGCGTGGCGCACTTCATGGGCACGCTGTGGATCGAGCGTTCCCGTGGACGACAGCGCGCACTGGAATCGATGGAATCCACGCGTGCCGCGCTAGCCATACAGGAGCCGGCTAGTCCGGGTATGGGAGCCGGCCAGCCCCTGGTGCATGCGGTATCGCCCATCTATTACCGCAGCAAGGCAACCTATGCGCTCTGGATGCTGCGCGACATCGCATCGGATGCAACACTCTCGGCAGCCTTGCGTGCCTATAATCCCGCTGACGATGTGAGCCTGGGCTATGGCCGCGATACGGCGAAGAGCCCGTTTGAAGCCTTGGTGGAGCAGGCTGGCACCCGCCACGATCTGGCCTGGTTCTTCAATGACTGGGTGAACAACGACAAGGGCCTGCCGGATCTGGTGGTGGAAGGTGTTTTTCCGACCGCGGCCAACGCCGGCAACTGGCTGGTTTCCGTCAACATTGCCAACAATGGCTATGCGGCGGCGGAAGTGCCGGTTTCTGTCCGCTCCGATACCGCTACCGTGACCCAGCGCGTGGTTGTGCCGGGACGCGGCAAAGCCACGCAGCGCATTCTCATTCAAAGCAAACCCACGGAGGTGCAGGTGAACGACGGCACCATCCCCGAGGCGCAATCCAGCATCCACATCACACCGATTCTCGACTCGGTGAATGCGCACTCCGCAACGCACTAAGCGCGTTGCGCGAGGCCGCGCTGAAGCTTCAACGGAGCACAGGAAGAACGTCATGAAAGATTCTGTGGCGGCTCAGGCAAGACCAACTCCGGGCTGGAAGAAGTTCCTGCCGATTGTCTTCAGTCTCACCATCACATCGCTTTGTCTGTTCGCATCCGCCGGCCGCTTCAGTTGGCCGAATGCATGGGTGCTGCTGGGAATCCACCTGTGCGCCAGCGTGGCCAGTTCGTCGCTGCTGCATCGCGACCCCGCATTGTTGGCGGAGCGCAGTAACACCAAGGCCGGCAAGAACTGGGATAAACCCATCGTGCTGTGCGTGGTGTTGCTTGGTCCCGTGGCCACGTGGATCACCGCGGGCCTGGAACTGCGCTGGCAGGGCGAACGGGCGCAACAGCCTGTATTCCTGGTTGCGGCCATTGTGGTGGCATTACTAGCGGCCGCGCTCATCGCCTGGGCCATGCGCGTCAACCGTTTCTTCTCCGCTGTGGTGCGCATCCAGACTGATCGTGGTCATCAGGTGGTTTCGAGCGGTCCGTATGCCTTTGTGCGCCACCCGGGGTACACCGGCATGGCATTGTTTACGCTGCTCACGCCCGTCATTCTGAACTCGCGCTGGGCCTTTGTTCCGGCTGGTATCACCGCGCTGCTCACGGTGGTACGCACAGCTCTTGAGGATCGCACCTTGCAGCGCGAACTTCCGGGATACGTAGACTACGCGGCCAGGGTGAAGAGTCGCCTGGTGCCGTTGGTCTGGTAAAGGGAGCGCGGTGCTCTCGAAAGAGACGTCTTACGCTTGTCCTGCCTCAGCGAGCAGTAAGACTCCTTCCAGGACGAACAAAAGCAAGAGCACGACAGAAAATCCCTCAAAATGTGCGGCACGGGAAAGGCTGACATAGGTGTAAACGCCAAATGCGGCCACCGCGGCCCCCGGTAGGACAAGCCACCTGCGTAAGACGGTCGTCTTCCGGCGAAGTCCGACAAAAACGCCCAGCGCGCAGACGGCTCCAAGGATTAGGTGGATTGCCAGCCGGGTAGGGAATCCCAGATGGCGCAAGATGAGTTCCATGGTGGAGAGCCACAACAGGCAGGCCAGCAAAAGCATCGAAAATATAGCTCGAGCGGTTTCAGGATTGCTGTACCCACGAAGTGAAGCTGCCCGGTCGCCCCGACCCCAAGGCGGGGCGGCATCGGAAGCAATCGGGTTGGGTCTATTTATCCTGAAACCGCTCTAGAAACCTTCCCATTGTCGCTCTCCGGTGGGTTAGTCTTTCTCGCCGTCTTTCTTGGCGTTGCGCGCCTTCACCTTCAGCCAGATGGGCGAACCGGCAAAGCCGAAGGCCTCGCGAATCTGGTTTTCGAGGAAGCGCACAAAGGCAAAGTGCAGCTTCACGTCGCGGTCGGTAAAGAGCACAAACGTGGGCGGAGCCACCGCAGCCTGGGTCATGTAGAAGATCCGTACGCGCTTGGCCATGGGGACCGGAGCGCGCTGGAAGTCGATCTTGTCCAGGAAGCGGTTCATCTGGCCGGTGGTCACGCGCTTGCGCCGTTCAGCCGCCACGCGCACCACTTCGTTCAGCACGCGGGCCATGCCCTTGCCGTCCTTGGCGGAGATGAACAGCACCGGAGCGTAGTTCAGATACTTCAGCTCCCGGCGCAGTCGCTGCTCGTAGATCTCGCGATCCGCGGGAGGCTTGCCGTCGGTGCGTCCCGTGGTGACGGCGTCCCACTTATTCACCACGACGATTACGCTGCGGCCGCTCTCGTGCGCATAACCGCCAATGGTGGCGTCGCTGGCGGTTACGCCCTCGGTGGCGTCAATGAGCACCAGCGCCACGTCAGCGGCTTCCAGGTGGCGGCGTGCCATGACAACGGAGAGTTTCTCGGCCATCAGATGGGTCTTTCCCTTGCGGCGGATGCCGGCCGTATCCACAAAGCGCAGGGTATTGCCTTCAAACTCCACCACTTCATCCACCGCGTCGCGCGTGGTGCCGGCAATGGGCGAAACAATGGCGCGGCTGGTGCCGGTGAGCGCATTCAGGAGCGTGGATTTGCCCACGTTGGGCCGGCCGATGATGGCAATCGAGGTCTCATACTGCTCGTACTCTCCATGCGTGCGATGCTTCTTCTCGGCCTTCGGCTCTTCCGCGTCAACCTCTTCGGCTTCCTCTTCTTCTTCGTCGTCCAGAAGCGCTTCATCGCCGGCGCGGCGGGGAATGGCTTCAGCGATGGCGTCCAGCAACTCGCCAATGCCCAGGCCGTGCTCGGAGCTCAGCGGGTACACATTGCGCAGGCCCAGGCGGCGGAAGTTCTCGGCCTCGGAGGCCATGGCAATGCCTTCCACCTTGTTGACGGCCAGAAACACGGGCTTGCCGCCCTTGATCAACATGCGCACCAGATCGTAATCCGGCGCGGCCAGCTCAGTGCGCACGTCCACCACCAGCACCAGAGCGTCGGCCTCTTCCAGGGCCACGCGGGCCTGGCGGTAGATCTCGGAAGGAATCAGTTCGGCGTCGTCGGGAATAATGCCGCCGGTATCCACCAAGCGGAAGCGGCGGCCGCTCCACTCGTACTCGCCATAGATGCGGTCGCGGGTGATGCCCGGCTCGTCGCCCACAATGGAGCGGCGGCTTTTGGTCAGCCGGTTGAAGAGCGTGCTCTTGCCCACGTTGGGGCGGCCCACAATCGCCACCAGAGGCAGCGCACCGGCGCCGGGCTTCTGGGGAACAACGGATCTGCGATAGGTTGGCAAAACTTTCTCCTTGTTGCTGGGGCGGTGGAGTTAACTCCAGACCCGCTCCACTCCATAGCGATCCAACACAGGATCGCGGCTGATGATCGGCATCCGCAACTCGAGAGCCTGCGCAATCAGCAGGCGGTCGAACGGATCGCGATGGTGCAGAGGAAGCTTTCCGCAGCGCACCACTTGGCGGATAGTTGTCTCGAGCAGCGTGTATCCACCCTGCACAAGAATGGCTTCAAAATGATCCAGAATCTCGGTGACGTCAAGCTTTCCGATTCCGGTTTTGATGGCCATCTCCCACGGCGTTACCTGTGACAAGGCCAGCGATGTTGCCGGTTGTGCAAGCAGTGCTTGTACAGCAGCAGGAAGCTTCTCCGGTTCAGTCAACAGCCAAAGGAAAGTGTGGGTGTCGAGCAGGTAGGTCATTTGACCGCCGGGCCATCCGGCGCGGGAACCAGAGGTGCATCCAGCAGAAAACTGAAACCGGCTTCGACCAGCTCCTCGTCGGTCATGGGGTCGAAGACGTCCTCTTGATAGTGTACCTTTCCTCGATACGAGCCGGCCAGAAAACGATGCGAGGGGGCGCACTCTTCCGGCACAATGGGCACGATCCGGGCTACCGGCTTTTTGCCGCGCATCACCACCACCTCTTTACCCGCCTCTGCCTCTTTGAGCAGCCGCGAGAAGTGGGTTTTCGCCTGATGTACGGTGTAGGCCATGGACTAAGTATGCTTAGTCCAGTTGGCGAAGTCAACGGACACGAAAGTGTGCGGAAACTACGCAATTTATAAGTCTTTTCTTATCTTGGGCCGTCCATTTCCGGCCCTTCAATTGCCCTTTCTGCGGTGCAGGAGGGTAAGATGCACATCCACGGGAATCCTATGTCCGTTCAGGCTGCCAACTTCTTCTCCGCCCAACTCGAGCAGGAAGTCGCAGCCCGCCGTGTTGCCGATCTGCGCCGCCGTTTGCGCAGGGTAAGCGAGGCAATTGCTACCGGCAGTGATCAATCGCCGGAAGAAACCCTGCTGATCAGCCACTGGGTGAGTGGCGACGCTCCATCAGCGGCCGCTTCTCCATTTCTGGACGGCGATGAGTACCGGCCCTCCGGCCAGAAGATCGGTGAGCCGGAACCCGACGCCTAAGGCGGTTTCGTTGCATGGCGAGTTCCTCACCCTTGTGAAAGGGCTCCCTGGGTCCCTGTCTTGGGCCGATCCTCTCTATGATGGAGAGAGCGCCAGGACCCGATGCCCTCTTTTGATCCCCCAACCCGTACTCTGCCTTCCCTCTACGAGTTCTTCTCGCCCGGGGGGATGCTCGCGCAGTCCAAGCTGCCCTACGAATACCGGCCCGGCCAGTTGGAAATGGCCAAGGCCGTGGAAAAGGCGCTCGAAGAGAACCGCCACCTGATTGTGGAGGCTGGCACAGGTACGGGCAAAACGCTGGCCTATCTGTTGCCTGCCTTGCGCACCGGTCGCCGCGTGATTGTCTCCACCGGCACCAAGGCTCTGCAGGATCAGCTCTACTTTCGTGATATCCCTTTTCTGGAGTCGCTGCTGGGACCCTTACACGTCTGCTACATGAAGGGCCGGGCCAACTATATCTGCCGGTACAAGCTGGTGGCGTTGCGCGATCAGCCTATTCTTTCCGGTCTGGAGGAGATCGACCAGTTTCAGCAGATCTCGCGCTGGGAAAAAGAGACCGAGACGGGAGACCGCGCCGAGCTCTCCAGCCTGCCCGAGTCAAGCCAGCTTTGGCACAAGTTGGACGCTCGCACCGAGGCATGTCTGGGTTCCACCTGCCCGGATTATCAGCGCTGCTTCATTACCGAGATGCGCCGCAAGGCGCTGGAATCGGACGTCATCATCGTCAACCACCACCTGTTTTTTGCCGATCTCTCCGTACGCATGGAAGCGTCTGGCGCGCCGGATGCGGGCATTCTGCCCGAGGCTGCCGCGGTGGTCTTCGATGAGGCGCACGAACTGGAAGAGATTGCCTCGAATTATTTCGGCCTTTCGGTTTCGAACATCCGCTTTGAAGAGCTGGCGCGCGATACCGAAACTCAGCTTCGTTCCAAGTATGGCGCCGACCGCATTCCGCAGGTCACGCAGCAACTGCGCGAGCGTGCCCGCCTGTTCTTCAGTTGCCTGCCCATGGAGGGCGATGGCCGCAAGCCCTTTACGGAGCGCGAAGATTTTCTCGAACTCTCGGGCGATCTCTACACCGGCGTCTGCACCACGCTCAAGGTGTTGGAGTCCGAAATTGGCGAACTGAAGGAAGTGGAGGAAGCGCCGGGATTGCGCAAGCGCGTGGCCAGGCTGCGTTCAGAGCTTGAATTTCTGCTCGAATCCACTTCGACCAACATGGTCTTCTGGATGGAACGGCGTGTTGCGGCCGGTGCGCTTAACCAGCGTACGGCCTCGCGCAGCACCTTCATTCAGGCCACGCCGATTGACGTCAGCGAGCTGATCCGCGAGCAGGTTTTTGAGAAGATTCCCACGGTTGTGCTCACCAGCGCCACGCTCACCGTGCAGGGCGGGTTTGCGCACATCCGTCATCGGCTGGGTTTGGAAGAGGCGCGCGAACTCATTGTGCCATCGCACTTCCGCTACAAGGAACAGGCCCTGCTCTATCTGCCGCCGCGCATGCCGGACCCGCGCGAGCCGGACTTTGTGGATGCCGCCGCCCGCTGCATGGAGCGCGTATTGCGCTTGAGCAAGGGCCGCGCCTTTTGCCTGTTCACCAGCTATAGCCAGATGCGTATTTTGTACGAGCGCATTGTGAGCGTGCTCGACTACCCGATCCTGCTGCATGGCACCGCGCCGCGCAAGGCTTTGCTGGAGGAGTTCCGCTCCACACCCAATGCGATTCTGTTCGGCACTTCGAGCTTCTGGCAGGGAGTGGATGTGCAGGGCGAGGCGCTGAGCTGCGTCATTATTGATCGTCTGCCCTTCAGCGTGCCCACCGATCCGGTGGTGCAGGCGCGCATGAAAGCCATTGAAGAAGCCGGTGGCAAGCCCTTCTTCGACTATCAGGTTCCGGAGGCGATTCTGACGCTCAAGCAAGGCTTCGGACGCCTGATCCGCTCGCTCGAAGACCGGGGCGTGCTGGTGCTACTCGATCCGCGCATCCAGCGTCAGCGTTACGGCAAAGCTTTCCTGGACAGTCTTCCGCCTTACCGCGTGACGCAGACCATTTCCGATGTCGAAGCGTTCTTCGAAGTCATGCCAGAGAGCACGGCGGGAGAAGACGCGAGCTAGCTCCGAGGCGTGCCCAAAAGGATGGCGCGGGCGAGAGCGATACCGCTATGGCCATTTGGCCTTACCACGAATGCAGCCACTCTTCGTCGCGTCCGATGCGGACCGGGGCGCGGAAGAGCTGACTCAGGCGTTCTTCGGTGAGCAGACTGGCCCGGGGGCCATCGGCCACAATGCGGCCGCCGCTCATCAGAATCACACGCTTGATTTCCGGCAGAACGTCTCCCAGATAATGGGTAACGAGCACCAGCCCGGTGCCTTGTTGAGCGAGTTTGCGCAGGGTTTCGCGTAGTTCGCGTTGCGCGGCCATGTCGAGCGCGTTGGAGGGCTCGTCGAGCAGAAGCTGACGTGGCCGGTGCACCAGTGCCCGGGCGATGACAATGCGACGTTTTTCGCCGGCGGACATGGTGCCCACCAACTGGTCGGCCAGGTGTGTCGCCTCCATGCGTTCCAGCGCTTCCCAGGAGCGCTCGCGCATCTCGGGCGTGACGTGCAGATTGGGCCAGAGCGTGGAGGCGGAGAAGAAGCCGGCGGTGACCGCGTCGAGCCCGCAGGTGACGGCGGTGCGTTCGCCCGGAAGGTCCGCCACCACCACGCCGAAGTGCTGGCGCAACTGAGTCAGATCCCAGCGCTCGCGGCCAAAGATGCGTACCTGCATGCCGGGCTGGACCATGGGATAGATCTGGCAGGTCATGGCCAGAATCAAGGTGGATTTTCCGCATCCGTTCGGGCCGAGAATCACGACGTGTTCGCCGGCATCGATCTTCAGGTTCACGTCGTGCAGAACCACCTTGTCGCCACGCGCCACATTGACGGCGCTCAGTTCCAGAAATTCAGGGCTCTGCCCGGCAGCAGACAGGTGGTTCTCCATGCGCTGTGTGGTCTCCTCTGGGTGCGGGCAGACTGCAGCCCGGCGCCTCAATCCATCGTAGCGCGTCCGCCGCCCTGACTCTTGGAGCGGTAGAGCAGTGCATCGGCACGCTGGATGAGCTGTTCCAGGCTTTCGCCAGGCAGCGCCAGGGTGGCTCCGGCAGAGATGGAAAGCGATAGTTGCTGGTCTTGTGCTTCGATGCGGCGGCGTTCGGTCATGGCCACGGCGCGACGTACAAGCTCGGTCAGAATCGTTGCGTCCACGTTGTGCACGATGGCCAGAAACTCATCTCCGCCCCAGCGGCCAATGATGTCGGTGGGCCGCAGCGCGCCCGCCACAGCCTGGCCGGCTTCGCGCAAGGCCTGATCGCCGGCACTGTGGCCAAAGTTGTCGTTGATGGATTTGAGGCTGTCCAGGTCAATCAGCAGAACGCCGAAGACATCCGTGGACGGACTGGGCTCGCTGAGCAGGCCGCGCAGGGTCATCTCCACATAGCGGCGGTTGGGCAGTCCGGTCAGGTGGTCATAGAAGGCCATGCGCTGCATGGCTTCGGTGCGGCGGCGCATCTCAAATTCCGTGGTCGCGTCGGAGAAGATTTCCACGGCGCCCATTACCTGGCCTTCGCCATTCATCATGGGTTGGACGCGCACCCGGATCGGCACCCGACGACCATCCTTCTTATGCAGGAAGATGTAGCCCTGGTGCTGGAGGCAGTCGCACATGCACTCAACCAGCGGGCACTGGTCTCCATGGCAGAGGGGTTGGCCGGCCGCGTCAACGTGCCGCAGAATGTTGTCCTGGCACTTGCGTCCTACAATTTCTTCGGCCTTGAAGCCGGTAATCTGTTCGGCACCCTTGTTCCAGTAAAGGATCCTCCGTTCCCGATCCACAAAATAGACGCCGTCTGCAATATGCTCAAGCAACTGCCGGAAAAACTCCGGATCAGAGCCGGGGATAAAATCGCTTGGACTATGGTCGGCCTGCATCAGGTCGTCCTTTCCTGGTCGAGCGGAAATCGGGTTAGGCGAAAAAGAGTTTTTCTATCTTAACCGAACATACCAGCTAGAAACAGAGGAGATGGTGAACTTGAAACGACAATTTGGCATGTTTCGGTAGGGCGTTTCTAGATGGGAAATCGCGTCTTGAGCCGCGTCCTGCATGGTGAACATTTTTTTACTGCGGCAGCGAAAGATCCGCGCCTGGCCGCGTATTTGCTACAGTAGAGCTTTAAAGGCCATGAGCGATCTTTCCAGCATCATTCTCCCCGGCGGATTCCGTTTTGGCGCCACCACCGCAGGCCTGAAGGCCAGCGGACGGCCCGATTTTGCGTTGATTGTGGCAGACACCACGGCCAGCGCCGCAGCTTCGTTCACCTCGAACAAGGTGTGCGCCGCGCCCATTACCGTGGACCGCGAACACCTGAGCGCTACCGGTGGACGGGTGCGTGTGGTGGCGATCAATGCCGGCAATGCCAACTGCGCCTCCGGACAGGCGGGCATGGATGCCGCGCGCGCCACTTGCGCCGCTGTGGCCGCGCACTTTGGCTGCGCGCCCGCCGAGGTGTTTCCGTCGTCGACCGGCATTATTGGCAAGCCTCTGCCCGCGGAAAAACTGATTGCCGCGTTGCCCGCGGTGAGCGCCGCGCTGAGTGCGGAATCGGACCGCTTTATGGAAGCGGCGCAGGCCATCATGACTACCGACACGGTGGACAAAACCGCGTTTGCCCGTGTGGAGATTCCGGGCGCGGGAGAGATCCGCTTTGCCGCCTTCGGCAAGGGCTCCGGCATGATTCATCCTCAGTTGGTGCCGCATGCCACCATGCTGATCTACATCCTGACCGACGCCGAAGTTGCGCCGGAGGCTTTGCGCAGCTATCTGCAGCCCGCCATCGACAAGAGCTTCAACCGCATCTCCGTGGACGGCGACACCAGCACCAATGACACGGTGCTTCTGCTTGCCTCGGGCGCGAGCGGGGTGAAGATCGAGGCCGGTAATCAGGCCTTTGCCGATGGACTGGCGCAAGTGGCCATTGCGCTGGCCAAGCAAGTGGTGGCTGACGGCGAGGGGCTTTCGCATGTGGTGGAGTTGCAGATTCAAGGTGCAGCCTCCGACGCCGATGCCCTGCGCGTGGCCAAGGCGATTGCCCACTCGCCGCTGGTGAAAACGGCTTGGGCAGGCAAGGATCCCAACTGGGGTCGGCTGGCCTGCGCCATTGGCTACAGCGGCGCACAGGTGGATCCGGCGCGGTTCGACATCACCTTTGGCGAACTGCCCATCTGCCGCAATGGCGGACGTGCCGCCGACTACGATGAGAACGCCGCGCACGCTTACATCTCGCAGCCGGAGTTTTCCATCACCATTGATCTGCATCAAGGCGCTGGAACCTGCACCTTCTGGACCACCGACCTGACCCACGGCTACATCACAATCAACGCCGACTACTCCACATAGAGCGCGGGCTGCCATGCAAGCCACGGCAGCCTAAGCGTTCGCTGGAAAATTTTCTTTACTCTCCAGGCAACCACCTCCATAATGGCTTCACTCCGATCGGCGCACTTCCCTTCAGGGCACCTCTTGCTCATCGGCGCCTTCCGGAGAAATCCAAGGAGGTTCCTTTTCCATGCGGAAGATTGTTTTGTGCCTGATGGCGCTGGCCGCCATCGCTGCCCCCTTGTGCGCAAAAGCGCAGCAATCCGGCCACCCCAAGGTTCTCCAGGTAACGCGGGAGTACCTCAAGCCCTACCGCGGTGGCGCACTGCACGATAAAACCGAGGGCGCCTTTGCTGCCGCCATGAGCGCCGCACACTGGCCTACGCATTATCTGGGTCTCAACTCGCTTTCCGGCAAGAGCCGCGCTGTCTACTTCATCACCTACGATTCCTTCGAGGCATGGGAGAAGGACACGGCAGCCACAATGAAAAACGCTACGCTCTCCGCCGCGCTGGAGCGTGCCGCACATGCGGATGGCGAGCTCCTGGATTCGCTGGAGCAGACCGTCTTCACCTTTGACGAGGAGCTCAGCTACCGGCCTTCGGAGGATATTGGTCACATGCGCTTTGTGGAGGTGACCATCTTCCACGTCCATCCCGGACACGGCAAGGATTTTGTGGAGTTGGCCAAGCTGGTGATGGAGGCTCACAAAAAGGCGGGAACCAGCGCCCACTGGTCCGTGTGGGATAAGGCGTATGGCGGCGATGCGGATGAGTATCTCTTGCTGAGCGGCGATAAGAACATGGCGGACATCGACAAAGGATTTGCCGAAAACGATGCGTTCATCGCCGCTTTGGGCAACGATGGCAAAAAGAAGTTTCGCGAGTTGATACAAACCACCATTGCCAGCGTCGAGACCGAATTGCTGGCCATTAATCCTCGCCAGAGCTACGCGAAAGAGGAGTGGATACAGGCCGATCCCGAGTTCTGGAAGCCGAAACCCGCACCCACTGCTCCCGTGGCGAAAAAGCCCGCGCCCTAACCGTTTGTATTCGAAGGCAGCGGCTGCGCGCCGGCGGAGCCGTTGCCTTTGCATGCGGACGGGTACAACTCCTTGTGACCTCTTTGCTACTCTGAGAGCAGTACGCCGGAGCGCACGCCGGTGATCTTTGCCTGCGTTGGATGTTCTGGCCAGAGGAGATCGAAGACATGTCCGTCATTCCCCAAATGAGTGTCAAGGAACTGAAGCAGCGCATGGACCAGGGCACGGCGCCCGTGGTGATCGATGTGCGCGAGCCCAACGAATATCAGATTTGTAACATCGGCGCGCGGTTGATCCCGATGAATACGGTACCGGCGCGTCTGGATGAGATTCCGCGCGACAAGGACGTCGTGATCCAGTGCAAGAGCGGTGGCCGCTCGCAGCGGGTGGCGGAGTTCCTGGCGCAGAGTGGTTATACGCGGGTGTCGAACCTGGCGGGCGGCATCCTGGCCTGGGCTACGGAGATCGACCCCACGATGCAGAAGTACTAATGGCTGTCCTGCCGCAGCCTACACTGGAAGGCACACTGGTCCGGCTGGAACCGCTTGTTCCCGCGCATGCTGGCGCGTTGGCGCAGGCGGCCACCGGAGCCAGTCCGGAGCTTTACCGCTGGACGCATGTTCCCGGCACGCACGAAGACGCGGCGCGCTATATTGACGCTGCTCTGGCCATGCGGGATGCGGGCACGGCCCTGCCTTTTGCAACCGTGCGCCGCGCGGATGGCCGCGTGGTGGGTTCCACGCGCATCTTCAATATCGAACGCTGGGCGTGGCCTACGGAGCATGAACGTCACGGCCGCGCGGAAGGCGATGTGGCCGAAATTGGGTATACGTGGCTGAGTTCCACGGCCCTGCGGACAGGCATCAATACCGAAGCCAAACTGCTGATGCTCACTTATTGTTTTGAAACCCTGGGACTGTTGGGTGTGTGTCTCCACACCGACGCGCGGAATCAGCGCTCGCGCGCAGCGATGGAGCGTATTGGCGCGCATCTGGATGGGACGCTGCGTGCGCACCGGCTGGCCATGGATCTGGTTGCGCGCGACTCCATACGCTGCTCGTTCGTGGCCAAAGAGTGGGCCGCAACGAAGAAGCACCTTGAAGGGCTGTTGCAACGCCAGTAGGTCGGAAGATCAGGAAATCAGTTTTGCAGTAAGAAAAATCCGGGGCAATTGCCCCGGATTTTTTTGATTTCAAGGTCGCTGCGGCATGGACTACGTCATGCGGAAGATCCTGCGCCACAACGAGGGCTTGCGTTCGCAATGCGGGGCGCACGAATTCTTGGTGCTGGCGTGAAAGGAACGGCAGGCAGAGCAATCGCCGTGGTGGCGGCACTCGGTATTGGGGCAACTGCAGTCGATCACGTGTCTTGTCTTCAGATCAGTGACCGGCATTCAGCGCCTCCATCTTTCCGTTCTCTTCCAGTTTGCCGAAGATCATTTTGCCGCTGGCGGTTTGCAGAACGCTTGTAACGGTAATGTCCACGGTTTTCCCGATCAGCTTACGGGCGTGATCCACCACAACCATCGTTCCGTCGTCCAGATAGCCGACGCCCTGATTATATTCCTTGCCTTCCTTGAGGATGGTGATCACCATGCGCTCGCCGGGCAAAACCACTGGTTTGAGGGCATTGGCCAAGTCGTTGATGTTGAGCACATCCACGTGATGGAGATGGGCCACCTTGTTCAGGTTGAAGTCGTTGGTGACCACCTTGGCACCCCATTTTTTGGCGAGTTCGAGCAGCTTCAGGTCCACCTCGCGGATGGAGGGGAAGTCGTCGGGCACAATCTGCACATCAATGGCGGTATTGGACTGCATGCGCTGGAGCATGTCGAGTCCGCGGCGGCCGCGCTGGCGTTTGGAGGCATCCGTGGAGTCGGCCACGGTCTGCAGTTCGCGCAGCACGAATTCGGGGACCACAAGGACGCCATCCATAAAGCCGGCTTCGGCAATATCGGCAATGCGGCCGTCAATGATGACGCTGGTATCGAGTACTTTGGCGGAACGGCGGGTGGTGCGCTCGGTGGCGAAGACCGTGCCGAGTGCCGCTGGATTGAGCAAATCGCCCTTGCTGGTGCCCACCAGCAGGCCCACATACGTCATCAGCAGCAGGACAAAGATTTGCAATACGGCGGAGGTTGCGCCCGAGGGCAGCGCCGAACGCAGCACCATGCAGAACAGAGCCGCGCCAAAAATGCCCAGTACGCTGCCTGAAACCGCGCCAATCAACCGGCGCAGGCTGAGCGCGCGCACCCGGAGTTCGAAAACGATGACCAGCGCCGCGGCTAAAGCACCCCCCGTTGCGCTCACCCAGCCGTTTTCAACGCCGAACGGATGGAGGAAGAAACAAACACCTGCCAGTAATGCCAGGAAAAGAAGACGAAGAACGATGAGATCCATGGATGGCCCTACCCCGCCCGGCAGAGCTACCGTACGCCCGAGCGGCACAACTAAGGAATATGCCGAGCCATGAATAGGATCGTCAAGCAAAGATTCAAATCTGGTGCAAATTCTGCCTGAAAGGTAACCAAGGGAGCGGCGGCCAGCGGTCTTAGGACGCGGCGGCCAGCTCCATGGGGGCAGTGTGGCGCTGGGTGCCCTTGCGGGGACCGCGCTTGCGGGCGCTCATCACCTTGATCTTTTCCAGCAACTCGTGGGGAGTGCAATTCTTCTTGGCCAAAAAGGCATCGGCAATATGCATCTCGCCGTTGGCCGACTGCGGATCGCCCATCAGGATCATGGGGACATGCGCGGCCAGCCGCTTCAAACGCCCCACCAGTTGCGCACCGTTCATCTGCGGCATGGCGAAATCCGCCAGCACCAGGTCCACAGCCGTGCCGCCAAAGGCAGCAATGGCTTCCTGGCCACTGGTGGCGGAAATCACGCGGTAGCCATTAGTCGTAAGCATGAAGCTCATAACGGACAGATCCTGTTCACTATCGTCTACGCAGAGAATTACTTTTTTCGGTCTCATAACTTTTGGGCTACACTCCTGTTTTCTTGTACTGCGCACCGGATTTTGGCCACACGAATCCCGTCCGCTTTTTGCGCGGTTTTCAAGGGGCAACAATTCCCGGTGTCCCCGATTGGCGCTGTCCCTTCCGGTGGATGCCGTGATCCCGCAGCTCGTCAGCCAAGCGCACTTCCGGGCGGAAGCCTGATCGGCTAGATACGGGACTCACCGTGACGACCCACCGCGGGCCGCACTGCAATCGAGGTCTTGATGGTTCAGCTCTGCATTGAAACAACGCGACGCAAGCGCCACATCATTTGGTTCAATGCTTGCCAAGAGTAGGAGAAGCGGAGGGCGAAAGAAAGAGGGAAGGAGAGGCGAAAGTGCGTGTGTAAAAAAAGTCTGAAATTGTGAAAATTCCCCAGTTTGCTCAAAGCGAACGACTTGCGATGATGAAAGGCTGTTGAAAGTATGTGGAGGGCGGCCGGAAAAGACGTCCAATTGTCACAAAGTTAGTGCGGCCAAATGCTTGTCAAATCGCAAAGCTCAGTGCGTCTCAAAATGACCAGGCCTGATTGGGCTTTGAGCGCGTCCCACGCGGGTTGCTGACAGTGCACTAGTTATGCGGCACTCTCCAAGATAAGCTGGACACTTATTGCACTAGTTACGTGGCAACTTAGTTGTAAGACAGGAGACTTTCTGCGTGGACCCGCTTTACAGGATGTCCCACTTCCGTTTTTCATGGAGGGGATGAGTCTTCTCCCATCCACCTTCCGCATCGAGCACCTCTACATTTCGCCGGGGCACAACTTTTTTGGCCATCACGGCCAGCCTGCCGGCCAAAACTCCCTGCAAGAAGTGGACAACGTGGAATGCGTTGCCGGGCGCGGGCTGGTGGGCGACCGCTTCTTCGACTTCAAACAGGATTACAAGGGACAGATCACCTTTTTTGCCGCGGAAGTGTTTGAGCAGGTGTGCCGCGAGATTGGCGTGAGCGGAGCTCTTCCAGGGCTCACGCGGCGCAATGCGATCACGCGCGGCGTCGACCTGAATGCGCTGGTCGGCCAGGAGTTCGAGGTGCAGGGAGTGCGCTTTCTGGGGATGGCGGAGTGCTCGCCCTGCTACTGGATGGATCAAGCGATCGGGCCGGGCGCGGAAGCGGCTCTGCAGGGCCGTGGAGGCCTGCGCGCACGCATCCTGACCAATGGACGGCTGTGCGTGGATCGCTGAGTTACACGGCACGCCGAGGAAAGCAGCGCGCCGAGCTTGTCGCGAACTGCGCAGGCTTGCTCGAAAAGCGTCGCTGGTTTCTACCGCGAGTGTGAGCGGGAGAGGGGTGCGGCTGGGAGTTTCCCTTCTATCTATTGCGGAATCAATTCTTTGAGTGGCTCAAAGCGGCGTAGTTTTCGGTTGCCCGGCGTAGCTGAGCTGGATAGGATGGCTACGAAAGGCGAGGTCGTATGAACCGCAGAGATTTTTCCGCATTGTTGCCCCTGCTGGCAGCCGCCACCGCGCTGACGCCCGAGGCTGGGGCCCAAACCGCTGCAGCGCATCTGAACCAACTGAGCTCGGGGGCCTATCCGCCAGCTCCGCCCAAAGCTCCTCCCACGGCGCCGCGCATCTCGCGTAGTTTTCTGCTGGGGCTGCTGCCGGGCGATATTCGCCTGGAGGCGCACGAGACGCATCTTGCGCCCGGGGCTCCGCCGGAGCCTGTCAATCATCACAAGCACAGTGAGATTTGGCTGATGCGCGAAGGCCGGGCCACACTAACCGCCGGTGGCAAGACGGTGATTCTGCAACCGGGCGATATGGGATTGTGCGTAGCTGGCGAGGATCACACCATCACCAATGCCAGCCAGAGCGAACCGGCCAGCTACTTTGTGATTACCGTAGGGCCGCCTGAGTAAATTCCCCGCAAAGCAAAACGGTCCGGAGAAGTCTCCGAACCGTTCTGCAAGGCAGCCCATTGCCAGATGATGAAAAAGACGAACTGTAATGTTGCAGGTAGGTTATGCCGCCTCCGTTGGCCGTCAGGTGAGCGATAGAGTTGCCTGCTGCCAGCGTAGCCGCTAGGTGGAAGATAAGCATGAGTCCGGTTGCGCTCAGGCTGAACGAAGATGTAGGGGCCTGACGGAGTGGCGCTCGACTGACTCTGATGCGCATGGAGCCCGCCCGTGGATGTGCCGTGTTGCTGATGAAGCCAAGAGAGCGGTAGGAAACCGGTCACAACCGGGGCATGGCGGCAATCGCGAAGCCGGCAGATGCCACAACGGTTACGGCAGTGATTGCGATGCGATTTGCGCCGCCGTCCATTGCCGTCCTGAAGATAGGATAGCCGCCAACCCCCTGTGCGGAACCGGATGCACACGTGAAAGCAGTGACCCTGTACCAATAAGGGAAGCAAGGCGGGAACTGACCATAAGGCCCACAGGCTGATCGCTGGTGCCGTGCATGCGGAAGCCGGAGGTGTTGCGCCAGCACCTCCGTGCCGCGCTCAGCGGAAACGGCGCAGCCGGAGTACGCTGCCACTATAAGGCGTAAACTGTTGTATATGCGGTTGTTCGTCGGTATTCCTCTGGCTCCGGACGTGGTGAACAGGTTATCTGTGGCGGTGGCACGGTTGAGTGCGCCTGAGGATGGGCTGCGCTGGACGCTCCCAGCAACCTGGCACATTACCCTGCAGTTTCTAGGTGAGGCATCGCCTGCTCAATGCCAGGAGTTGGTGGAGAATCTGTCCGAGATCAAGAGTGCACCTTTTTCTGTGCATGTCGGGGATGTGGGCTGCTTTGACCGGGCTGGCGTGATCTATGCCGGCATCTATCCCAGTTCAGAGCTATCCGCGCTGGAGCGGAAGGTGGTTGCGGCGACTGCGCTGGTTGGCTTTCAGGCGGAACAAAAAACCTACCGGCCGCACATCACTCTGGCCCGTGCCAAGGGCCGGCAAGGATTGCCCGCGGCGCGTTGTTTGGGGAAGTCCGTGCACGGGCTTGATTTTGGATCGTTCAAGGTACAGGAATTCTTGCTGCTGGAAAGCTTTCTGGAGACTGCGGGAGCGCGCTACGAGGCCCGGCATGCGTTTCGCCTGGGCTGAGAAAGCTGCCTTGGGTGGGTATTTTCCCTTGATCTGCACTGTTTCTGGTGCACCCCTATCTTTCCTCTACTCGTTGAACGCGGTATACTGGGGATTCGGAATGCTCAGGGGAAGGTGTGTGTCTGGCCGCGCCGCTACCCCGCCGAAGGGCGACCGAAACCCTAAAGCGGTCAAGAATTTGGAGTTGAACGATGGCACAGGTATGCGAGATTTGCGGCAAGGGTCCGCAGTTCGGTAACAACGTTTCTCACGCGCACAACGTGACCCGCCGCCGCTGGAACGTGAATCTGCAGGCCGTGAAGGCCCTGATTAACGGCGCTTCCAAGCGCGTTCGCGTTTGCACTAGCTGCATCAAGACGGGCAAGATCGTTAAGTCGTAGTCCGGACTCCGGCCCTCGGGCCGCGAGGGCGCTCAACCAATTGGACAACAACCCCGTCCTGCGAGGGACGGGGTTTTGTTGTGCCTGCTATTTGCTGCTGGACTCCGCCTTGGTAAAGGTGATGGCGCCGGAGTTGATGCAGTAGCGCAGGCCGGAGGGTTTGGGGCCGTCCGGGAAGACGTGTCCCAGGTGGCCATCGCAGCGAGCGCATGTGACTTCGATGCGGCGCATGCCGTAGCTCAGATCCTCGTGTTCCTCAATGGTGGTGGAGTCGGCCGGCAGCATGAAGCTGGGCCATCCGCATCCGGAGTCGAACTTGCTCTCGGAGCGGAACAGGAGCGCTCCGCAGCCGGCGCAATGGTAGTTGCCGGTTTCGTGATTGAAGGTCAATGCTCCGGTAAAGGCGTGTTCCGTGGCCTTTTCACGCAGGATCTGATACTGCGGCGAGGTGAGCTGGGTGCGCCATTCTTCCTCTGAACGCACGATCTTGGCAGGTTTTTCCGTCATGGGGGGACCTCCGGTGTCTGGATGCGGCGCGGAGGGGAAGCCTGCGCCGCATCCAGTGTTCGATGCGGTTCTACACCTCGGCGACGACTTCGATTTCCACCAGTACATCCTTGGGCAGACGCGCTACCTGTACGGTAGAGCGGGCCGGAGCGCCATCGCCGCCCAGATAGCGGGTATAGACCTCGTTCATGGGGACAAAGTCGTTCATGTCCTTCAGGAAGACGGTGGTCTTCACCACCCGGTCCAGGCTCGATCCGGCAGCTTCCACAATCGCCTTCAGATTTTCGAGTGAGCGTTCGGTTTGTGCGGCAATGCCGCCCTCCACCACTTGCATGGTGGCCGGATCCAGCGGAATCTGGCCCGCTGTAAAGAGAAGATTACCCACGCGCACCGCCTGTGAATACGGGCCAATGGCCGCGGGCGCTCCGTTGGTTGCGATGATTTGCTTTGCCATGGGTCGATTGTACGTCTGCGTTGTGCGCCTGGTGTTATCCAAGAATCGTGTTATCGATCAGCCTGGTTGCGCCCACCCATGCGGCCACCGCGAATAACGAGCCGGGGGCTGCTGTTTCCTGCGGCTTCAGCGTGTCCCAGTCCGACAGCTCAATGTAATCCACGCGTACGGCGGGTTCGGTGGCAAAGATGCCGCGAGCTGCCTCAATGAGCGCGGTGCTGCTGCGTTCTCCCTGGGCAAAAAGTGAGGCCACAAAACTGACCGCGCGGCTCAGTACCAGAGCCTGACGGCGTTCTTCCGCGCTCAGATAGGCATTGCGCGAGCTGAGCGCCAGCCCATCGGCCTCGCGCACAATGGGGCAAGCCACCAACTCCAGGCCGAAGCCCAGATCGCGCGTCATGCGCCGCAACACGGCCACCTGGGCGGCATCCTTCTGGCCAAAGAAGGCGCGGTCCGGTTCGGCGGCGATGAACAGTTTGGTCACAATCGTGGCCACTCCACGAAAATGCCCGGGGCGCGACGCGCCGTCCAGCTTACCGCTCAGTGAGCCCGCATCCACAAAGGTCTCCGCCCATGGAGCGTAAAGTTCTTCAACCGAGGGGGCAAAGACGGCATCCACCTCAGCTTCTTCTGCCAGTTTGCAATCGGCTTCAAAGGTGCGTGGATAGCGGGCGTAATCTTCGTTTGGCCCAAACTGCGTGGGGTTGACGAAGATGCTGACCACCACCCGGTTGCAACTGGCAACAGCGGCGCGCATCAGCGAGGCATGCCCGGCATGCAGAGCGCCCATGGTGGGCACCAGACCTATGGTTTTTCCGGCGGCGCGTTGCGCGCGTGACCACGTACGCAGTTCCTGAACCGTGCGCAGAATCTGCATTACGCTCCCTCTTGTCCGGCGGCCAGATGCAGTGCATCCTGGCCGGTCGTCTGGCTTTTGCGCTCCGCGGCGGGCAGATGGTAGCTCTCCGCATCGCTGGGAAAATTGTGCTGTTCCACATCTTCGCGATACTGTTCCAGCGCGGTGCGAATAACGGAAGCCGCATCGGTGTATTGACGCACGAACTTGGCCGGAGGCGCCAGGGTCAGGTTCACCAGATCGTGATAGACCAGGATCTGCCCATCGCAGCCAGGTCCCGCACCAATGCCGATGGTGGGAATCTCCAGCTCCTGGGTGATCAGCTCGGCCGCCTCGCGGGGAATGCCTTCCAGCACAATCACGCCGGCTCCGGCGCGTTCCAGCGCCAGTGCATCGCGACGCAAGCGGTCCACGGTTTCAGCCGTGCGTGCCTGCACCCGATAGCCGCCCATGCGATGCAGACTTTGTGGCGTCAGGCCCAGATGGCCCACCACCGGAATCTCCGCATCTGTGAGCGCGCGCACCAGCTCCGTGCGGGCGCCTTCAATCTTGACGGCTTCAGCGCCGGCTTCTTTGAGGAAGCGCACGGCGTTGGCAATTCCTTCGGCCACGGTGCCGTGATAGCTGCCGAAGGGCATGTCAGCCACCAGCAGGGCACGGCGGGTGCCCCGGCGGACGGCGCGGGTATGGTGCAGCATCTCGTCCACGGTGATGGAAAGGGTGTTTTCGTGTCCCAGGATCACCATGGCCAGCGAATCACCCACCAGAATCATGTCGATTCCGGCCTCATCCACCAGTCGCGCGGTGGAGTAGTCATAGGCGGTGAGCGCGGTAATTGGCTTACCTTGCCGCTTCATCTGGGCAAGCGCGGGTAGAGTGACTTTGGGAAGGGAGGATGGGCCGTGCGCACCGTCGGCGCCGCCCGGGAATGTCGTTAGGCTCATTGTGTACTCCAGTGCCGCTCCGTCAACACAGGATGCGGCCCGAACATCCTGAGTATACGCCTGGTGGCGGGAGGCCAAGGGGCTCAGGCGGGGCTGACGGGGTGTTCCCGGGCTCGCCGCGATCCCCGGCCATGGCGTAACCTGTAGATGCTGCACTCCCATCCCCGGAGGTTTTCTGCGTGTCCGTTTACGAGCATCATGTTTTTGTGTGTACGAACCACCGCCCTGCCGGAGCTCCCCGCACGTCCTGCACGGCGGAGGGCCAGAGCGAGGTCCACACCCGGCTCCAGCAGCTTGCCAAAGAGGCCGGTCTGGCAGGAAAAGTCCGTATCAACAAGGCTGGTTGCCTGGACCAGTGCGAGCATGGGCCGGTGGTTGTGGTCTATCCGGAGGCGGTCTGGTACGGCAATGTGACCCCGGCCGACGCCGAGCAGATTGTCCGCGAACATCTGGTAGGCGGGCAGCCGGTGGATAGGCTCCGCATTGCCGACGAATGTATCAACAACCGTTCCTGCCCCCACTGCGGATGAGACAGTTTCCCTTTATTCTCTTTAAGTCCCGTTTTATGATCACGGACCGTGTACAGCCACAGGTCCCATGCGCTATGCTGAGGCTTCGCCCATGATTTTCTCTCGTGATTACATTGGGTATCTCGCCCGCCGCACAGTGAAGCACCTCGTCGATGCCAAATTGATCGCCACCAGCGACCTGAAGGCTACCGAAGAGCGTGTCCAGGATGCATTGGTTGAGGAGCTCGCGCTCGAAGACCGCATCAATGAGGAAGTACGCGTCATTCTCGAGGCTTATTCCGAGGAAATGCGTAAGTCCGGCGCTCAGTACGCTGAAATGTTCAAAAAAGTTAAAGGCGAACTGGCCCGCAAATACAAGGCGGTGCTATGAGAATCAGCCGCGACAAGCTCAATAAACTGGCTCACACCGTAGCCGATACCCTGGCTGAGGTGGATGCGGTTGGCTTCCTGGATGAACGCAATGTGATCCGCCAGGAGTCCCGCAAGATTCTCGAGGAGCTGCTCGAGCAGGAAGGCAAAATCGACAACGCCGCCCGGCTCAAGATTGCCAGCCAGAAGAAGATCATCCCGGAAGGCTCGCAGGAGTGGGAGATCCTCTATCGCAAGTACTACAACGACGAAGTGCGCAAGTTGGGCATCTAGGGCCTGTTCGGCCTCCCCGCTTCGGCGGCAGGAAAAATAATCCGCAAGTGTGTGATCCCAGATACCTCAGAGGCTTTTGCTTCTGAGGTATTCTTCTTGCACTTTACCAACGGGTTACGTTTTCCTGCTGTTGACTTTGCTCCACCGGGGGAACTCTCCATGGCTATTGCGCGCTCCTTCAAAAGCGTATCCACTCTTTGCCTGTTTGCTCTTTGCCTGATGCTTTTTGGATTCCTGGCCCCATCGCTGATGGGACTGGCCTTGCTGGCGTCTGTGTTCGTGCTGCCATTGGCTGCTGTGGGCGTCTTCGGATGGCTTTGCTGGAAGTCCGCATTCACACTGCGCAAATCCTCAGCCGAGCCTGAGCCCGAAGCCGAGCAGTAGCTTTTACCCGCGCAGGCGCTCGCTTGCATCGGGCTAGGTGCTGGAGATCTGCCATTGTGGCGCCTTTCTTCCGCGTAGTGATCGGGCCGTCATTTCCCGGCCTCCTATTCCGTGGTCCTCATCCGTTCGACCTCGTTTATCATCACCAGAGGGAAAGAACGCGATGACTTTTGCACGGAAGAATTCGGCATGCCTTGTGGCTGGCCTTTTGTTGACGTTTGCCCTCACCGGCTGCCGCCCCCACGACTTTCCCACCTATCCGGCCAACTACCGCGAGTACGCCTATGTGACCAACGGCGGTTCGGGCACGGTCAGCATCTACGATGTGGTGAATGTGCGACTGGATCGCGAACTGGCAACTGGAGCCAATCCTGTTGCCGTAGTTGCCAGCCCTACCCGCAATGAGGTGTACGTGGTCAACTCCGGCGCCGGCAACGCCGACGGATGGCTTTCCGTGATCGATGCGCAGAAGAATGCCGTGATCGGCTCGATTGCGCTGCATCGCCAGCCTGTTTCCATCGATGTTTCGCCAGACGGCGTCACGGCTTACATTGCCAACCAGGGCTCCAACTCGGTGTCGGTCATCGATTTGGCGGCGCGTCGCGAGGTAGCCCGCATAGGTGCCGGTGAGCAGCCGGTTACAGCACGCCTTGCACCCGACGGCAAAACCCTGGTGGTGGCCAATCGCGCCGGCAACTCCGTGAGCCTGATCGATCCGGCGCAGCGTACGGTGCGCGCGGTCTTCTCCGGCTGCCCCGGAGCGGCGGATGCCGTGATTCTACCGACCTCCGACAAAGCGTTTGTGGCCTGCTC
>Ga0207738_100008_pt1 | contig 55019 bp, 32 predicted proteins | sample LuqExpMetagenom9_FD_187767 | JGI IMG/M metagenome (GOLD analysis project Ga0207738, IMG submission 187767) | Tropical forest soil microbial communities from Luquillo Experimental Forest, Puerto Rico - Sample 9 (SPAdes) | ecosystem: Environmental > Terrestrial > Soil > Tropical forest ... | reverse complement strand
CGGGTAATACTGGTGGCTCAAGTCCATTCAACCAGACCTTCACCGGCGCAAGCACAGCGAACTTTGTAGGCACGTCAATCAGTACAAATGCGACGGGCTATGCCTATGCCGATTTCTTGCTGGGCGCTGTAAACTCTGCTACTGAAACTGTAGCCTACTATCAAACCATTGGTGGACGCTTCCATCCGTGGGCGCCGTACTTTCAGGACAACTGGAAGCTGCGTCCTAATCTGACGGTGAGCCTTGGCCTGCGCTGGGATTACATGCCTCCGTATCATGAGGCGCAGGATCGTTGGAGCTTTTTCAATCCGAATGTGACAAACCAGCTGACGAATACTCCGGGCGCCCTGCAGTATGCAGGCTTCTGGGGGGCGGGCTATAGCTGCAACTGCCGCACTCCAGTCAGCACGTATTGGAAGAATTTAGGTCCGCGTGTTGGCATAGCCTGGTCGGTGAATCCGAAGACTGTCGTGCGCGCAGGTTTTGCAGTTGCTTATACGCGTGGAGGTGGTGTGGGTGGTCGTACAGGCGATGCAACCGGCACCGGGCAGAATGGCTTTGGAGCGACGATTACGCTACCCTCTGCAATTTCGACAGGTTTAGCTTCAGGTCCGTCCTTCTATCTGAACAACGGAACGGCTTTTACCGCAGCGAATGCGGCCAACGTTAACTTCGGCGGTGCTACCTACTCAATTCCTGCAGGCAGCGGCGCGAGTGCTTCGGGCATGACTACAGGCACGGGTAACTACCTGACCAGTTCTGGTGCTTTCGTTACGCCAGGCAGCGCCCCGGGCTATGCTGATCCATATCTTGCCAGCCGCGCTCCGCAGATTAACTTCTTCACGTTTGGTGTTCAGAGACTCATCACGAACGATCTGACCCTGATGGTGAATTACTCTGGCAGCGAGTCGCACTTTCTGGCTGGTGCGGGAGTCTCCGGCACGTGGTCGGGGCAGCTTGATCCAGCCTATGTTGCCCAGTTGGGTTCTACGCTTGCCAGCGACAATGCAACCAATATCCTAAGTGCACCGGCGACAGCCGCGAATATTGCAATTCTGCAAAAGGTTATGCCAGGCGTTACGCTTCCGGCCTTCTTTACACAGGCCGCAACAGCGAGCACCACCCCTACTATTGCGCGAGGGTTGCGCCCGTTTCCGCAGTATTCGAGCCCGCCGAGCGCTACCTGGGATAACATCGGGAATAACAACTACCATGCACTCCAGATTTCGTTGGAGCAGCGTGCATGGAAAGGGTTGAGCTATCGCGTTAACTTCTCGATGTCAAAGAACATTGGCGACGATGGCACAACACGTAGCGCATTTGCCGTTCCAGCGGGCGCTTCTTCGAATGGCAAAGCTCTACCGGGTAACAATCGCGCGGATCGCGACCTGACCACGATTGACATACCGAGAACACTGCGTGCCTTCGGTCGTTATGATCTTCCCTTCGGTAAAGGAATTCTGGGTGGGCAGAACAGGATGACGCGAAACCTGATCGGCAAGTGGGCATTATCAGGCGTCTTTAGCTATAACGTTTCTGTACCGCTTCTGGTTACTGCGAGCGGCTGCACTACGCCGAATTCTGGTACATGTATGCCGGATCTGGTTAGCGGCTCCAGCATTCGTCAGCATGGCAAGTGGGGAGAGGGTCTCACCGGTGCCAATCTCAAGGCCGTCAGCTATCTGAATTCAGCAGCCTTTAAGCTGCCGAACGCATTTGTGCTGCCGTCGAATGCATCCAGCAAGGCGGTTGCTGTAACTATGATTGGCACAGCTCCTCGTACAGGTCTGAACTTGCGCGGACCGTCGAACATCAATGCCGATGCCAGCCTAAGTCGCACCTTCAACATTATTCCTGAGCGAGCGAGGTTCGTCTTCCGCGTGGATTGTAATAACGTTGCAAACCACGTGACGTTTGGCGGAATTGGAACAACCTGGTCTTCGTCTACATCGAGCACTTTTGGACAAGTCACCAGCGCGAGTGGTATCCGAGACTTTCAGTTCGCAGGCAAATTAACTTTTTAATCCAAACAGGGCATGGCAAAAAGAGGCATGGGGTACCATGTCTCTTTTTGTCTGTACGCTTTGATAAGGACGGTCATGCGGGCATCCTTTTACTCGGCATTAGGTAGCTGTACAAGCTGTCTTGCGTTGCTGATGTTGCTTGCCGGGCTTAATCTGCACGCACAGAAGATTGCTCTGACATGGGATGATCTTCCTGCCCATCACGAATTGCCTCCCGGAGTGACGCGACTCGATGTGATTCAGCAGATTCTTGCTGCGATGAAAGAGGCTGGTCTTCCGCCTGCATATGGATTCGTAAATGGCATCCGTCTGCAGCAGGAACCGGGGAGCGATGTGGTGCTGAAGGCATGGCGTGCCGCGGGTAATCCGGTTGGGAATCACGGATGGTCGCATATGAACCTGTCGCGGCACACCACGGAGGAATTTGAGCGCGACGTCGAGAAGAACGAGATATTGCTGCAGAGCCTGATGGGTACAGAGGATTGGCATTGGCTGCGATATCCGAACCTGGCCGAAGGAGCCACCGCGGAGCAGCGCCATGAAGTGCGCCTATGGCTCAATACGAAAGGCTACCACGTGGCCGCAGTAACGATGGGATTCGGGGACCATGTCTGGAATCCTGTTTACGCGCGTTGTGCAGCACAGGGCAATACGCAGGCGATTGCTGTGCTCGAGCAAACCTATCTAGAAGCAGCCAGGCATGATGCTGAGGCGCGGCGCAGGAGTGCGAGATCCAGCCTTGGACGCGAAATTCCGTATGTTTTGTTAATGCATGTTGGGGCGTTTGACGCGCGTATGCTGCCTCGTCTACTCGCCCTTTACAAGCAACTAGGCTTCCAGTTCATTGCGCTCGAGCAGGCGGAAGAAGATCCTTTCTACGCGCCAGACTTGCAATTGTCTTTGCCTTCTGTGGATCCGCTCACGCTCAGAACCGAGACAACTTCTAGCGAGGCGCAGCCTACGACAATAAATCGCGCTGAGATTGAAGCGCTTTGTCGTTAAAACGTGCGGAGTGATCTCTGACCGTGATTCTCCTTGAATGAGTAGATAGACCGTGATGTAAAAGAAAAGACGATCTTCTCCGACTATTGGCAGATTCGCGACGGACGCACTGCAGATAGGATGAGGAGAATCTGATTCGCAACTAATCACTGCTGACAGTACAGAGCTTCTGATTGCTTGCTGGAACAGAAGAAAGATGCCAAACAGTATGTTGATTTGTCGAATTCATTCGTGCCACGTTTCGTATGTGGCTTTTGTGTTGCTATTGGTTTTAAGTGCAGTGAGTCCGCTTAATGGCCAGCGGCATCGCTATAATTTCAACCCTGACTGGCGGGTGTTGGTCGCAGATCCTGCTGGAGCTGAAAAATCTGATTTTGATGATTCGCACTGGAAACCAGTGAGTCTGCCCTATGCATGGAATGAAGACGCGGCATTTCGCGTGCAGATTCACGACTTGCCTACAGGAATTGCCTGGTACCGCAAGCACTTTGTCCTGCCTGCTGGAGCAGAAAATCAGCAAGTGGTTCTTGAGTTCGAAGGCGTGCGGCAAGCTGCGGAAATCTATTTGAATGGCAAATGGATTAGCCGTCATGAAGACGGGGTTACGGCGTTCGGCGTCAACATAACAACGCATCTACGCCAGGGTGAAAATATATTGGCAGTGCGCACGGACAACAGTTGGGATTACCGCGAGCATACGACCGGATCTACGTATCAGTGGAATAACAATAATTTCTATGCGAACTATGGCGGCATTCCGCGCAATGTGTGGCTGCATACGCTCCCTGCTGTGCATCAAACTCTGCCACTCTATTCCAGTCTTGGCACAACAGGCGTCTATATCTGGGCAAAAGATTTCGCCGTTGCAGATCATCAGGCTCGCGTGGTTGTCGAGAGCCAGGTGCATAATGGCACAAGACAATCTCAACAGGCTGAGCTTGATGTTGAAATTCACAGGCCAGACGGATCGCTTCTTGGAAGATTCTCTTCTGAGAAGGCTGATGCTATAAGCCCAGGATTCACAACTACCGTCTCGGCGGAGTCGCTGCTGAGTGGACTCGAATTCTGGAGTTGGGGATACGGCTATCTCTACGATGTCACGACAATCGTGAAAATCGATGGCAAGGAAGTTGATCGTCTTGTAACCCGCACAGGCTTTCGTGAGACGGATTTTGGAGATGGGATGATTTATCTGAACGGCCGTGTAATGCAGGTTCACGGCTATGCGCAACGCACGACGAATGAGTGGCCTTCGGTTGGCTCGGCTGTACCAGCCTGGATGAGCGACTTTTCGAACCGGATGATGGTGGATGGCAATGCGAATCTGGTGCGGTGGATGCACGTAGAGCCATGGAAGCAGGATGTGGAGTCCTGCGACCGTGTTGGGCTGCCGCAATCCATGCCTGCTGGTGATGCCGAAGGCGATACGCAAGGAAGACGATGGCAACAGCGTGTGGCTGTGATGGAGGACGCGATTGTCTACAATCGTAACAACCCGAGCATCTTGTTCTATGAGTCAGGGAATAAAGGCATCTCTGCTGAACATATGGCGGAGATGAAAGCTGTGCGGGACCGCTTCGATCCTCATGGTGGGCGGGCTATTGGTGCGCGCGAGATGCTTGACGATCACATTGCCGAATATGGTGGCGAGATGCTCTATACCAACAAGAGTGCCACTAAGCCAGTGTGGGCGCATGAGTTCAACCGTGATGAAGGCGCGCGGAAGTTCGCTGACAATAACTCGTTTCCATTTCATCAGGATTCTCCGCTTTATAACCGCAACCAGGACTCATCTGCGCTGCAAAATGTTCGCACCTGGTGGGATTTCTATCGTGTGCGACCAGGTACTGGCCGTCGTGTGAGCTCTGGCGGAGTCAATATCGTCTTCTCGGATTCGAATACTCACTATCGAGGCGATAACAACTATCGTCGTAGTGGGGAGGTAGATGCGATGCGTCTGCCCAAAGAGGGTTTCTATGCGGATCAGGTCATGTGGAACGGATGGGTTGATCCAGAAAGAGTCATGACCCATATCGTTGGTCACTGGAACTACGAACCCGGCGTGGTGAAATCGGTGTACGTGATCTCAACAGCCAAGCGTATCGAACTTGTCCTGAATGGGCGTTCTCTAGGTGTGCAGAGTCCGCGCTACGACTTCCTGTTCACCTTTCCGGACGTACGCTTTGAGGCAGGACTACTGGAAGCTTTTGCAGTAGATGCAGTAGGTCATCGTGGTTCATCGACAAGTGTGCAGACGATAGGCTCTGCCAGAAAATTGCGACTAACCTTGCACACCGCAGCAGAAGGTATGCATGCGGATGGGGCAGACATGGCTCTGGTCGATGTTGAGGTTGTGGATTCTCAAGGACGCCGCTGCCCATTGGCTAATAACCAAGTCGATTTTGTGTTGACTGGTGCCGCGGAGTGGCGCGGTGGAATCGCACAAGGTTCAGCGGCCAAGGCCACTCCTGGACCGGTTAAGTCGCCATTGCTGAATGAAGATAATTTTATCCTTTCCAGATCTCTTCCTGTGGAATTGGGTGTAAATCGCATTTTGCTTCGCGCAGGGCGTAGTGCCGGAGAGGTGCGTCTTCAGGCCCATGCCAAGGGGCTCGAATCCGCAGATCTCCACTTTTATACGATTCCCATACAGGTAGAGCATGGAATTGCAGAAGTCAATGATCTCAGTCAACTCGCGCTGAATCTGGAGCGTGGGCCAACTCCGTTGACACCTTCCTTTACTGCGCATCGCCGGCAAATAGCCGTCACAAGCGTCATTGCCGGGAGCCATTCTGTTGATGCTTATCGGAGCATTGATGACAACGAAACAACATCTTGGAGTAATGGCAATGGCCAGTCCGCAAACGATGGGCTCAAAGCAGAGAAAGCTCTCAGCTCCGGTAAGCCTTCGTTGCGTGATGCTTGGATAGAATTCCATTTCGCGCAGCTAGAGCCTCTACAGACCATAGAGCTGAAGTTGAATGGGTTCCGGCGTCGATCATATCCGTTAGTGATCTACGCTGATGGCCGCAAAATCTGGCAGGGGTCTACTGAAACAACCTTAGGATATTGGGTGCTGGATCTCCGTGAAGTTGTGCATGCTAAAAGCATTCGTGTTGTGTTGGATGGATCACCGTCAGATGGCCAGCAATACGATGCAGAAGTGAATGGAAAAATCGACTCGTCCGGCAACGCACCGCTCTCAGATGCACGCGAACCGGTTCTGAGTGTGATCGAAGCCGATTTCTATGCCCCTATGTGAATGACAAGGAGCATGAGCGATGCAGGCGCAAGGAAAATCTCTTGAGCAAAGAGCAAATTCTGAAGGGCCCAGTATTCCCGTACCAGCGTCTGTGTTAGTCTTCGGCGGGTGATGGGCCTGGAAAAACAGTACCAGCTACAAGGTTAGTCTTTGGCCTGTTTTTGGTTCAGTCAGATCGCGGTTAACCGCGATCTGACTGGCGAATTCTTCTGGCGTGCGATTGGCCAGAGCCCTGTGAGGACGACTCACATTGTATTCCATCCGCCACCGTTCAATGATCTGTTTTGCTTCTGCCAGCGAAGTGAACCAGTTGGTATCCAGGCACTCAGCCCGGAAGGTTCCGTTGAAAGATTCGCAGAAGGCGTTATCCGTCGGCTTGCCTGGACGAGAGAAGTCGATCTTCACATTGCTCCGATATGCCCATAAATCCATCATTTGTCCTGTAAATTCGGCTCCATTATTGCAGAACAAGATTTTGGGCAGTCCTCGTTGTTGTCCAAGTCGATTCAGTACGTGAACGACATCTTCTCCGCGCAGACTCTGCCCAGATTCGATTGCCAGGCTTTCCCGCGTGTAGATGTCAACGATCGTCAGCGAGCGGAAACGACGCCCATCGCTCAGTTGGTCCGAGACAAAATCCATGGCCCAAACTTGATTAGGACCAGTTGGCTTGAAGCGCTCCTGGCGATGCACAACCGCACGTCGCCGCCCGCGAGGCTGTTTGCGCAGTTCCAAGCCTTCTTCTTTGTACAGTCGATAAACCAGATCTTTACCGACCTTCCAGCCCTCACGGTTTAACAGCACGCGAATCATTCGGTATCCGTAACGCACTCTGGTCTGAGCAATCTCCCGCATTCGAAGCCGAAGCTCTATCCATGGCTCTCTGCGTTCTTCATAGCGGAAGGTGGTTCGTCCGATCTTGAGAATTTCGCATGCATGCCGTTCGCTTACCCGGTAGCTGGCGGTCAGATGCTCAACCAACGGGCGGCGTCGTGAGGGCTTTACAACTTTTTTCGTAGCACGTCCTGCAGCATAGCCTTGTCCAAAGTCAGCTCCGCTACAAGCTGCTTCAACTTCGTGTTCTCTTCCCGGAGTTGCTTTACCTGGCGTACCTGATCGACTTCAAGGCCGGCGTACTTGGCCTTCCAACGATAGTAGGTCTGCTCGGTTATGCCGGTCTTACGGATCAGCTCGGCTACAGGCACCCCAACCTCAGCCTGCTTGAGCACTCCCACGATCTGTTCTACTGAAAACTTCTTCTTCATCGGCAAAATCCCTCGGCCCTCTTCAGGCTGGTTCTTGCCAAAATACTAACTCTCCGTTTGGTCCAGTTTTAGCCAGGCCCATCAAGCTGCGCTACACTAACTCTTCACTCGGTTCAAAACATCGGGCAGACCAGCTGCAGTTTCAGGCTTGCGCTCAGGCAGCGCGGACAGTCACGCATCCAGAGCGTGCAGGAAGTGAGTCTGAGAGACGCACACCTGCAAACACCCGGACGCTCTTGCCCTCAACTGCGGAAGCTGGTTGCGGACTTGAGCCCGGACAAGAAAGCCCTGCAGTCGGTGATTGAAAAAACATCACCGCATGACCGCACAGAGTGCCTACCTCCGGCCCCGGTTCAAGAGGGGGAAGTAGGCCTGTCTGTGCATGTCATAGCCCCGTCAGAGAGTTGCCTGTGCAACTTCAGCGAATATGCAGCACAAGACCAGCGCCCAAGCGCAGGTTATTCTGGACGTTGCTTGCATTATTTGGTGTTTGGGTTCGTACCCAATTCGCTTCCAGAGCACGCAATGAGAATCCATGCTTTAGCCGATAGTTCACCCCTCCACCGAAGACCAGGGCGAGACTGTTCGCGGAATCGGTCGCGGCGGTGGGGCCAGGGAAAACGCTATTCAGAGCAAATGCCTCACCTACGAGTGCCTGTCCATACAGCGAGAACGGTTGATGCGGCTTCTGCCACGTGTAGCGTGGTCCAAAAGTTGCGGTAACCAAGTCTAAGCCTACTCCGGAACGAGCCTGTCCAGTGTGCTCCCCGGAGATATCAGCCACTTCTCCGAAGCCACACCAGAACTGTCCGTGCAGTTGCACACTGCCGCCCTGGAGCCAGAAACGTGCTTCGCTGCCAACAGGGTTGGAGAGCATCGCTTGATATGTGACGGCGATGTCAAGGCGTGATTCCTCCGAATTGCGTGCGGGCTTCTGCTCCTGTGCATGAACCTCAAGTATGCTTCCGAGCAATACGCATGCGGCGAGTAGCCAGGTAAATTTGTGAATACGCATTTCGTTTCTCCTTTACTCGACCGTGAGCGTGACGTTGGTAGAGTGCGACAGGCTGCCGCTCGTCGCCGTGATCGTAACCGTGTACGTGGTTTGAGCCTGAGCAAAAAAACCGTTGGTTGAAGAGCATCCACTCAATCCCACAGAAGCCGTGGCGCAAATGGCCAGCACCAGCAGCAAAGTCAAAGACATTGCCATCTCTTTGCCTGCGCGACGCCACTTGCGTGCGAAGGGAAGAAGCAGGACACCGAGCACGAGCGGCACACCTCGCAAGGGGCTTGCTTTGCGCTCCAATTGCGCGGTTTGCTGCGGCAACTGAATGGTCAGCGTAACGGTGCTCAAGCTGCTGCCTGCTGGAAGTATGGTCGGGCTCAGCGCGCCGGTTGCGCCGGGCGGTAACCCGGAGAGCGATAAGGTTACAGGAGCGGGAAATACCGTACCCACCGACGGCCCAATGTTCAGTGTGTATGTTGCCGTACCTCCGGGCGTAACTGTTGCCGTTGGGGTGTTGGTGGTGCCGGATGTTGGTGTGGAGATGGTGAAGTCTTGAACCAGCTCCGCAACGGCTGAACTCGTTACGCTAAGAAAGTTGTTGTCTCCCGAATAGACGGCGGTGATGCTGTGCGTGCCGGTTGCCAAGCTCGATGTTGTGTAGACAGCGCGCAGGCTCGATAACGTAACTGAGCCCAGCAGTGTTGTTCCATCGTAAAAGCTGACAGTTCCGGATGGTGTACCAGACGACGAGCTGAGCGTAGCCGTAAAGGAGACAGCGCTGGTCACTATCGCCGGATTGAGGCTTGATACCAGGGTTACGGCGGAGGTCGCCTTTGAGACCGTCAGAGATGCGGTCGCCGTTTTAGTGGTGTAAGTCGTCGTACTGGTTGGCGTAAAGGTTGCTGTCAGTGTGTAGTTGCCCGCGACCAGAATCGTCGAGGTGGTTACTTGCGAGGCCGTTCCACCTGAAGGTGTAGCTGTGAAAGTAAAGGTTCCAGGAATACTATTCCCGCCATTGGAAGCGGTTGCCGTTAATAACCCAGAGAGTGTAGTTCCGTAGGTGATGGAAGTTGACGGGGTCCAAGTAATGGCTGGCGTGATCTGCGCGATTGTTACTGCGATCTGAGGACTCGTTCCCGATTGATAGTTTGTATCTCCAGCGTAGCTGATGGAGAGCGTATAGGTCCCCGGCGACAAGGTGCTTCCAACAGGCACAGAAGCTGTCGCTGTATTGCCGCTTCCAGCAGTCAGCACAACGGATCCACTCGCTACGGTGGTATTCGATCCATTGGCCAATGTGTAGGTGACGCTGCCTGTGGGGGCTATTCCGCCGGAAGTGGAAGGCGTGAGCGTGATCGTGCTTGCGCCGGCAGTTCCTGGCGCAAGTGAGACCGATGTACCGGCAATCAAAACACTAGCCTGACTGACGGTGATATTGCTGCTGTGATTGCTTGTTGCAAATGTGTTGGTTACACCGGAGTAAGCTGCCGTGATCGTATGCGGCGAGGCTGAGGGGGGCAACACTACATTCGAAATGGTTGCAACGCCGGCACTGAGTGAAACGGATCCATTCAATGTGGCAGTCGTGTTCCCGTAAGCGTCTGTGATGTTGACCGTACCCGTAGGAAGCAGGCTGGTGTGACCGGTGGCCGTATCCGAGACGGTAGCGGTGATCGATAACGCTTGACCGTAAGTATAGGTACCTCCGGTAGGGCTGAAGCTGAGCGCCGTGCTGGTGCTATCGGCCGGATTGGTGGCTGTGCCGGAAACCTGGATCAGTTGCGTTGAGCCTCCAACGTTCTGCGTGTTGTCGGTTACAGCGATATTCGCGCTCAGGTTGCCGATTGACTGCGGGGTAAAGACAATGGAAACATCGCAATTGATTCCAACCGATAGGCTGGTCTCAGAGGTGCATAGATTGGTGTCGCTGGCGTTTTGCGAGAAGCTTGCCGTGTAGGTTGGATTGGCGGAGAAGATCAGAGGCAGATCGCCAAGATTGGTCACTGTCGCGGTCTGCGTTGCACCGGTTGCCCCCTGTTGCACGGTGGGATAGGTGAAGGAAGATACTCCACTGTTGATGAACAGCAAACGTCCACTTGTCGTGCTGTAATCGGAGACTAAAACGTTCCCACCGTTATCAACAGCAATCTGATTCGGGCTGGTGCCGAGGGCGCTTCCCGTGAAAGCCAAAATATTGTTGGTTCCGGTGGTAAATTGCTGAATCACTCTTTGTGCTCCCTGGGAGCCGCCTCCATCCATGACATAGAGATTGCCCATAGGATCAAAGGCCAGACTGTGAGGCGTTGTCAGTGAGCCGCTTAGTGAAGAGAAGTCTACCAAAGAAGACTTGCCGAAACGGTCGATTTTGATGACCCGATTATTGACGTCGTCCGCAACAAATAGATTGTCGTTGACGTCCATAATCGCGCTTGTCGAATAGTTGTAAGGGCTGCCCGACGCAGTCCCGGTCGCGAGAGAATAGAGGCCGGTGGACAGGGTGTAGGCGCCTACGATATCTAGCGTGTTGTCGCTTGAGGCTGCGTAGGAGATTGTGAGATCCACAATACGGTTATTGCCGGCGTCATCTACAATCAGATCTCCTTGGCTATTGATGAAGAGAGATTGTGGGTTGTTGAAGCCGCTAAAGGCTCCAATAATATTGATGATTTCAGATGCTCCGGTGGCGGTGATTTCCACAATGCGGTTATTGCCAGCATCTGCGACGAACAGGTTGCCTGCGCCATCGATGGCGATTCCGGTGGGGTGAAGGATCGTCGCCGGAGACGGCAACGTCGGAATGTTCACGACGGTAGCGGCTCCGCCTCCTGCTGGGATCTTCAAGACCCGATTGTTGGCCGTATCTGTAGCGTAGATATTTCCCACGCCATCGTAGGCGGTCTGGAAGGGTTTGAATGGGTTTGTAAAGCTGAGGCTGCCTGTGCTCACGGGGCTGGCAATACCTGGCGCGAGTGTCGCAACCGGAGCATCTCCCACACCAAAAAGCGGCACCGTGAAGTTGCCTGAACCTAGAAACTCATTGTCATAGGAGAGGACCAATGCGCCCCGACGCAATCCTGCTGCAGTGGGTGTGAACTGGACATTCACCGTGCAAGTGATGCCGCTGCTGCTTGTGATACAAGGGGTTCCGCTATTCGCGGCAATAGTGAAATCAAGATTTTGCGTGCCGGTGGTGTAGATGGCAACGCCGGTTACGGTGGTTGTTGCATTAATGACAAAGTTCAGTGTTTCAGGGGTTCCGGAGCTGCCAAGTTGAACGTGTCCGAAGTCAGCCGACCCCTGATGAAACAAATTCACATTACCGCTCTCAGTATCGGTAAGATAGAAACCGCCTTTGGAATCGGTGGCGATGGCCGAAGGAACACCGAAATTCGAATTCAGATCATCACTGAAAAGATCGTACTCATCGCCCTGCGGATCGTGAAGCGCTACCCGCACCTGGGTGCTTCCGTCAGCGATGTAGATGATCCCATTATTGCCTACGGCTACATCGACAGGAGCAGCCAAGCTTTGGTAGGTGCCAATTACAGAGCCCTGCAAAGCAGGTGCCGCCGTAATCTCGACTACCCGGTTGTTCCCTTTATCCACGATAAATAGATCGTTATAGATGTCCGTTGCAAGCGCCACCGGAGAACTCAGGGCTGTGCTAGCGACAGTGGTGCTGAACAGTGATGTCCCGCTCGATGTGACTTCAAGTATCCGATTGTTCCCGGTATCGGCGATGAAAATATTTCCCAACGCATCGATCGCTACACCCTGCGGAGCGTTCAAGGAATAGCTTCCCGTACTCACCACGCTGGCCGTTCCGCTAGGGATCACCTTGACAATTCGATTGTTGCCCGTATCCGCAATATAGAGGTTCCCGGAAGAATCGACCACCAAGTGGTGAGCAGCTTTCAGAGCGCCGACTCCGTTAAAACTGCCATTGTTGTCAAGCCGGCTGACAGAGCCGTTGGGAAGAACTTTCAAGATTTGACAATTAGCATTCGCGGTATTGTCGTAGTCGGCAATGTATAAGTTTCCATTCAGGTCCAACGCCAATCCACTGGGATTGGTCAGTGTTCCAGTAGCCAACTGAATCTTCGTGCCATCGTATACGATGGTGAACAGAGCCCATGCTGTCTTGGCGCTAGCCAGAAGCAACCCCAAGATCACACATGCTGTCAACAGTGCAGGACGTAGAGCCATCCGTGAATGGCGCACGGCACCAAGATAAATACGCATCGGGAAACCTCCTCAATCAACCAAGCCAAGAATCTTGAGTTGAACGTGCTGCCATTTCGCCAATGGCGGAGCATCGTTCAGGACAGCGTTTGCATTGTCGCAAAGCAAGCACTGCAACACGATGAGCCACGCACCGCCCCGAAGGGACAGTAAGACCCTGAAATCTTCAGGCGTATGTGCTACATCACTTTCTTGCTGGTTGAACCGCGATTACAAATTGATGTGTGGGAAGCAGACTCCTAAAGGCGATCGAGAAACTCGGATGACGATTGTTGCAACCTGCGAAACGATTCTCGCTGCCATCTTGTTTTCTCCTTCCTGTGAGAGCGGGGAAGAGCTCATGTTGCTGCGCATAGGCCTTGTGCAGGCCAATGGCAACCCCGCGTCGCAACTGCGACGCAAAGTGGCTTGATCCTATCAGCTGGTTATCGCGATGGAGTAGGTGGCGTAGTCGCGTAAGAGCATTAAAAATTACAAGCAGTGCCAAATCAGGAATGGCGTCCACTTCGGACAAACATGGCTTTGTTCAGAAAAAAAGTGGTACTGGCGACTCGATGAGTGTTACAAGACCGGTAAGGCATTTACAAACCTGCCAAATATGCAAACCGTTGGAATTCGAACTGCTTGGATTGCCAGACATTGGCTGACTCGCTACGTGCCCGTTTTCAACGCACTTGCTGCGACTTGAATTAGGCTTGTTTGGATGGCCTCCTGCGCTTCGCTCACGTCCATATCACCGTACTTCAGCTTCCATGCATAGATCGTGTGCGCTGGGGCCTCAACCTCGCGGGCCACATCCTCGGCCTTCCGGCCGCTTCCATCTGCTTGACCGACGCAATCATCTGCGCTTCTGTGTGCTTGCTTCTCGACATCTTCCGCTCCTCTTCCAATCTACAAATTCGTAGTCAGATTTGTGCGGAAAATTGGGATCAGGTCATAGTAAAAGGCATAGAGCCGGCAATGTAGGGATAGGTAATCGCAGTTAGCGCAAGGTCGACAGAGTACGCAACCAGTACAATTCAGATCGGACGAAGGCAGCTAATAACGCCAAGGACAAGGCCTCCAGAATCAATGATTGGTTCAGTCTTGATCTGAAGTTTCTTAAGAAGCCCCCCGCGCGTAGTCACGGTTGCTGTGCCCGACCAGGCTGTGCTAACGCAAGTACGAAACCCATGATCAGCCGGGAAGCCTTCGAGTGACCGCACATCACGCCATGGCATTAGCTCATCTACATAGGCACCTGCAGCCTCAATTTCTTTCCATCCCAAGAGCTGTTCAGCTGTACGATTCAGTCTGCGAATTTGTCCAAGAGCATTTAAGATCATTGTCGCCTCTGGTGAGCATTGATACGAGGCTTCCATCCAACGCGCGACTTCTCCTTTGGTGCGCTGTTCCGCTAACTGATGGGTAACGTCTGCGCTCATGAGCAAGACCGCTGCTCCACACGCTGCAGTTGGATGGACTGCGCGGATGGTTAGGTCGCATGTCACATAGTAGTTCTGTTTGGTCTTGAAGCGGCGGCGATATGGCGACTTTGATTCGTGGCCGTTGAGAAGGTCCTGAAACTTTAGACGTGATTCCGGCACTTCTTCATCAGCGACGAATTCCCATAGCAAATGACCCTTCAATTCACCAAGAGAATACTGCAGCATGGCGCATTCAGCTGGATTCGCTCTGACAATGCTTCCAAGCGAATCTAGCAGCAACAGCGGTGTTGGCAGCAAATCGAATAGCTCATCGATAGTAAGCCCCGTTATCTCCATAGCATGACGACTGTTTGCGTTATCCACCGATGCACTCCCTTCCGCTTATCATGGGGTCAAGCACTTGCAGCATTTCGTCAAATCCTGAAAAGAGGGAAGCTCCGGTGACACCAAAGCTAATTGGCGTGGTAATCATGACATTCCGGCCATTGACCGTAATTAAGTGATCTCGATTCGACGAGGTCACACGGGCAATCTCTATTCGTGTTGTGACCTGAGAGGCCCGTCGATGCAGAACCACCATGAAAACGTCCCGACCCCAGTGAAACACCCTATCGTCTGCACGCAAACCTTGAATGAGAGATTGGCCAACATAGTTCAGGTATTCCGCGGCGGATTCCTCACCATAGCGCTCCTCCAGAACCTGGAAGGTGGTGAGTTTCAATAGAGCTATAAAACATGATTTGTCTTGGCCCAAAAGAGGATTCACATATTGTCGCGCCTGAGTGGGCCCCGGAAGCCCAGTTGGTCCTGCCCCGTTATCCCATTCACAATCCTCTTCTATATTCTGTTCTGTGGTGCTAGCTCTCAGTGCCTGAGCTTTCTTTATCAACTCTCTTTCTGTCGTGATCTGGCGATACTGTGCAACTCCAATATTGATCGCATCAACCAGGATCGCCTTTTCGCAGGGCTTCGTGAGGAAACGAAAGATATTGCCTTCATTGATGGCATCAATGGCGGCTCCCAAATCGGTAAATCCAGTCAGGAGCATTCTGACACTATCTGGAGCCTGATGACGTGCCTGTGCCAAGAATTCCGCACCAGTCATCTGGGGCATTCGCATATCAGAAATAATTACGGCAAACGGCCCATTGTGCTCTATCTCGGCTAGTCCCTGACGACCGCCAAGGGCAACGCGAACGTCGAATTCCTTATGAAGCAGGCGTTCATAGCCATCGAGAACGTCTTGCTCATCATCTACAAAAAGGACCCTGTCACGCATAACTTCCTCTAGTGCAACCACTAACAGATGTGAACTGATGCGCGCATGCATCCATCGCACTCGATGGCGGGCTGCGTCAATTCCTTTGCCATCGCGCCCCAGCTAGACTCGTCAATGGCTTCAATAGAGGAAATCGGCAGAGGGGCATTGGTTGATCAGCCCGTTTTTGTAGTTTAGTGGTCTATTTTTCATTTTCTGATTCTTGGCGCGGGTACACCTAGCCGATAGGGAATTCATCGAGAATAGGTCTGGGGTGCTGTCCTTCAGCAAAGGATGACCATGAATTCACTCCTCGGGACATACGACTATAGACTCGTCGCACTCTCACTGACGATTGCAATTGTCACATCCTATACCACGCTAGGTCTTGCTGAGCGCGTGCGGGCAAACCAAGGTGGGGCGCGTCGTGCTTGGCTGGTTGGCGGCGCCAGCGTAATGGGGAGCGGTATCTGGTGCATGCACTACACCGGGATGCTCGCTTTTCAATTGCCAATCCCTGTCTTTTACCATTTGCCAACAGTGGCGCTGTCGCTGTTCGTGGCCATTCTCGCCTCACTCGTTGCGCTTCACATTGTCAGTGCGAGTACCATGACGACTCTTAGTGTGCTCACGGGTAGTCTGCTTATGGGATCGGGAATTGCAACGATGCATTACGTTGGTATGACGTCCATGAGACTTCAAGCAATGCATCACTATCATCTCCGTCTTTTGGTGTTGTCGATTGTACTCGCTGTTCTCATCTCGCTGATTGGACTACGCTTGATTTTCCACTACCAGAGTACTGCGCAGCGATTGAGATTAAAGATGGCAGTCGCAGTCGTTCTCGGTATTGCGATTGCGACCACACACTATACAGGAATGGCTGCGGTGTCGTTTACGTCGATGCCGTCACTGCTAGACTTATCCAATTCGGTCGACATGACGACTCTGGGAGTGTTTGCGATCATCATTGCGACAATCCTTCTTCTCGGATTCGCTGTCTTGGCAACGCTCATCGATCGCCAGCTTTCAGTTCAGCGTACCACGCTGGACGACGAACGCATCATGCTACGTGCGCTGATCGACAACATTCCCGATTACATGTATGTGAAGGACCTGAATGGCCGGTTTCTCATTGCCAATTCCTATCTTGCGCGCGAGGTCGGCACCCAGACTCCGGAACAGATCCTCGGAAAGACCGACTACGATTTCTATCCCAGCGAACTAGCGAACGGCTTTCACCTGGACGAAATGAAGGTGATTCAGTCAGGTGAGGCTTTATATAACCGAGAGGAAAAAGGGCGGAATCGTGAGGGTCATGAGATCGACGTGCTGACGACCAAGGTCCCGCTCCGAGACCAAAGCGGCAGGATCTTCGGCATTGCTGGAGTTGGGCGTGATATTACTGCACTTAAAACGATGGAGCATGCCCTACGCGAGGCAGAGACAAAGTACCGTGGGATTTTTGACAAGGCCATCTTCGGTATCTTCCAAAGCACACCTGACGGCGCTCTACTGACGGTTAACCAGGCAATGGCTTTCACGTTCGCATATGATTCTCCTGCCGAAATGGTAGCGTCTATTACCGATATCGGCAGCCAGCTATTTGTCAGTCCTCAAAGAGGGATTGAGTTCATGCTGGTGATGGATAAAGCTGGTGGTGTCCGCAATTTTGAGTGCGAGATGTTTTGCAAAGACAGCAAGAAGATCTGGATCAATTTGAGCATTCGGGCAATCCGCGATAAGGGAGCGGTAGTTCGTTATGAGGGCATGTGCGACGATATTACGGAGCGCAACCAATTACGCGAGCAGTTGTTCCAGTCTCAAAAGCTAGAGTCAGTGGGCCAACTCGCTGCAGGCATTGCTCACGAAATTAACACCCCTATTCAGTATGTTGGCGATAACGTGCGCTTTCTCCAGGACGGCTTTGCTGACCTGATCAAGGTGCTGAATGCGTATGATGAACTCGTGGCGGATGGCGAACTCATGCAAGTGTCATCTGAAAAGATCAGTGACGTAGAATCTTTGAAAGAAAACGCAGACATCCCTTATCTTGTGCAGGAGGTTCCCAAGGCCATTCGGCAGGCACTTGAAGGGGTGTCGCGGGTGGGTACGCTCGTAAAAGCCATGCGGGAGTTCTCCCATCCAGGTTCGCAGGAAAAGATTCCAATCGACGTTAACCACGCGATCGATAACACCATTACAGTAGCTCGGAATGAATGGAAATACGTGGCTGAGGTTGTAACGGATTTCGACCCATCTCTGCCGCCGGTGTCATGCCTGCCTGGAGAACTCAACCAGGTGATCTTGAATCTAATTGTCAATGCAGCACATTCCATTGGAGATGTCGTCAAAAACGGAAAGACAGACAAAGGGAAGATTACCGTTAGTACGCGCGGCCTTTCTCATCGTGCGGAGATCCGAATAGAAGATACGGGGACAGGCATTCCAGACAGTGTCAGAGGAAGGATTTTTGATCCGTTCTTTACTACGAAGGAGATCGGAAAAGGCACAGGTCAGGGGCTGTCCATTGCGCGTTCCGTCATCGTCAACCATCATGGCGGAACGATTCAATTTGAAACGAACGAGGGGATAGGAACCACCTTCATCATCCAGCTACCATATGACGGAAAACCTCTGAAGGCCGAAGGAGTGACTCCATGAAGCGTATCCTGTTTGTCGACGATGAGTCGAATATTCTGGATGGGATCCGACGAACGTTTCGCAATGATCGAAGTCAGTGGGAGATGGAGTTCGCGCTAAGCGCTGAAGACGCTCTTCACGCATTCGAAATGAAAAATTTCGATGTCGTTGTCTCGGACCTGCGCATGCCGGGTATGGATGGTGCCACATTACTCGGCATCATCAAAGAGCGTTATCCGGGTACTGCGCGAATCGTGCTGTCAGGATACTCGGAAGAGCTGCTCGCCTTCCGCGCTCTTTCGGTTGCGCATCGGTGTTTGTCGAAACCATGCGATCCAACTGAACTCCATGAGGCTATTGAGCGAGCCTGTGTGTTACAGGGGATTTTGGGCGCAATCGAAATCCGAAGAATCGTTGGCACGGTCAGCGAACTCCCATCGCCCTCCACTACCTATACGCGCTTGATCAAGGTGATGCAGAGGCCTGGAACATCGATTCAAGACGTTACCAATTTGATCGAAACAGATGTAGCGATGTCCGCAAAGATCCTCCAGATCGCGAACAGCGCTTTCTTTGCGCTGTCCAGGCGGGTTGCTAGTTTGGAGCAAGCTGCCATGTGCCTTGGACTGGCCACTATCAAGAATCTGGTTCTGGCTACAGAGGCCTTCCGAGTCTACATCCCGCATACGTCAGTTCCATCAGATGCCTACGAGTCTGTCCAGCGGCATTCCCGTATTAGCGCGCTCATCGTCAGAGCATTACCAGTACCCAGCGACCTGCGAGACATATCGGTTATCGCGGCATTACTGCATGACATTGGGCGTTTGTTTCTTGCGAGCGCAATGCCAGAAGAGTTTTGCGCTATTCATGCACAAAATAGTAAACATGATTCAGAGCTTTTTGAGGTTGAGGAGCAGCGTCTTGGCTCCTCGCATGCCGAGATCGGAGCCTATCTCCTTGGGCTTTGGGGGATACCATTTCCTGCTGTAGAGGCTATTGCTCATCACCATAGGCCAACGCGGCTTACGCGCTCCTCTATTGGGAATTTTCAAAAACTTGACGTTGTTGATGCTGTTTATTGTGCCGATCTGCTGGCGCACGAACTCGAACTACACCCTGACGATGATCAAGGTAATGAATTGCGTGATCATGATCGAATGTGTCTTGAAGAACGTGGTCTCTTGACGCTCTATCCTGCATTTCGCGAAGCAGCAGCAATGACGGTAGCTGAAGCCACCCAACGTGGCTTCGCCAATGAAGTGCAGTAAATATGATCGACATCATCAGTCATGTAGGAACTCGTGCTTTTAGTTTTTGCTGCGAAGGTGTAGCGTGCGGCTGCCTGATAGCAGATGATGTGTTGCCTGTAAAATGAGAGGTTTTATTCAGATAATGTTCAGTAGCGACCTGAACAACTTACGCTTGATCTCAGACAAGCATCGACATGTTCTAGTTTGTAGCAGGCTTTTTGATTGATTCAATGCTGCTTTTCAGATATTGTTACTTCGTTCAGGAGAATTGACTTGAATGAAACAGTTACGGAGAACTCCCAAGATCCCGACTTATTCGGTTGCGCTAGCCGCATTTCTTCTTGGTTTCCTGCTCGCTAGATCTCATCTACCACCTTCTCAGGATACACCAAGCCTTGTTGATCAAATCGTGTTTGCAGCAATTCATCCTGTCGGTCTTATTTCGATTGCGTTCGTCCTCGTTTTCCTGCTGATTTTCAAGTGGCGATCCGATCAGCAGTCGCAGATGGAAAGCGACCTGTTGGAGACCTTTCTCGAATACATACCAGATAATGTTTTCTTCAAAGACCGCAAAAGTCGGTTTCTGCGCATCAGTCGATCTCTGGCGGATTATTTTGGAATCGCCGATCCTGCTCAGGCTCAAAATAAAACAGATGTCGACATCTTTAGTGCAGAACACGCTAGACAGGCCTTATCTGATGAACAAGAAATTCTTCGAACAGGGAGATCTTTGATAGGGGTTGAAGAAAAAGAAACCTGGCCAGATGGTCATGAGAGTTGGGTCCTCACCACTAAGGTTCCCTTAAGGGATCGTTATGATCGCATTATTGGGACGATGGGGATTTCGCATAATATTACTGAGCGGAAACAGGCTGAAGCGCGGATTCGCTACATGGCCTTGCATGATGCGCTGACTGGATTACCCAATCGCACTCTGTTACAAGATCGACTTGCCAGTGCGATAGCCCTGGCTCATCGGAATAGGAACCGTGTCGCGGTACTAATGCTTGATCTGGATAGATTCAAGCATGTCAACGACTCATTTGGGCACGATGTAGGTGATCACCTCCTGGAAACAGTCGCGAAGAGGCTTCAATCATGCCTGCGCGAAAGCGATATAGTCGCGCGCTTTGGAGGGGATGAGTTCGTGGTCGCACTTCCGAATGTTGTAGAAGATAGCGATGCCGAAACTGTTGCCCGAAAGATTGCGTCAGTTCTTAGCCAAGAAAGCGTCGTTGACGGACACTTGTTGCGTATTAGTACGAGTATTGGTATCAGCCAGTACCCTATTAACGGAGAAACGCCTGAAACGTTACTGCAGGCGGCCGATATTGCTATGTACCAGGTCAAGAGTAAAGGAAGAGGAACTTTCTTCTTTTTTAGACCAGAATTGAGCGAAGCTACACAACGGGAGTGGCAGCTTGAAAAGGATTTGCCGGAGGCTCTTGCCCGCAACGAGTTCATGCTCTACTACCAACCCTTTGTTGCGACAAAATCAGGATCGATTACAGGTGTAGAAGCATTGTTGCGTTGGCAGCACCCTGTGCAAGGGCTTATCTATCCCAGCCAGTTCATCTCTCACCTCGAAGAACTCGGTCTAATGACCGATGTTGGCAATTGGGTCCTTCGAGTCGCGTGTCTACAGATCGTAGCCTGGCAGAGAGATGGGATGCCGCCTGTGCGAGTTGCCGTCAATGTTTCCGCGCAGCAGTTTTACCAAAGTAGCATCGTTCGGAATGTCGAAAAGATTATCCTCGAGACTGGAATGGACCCTGGATTGCTCGAACTCGAATTGACTGAATCTTTGGCATTGGATGATTCGGAAACCACGGTAAAGATCATGCACGACCTCAAGCATCTTGGGATTAGTCTTTCGCTTGACGATTTCGGTACCGGTTGGTCTTCTCTTTCTTACCTGAGACGTTTTCCTATAGACCGGCTAAAGATTGATCGCTCCTTTACTCGCGATCTTACCGCCCAACCCGCGGCTGAAGCGGTCGTCAAAAGCATGTTGAGCCTTGGTCATAATCTGGGCATCGCTTGCATTGCTGAAGGAATTGAAACGCAACAGCAACTTAATTACTTTCAGCATAATTTGTGTGCAGAAGTTCAAGGCTTCGTCTTTAGTAGGGCTCTTCCTGCTGCAGACTGTGCTGTATTGATAAGGGAAGGCGAGACGTGTTTTCGTGAACTTGTTAATGCGGAGGAGAAAAATATGTGATTGATATGGGAGTTGTGTGACATCTCGTGTGTACGCTAAGGCCAGCGCTCATGCCGAACTTCGACAGGGAATAATTCGCATCGTGCCTCACTCAAATGGCAGCGAACGCTTTTGCAGGGCAGGGAAATGGTGGTTGTTAATTGCTCCGGCAATCAAAATATAGATGTTTTGCTCCGTCATCGACGGCGCTTGTATCCAGAGACGGAAAGCACTATAGGCTAGTCTTCCCTTGTGAAGACCCAAGATCAATGATAAAGACGGTCTGTCGAGCGATACAGCATAGTCAAGAGAATCTGGGGACTCTGCAGCATGGGGCAACTCCAAGATCGTATAGATTCATCCGGAGCACAGCAGCGTGGGCTATGCTGAGCGGGTAGGGTACAGACACACTGACTCCAGACAGCAATAGAATTGCTGCCGCATCAGGGGTAGATATGACGTGTTTTCGCTGCAGCAGTCTTAAGGAAGCGCCCAAAGATGAACACATTCCCGATTCTGAACATATCTACGTAGAACATCTTGAGTAGGCTGTTCATGTCTTTAGTAATGTTGATACTCTGCTTGTCGCTGAACGAGATGCTTAAATTCAGGCTATTTGAGTAGCTTCCTTTATGGAAGATGCTGCATATGCATAGCTTGAATTGGATAGTTCGCCACCCCGCTTCTGACGCACGCGCAGACTTGCACCGGGGCTTGTTCATTTTCCAGCTATTGCTCCTCTGTCACATATTTGACCTACTGCCACGTTTTAATTTGATTCACGAGGCAAGAAGATGTTAGTAAGGACAACAACAAAGGGACACGCGAGCGCAGCTCTCCATGTCGGGGCACGTAATGTGCAGAAATACTTCGGAGGACACAGCTCGGTAGTTGCACTTGAACTTGACCACCTATGCATCGATTGTGTCCTTCCACCAGAATTCTGGCAGGGAGATCCAGAGATTCACGATCCGCGGTTAAGTGAGTGGCTGCGCTTCAAGGTTTTGAAGGGGACTTCTGTACAAGCGTCAGGGTCTTTGCAGATGATTCCCGCTGGCGAAAATTGCTTTCGCCTCGTGCCAAGCAGGCCAGTCAAGCTATCAACTCATTGAGAACTTGACGCCCTTAAGCAATTGCACCTCTGGACACACACGAGTATCCAGTGAACGTGCTGTGATAGGCAGGAGGTCCTGATGTATCTGGATAGAGTTGATGACGGGCCATAGGCAGCAACTGCATGACAGTCAGGATCCATGTCGAAACCGGGACACAATTTGAGGAGAAAACTGCAGATCGCAACTTCATACTCTACTGTGATGGCTATAGCTGTCCCTGACTCTTCTAGTATCTGTTGCATGTTATCGAGAGTCCATGCAGAATAGCATTCACCTTGCATTGACAGGCGAATGCGATGGAGATACGCTGAGTTTGAATAGGCAGGTCATCAATCGGTTCTCACTGTTTTCTCGTCTGCTGGTTTGATGGTGCCTGCCTTATGATCAAGAGGCTGAGCCCCCGTCGTGCACTGTGTCGCCCTTACCGCCCATCGGAAAGTTCGAAGAACGACGGCAACTGTGATCGCAGGTAATAGCAGAAACACAAGCCTAGGAAAATGATACTGGTTATAAGGGCCCCAGACAGTAATCCCTGAACCAGTAGAGGGATGGGTCGAGAATGCTCCATGTCCTTGCGCTCCTAATGCTCCCCTCATTCATGCCGCATGGATATTGCTATCAATGGGACCCCGTGGTCCTTTGGCTCCATGTGCTGTCGGACACTGTGATTGGAATTTCCTACTTCTTTATTCCAGTCGCTCTTTTCTACTTCATCCGCCGCAGGCGAGATCTCCCATTCAGCTGGATCTTTCTGCTATTCGGTGCTTTCATCTTGAGCTGTGGCACAACCCATCTGATGGAAGTTTGGACTGTTTGGCAGCCGCATTACTTTTTAGCGGGCGGAATTAAGGTATTAACTGCTGGACTTTCCCTTGCTACTGCCGCATCGCTTATTCCGTTACTGCCGAAGCTGCTTGCGATTCCAAGTCCGATTCAACTGCTGGAGCTCAATGAAAAGCTCGAGGCAGAGGTTCGCCGGCATCAGAACACAGAGCGAGAGCTTCGTGAAAGTGAGGAGCGGTACCGCAGCCTATTTGATCTGAACCCCTATCCGGTTTGGGTTTACGACCGTGAAACAACCAAGTTTCTCGCCGTGAACAGCGCGGCTATACGGGTTTATGGATATTCGGAATCGGAGTTTCTTGCTAGGACGATTCTGGATATCAGGCCTGAAGAAGATATAGAGAGACTCCAAAAGCATCTTGCGGTTTTCGATGAAAGCCGCGAACAGTCGCTGAATGGCTGGCGGCATTGCACAAAAGATGGGCGGACAATCGACGTCGAAATAAAGTCGCACCCACTCACCTTTTCTGGCCGTGCTGCGCGACTCGTCATTGCTGTGGACGTTACCGAGAGGAACCGTTCCGAACGCACAACAAAAGGCCTCCTGGATTCAGCTCCAGACGCGATAGTTGTCGTAGACCAACATGGGGAGATCGCGTTGGTGAACTCGCAGGTCGAAAAATTGTTTGGTTATAGTCGGGAGGATCTTGTCGGGAGCAGGATGGAGGTTCTTGTTCCTGAACGGTTGCGGAGCGCTCATCCTGGATATCGCACGATGTTCTTTACGGATCCGAAGACGCGGCCTATGGGAGAAGGCCTGGAACTTTATGCTCTGCACAAGGATGGTCATGAATTTCCTGTCGAGATTAGCTTGAGTCCACTTGAAACCGATAAGGGCCTGCTCGTCTCCAGTTCTATTCGCGATATCAGCGAGCGGAAGCGAGCAGAGGAGGCCCTTCGCCTCAGTGAACAGCGGTTTTCGAGTGCCTTCGAGTTCGCTGCTATTGGTATCGCATTGGTCGCGCCAAACGGCCATTGGCTCCGGGTGAATCGCGCTCTTTGTGCCCTTTTGGGGTATTCAAACAATGAACTGCTGGAAAGAACCTTTCAGGACATCACTCACCCGGATGATCTTGATACTGATCTCGAATATCTCCGACAGGTTCTTACTGGTGCTCTATCGACCTATCAGATGGAAAAGCGATACTTTCACAAAGCTGGGCATATCGTGTGGGTTCTGCTTTCTGTTTCTTCGGTGCGGAATGAGAAGAGTGGAGATGTCTTGTATTTCATCTCGCAGATTCAAGACATCACCAAGCGCAAGATGGCTGAGGAGGCGCTTCTTGTCAGCGAAGAGAGACTCCGGGCAGTTGTGAAGACTGCAAACGATGCCATTATCACGGCCGATATTGATGGAAATATTGTTGACTTCAACCAAGCATCAGAGATGATGTTTGGCCTTTCGAATATAGAGATGGAGGGTAAACCTCTCACGATTCTCATGCCAGAGCGATTCCGTTCGGCGCACATGGCCGGCATTAGACGGTACCGGAAGACTGGCGAGGCGCCTATGTTAGGGAAGACGGTGGAGCTTACTGGCCTCAGAAGTGGTGGAATCGAATTCCCTTTGCAATTCTCCGTTGCCTGTTGGAGCAGCAAGAATCAGACATTTTTTACGGGCGTATTGCGCGATATCAGCGAGCGTAAGCGCATCGAAGATGAAATTCGGAATTTAAACAAACAATTGAAACGTCAGAATTCCGAACTCTCGATAATCAACAAAGAACTCGAAAGCTTTAGCTATTCAGTTTCCCATGATTTGCGGGCACCGCTACGAGCAATCGACGGGTTCAGTCTGGCACTTTTAGAAGACGCTGGAGATCAGCTCCTTCCCGATAGCAAGGATCATCTTGGCCGCATTCGAGCAGCCACAGTTCGGATGGGGCGGCTCATCGATGACCTACTGGGACTTGCTCGCACAGCGCGGCGCGATCTGATCCGTGAACAGGTCGATTTGAGTCGATTGGCCGCGGAGGTTATCAGTCGCCTGCAGGCTGCGGATCCTCATCGGAAAGTCTCCGTAGACATTGCGCCAGGAATGGTTGCGGAAGGGGATCGACACCTACTGGAGGTGGTACTCGAAAATCTTCTTGGCAATGCGTGGAAGTTCACGTCCAATCGCAGTCATCCACATATTGAGTTTGGCCTTTGGCGGACTTCCCCCATACAGGTATATTTCGTGCGCGACAATGGCGCTGGTTTTGATATGAAATATGCGGACAAACTCTTCCACGCTTTCCAGCGACTTCATAGTGCCGGCGAGTTCCCGGGAACCGGTGTTGGATTGGCATCTGTACAACGCATTATTCACCGCCATGGAGGCCGCATTTGGGCGGAATCAAGAAGCGATGAAGGAGCAAGGTTCTATTTCCATTTAGGTGATGCCTAGCGTCAATCGCCTATTTGCATTGGACATGACATGCGCGGTTCCATGCGGTAAAGAATAGGGAATGTTGGAGGTCAATATGATTCTTCTGGTAGAGGACAACCCCGATGATGAGGCTCTTACGCTGAGGGCCTTTAAGAAGAACAACATTAAGAATGACGTCACAGTTGTGCGTGACGGCGTCGAAGCACTCGATTTTTTGTTTGGAACCGGTTCCTTTTCTGGTCGCGATCTCAACCAAGTGCCTGAAGTGATTCTTCTGGATCTGAAGTTGCCGAAGATTGACGGACTTGAAGTGCTGCGACGGATTCGAGAGAATGATCGGACGCGTCTTCTTCCTGTGGTGATATTGACCACGTCGAGCGAGGAACAAGATAAACTTCGAAGCTACGATCTTGGCGCAAACAGCTATGTCCGCAAGCCTGTGGACTTTCAAGAATTCATCGAAGCTGTGGGAAGGTTAGGCCTCTATTGGTTGATCCTCAATGAGCGGTCACCCGTGATTCGGAAAGCTTGAATGAGCACAGCGCTCCGATTTTTTGCTTGTCAAAGGTTCGAGGGCTACTACCCTGACCGAAGAAATGTGTCTGCTATGAGTGTTCTGGAAGAGTTGTTTGACTCGCTGCGACCATATAGGTGGAGCGCCCAGTATTCGTTTCGCCAGTGCAAGAAGGGATACTGAAACAGAGAGATCGAATGGTACGTGGAAGGAAGTATCAGTCAGAGATGGAGGTGAATTTGTTGTGTCAGATTGAAGTGGCTATAGCCCAGAGGAAGTCGACTGATCGTGGCTTGCTCCCATTTTCCGCATGCAAATAGTACTCAGCGAGCCGCAGTCTTAGCGATGGGAAAGTGGAAACACCGAGGGCGTTTTCCAAGCAGGTGGAACCGGTGTCTTTCCCACCGCTTGCTTGCGCTGCGAACTCTGCTAGTGTCATGTAGTTCAAGCTGCTATGGGCTTCCGTTCGTTGTAATCGCGACGCCAGACGACGATGATCCTCCGGGTGTCAACAGGTTCTGGCACCAGCTGACGCGTAGGTACTCCTCGCGCAGCTTGCTGTTGAAGCTCTCCACATATGCGTTCTGGTTGGGCTTGCCAGGCTGGATATGGACCAGATCGATCTCGCGACCCAGGGTTCAGGCTAGGAAGTGGCGACTGGTCAGCTCCGGGCTGTTGTCACAGCGAATCATGCGCTGCTTGTGATGGTTTTGTGCGAGTTTTCGCATACGCGGAAGTTTCCACGGATCTGCTAGGTGATACTTCCGCATAGAAACTAGATCAGTGCTTACCCAAGGACGGGTAGCATCTAGAGATCGATTGCCAGAACAGGAGAGTCAGGCGCTATACAGCGAAGAATCTACTTATCTTATTTGCCCAACTGCCGATGAGAGCCTTGCTGGTTCTCCGTTGACAGGAAATCGTGTCATTCCCGTGACAATCGAAAGGATTCAAAATAAATGGCTTCTCTGCGCGATCTTCGCATTGCTCACAAGCTGCGCTACGCCTTTGGCACTGTCTGTTTTTTGACCGCCATTCTCGGGGTAGCCTCTCTCCTCGGTTTTCTGAACATCAAAACGGTGGTCGAGGATATCGCCGGGAACTGCATTCCGTCTCTCAAGGCTGTCTTCGGGGTCCGTACTGCTTTGTCGGATATTCGCCGTGCAGAAGGGTATTTGTTGTTCTGCCAAACAACAGATTGTACGGACTACTATTCGCAGAAGCGGCAGAGCGGCCTGGATTCTTATAGGAAGAATATTGAGGCATATGCGCCTCTGGTTTCCTATCCTGGAGAAAGAGAGCTCTTTGAGTCTCTCCGTCAAAATGCTGATGCCTATCTGGAGTTAGATCGTAAGGAACAGGAGCTCGTTTCTGCAGGAAAGAAGGCGGAGGCTCAACAGATTTTGGTCGGCCCGGAGATGTTTAAAGCCTACGTAACCATGATGAAAGCAGCTGATGAGGATATCAATCTGAATAGCCGCTCCAGCGCAGAGGAAGGAGATCAGGCGGTGCGTCTGATTAGCCGCCTCGTTGTTGTGGCGGTGTTTTTGGTTGTGATCGCAGTCTTGCTCAGTGCCTTCGTTGGCATGATTCTTACCAGACTGATAGTGCCCCCATTGGAAAAAGCGACCCAAGCGCTGGAGGCGTTGGCCTGCAAAGACCTGACGGCCCGCGTCAATGCTTCCGGAAAGGATGAGGTAGGCAGGCTTTCGGTTGCCATCAACATCAGCGTAGAGGCGATGCAGAAGGTCTTACAGACGCTGGCCAATGGTGCAGACACGCTTTCGGCAGCGGCTGAGCAGATGAGCCAGCACGCCGATCAGACGCGCACCAATACAGGGACACAGTCAGGAAAGACCAACCAGATTGCTGCAGCCGCACAGGAGATGACAGCGACGATTGGGGAGATCAGCCATAACGCCGAAAACGCAGTTTCAGCGAGCCGTAATTCCGCTGAAATGGCTAAGCGAGGCGGAGAAGTCATGCGTTCGACCAGTGCCACCATGGAGCGTATCGCTTCCGCAACCCAAACAGTAGCTGAAAAAATGGATACGTTAGCGCGTAGTTCTGCGGAGATTGGAAAAGTGGTCAATGTCATTCAGGAGATCAGTGAACAGACCAATTTGCTGGCTCTAAATGCTGCTATTGAAGCGGCACGCGCTGGAGAGCACGGACGAGGCTTTGCTGTAGTTGCTGGTGAAGTTCGCCGTTTGGCAGAGCGTACGAAGAGTGCAACAAGCGAAATCACGGGGACAATTCACAATATCCAGAGTGAAACTCAACAGACCTTAGAGGTCATGTCACAAAGCCGCGAGGCAGTTGAATCCGGTATTCGGGAGACCTCGGAAGCCAGCTCTAGCTTGGAGATGATTATCGGTTCCGCCAGCGAGGTAGAAGGGCAGATTTCGATGATTGCTACGGCCGCCACTGAACAAACCGCGGCCTCACGCGAAATCTCCGAGTCGGCAAGCTATCTGTCAAATCTGGCTCTCGAAAACGCACAGTCTGCGGAAGATGCTGCAGCGGCTAGTCGCAATCTTTCCGAACTTGCCAATGATATGGACGGTGTAATCCGCCAGTTCCACATCGGCGAAGAGAAGCATGCGCAAAAGGTGAAACAGAGTTTAATGAAAACATCCTTTGCGGCATGAGCATTACGAACGGTAGTTTATGCGTGAGCCATAGCAAGGCGGGCTGCTATGCTGAGGATACTGTACATTTCTCTCTACCGAAAAGAGAACGAAGTCATGACGCTGAAAAAGACAGGACGTAAACCGAAGGGAAATTTGCTCAAGGAAATCGATGCAGCGATTGCTTTGTTGACACACGTTCGTTCACTGGTTGTTTCCACCGCCAAGTCAGATGAAAGCGAACGTGCCAACAAGACTCAAAGCAAAAAAATAAAAAAACGAACACTGAGCCCAGAAGGGCGCGAGGCCATTGTCGCAGCACAGCGGAAACGCTGGGCGAAGGTCAAGCGCCAAAAGAGGCAGGCAAGTAAAACCCGCTGAGATGTACGGCAAAATATACGTATTCAATTGTCTCCTAATCGGCTTGTCCATGCCGGAGACATTGCGCTGAATTGGGTTGAAAGCATATTCGTCTGGAATGAGAAGGGGCAGAATGTGCGAAAGAGAACAATCGAGCGTACCGCCTACAATCTCCTCTAGGGGAGATGCAGAACATTCTGCGGCAGGACTACGCTACCTCTGGCGTATCAACCCATTCTTGGTGAACACAACCATCTTTAAACGAGATATTCCGGTATTTTACCGTTTTCTCAAGCATATCAATTTGCCTCTTTACGTCGTTTGCCAAAAGATAGCGGCCATCCTGCCCCTTTTGAGGGTAACTTCGCGCAGAATTACAACGCTTGCCATTCAGAGTGAATTGAGAGCAGAGCAATCTGCAGAGATTTTGCGCATGAAATACCTGACTGTTGAACTCCCTCTGTGTTCAGGAGCCCCAAAAACTTCTCTTAAGGGGCAGTTCGTCAACGCTCTCTCCTTTCTCGGATCGAGGCATATAACCGAAATGCCGAAGGCATACAAAGTCGCGACCGCGTGTTGGCTAGATATGAAAGAACTGGAACAGTTCTATGCCGGTTCAACAATGTGGGAAGCGGTTGCAGTGAAGGGTGTTTAAGCACTTTTGCATTGGGTAGGGAGTAGTCCGTTATCCGACGGATTTGTAGTATTTTTCGAGCATGGCAACAAAAAAGGAGAGAGCATGATTAGCGTTAACAGAAATCAGCCTGTTCCGCTAGAGGCAGGCAACGGAGTGACAATGGAGAACGCCCCGCAAGTCCGATTGAATATTTACGGCGAACCGACGCCAAACCCCATTGAAGATCTCCCAGTTGCATACGTTGAGTTCAACACCCAAGGAACTATTACATATGCGAATCGCATCGCACGAAGTCTCCACTGTGCTCAAGGTGACAATTTGGTAGGTAAAAGCGCATGGGATATTATGGCGGCGGATCAAATCGACTTAAGCCGCAAGGCTTTTATGGCCATTATTGCCTCAGGAGAAGAGCCGCCTGTCATTCAACGTGCACTTTATACTCAGAATGGCGAGTTTCGTACATATGAGATGTTCCGCAGTCTGATCCACAATGAACAAGGGAATATAACCGGATTGCGTTATGTATACATCGATATTACCAAGTCACAGAATGCGAACGAAGAGACACAGCGAACTCATCAATTTATGAAAAACATTCTGGAATCGATGTCTGAAGTGGTAATTGTCATCGACTCGCTTGGTTTTGTACGCTTGGCAAATCAGGCAGCAGAAGAATTTACTGGACAGAAAGCAGCGGAAATGTTCGGGCGACAACTCGAAGAGTGCCTCACATTTATCTCCTATGAGATGGAAAACGATGATGATTTCAAGATGAAATCTACACTTGGAAGGCCCTACGCAGGCAAAGTAACCATACTTGATCACAAGGAGCAGAAAGTATCGATGGAAATCAATACGTCACCGATTGTCGACAAAAAGAGCGCCTATACCATGGGGGTTGTCATCGCACTGCGTAGGTCTAAACCAGAGTAACGACACAGAAGCGAGTACTATTTTCGTGTTCCCTCCGACCACTTTTGGTTGTGTGGCATCCCATGGCAAGCTTGCTTATCAACGAATTGAGACTGCCTAAACTGTTCTTGATTCAAGGTAGTGTCCAGAGTTTTTCGCACTTTCGATCTATCATTGCGCTTTGGAAGGTTGTTGGGTTGAGGTTGTTTGCCTTGGCCCCCATGGGGGCCAAGGCAAAAGCGTTTCAAGCGATGGATCGAACTTCAGCCAGTCGGTTCATCTGCAGGTATCGTTTCCTTCCCCTCTTGGTGGCTGCCGCGTGCCGCAGTCGAGTTGCCACCAGCAGCAAAGCGCTCTGGTCGTCCTGGAGCACACCCGCCGCGTGTTTGTCGCCGGATCTCCCGCAGCGGACGTTCCAGCGGATTGTCGGTCCGCAGACGATGTCAATGTTTCGATGGTATGGCGTAGTAGCTGGGGGGGCGTCGACGCCGCTCTCAACGATCTCGACGTGGCGATCCCTGTGTGGCGCAGATATCGTTTGGTTGGAGTCTGGCGTCCGATCTTCGCATTGAGTACCACGATCGTTCTTTACCTGGGCGTCCTCGCTGCAATCGCGCAGGCTTTCGGCCGTGTCTACGTTGCTGAATGCGGCCTCTTCTACCACGGTAGGCAACAACTTCGTGCGGGACTTCACGCCGCCAAGGATGCTTTTGCGATACTCGTAGCGCTACTGAAAGACCTGGTTGGAGTTCACGACGTGTTCGCGTGCTACCCGCGCAAGCGACGTGCCCGGTACAGAAGTCGCCTCCACAATGTGGCGCTTCTCAGCCGCCGGACGGTATACGCGCTTCGGGGCTACTGGCTTGCTATCACCTTCGATGACTTCGCTCACGCTAACATTGTCGGTCAGAATCTAGCCTCGGACAAGACCGTCGTCAGATGACGCTTACTGAGCACTACATGAACGACGAAAAGGGAAGGCTATGTCCGTAGTTGAAGTGGTTTGTTTTGATGGGAACTATTTTGCAGGGCGGGAAGGAGGATGCTGTTTCATGATCACTATCCGATCTCGTCCTGCTTCTTTGGCTTGGTATAGAGCGAGATCTGCATCGTGCAGTAGACTGCTCCAGCCTCCCTTGTTTGCCGGAAATGCTGTCGCGACACCCTGACTCACTGTTATAGTGTTCGCAATTCCGGATCCGGAGTTCGCAATATTCAAGAGGCGGATCGATCCTTGAACCTGAACTGCTATGGTGGCTGCACCTTCAGCATCAGTATTTGGAAGGATAAGCACGAATTCGTCTCCACCATAACGGGCTGCGAGATCGGTCGACCGATGTGTTACACATTGTAGACAATTCGCAATGGCTTTGAGCGCATCGTCGGCTGCGACGTGGCCATCTGTATCATTCAGAAGCTTGAAGAAATCAACGTCTATGAGAATCATCGAAAGTGGCTGCCACGTTCTTACCGCACGATCCCACTCCGATAATAAACACTGATCGAAGCATCTTCTGTTCGCAATGCCAGTTAATGGATCGGTCAGTGATAACTTTTCCAACGCTGCGGTGCGCTCACGCACACGCGCTTCAAGCTCTGCAATCAGATCATCGCGTTCCTTTTCGATCAGTTTGCGGGGGGTAATGTCCTCTATGACTGAGATAAAGTAGTCCGGGCTGCCATCTGCCTTCCGAACAAGAGAAACTGTGAGGTTGGCCCAGATAATCCGGTGATCTCGTGTGAAATACCGTTTTTCCATGGAATATGTAGGCCGCTTTCCGGCTAGAAGTTCACGGACCAACGTCCAATCCGCTTCAAGATCGTCAGGGTGCGTAAGATCGCTAAATGTGAATCGGAGAAGTTCCTCTCGGGAGTATCCGAGGATCTCCAAACAACGCCTGTTCACATTGAGCCATGTGCCATCTAAGCCAACATGTGCAATGCCAACAGCGGCCTGCTCAAAAGTGGCTACGAATCGGGTCTCACTGGCGGTGAGAGCTTCAACAAAATCCGTCACATCGAGATTTACGCCGACTAGCTTACTAGACTGGTCAGCGCTGCGGGTTACGTGGGCGTAGCCAAGAATCCAGAGCATCGTGCCATTTTTGCCCGTAACACGGAATCGCTCGCGAAAGCCTTTGCCAGAATGCAGCGCATTTGCCATGGCTAGCCGGACTCGATTACTGTCCTGCGGATGAACGATGGCATACCAAGCGGAGGAGGAACTCAGTTCGCAAGCGGGTTTTGCATAGATTTCACACTGCCCTGAAGTCCAACAAAGGGTATCGGTTGCCGCAAGCCATTCCCAAGTGGCCATGCGCCCACCCGTGTTTGTAAGTGCGGCGAGTTGTGGGTCCAATGGGAACATTTGAAATACAAGATGCGCAGGTATTCTGCGTTCGGGAAACTGTAATAGTACAGCTCGGCGAAAGTTTTCGTAATTGCTCTATTTCATAATCCATCAGACAGATATCGGAGACCAGTGATATAAATCACTGGTCTCCGAGACCGATCAGTAATGCAAATTCAATGCATAAAGTTGTCGGCACCTTTACATGTTCATCATCATGCATAATATGGCGTTTGTTGCATAGATGTTGTCATTAAAATTTGCATTAATGGCAACGCAGTGTCTGGCTGCAGCCACTCGGAGATCCATGCTTATGCACAATGGAGTTTCTTCCCGTAGGAGGAAGTGGTTCCGCCGGGAATTATCTGTGAAATTCGGACTGAATTCAAGTTATGTGAGGTTTAGCCAGCTTGTCTTACATCGAGGGTTATGCGGGCTGTGAATGAATTGATATCACGAAAGGTACATGTGTGCTACCGGGCAGGAGGCTTCTGAAGTTAACCATATTGTTTTGGTGTGCTAAGCGGATTCTTCATTTGGTTCTTCGATGCGGTAGGCCGCCGGTTACCAATTGTTTTTGTTGGCTGGCTCTCCTGGGGACTGTTTCGACGGTTATGGTTTGTTTGGGCGCCATGTTGAGATCGACATAGCTGATGGGCAATTCTTCAGCCGTTGTGCCTTGGCGCGCGGGGATGCGCTGCCCATTGACCCAGAGCTGGCCAGTGATGCCAGGGAATGCTGCCCTCCATGTGATAGACGCGCCTGATACATTTGTGAGCGTAGAGCTATTGTCTTCGTCATGACGTAGATCGATTAAGTTGCCTCGGACGCTCAGACTCTGCAGGCGTGCCCAATGCACACATTTTGGAAGTCGTGGCAATGTTTCAATGACTACGTTGCGACTCAGTGAGCCTTGGCCGGTCTCCAGTGGTCGGACTTCCACACCCATCATGCCGCTGACAATGGCGCCAACAACAGCGTATGAAACCTCCGGATACTCACGTCGCTTGCGGTTGGGCCGCGACAGATCGAGAATCTGTTCATAAGCTTCGTCGGGTGCGCCGTAGCGGAAGAGGATTTCTGGCCGGTAGCTCTGCTCTTCAATCCCCGTCTGAGTATCTTTGGTCAAGCGGATTAATTTCGTTCGTGCGCCCTGGCGCTGTGCCACAGAAGTGGCAGCATTGAAGTACAGAACAAACTGATCGCCCGATCCAAAATTGCTTCCATCTTTGCGCAGGAAACCATAATAGTGGTGTCGCTGACTATTCCAACCGTGCGTGGCGAGTAGGTGCGCAACCCTGGTCGCCTGCTGTGTAGGTGGAGTTGCTTCGTTTTGCATGTGCAATAGTTCATTGTAAGAAATCAGCGCGCGATACTCGGCGGCTAGAAGGTCCGTACCTAGATTGAAGTCAGCACGGCCTTCGGTATAGCTGGGGATGCCGCGTGACGTTACGAATTTTCCTGTGTCCAGGCGCTGGTTCAAAATGCGTTTGCGCGTGATCACTTGGTCAGGATGGAGCTGCCAGCGGTCCAGATAATCGGTAGCGACATGCCGATAGAAGTTACGGAAGATAGGACTGGCGATGTAGTCCTCATCGCCTGTCCACATGTAGAGCCGCAGCGCCGCGTGCATCACGTCAAAAGCTGCTGGCAGGTTATACCAAAAATCGTTGTCGCTGACGTAGTCTGCGGAAGAGGCGCCGCCTTGGCGGTCGATCTCCCAGAAGGGTGTCCAGTCACGGCTTTCTGCCATGCTGGAGGCAAACAGACGCAGCATGGTTTTGTTCTGGACGGAAAGTCCCAGAGCCTCAGCTCCGAGCGCCTGATGTGAGACATCGCGCATGCAGAAGGCATTGCGTCCTGGCAGAGCCGCTTCATAAAAGTTTTCCACCGGCGGAGCACTGGTAAAAACGTAAGCTTGAGCCTGATCTTTGGCCCAAGTGAAGGCCTCTTGCAGAACAGTATTTGAGGCGGTGAATGCAAGTGGTGCGCTGGTGTGCGCGTTACTCTGTGCGGCAAGCAGACTGGCTGGTGCGACAGCATAGCAGACTAGCAGAGGCACAGCCGCTCCTTGCAGACACCTTGAAGCGTACGCTAACAGTGAACGGCTGTAGCCGAGAAGAGCGAAGAACCAATAGGCAAGCACAGACACAAAAAGCTCCTGATTCTCTTCGGGCGGAAGCTGGTCCGCTTTCATGCCGTTTCCAGAATCTTTTCCGAAGAAGTTCTTTCTTGATACTCTCGTAGGCTAGTGGGGTAGAGCATAATTTTCCAGTTGCCGAGGGGATAACGGAATAAGCCCTGCAAAATCATGACGCATGTAACGCGTTTTGACCACGTTACACGCTACGTGGTACGTTTTGCCCGAGCAAGGCAGGGAGAATATTGATGACACATCCAATAACACAAGACAAAAAAGATGATGTGCATCCCGAGCAAATTGCGGCCGAGCACGAACTGATTCAGAAGATTCTTCGCTCGGAGTCGTTTCGTAGCGCGCAGATGCTGCAGCATCTGTTGCTCTATTTGGCTGAGAACGCCAAGGGCAACGAGAGCGGGTCACTTAAGGAATACGCTATTGGTGTTGAAGCGTTGGGGCGCAAATCCGATTTCGATCCCAAGGTTGATCCCATTGTGCGCGTGCAGATGCACCGCCTGCGCCAGAAGTTGGGGGAATATTATCGGAACGAGGGTGTAGCGGATGCGCGAGTCCTGGAGATTCCCAAGGGTCAGTACGAACCTGTCTTCCGTAGTGCAGTCATCGCATCTGCAAGTGAGGCTCCCGAACCAGCCGAGCAGCAGCACTCTGTAGAGGTTGCAGAATCGCACGTCCGTCGTTTGCAGGTCAGTCGGCCTTTTTTTCTTGTGGTTGTCGCGTTTGCTTGTGGTGTTTTCTCTACCTGGTTTTGGATGAAGACCTCCGGAGGGCTGACTACACCAGATGACACGCCGGCGGCGGTGCGTACCTTCTGGAGCCAGTTCCTAGGTAACGACAAGGCCCCAATCATCGGCTATCCCGATGCAGTTTTTCTGCTGGATGAGTCCAACGATCTCTTCCGCTTCCGCCAAGGTGCAACCGATCAGCGGGGCTCGCTGGTGACCGCAGAAATTGTGCAACAGGATGCGGCCAATCCGCAGTTGGCCACCAAGGCCGGACCTTTATATTACGAGAATGGCTATACGGGGACGGGTGAGTTGGAGAGCGTGGCCATGTTGAGCTCCTTGTTTGCTTCGTTGCATACCAAGCCCACGATCAAGAGCAGCCGCGATATCACAATGGCTGACTTTGAACAACACAGCGTGATTCTGCTGGGCTCGCCTTTCCAGAATCCAGCGGCAGCGCAGTTGCCCGAGGTGGGTGATTTTGTTTTCGACAATCCAGATGCCCATCGGGAGCTATGGCGTGGGCGCATTGTCGATCAGCATCCTGGCAACGGATCTCCGACTGTCTATCAGACGGTGCGTGATGCGCAGACAGGTGTTCTCCGGCAGGACTATGGACTGATCTCCATCCGCCAAGGGGTAGCACCTGGTCTGCATATTGCTGTTCTGGGAGGACTCGACACCAGTGGCACGCATGGCGTTGCTCGCTATGCCATCTCGTGCAGCGGCACAGAGCAGATGCAGGCGGCCATGACCGCGTTGCTGCAAGGGAAGGCCAGCGGTTTCCAGGAACTGCTCCGGATCAACCTGCAAAAAGGGTATGAAGTCCACGATACGCAGTTGGTTACCAGTCGCGTGGCGAAGGGCAATTCCGCCTCAACTTCTGGTGCGCATTAGCGTGGGGTTCTGAAGTTGTGTGAGAGAACAATGGGAGATCCTATGCTACCTGCAGTGGGGTACTGCATGCAGATACCTGCGGTGTAGCCAACTCCTTATATGGTTATGTTTGGACTGTTAACAAGGTTACCGAAAACGTGGTAACGTGCGGCATAAATCTAATATTTTCAATATTTATCCGCTTTGGCAACACCTCCGTATCCCTTCGTTACTCGACTACATTCTCTTCAATGCCTAGGCTCACATACCGAAAGGCTGTTGCAGGTTGTGCGTCTCATCTCTACCCAGGCAGCGGTCTTTCGATTGTCCATTTGGCAGTTTTCAGAGGTCAGTCAAAACCTGGAGAGGAAGAAAAATATGAAGAACAGAAGTAGAACCCTGCTCGGGAAGATGATGGTACAAAGCAGCGTGTTGCTAATAGCGCTATGGTTTGTTGCCGTACTGGGCTGGGCACAGTCCATTGACGGAAGAATTCAGGGTACGATTACCGATGCTTCTGGGGCCGCCGTTCCCAAGGTCGACCTCAAGGCGCGGAATCAGGCCACCGGCATTGTGTGGAGCAGTCGCACGGATGCACAAGGTAACTACACCTTTGCGGCTCTACCTGCAGGACTTTACACACTGGATGTACAGACTCAAGGCTTCAAGACAGTTTCGGCTGCTGATAACGTGGTAACCGTCTCCGGTGTGACACGAGTCGATCTTGCGTTGCAGGTTGGTGAAGTGATCGAAAAGGTCACCGTCACGGCCACGGCACCAATTGTGGAAAGCACGGTTTCCGGTGCGGGCAATCTCATTGAGCAGCATCAGATCGATACGCTGCCCCTGAATGGAAGAATTTTCTCGCAGTTGGTACAGATCATTCCCGGTGCCATTCCGGGCGGACCATCGGGAGAAGAAGCCGAATCGTTGTCTGGAACAGGGTCGCGCTCGGCAATTTCGGCTAGCGTAAATGGTATTGCTGCCAGCGGAAATAGTTTCACCATTGACGGTGTCGCCAATGCCGAACCGCTCAACGGCTACATCAGTATTGCGCCTCCGGTTGAAGCCATTGAGGAGTTCAAGGTGCAGACCTCGAATCCCTCTGCGGAATACGGCAACTATAGCGGCGCGCGTGTGAATCTGACCATCCGCTCCGGAACGAATAACTTCCACGGCTCGGTGTTTGAGTACTTCCGCAATGATGCGCTGAATGCGAAAACATACTTTGCCAGTACTAAGGCGCCTTATCGGAGCAATCAGTTCGGCGGTACTTTCGGAGGACCGATCAAGAAAAACAAGGCTTTCTTCTTTGCCGATTTCCAAGGGTTGCCTTTGCGTTTGGGGCAGACTTACACGCTCGGTGTTCCCAATACCAACATGCTGAACGGCGTACTGACGCGCTCCGATGGCTTCCATGCCGAGTATGATCCCGATAATAACTTCCAGCCGTTTCTGGATCTGAATGGTCAGTCTTGTAACCAAGCCGGCAGCACAGAGTGTGTGGTTCCGAAGGCGCGTTGGGATGCAATCAACAAGACCGTGCTCGGACTCTTTCCGCTGGCTGACAACATGACTAAGTCACCCTTGAACGGCAACAACTATGTGCGCAACGTTTCCAACGCAGAGAACCTCTACTCGATCGATGCGAAAGGAGATTACGATTTTGGCGTACATGGGCGCATTTTCGTGCGCGAATCGTATGCGCGGCGCGACTTCAACAAAGCATCGCCAGGCGACAATAAGTTCCTCTACACCGACCCGAATGCCCGCACTCGTAACCACAACGCTGTGATCGGCTATAACGTGGCCATCAAGCAGAATCTACTTGAAGAGATGCGCTTGGGCTACAACCGCTTCGATACGCTTGATTTTGGCAATGACTTTGGTACCAACGAAAACGGCATTCTTGGATTGGCCAACGCGGTGGTAACGGACTTCCCAGCTACCTCCGGCATCGCTGATTTTACTGCTGGAACCGGTATTGACGATCTCGGCACTGCCGGATGGACCGATGCACAGCGTGAGTCGCAGTACTTCAATGTCACCGAAGGCATCACCTGGATTCGTAACGCGCATACGTTCAAGTTCGGCTTCGACGGCCGGCGCTTGGAGTCTACGCTCACGAATCCTGACCAGACTCCGCGTGGACAGTTCAACTATTCGTCCAATCAGACCAGCAGCAGCGGCGTGGGCGGCGATGCATTTGCTTCCTATCTACTCGGTTATCCCAACCAGGTGCAGCGCGGTTTTGTAATCACCCGCCCCTACATCTGGACCTCCGAAGGCGGTGCTTATGCGCAGGATGACTGGCGCATCACTCGCAGCCTGACCCTCAACCTTGGCCTACGCTGGGAGTTCCTGACTCCTTATTCGGATAAGCTCAACCGCGAATCTAACTTTAACCTGACAACCGGCAAGTTCGACATTAGCAGCCCAACCAACAAGGTTCCCAACGTTGATACACGGAAGAATGATTTCGCTCCTCGTCTGGGCTTTGCTTATAGTCCCGACAAGACGGGCAAACTTGTTCTGCGCGGCGCTTTCGGTGTCAGCTACTACTCTGTTGGCGGCGCTATGTATGGTGGCACGCTCGAGCGCAACTTCCCTTATTTCCAAACCCTGAGTCTTACGGGACCCAACTCCTATCAACCGTTCTGGAAGGTTTCGCCCAGCGCCACGCTTTCGTACGGTGACCTGCCCTATACGCCGGTTACGCCACCGCCCAGCACGCCCACACAGCCAGTTGCATCCATCGCGCCTATTACCGGTGTGGTGCCGATCAACGTACCACGCAATCTGCGTCCTTCTCAGATTTTGATGTGGAACTTCGGTGCGCAGCGTCAGATTGGTGCCAACTCCGCCATCGAGGTCAACTACGTCGCCAGCCACGGAAGCTACCTCTATCGCTCCTTTAACCTGAACATTCCTTATACGCCCAGCGCTTCGGCGTTAGTTGACACCGCGCGTCCTTACTACGCGATTTCTCCGCTGACGCCTGAGATCGACTTCCGTGGTACCGATGGCGGCTCACGCTACAACTCCGTGCAGGTGAACTTCACGCATCGTTACGCAAATGGCCTACAAGCTTTGATCGCCTACACGTACGCGCACAACAAGAATAACTCCGGCGCCGGTCAGTTCTTCTTCCCCTGGAACGATTCGCTCAACTGGGGACCGAGCGGGCAGCGCAGCGTCTTCAACGCTAGCTGGACCTATGAGCTTCCGGTTGGCCGTGGCCGTCACTTTGTCAACAAGATCCCAACCGCTGCCGATGCTGTAATTGGCGGCTGGAACATCAACGGCATCGCCGCCATTCGCACGGGTACACCGCAGTCGGTCAAGTCGCTCAATAATACTCTGAATCTTGGTATCAGCAACCGCGCCAATGTCACCTGCTCGGGTGTCAGCTATCCAAAACAAGTGAACAAGTGGTTCGACACGAGTTGCTTTGCTGATCCTGCTCCGCAGACCTTCGGCAACGCCAAGAACGGAGCCCTTTGGGGACCTGGTGTGCAGAATTACGATTTGGCAGGTTCAAAGAACTTCCAGTTCGAGCGCTTCCGCACCGAGTTCCGCGCCGAGTTCTTCAACGCCTTCAATAATCCGCATTTCTCCAATCCAAATACCAGCTTCGGTACCGGATCGTTCGGCAAGATTACCAGCACCACACTCACTGCACGTGAAATGCAGCTCGGTGTGAAGGTCGTCTTCTAGAGCGGTGGAAGCACTGATTTACCCGAACGGCCCGGATTCCTATTGCAGGGATCCGGGCCAGGTCTGCATGGGTTTTCCTGTGCGATCCCCAGCTTCGTGTGCATTGCGCGCTGCTGGAGACGGAGGAGAGAACCACTGCACGAAAATCATCCAACAAGGAGATCGAATTGCAAAGTCGCAGGGACTTTCTTGCGGCATTCGCCGCGGCAACACTGACTCTTGGTGCAAAGCATGCTTCTGCAGAACTACAACAACTTCCGGAACGGATGAATCTTGTCCCCACTGCACCCTCCGGTGTTCCGAACTACTGGTGCACGTGGGCGGCACAGAATTATATATACGGCCAACATCTTCCTGCTCTAGATATTGCTGTCCTTGAAGGCGATTCTGGAGGCCGTTTAGCGCACGAGGCACTTGATGAAAATGTCTTGCTGGGATCTGAGGGATGGGCTCGCAAATTTTATCCTGCAATTCGTAACGATCTTCTTCTGATGCTTGACGATGGTTGGGAAAGTGGTGGCACGGCCAGCTTCGATCTCCATACGATCAAGTTTCCGTCTTTTCATGGTTCTTCACAGCAACGCCTATACGGCTTGCGTAGCGCTATTGAGCGACTAGGCTGGAAAGGCCTCGCGCTCTGGTGCCGCAATACGCCTGGCGGTGCAAAAGACGCTGAACTCGAATCCCTCAGCGTATCGGCAGGTATTCGTTATTGGAAGATCGATATCGGCGATCCAGCATTCCATCTTTGCCAGGAACGCAGGCGATTGCGGCTGCCTCTGACGCTCGAACACGTATATGGTGAGCTACCGGTTAACGGCGATTGGCGTAAGGATGGCCGCTTTGGTGCACAGCCATGGGACTCTCGACGCATCCAAATTGCACGCGCCACCGATGTGTATCGTACCTACGACGTCACTTCAATTCTTTCATTGCCCACCACTCTCGATCGCGTCGCAGAGATTCTTCATACAACGGCTGGGCATGCAGAGGTAAGGGGCCTGCTCAATGTTGAAGATGAGGTCTATGTTGCTGCCGTTCTTGGCTGCACAATGGGCGTCATGCGGCACCCTATGTATGGCATGCGCACCGGCGCCGATCCAGATCTCTTTTTCAATGGCGCGCGTCGTGCCAAGCAGCGCCTGGACGAAGTGGTACGCGCGGTGCGCTGGCAGCGCATAGCCGCTCCCTTTGCGATGGGTGTTGGCTCTTTTGACGCCAGTTCCTCGATTCTCTCCGATAGCTGGCGCTTTGCTCCGGGGCAAACCTGGCAGCGCGAGCTCATTGGGCAAACAGTTGTGCAAGCGGCGCCCGCGGTGCTCGCGCGCAATCTGGAACTGCCTATTGTGACCGCAATCCATGAGCCCCCTTTTGTTTTTGCCGCGCGTTTTCCGAACGGCGCGGTTGCTGTCGGCGCACAGGAGCGTACCAGCACGGAGCGTGCCTGGCAAACACCAACCTGCAGCATTATGCTCAAGGTAAACGACGCTCCAGGCCCCTTCGGAATCTTTGGCAGTTTGGATCGCCTGACGCTGGTCTTTGACCGCGAGCTTGGCTCACGCCGTATCCTCGCGCAGGACTTAGCCGACGATCATCCTGTCGAGATCACACACTTGGTGCGCAGACAGGGAAGGGAATTACACTTTCCCAATACCGTGTTCCAGATATTCGGACGTCAGTCCGCTACGCCCAGTGATCTTTCTTCGCCGGCATTCGTTGTGGTGCTTGTCTAAACGTATCCTTTTGCCCATGTCCAGGAATCGATTAGTTTCCTGGACATTTTCATATGTGCGTTCATTGCGGTAACTTATCCTGTCAAAAAGAGTTGGAAAAGCGACAAACTCTTTCCCCGCGCGCTTGCAATGCCCAAATACTGTTTTGAAGGACACCCAGTCTGGTTGGTGGCGAAGATTGCGGGAACTAAAAAGTTGTACAGAATACAACGTCGCAGAATGCGTTTGTCATCCAGACACACTGCGCTGTTTGTTCGGTGCGCTCATTCCGGTCAGGCTGGGCATGCGATCGCGCATGAGTTCCACAAATGAGCGTAGCTTTGCCGGGTAGTAGCGGGCATATGGATAAACGATGTACACCGGCAGCGACGCCCCGCCCCATTCCGGGACCAGTTGCACCAGCCGCCCACTTGCCAAGTCATCTGCCACGATCCACGCGGAGATGATGCAAGCGCCCAGTCCGCTCAGCGCAACGGCGCGAAGTGCGTAAAGACTGTCCGTATAAAGCTTGGTCTTGATCGGTATACGACGCTCTTCGGCAGTCTGCTCATGGATCAGAAATGCTTCGTCGCGGTAGTACTGGCGCAACGCGACCCAGGGAAGTGTGTGCAGATCGTCGATGCCGATATGCGAATGCTCCTTGCCGCAGAGCGCAGGCGGTGCGACCACAATACGCCCAACCTCGGCAAGCTGGATTGCCACCGTATTGGGGTCTTCTGCAGCTCCAAGCTGTACCGCGCAGTCAATTCCATCGGTGGTGAAATTGGGATGAAGGTCGTGCAGAATCCACTCCACCGAGACCTCTGGGTAGTTACGCATGTAGTCCGAGAGTGGCGCAATCATTTGTTCCTGGCCAAAAGCATGGGGAACCACCACGCGCAGATGTCCGGTCGGTGTCATCCGCGAGCCGCGCACCTCCTCCTCTAGGGCGTTCCAGTCTTCAAGAAGGTTCTTGGCACGGGCGAAGAAGCGTTCTCCATCTTCCGTCAAACTCATAGCATGCGTCGTGCGTTGTACAAGTTTCAGTCCAAACCACGACTCGAGCATCTGCAGGCGCCTGCTTACGGTTGGCTGGGTAGTTCCCAGCCACCGGGCTGCAGCCGAAAGGCTACCGGTTTCCGCAATCCGTAAGAAAGTCGCGACCAATTCGACCCGGTCTGTCCCCATCTCTGTACGTTTTGTCATGCATTTAACGTATATCAGATTTGCGTGCAAGCCTACTATACATCCAATTTGGCTTAAATCAGAATGGATACATCTCTGGAAGGTGATTTCACGGATGACGCTCATTCAAATTGTACATAAAGCGCCCTCTAACAACACGACTGGGCGCCTGCCCCATTCCCTGATCCTGCTGCTGGCCTCCGGAGCCGGTCTGGCAGTCGCCTCACTGTATTACTCCCAGCCTGCGCTGGGGCTAATGGCTGCAGCTTTTCATATCAATGACCGCTTGATTGGCCTGATTCCCACCGTTACGCAGCTTGGCTATGCCGCTGGCGTTTTCTTTCTGAGTCCGCTGGGTGATCGCATCGATCGCCGTCGCATCATCCTAGTCAAGTCGGCTGCGTTGGTGCTAGCGCTTGCATTAACCGCTTGCGCCTCGAGCTACGGATTCTTGCTTGTAGCCAACGTGTTCGTGGGCCTTAGCGCAACACTGGCGCAGGACTTTGTGCCCGCCGCTGCCGCTCTGGCTCCTGCTCACCGGCGCGGCAGCATCGTTGGTACCGTCATGACTGGCCTACTGCTTGGCATCCTGCTTTCGCGCGTCGTCAGTGGCGCGGTTGCCGAGTGGCTGGGCTGGCGTACGGTCTATGGTCTTGCCGCGCTCACGGTGGTGGGTATTCTATTTGCGGCATGGCGTTTGCTTCCGCATTTTCCCGTTCACTCACAGCTTGGCTATCCCGCGCTTCTGGCCTCCATGCGTCATCTCTGGGCGCATCACATTGTTGTGCGTCGTTCAACTTTGGCGCAGGCCGCACTCTCTGTTGCCTTTAGCGCCTTCTGGTCCTCGCTGGCACTCATGCTGCAGCATACGTATCACTTGGGCAGTTCCATTGCCGGCGCCTTCGGGATGGCTGGTGCGGCGGGCTCTCTTGCCGCGCCTCTCGCGGGTCGCCTCGCTGACCACAAGGGACCACGCGCTGTGGCGGCCTCCGGTATCACCATTGCCACGCTTAGTTTTGCATCGATGCTTGCTTTGCCTGTGATTCCTTCAGCAGCACAGATCGTACTTCTTGCAGTGGCTGCAATTGGATTCGATTTTGGCGTGCAGGCAACCCTCGTTGCCCATCAAACCATTGTTTACGGCGCCGATCACACGGCTCGCAGCCGCCTCAACGCTCTCCTCTTCGCGGGCATATTTCTTGGCATGGCTGCGGGCTCGTCGCTGAGCGGTGTCGTCCTCTCCCGTTGGGGATGGACTGGTATCAGTATCCTCGCCGTTATCTTCTCGCTATTCGCACTTGCCATCTCCACATGGAGTCCTCGGTGTCATCGTAGCCGTCAGGCCTCTGCAAGTCTTCCTACCCTTCTGCAACCACGCAGATCTTGATCTGCTGTTCGTACGAGCCATCTTGCTGAATTAGCTCGCCTGAGCCATTGCTGTCTTCGGATCTCATGGCCGAGCTCAAGCTGTCTTCCGAACTGACTGGAGCTTTCCATGTGGATCGTCAAACTCGCGCTGAATCGTCCGTATACCTTTATCGTCATGGCGATTCTGATCGCTGTGATCAGTCCCATCATGATCTTCCGTACTCCAACAGACATCTTTCCGAACATCAACGTGCCGGTGATCGCCGTAGCCTGGACGTACAACGGAATGAACCCGCAGGAGTTCGAAGGCCGCATCACTTCGGTCTATGAGCGCGCGCTCAGCCTCACCGTCGACAACGTACAGCACATCGAGTCGACCACGCTCAACGGCATGAGCATCGTCAAAATCTATCTTCAATCTGGTGCCAGCATCGATCGCGCCAACGCACAGGTTACCGCCATCTCGCAGAGCATGCTCCGCCAGATGCCCGCTGGCAGCCTGCCGCCCTTCGTGATGAACTTCAACGCCTCCACCGTTCCGATCCTGCAACTCGGCGTTTCCAGCGACAAGATGGACGAGTCGCAATTGTTCGATCTTGCCAGCAACTTCATTCGCCCTCAGTTCTCCACCATTCCTGGAGCGGCCGTTCCGTGGGCCTACGGTGGCAAGCAGCGGCAGATCATGGTCAACCTCAATCCACAACAACTCCTCTCCAAGGGCCTGGCGCCCAGTGACGTGCTGACCGCTCTTCAAAACCAGCATTTGGTCCTGCCGAGCGGTACCGCCAAGATCGGCGAATTCGAGTACGATACTGTGCTGAATGGCGATGAAAAGACGCTTGAGGGACTCAGCAGCATTCCCATACGAACTGTGGGCGACTCTGTTATCTACCTGCGCGATGTTGCGACACTGGCTGACGCCTTCGCGCCGCAGACAAACGTGGTACGTCAGAACGGTGCGCGCGCCACTCTTGTGACGATCTACAAAACCGGCGACGCATCCACGCTCGACGTGGTCAAGGGCATTCACGGCATCCTGCCCCGCGTCGCGCAAACTCTGCCTGCCGATCTGCAACTGCGCTCGCTGGCGGATCAGTCCGTCTTTGTGCGCAGTGCGATCAGCGGCGTTGTCCGCGAGGCGCTTATCGCCGCCGGCCTTACTGCGGCCATGGTGCTCATCTTCCTCGGAAGTTGGCGCAGCACGCTCATCATTGCCGTATCCATCCCGCTCTCCATTCTTTCGTCGATCCTAGCGCTCTCTGCATTGCATGAGACGATCAACATCATGACGCTCGGCGGCCTCGCTCTCGCCGTCGGCATTCTCGTTGATGACGCCACCGTCGTTATCGAAAATATCAACCGCCTGCTTGAAGAAGGCGAGATTGCTGACCTGAAGCAAGCCATTCTTGAAGGCTCCAGGCAAATCTCCATTCCCGCTCTTGTCTCTACACTTTGCATCTGCATCGTTTTCTTGCCCATGTTCTTTCTCGATGGCGTTACGCGCTATCTCTTCGTGCCACTGGCCGAGGCCGTTATCTTCGCCATGCTTGCTTCGTATGTGCTCTCTCGTACATTGGTCCCCACGCTCGCCATGTACTTGCTGCGCATGCCGCGAGCCAACGTGCCGCACCCCACATCGTTCTTCGCCCGCGTGCAGAGCGTGTTTGAAACGGCTTTTGAGAAGCTGCGTGCTTTCTATTACGCGATATTGCAGCAGTCCGTTGCTGCGCGCAAGCGTTTCATTCCGGCCTTCCTCGGCGTATGTATGTTTGCGTTTCTGCTCGTTCCGTTTCTCGGTCAAGACTTCTTCCCCAACACGGACAGCGGCCAGTTCATTCTGCATATACGCGCCAAGACCGGAACGCGCATTGAGGAGACCGCGCGCCTTGTCGATCAGGTTGAAGCGACGATCCGGCAGTCCATTCCGCAACAAGAGCTTGGTAACATGATCGACAACATTGGCATTCCCTACAGTGCAGTCAATATGATCTACAGCCGTAGCGGTCTCACCGGATCAGCCGATGCTGATGTCATGGTTTCGCTTGTTTCCGAGCATGGAAAGGCAGATAGCTATATCCGCAAGTTGCGCCAGACACTGCCTTCTGTGTACCCGTCGGCGACTTTCTACTTCTTGCCCGCAGACATTGTGACGCAGATTCTTAACTTCGGTATTCCAGCGCCAATTGACATACAAATCGACGGCGCTGAGATAGACCGCAATCACGAGGTTGCCGAGAAGATGATGTCCGATCTACGTCATATTCCCGGCCTCGTCGACGTGCGCATCCAGCAGCAGTTTGACTATCCACGTTTCGATATCCAGGTGGATCGCACCAAGGCTGCGCAAAACGGCCTCACGGAAAGGGACGTAGCCAACAATACACTTACCTCGCTCAGCGGCAGCTTTCAGGTTGCACCCATGTTCTTTCTCAATGCGAAGAACGGCGTGCAGTATCCACTGGTGGCACAGACTCCGCAGTATCAGATTCAATCTGGTAATGATCTCGGCAACATTGCACTGAATGGAAGCAATGCCAAAAAGGCGCAGATTCTCGCCGATATTGCCAGCGTCAAGCGTACAGACGAGATGGCGTCCATCAATCACTACAACATCCGCCGCGTGGTTGATGTTTACGCCAACGTGCAGGATCGTGATCTCGGTGCGGTCGGACGCGATGTCACCCGTATCGTCAACGCGCATCGCGATAGTCTACCGCGCGGCAGCTTCGTCACCGTACGAGGTCAGTATGCCACTATGCGCTCGTCCTATCTCGAATTACTTGGCGGACTCGTCTTCTCTATCCTTCTTGTGTATCTGTTGATCGTTGTCAACCTGCAATCCTGGCTTGATCCCTTCATTATCATCATGGCGCTGCCTGCCGCGCTGGCCGGCATCGTGCTCATGCTGTTCTTCACTGGAACTTCACTGAGCGTCCCTGCCCTGATGGGCGCCATCATGTGCATGGGCGTGGCCACTGCCAACAGTATTCTCCTTGTCACCTTTGCGCGTGACCGTTTGGCCGCACATGGAGACGCAATTCTTGCTTCAGTCGAAGCAGGTTTTACTCGTTTCCGTCCTGTACTCATGACCGCACTGGCCATGATCATCGGAATGGTGCCGATGGCGCTTGGTTTCGGCGACGGTGGCGAGCAGAATGCGCCGCTGGGTCGTGCAGTCATCGGCGGTTTGATGGTGGCAACTTTCGCCACGCTTCTCCTCGTTCCGTCGCTCTTTGCGCTCTTTCACCACAGCCATCATGCTATTGCCACTCCCGCTGCCGAATAAACGCGCCGCCATCACAGACTTGAAGAAATGAGGATTGAAATGAATCACCCGGAGAACAAGTCGGATCTGAATCGCCCCGGCAAGTCTCGCGTACCGCGCGGTGCGCAGGTCGTAGCTGCTGTCGCAACTGTTCTACTACTGGCGGGTCTCACCGTCCGCATGTACCAGCGCAGCGCGCATATTCACATTCTTGCTGCTGAAACCGAGCAAAATGCAGCCATGCCTGTGCACGTCCTTCTGCCCGCGCCCAACGGCAATGCGCAGGAGTTGATCCTGCCTGGCAACGCGCAGGGCTTCAATGATACGCCGATCTATGCGCGCACCAATGGCTACATCAAACGCTGGCTCGTCGATATCGGTGCCGAGGTCCATCGTGGTCAGCTCCTTGCCGAGATCGCTACGCCTGAAGTCGATCATGAGCTGGACCAGGCTCGCGCTGATCTTAAGACTGCCACGGTCAACACTGCCATGGCGCAAATCACCGCCACGCGTTGGCAAGGCTTGCTGCAAAAGAATGCGGTGTCTCATCAGGAAACCGACCAGGCGGTTAGCGATCTCAACGCTCGCCGCGCTACGGTTGAATCCATGCAGGCTAACGTGCGTCGGCTTGAGCAGTTGCAGTCATTCGAAAAGGTCTATGCGCCGTTCAGCGGCGTCATCACTGCGCGCAACATCGACATTGGCTCGCTGATTGCCTCCGGCCCCACCGGCGAAACGAAGGAACTTTTTCATCTTGCTGTTGCTGATCGCATTCGCGTCTATGTCTCTATTCCTGAAGCGCAGGTGAACGTCATCCATCCGAGCACACACGTTTGGCTTACCCTCGATGAGTTTCCCGGCCAGCGTATTGAAGGCACGATTGCCCGCGACGCGCACGCCATCGATCCAGCATCACGCACCTTGAATGTCGAGGTGGACGTCAGCAATGCTGACCGGAAGCTGCGCCCTGGTGCATACGTCATCGCGCACTTTGCAAGCCCGAAGAGCGTCGCGTCGCAATCGGACTCGCTGCTGATTCCTGCTAACGCGTTGCTGTTTCGCGCTGAAGGTCCAGAAGTCGGCATCGTGCGGAACGATCAGGTTCTTCTACGCCCTGTTACCATCGGCCACGACTTCGGCAGCACATTGGAAATTGTGCACGGAATTACAGCTGGCGATAGAGTCATTCTGCATCCTTCCGATTCGCTCACGACCGGAACGGCGGTCAAGGTTGTTTCAGTAACCGACGGGAGGACGAAATGAAGACGGTAGACCTCGCAGTCTTTCTTGCACTGACCATCGCACCTGCGCTAGGCGCGGCACAAGCTGTACAGCCGACGGTCAGTGCATCCTACAAGGAAGTGCAGTGGCTTTCTACACAAACGCTTGCCCCCGTCACTAACTCTGACTGGTGGATGCTCTACCACGATACGCGTCTGAATGATCTGGAGCAGGAACTCGGCGCGTCGAACTTGGAGTTGAAGGTGGCTGAGAGCCGTTTTCAACAAGCACGTTCTTTGATCCGCATGAATCGTGCCTCTGAAGTTCCGACACTCGCGGTCACACCGTCCATTAGCAATGTGCGTGATTCCACAAATCGTCCGTATTTCAGCCGGTCGATGGCCAACAACGGCAGTGGCGACTTTGCTCTGCCCTTCGATCTTTCCTACGAGGTCGATCTGTGGGGGCGCATTCACAAGATGGTCGCAGCCGCGCGCGATCAGGCGCAGGCTAGCGCTGCGGATCTGGCTAATGTGCGCTTGATCCTGGAAGCTGAGCTCGCATTCGATTACTTCGACCTCCGCGGTGCCGATGCCGAATCCGTGCTGTGGCGGCAAACAATTGCCACACGCGAGCAGATGCTTTCCATGCAGCAGGATCTCTTTAATGGCGGTGCAATTCCGCAGGACGATCTGTCGACGGCCAAGGAAGACCTTGAGGCCTCTCGTGTCAGGCTCCAAGAGATCGCTCGCCAGCGCGCACAGGATGAACATGCCATCGCCGTGCTTATAGGCAAAGAGCCTGCTCAATTTGCTTTGCCTGCTGAAGACTCCCTGCCAGTCAACATTCCAAATCTCTCTACCGGCGTCCCGAGCGTGCTGCTCGAGCGCCGCCCAGATATTGCTTCACAGCAGCGTCTCATGGCAGCGGCCAACGAGCAGATTGGTATAGCGCGAACCGCCTACTATCCTTCTTTCATGTTGAGTGCGCAAGCTGGCTTTGAAAGTACCTCTATTTGGAACTGGATGAACTGGCCCAGCCGTTTCTGGTCCATTGGCGGGCAAATTACTCAAACGCTCTTCGACGGTGGTCGTCGCAAGGCAAACTCTTCCCTCGCACAGGAGCAGTATGAGGCTACTGTGGCCAACTACAGACAAACCGTTCTTCTTGCTTTTCAGGAGGTTGAGGATCAACTCGCAACGTTGCGAGATCTGAGTATTGAACGTGATCATCAATCAGCGGCTACGCACGAGGCCGAGCAGCGCTTTTCGCTGGCTTCCGCGCGTTATGAGGGTGGCATCGGCAGCCCACAGAGCGTTTTCAGTGCACAGTTGCAGATCTACGCTGATCAACTTGCTCTCACTGACCTGCATCGACGTAGACTGCAGGTTTCGGTCGGCCTGATCAAAGCAACTGGAGGCGGCTGGAACAATGCACAGCTCGCAGCAGTTCATTGAATGAGTTCATTTTAGTGCCCTGATGCAGAATCCTCCGCATCTTGTGCTGTGGGTCGTTGCATCAGAAATGGAAGTGGGATAAGCAGCAAGACCATAGCGCCCATCAGCCAAAATGCATTGACGAAGCTGAGGACATTGGAGTGGAGGTCGACTTGTTGTGAGAGTTGCGCGAGCGCACGGTGGGATGCTTCAGTCGCACCTACGCCCGTGCTCCTGAGACTCTGTGTCATGCCTGCCAATTGACGTTCGAAAAAAGGATTTGCGTGGGTGGCATGCGTCGCGAGGGCTGTGCGGTGTACTTGTCCCTGACGGGCAATGAATGTGTTGAGAACGGATACGCCGATCGCGCCGCCAAGATTGCGCGTGAAATTGCTGATGCCTGACACCTGATTGAATTTGTTTCTCGGTACCCCAACGTAGTTCAGTGTACTGATCGGGAGGAAAATCAACGGAATGCCGATGACCTGAATGACGCGGTACATCACGAGTGTCCCAAAGCCTAGACCCAAGTACAGATTTGTGACGTGAAAAAGTCCAAAAGATGTGAGGGCGAACCCGCTTGCAATGATGATACGCGGATCGTATTTCCTTGCAAGGATGCCTGCGATGGGCATCATGACAGCAAGCGCCACTCCCCCGGGAGAGATTGCAAGACCGGCCAGTTCCGCGGCATATCCCATGTTGTTTTGAAGGAATTGGGGAAGCAGAATCGTGCTACCGTTCAGCACCATCCCCAGAATGAAGCTGAACATGATTGCCGTACCGAAGTTTCTCTTTCCAAGCAAGCGCAGGTCCATGATTGGATCGGGGTGTGTAAGCTCGCGCACCACCAATGCAGCCAGGAGGACGAGAGTCGCGACAAAACTGACCGAAATGGCGTTTGACGAGAACCAGTCCTTTTCCTGCCCCTTGTCGAGTACAAACTGCAGAAGACCGATTCCGACAACGATCAAGGCAATACCGATGTAATCGACACTCGTTTGACCACTGGGACGCTCGCGCAAATACGCCGGGTCGTGCACCACTCTTTGGGTCAAGAAGAGCGACAGGATGCCAATTGGTACATTGATGAAGAAGATCCAGTGCCAACTGTAGTTGTCAGTGATCCACCCGCCGAGAGTCGGGCCGATTGCCGGTGCAACAACAACCGCCATTCCGTAAATGGCGAATCCCATCCCACGCTGTTCAGCGGAAAACGTGTCCGCGAGAATGGCTTGCTCACTCGGCTGTAAACCTCCGCCGCCCGCGCCTTGAAGAATGCGGCAAATGACGAGCATAGGAAGGCTCGTGGAGATCCCGCAGAGAAATGAACTGAGCGTGAAGATCGTAACGCACAGCATGTAGAATCGCTTTCGCCCAACAACTTTCGACAGCCAACCGCTCATGGGAAGAACAATTGCGCTTGAAACCAGGTAACTTGTTAAGACCCAGGTGCTTTCCTGCGAACTTGCGCCCAGTGTGCCGGCGATATGCGGGAGCGCGACGTTAGCGATGGATGAGTCCAACACCTCCATGAAAGTCGCCAGGGTCACGGTCATGGCAACAACCCAAGGATTTATGGTTGGAGAGGTAATAGACAATGAGTGTGAAGTCGTATCAGACATAGTTTAGTCCAAATGCACCTTTGGCCCTACCGACATCCCGGGACGGAGTTTACCAAGATCTTTCTGATCCCTATTAAGCCGGATACGTACAGGCAACCTCTGGACGACCTTTACGTAATTGCCCGTGGCATTTTCGGGTGGTAATACGCTGGCTCTCGAACCGGTGATAGCCGGCAGGGACTCGACATACCCCTGGAAATCCTTTTTCAGCGCGTCGACATATATACGGACAGGCTGGCCAGGGCGCATCCTGGCAAGCTGGGTTTCCTTGAAGTTCGCCGTTACCCAGAGATCGTTGGTCTGCACCACCATGAGCAATTGCTGTCCAGCCGAGACGCGTGCGCCTATCTCCGCACTGCGTTGCGTCACGATACCGCCGATCGGAGCCACAATTCTGCAGTAGATGAGGCTAAGTTTTGCCTTGTCGAGGTTTGCTTGTGCCGCCTCACGGTTAGCCTCTTGGCTCTTGATATCCACGGCGCGGACAGCCACCTGTAGCGGTGCGCTGCGCTGAGCCTGATCGAGTTTTTCGCGCTGTTGATCGAGTTGTGCCGCGCGCTGTTCGACAGTCTTTTGCGCAGACGCTAGACTGGACCTGTTTGCGGCAACCGTCTGAGTCTGGGCCGCTGCGGTAGCGCGATACTGATCGTAGTCCGCGCGCGAGACTTCCTTTTTCTCATAGAGAATTTGGTAGCGCCGAAAGCTCGCCTGGTCTCTCTCGCTGGTTGCTTCCGCTTCCTTTAGAAGCTGAATCTCTACCTGGAATTTCGACTGTCCATCTTGAAGCGAATCATTGATGGCGATTGAGGCATAGATGCGAAAAATGGCATGTGTGCGCTGGATGCACGCACTGGTGTGCCCGCCGAAGCCAAAATAGCATTCAGGCCAACAGCACGAAGGAAGATGTTTTTTTCAAGGTCAGCGAGAAGTGTGGTTGGGCGGTGCTGCCTTGCTTGCTGCAACTCGGTTGTTGCAGCAGGCAAGGCAGAGGAAGTTTATTTGAGCTGTATCTGAACTTCAGCGCCACTGTACTCGACTATCTTGGGCTGTTCGGTTGTGAACGGAAATTCCGCGGCGTGATCAGCTGAAACGAGAACGATACGGAAGTTACGATGGGCCAACATGCCGCTAAACGTGCCTTTGCATGCGCCAATGGTGAGCGTATTTTTCGCGTCGTTCCAGAAGAAGGGAATCAGCGAATATGTGCCCTTGAGATAGTCGTTGGTTGTTCCCTGGTCTTCGTAGAGGGTGAACTCGCCATTCGCGCCCTTGTAGACCGAAATGGTCAACGGATCGGATGGTTTTTCACCCACATACTGCAGGTCTGGACCGTACGGGATGATGGATCCAGCACGCACGAAGACGGGAATATGCTCGAAAGGGGCAGCGGCCTTTATCGTGCCAGATTCAACCGGTTTACCGGTCCAGTAATCGTACCAAGTTGCCGCCGGCGGCAGATACACCTCGCGTTTGCGCTGGCGGTAATGCACCACGGGAGCGACCAAAAGCGCAGGGCCAAACATGTACTCGTCTGCGGCTTCGCGTGCGGTTTTATCGCTGGCAAAATCCATTACAAGCGGCCGCAACATGGTGCGGTCGTTGAGCCATGCCGCGCCTGCCAACGAATAGATGTACGGGTTCAACGCGTAACGGAGGCGGTCAAAGGCTAGCTCGGTGTTATAAGCAGGCGAGCCGACGCCGAGAGTCCAGATTTCACGTCGGCGTAACTCGCCATGGACGCGCAGGAACGGCGTGAAGGTAGAGAACTGGAACCAGCGGGTGTTCAGCTCGCGCCACTCCTGCTCATCGCTCGCAGTCATGGGTTCTTTGGAAAAGCGGTTTTGCATGGTGTAGCCACCAGTGTCCATGGTCCAGAAAGGGAGTCCTGAAATGCTGGCGCCGATGCCGGCCGCGATCTGCTTGCCCATTGCGGTCCATGTCGAGGTAGTGTCACCGGACCAGATGACTGTTGAGTACCTCTGGATGCCGGCGAATCCTGAGCGGGTGAGAATGAACACGCGCTGGTTGGGGGCCGACGACAACTGGCCTTCGCTAACCCCGTGGCTGTTCTCGAGCGCATAGCCATTCAGCATCCTCGATCCAGTACCGAGATAGGTTGGTTCAAGATGTGTACGCTGTCCGTCGAGCATGGGTGGTGAGGGCAACAAGTCTGGTTCTGTTGCATCCATCCACCAGGCGTCGACGCCCTTGGAGAACAGATGCTTGTCGATCTGCCGCCAGAATAACTTGCGCGCCTCGGGGTTGAAGGCGTCATAGAAGGTATAGGGCTGATTCAGCCAGTCAAGAACGTTCTCGCGGAGATTGGGCTGGTAGAGAAAACCATGCGCCTGCATCTCTTTTGCGTTGTCTGTATTCGGGTTGAACTTGCCCCAGACAGAGAGCATCAGATGAGCATGCTG